>ENA-OWNT01000881-OWNT01000881.1-seawater-metagenome-genome-assembly--contig:-NODE-881-length-50281-cov-11.161740_pt1 | contig 50281 bp, 43 predicted proteins | sample MGYA00238136_ERZ651165 | MGnify/ENA primary metagenome ERZ651165 (study PRJEB26861, sample SAMN08777766) | seawater metagenome | isolation source: coastal seawater | place: USA: Florida | collected... | reverse complement strand
GGAGGGGGCCCCGCAAACAGCCGAGCTCCGCCCACGCAGGTGCGCCGTCTCACAGTCCCCCCCCTTCAGGGGGAGGTGGCCCGGAGGGCCGGAGGGGGCCCCGCAAACAGCCGAACGCCACCCACGACTCCGCCGCAGAACCCGTCATCGACACGGAGGCCCCATGACCCAGCTCCCGTCCATCCGTCGCGACCTCGCCATCGCCCTCCTCGTCTGCGGCCTCACCGCCACCACCTCCGTGGCCGCCGGCACCATCGTCGACGCCCACAACCACACCATCACCGCCAGCGCCCCGCAGCGCATCGTCACCCTCGGCTCGTTCACCACCGAGACCGTCATGGCCCTCGAGCAGGGCGACCGCATCGTGGCCGCCGACGCCAGCAGCAAGGGCCTCCCGGGCGCCGCCGACAAGGCCACCCTCGGGTACTACCGCGCCATCGGCGCCGAAGGCGTGCTGTCCATGGGCCCCGACCTCGTCGTCGGCACCGAAGCCGCCGGTCCCCCCACCGCGCTCGACCAGATCCGCGGCGCCGGCGTGCCCGTGGCCCTGCTGTCCGACAGCCCCACCCTCGACGCCGCCACCCACCGCATCGAGGCCCTCGGCACCCTGCTCGACGCCGAGCCCGCCGCCCGGTCCATCGTGGACCGCATCCGCAAAGACCTCGACAAGGCCGCCGCCCTCACGCCCGCCACCCCCGCCCGGGTCCTCTTCCTGCTGTCACACGGCGGCGGGGCAGGCCAGATGGCCGGCACCGACACCATCGCCCACACCATGATCGAGCTGGCCGGCGGCACCAACGCCTTCGCCAGCCAGGAAGGCTACACGCCGCTCACCCCCGAGGCCGCCCTCACAGCCAACCCGGACGTCATCCTCGTCACCACCCGCGGGCTCGCCGCCCTCGGAGGCGAAGCCGGCATCTGGGCCACCCCCGGGCTCGCGCAGCTGTCCCGCGACAAGGTCCGCCTCGTAAGCATGGACGACAACCTGCTGCTCGGCCTCGGCCCCCGCACCGGTGAAGCCGCTCTGGCCCTCGCCACACACCTCTACTCGGACAGCGCGACGTCGCCATGAGCACCGCGCGCCTGTCCACCGCCTCGCCTCCGATCCGGTCCCGAGACCACATCACCCGAGTCGCGTCGGGTCTCCTTTGTCTACTGGCAGTCGTCGTCGGGACCGGCATCGGGGCTTTGGCAATCCCTCCGTCTGCGCTGGCATCCATCCTCGCAGACACCGTGGGCATCGATATCTTCGCCCACGACACCACCCAGGCCACCGTGCTGTGGGCCATCCGCCTGCCACGGGTCCTGCTGGGCCTGCTCATCGGCGCCGCCCTGTCCGTGGCCGGCGTGCTCATGCAGGCCCTGTTCCGCAACCCACTCGCTTCGCCCCAGCTCATCGGGGTGTCCGGCGGTGCCGCCCTCGCCGCGGCATCGGTCATCGCTCTGCTGCCCGCCGCCGCCACCGCCGGCACCCTCGGCGCCTTCACCCTGCCCCTCGGTGCCTTCACCGGCGCGGTCGCCGTCTCCCTCGTCACCCTGCGCATCGGCAGCCGCGGCGGCACCCCCGACGTCGTCACCCTCCTGCTCGCCGGCGTGGCCATCAACGCCCTCACCGGCGCCGGCCTCGGCCTGCTCGTCTTCATCGCCGACGACGCCCAGCTGCGGTCCATCACCTTCTGGTCGCTGGGCAGCCTGAGCGCCGCCACCTGGCCCATCGTGGGGGCCCTCGCGCTCGCCACCTCCGGCCTCGTCGCCTTCGCCTGGCACCACCGCACCGCCTTCGACCTCCTGCTGCTCGGCAGCGAAGACGCCCGCCACCTGGGCGTTCCCGTCGAGAAGCTCCAGCGGCGCATGGTGGTCGTCACGGCCCTGGCGGTGGGTGCGGCCGTGGCCTTCACCGGAATCATCGGGTTCGTGGGCCTCGTGGTTCCCCACCTCTGTCGTCTCTGGGCCGGGCCCGCTCACCATCGCCTCATTCCACTCTCAACGCTGGTGGGCGGGGCCCTGCTCGTCTTTGCCGACACCACCGCCCGCACCGCCGTGGCCCCCGCCGAGCTCCCCCTCGGCGTGCTCACCACGCTGCTCGGCGCCCCGTTCTTCCTCCTCCTCCTCGCCCGCGCCCGGCGCTTCGCATGACCACTCCCCTCCTCGAAGCCACCGGCCTCACCGTCCACCGCAACGGCCGCACCCTCCTCCAGGACGTCGACCTCACCGTCCGCGCTGGAGAGAAGCTCGCCGTCATCGGTCCCAACGGCGCAGGCAAGACGACCCTGCTGCGCTGTCTCACCGGTACCTGGAGCCCCGACGCCGGCTCTGTACGGTGGGACGGCCAGCCGCTCTCCACCCACTCCCCCCGCCACCTCGCCCGCAGCCGCGCCGTCGTCGCCCAGCGCGCCCACCTCGACTTCGACTTCGCCGTGCACGAGGTCGTTGCCATGGGCCTGGCCCCCCACAGCCGGGTCCCGCACGCCGGCCACCTCGTCCGCATCAGCCTCGCCGAGGTCGGCGCCCTCGACCTGCACGACCGTCGCTGGACCCGTCTCTCCGGCGGCGAACAGCAGCGCGTCGCCCTCGCCCGGTCGCTGGCCCAGCTGCGCGCCGGTGCCCCCGACCGTGCCCGCGTGCTGCTCCTCGACGAGCCCACCAACCACCTCGACCCCGCCTGGCAGCTCCAGGCCCTGTCCGTGGCCGGCCGCCTGGCCACCGAAGGCATCGGGGTGCTCGCCATCCTCCACGACCTCGCCCTCGCGTCGTCGTGGGCCGACCACATCGTCGTTCTCGACCAGGGACGGCGGGTGGCATCCGGCCCGCCCATCGACGTCCTCACCCCCGACCTCCTCGCCCGGGTCTTCCGCCTCGAAGCCGCCGTCGTGCCCCATCCCCACCACGGCCGCCCCTGGATTGTCCCGGTTCACCCCCTCATCGCCCCCACTCGGAGCCCGAATGTCCACGCAGCAACTCCCTGATTCCGCCCCCCTCCTCGCCCGCGCAGCCGCCGTGAAGGCCGAGGCTCCCCACCTCCGCACGCGCGACCTCGCCACCCGCCTGGGTGTGTCCGAAGCCGAGCTGCTCGACGCCCGTGTGGGTGCCGACGTCACCCGCCTGCGTCCCGACCTCGCCCACCTGCTCCAGGAGCTGCCGGGCATCGGTCGCGTCATGACCCTCACGCGCAACGACGCCGCCGTGCACGAGCGCAAGGGCACCTACAAGAAGGGCTGGGTGCGGGGTCACATCGGCCTGGTCGTGGGCAAAGACATCGACCTCCGCCTCTTTCCCGCACACTGGGCCGCCGCCTACCGAGTGACCGTCCAGGCCGGTCCCCGTCACCTCGACAGCATCCAGGTCTTCGACGCCCAAGGCAACGCAGTCCAGAAGATCTACGTCCAGCCAGAGGCCGACCGGGCAGCCTGGAGCGCCCTCATCACCGACCTCACCCACGACAACCAGGCCCCCGGCACGTTCACCACCACCCCCGCTCCCACGCCCGCACCCAAGCCCGAGTCCTTCGACCCCGACGCCTTCCTCGCCGCCTGGTCCACCCTCGCCGACACCCACCACTTCCACGGCCTGCTCCGCGACCACGGCATCTCCTACCACGACGCCTTCGCCGTGGCCGAGGGCCGCTTCACCCGACGACTCCCCACCACCGTGTCCCTCGAGCTCCTCGAGGCCGCCGCCACCAAAGAGCTCCCCATCATGGTGTTCGTGGGCAACCGCGGCTGCATCCAGATCCACACCGGGCCGGTGAAGCGCATCGTGGCCCGCAACGGCTGGACCAACGTGCTCGACCCCGACTTCAACCTGCACTTGAAGGATGCACTCGTGGCCAGCGCCTGGGCCGTCACCAAGCCCACCGACGACGGCACCGTCACCTCGGTCGAGCTGCTCGACGCCCACGGCACCGTGCTGGTGCGCTACTTCGGCGAACGCAAGCCCGGCAAGCCCGAGCTGCCCGAGTGGCGTGCGCTGGTCCAGGAGCTCCCCTCCGACTCCACTCTCGAAGCCTGAGCCCCACCATGCACACCCACACCCCAAACCGCCGCCTCGTCGATGGCGGCGCGGTCTCCGTCGACCTCTGCGACTGCGGCGCCGTCCACCTCCACATCTCCGCCATCACCCTACGCATGGAGGTGGGCAGCTTCCTCCAGCTGGTGGACGCCTTCGTGCTGGCGCGTCGGCGGTTGCTCCAGCAGTGGCAGGCCGGAGAGCGCGTGATGCCCGGGCGGCAGGCCGAAGTGGCGTAGCCCCCCCCGGGTTCGGCCCGCCCGACCGGGGTAGAGAGGCCGTCTCCCCCGGTCCCCGTGATGACGTTGATCTCCCAGACCCCACTCCGTCTGCTCGTGTTGCCCGCCATCTGGTGGACCGGGTGTGCCGAAGACACCAAGCCCGCCAGCGTGGTGTTCACCGAGGTCCGCCCCGTCGAGACCATCGCCGACGACGGCTCTTCGGCCACCTCCTACAGCTACTCGGCAGCCGCCCACATCCACGCCACCGCCACCACCGTCCTCGACCACAACGCGGGCACCGAGGTGCAAGAGACCGCCTCCCTCGACGCCCGGGGCTACGCCGACATCGTCGACCGCTGGACCTCACCCGGCACCGGCCACACCCGCCTCGACCGCACCTACGACCCCACCACCGCGCTCATCGTGGAGGAGTCCGAGCTGTTCGTCGACGACCCCCACCTCGAAGACACCCTCCAGTCCCGTCGTGTCTTCACCTACCAATCGGGCCGTCAGACCTTCGAGGGCTGGGAGAGCTGGACCACCGTGAGCGGCCGCCGACAGCTCGACACCGAGCTCACCTACGCCTTCCCGCTCTCCGACATCGTCCCGCGCGGCAACCACGGCCAGTACTTCGCCTTCATCACCCACGAGGTGCGGTACGCCTCCGCCGGCAGCGTGCGCTGGAGCGTCGAGGCCAGCGGGGGCAGCGCCCGTCGCCCCACCCGCTTCGACTACGACGACAACGGCGATGGCGCCGTCGATCGCACCGACTACACCCGCTACGACACCGACGCCCGCGACCGGGTCACCGCCATCCACACAGGCTGCCCCACCGAAGCCTGCGACCACCCCGAGCGCTCCCACATCATCGAGCTCGACGACGGACAGCTGGCCCGCATCCAGGTCTGGGAGGCCGCCGGCGACACCCTCGAGTGGCGCTCCACCACCCACTTCCGGTGGTCGGCTCACCCCTTCGATGGCCCCACGGGTGCGCACCTGGACATGCAGACCCGAAGCCCCGACGACGCCCCGCTCGACGGCTGGACGGAGCGCCACTGGGACGGCGATGGCTGGGAGACCCGGGTGTTCAACCAGTCGGAAGACCTCGTGGGGACGCTGTTCACGCAGACGGAGACGGTGGAGCTCGAGCTGGTGGACTGAGCGCTGCGGACAGTTGGGCCCCCTCCGCCTGCTCCGCAGGCACCTCCCCCTGAAGGGGGAGGACTGTGAGAACGACGATGTCCTCCCCCTTCAGGGGGAGGTGGCCGCGCAGCGGTCGGAGGGCACCCCTCTACCGCCTGCTCCGCAGGCACCCTCCCTGAAGGGGAGAGACTGTGAGAACGACGATGTCCTCCCCCTTCAGGGGGAGGTGGCCGCGCAGCGGTCGGAGGGGGCCCCTCTACCGCTCCACCGCCCCACCTTCCGCCGTCCACCGCCGCCAGCTCCCCACATAGTTTGCCGCGTCGTCCACCCCCAGCGCCTCCAGCATCATGAACGTGTGACCCGCCCGAATCCCCGACCGGCACGTCGTCACCACCGGCGTCTCCAGGTCCACCCCGGCCGTCTCCAGGCGCGCCCGCACCGCGGCCTCCGACGCAATCAGCTCGCCGTCGAACACATCCGTCCACTCAAACCACACCGCGCCCGGCACATGTCCGCGGTCGAACTCCTCCGCCGACCGCACATCCAACACAGTGCCCGGCCAGCCCGCCACGTCGTCGGTCGTCGCCAGCGCCCCGTCGTCCACGCTCCAGTCCGCGTCCACCACGCGCGCATTCCCGGCACCGCTCTCTTCGGCACCGCCCATCGCCAGCCAGCCCAGGTGCCCCCCGTTCAGCACCCGCACGTCGGGATGCCCCAGGTAGCGCAGCGCCCAGTACATATTTCCGTCGTCGCCACCGCCCATCGGACCACTCCCCACCACCACCACCGGCTCGTCCGGGCGCACCCCGGCCTGCGAGAACACGTCCGCAAGCGCCGCATCCGGCCGCACGCCCCACAGCCCCTGGTCGTCTTCTTGAGTCAGCTCGGTCCAGTGCACGTGCACCGCCCCCGGGATGTGGCCCGCCCGATACGCCGACCCCGGCCGCGCATCCACCACCAGCGCATCGCCCGGAGTGGCCACCACCACGTTGCTCCAGGCCGTTGGCTCCAGCCCGTGCACCGCCGTTCCGCACCCCGACGTCACCATCGCCACCACGAACACCGGACGCATCGACACCTCCGCGGCACGCCGGCCCCGGCGACCGACGACCCACCGACGCCGCCAACCCCCGGAGGTTCCAGACGACCTCCAAGGGACATGGTAGACATGCGCCGTGTCTGACGCCCCCTCCAAGCCCGCCCGCCGCCTGCCGATCTCTCGCGAGACTCTGCGGGATGTCCTCATCGCCTTCGCGTGGTCGTTCGCGCTGGCCGCCATCCTCACCTGGCCGGCCATCATCCGCCCCGGAGAAGCCGCCCTCGGCCACGCCCGCGCCGACGGCATGAAGCACCTCTGGACCCTCTGGTGGATGCAAGCCAGCGTGTGGCAGGAAGGGCAATTCCCCTTCGCCACACACCTCATCAACTACCCCATCGGCATGGATCTGTACCCCATCGAGCCCCTCAACGGCGTGGTGGCGGTGTTCATGCCGTTTCTCGAGGTGGTGCCCCTCTCCAACCTGCTCGTGTTCATCAACATGACCCTCACCGGCATGGCCGGCATCTGGTTTGGAAAGGAACTCTCGGGCTCCCGATTCGGCGGACTCGTCGCGGGCACACTCATCGAAGGCTCCAGCGTGATGGCCTTCTTCGTGCACGTGGGCGTGGGCGAGCTCACGCACCTGTGGTGGATGCCGCTGGGCCTCGGCTTCCTCATCCGCGCGCGCAAGACCCTCCACTGGCCGTGGTTCCTGGCGCTGGCCGTCACGCTTGTCGGCTCGATGCTGTCGTGCTTCTACTTGGGCTTCTTCCTGGCCATGTCGGTGGCCATCTATGCCCTGTCCACACTCTACGACGGCAAGCGCACGCCGAAGCTGCTGGCTCTGTACGCCCTCGCAGCCGGCCTTTCCATCGGCACAGTGTACCCCGTCACCCAGTGGTTCGCGTCGTCGTACAAGTCCGGCGACATCCCCGAGGTCGGCCTCCGCTCCTACATCCTCGAAGAGCACGGCCAGCCCATCACCGACCCCCCTTCCGCGCGCCTCGAGCCCCCCCAGCTCCTCACTCCGTTCCGCACCGCCGCCAGCACCGAACAGGCGGCCTACGGCGGCGGCCGGTATCTTGGGTTTCTCACCGTCCTGCTCGCGCTCGGTGGCCTCGTCCGCAACCCACGCAAGGCCTGGCCATTCGTCGGGGTGGCCCTGTTCGGCATCCTCTTCGCGTTCGGCAGCTACCTCACCGTCGACGGCATGCCCGTCACCTCCAGCGGTGCCCGCCTGCGCATGCCGCACATCTGGTTCAACCGCTTCCTCGGCTACATCGCCGAGCCGCTGAACTTCCCCGTGCGCTTCCTCGCCATGACCATCGTGTCCATGGCCGGCATGGCCGCGCTCACCATCCGCAAGGAAAACTTCAGCCTCAAGCAGCTCGTGGTCGTCCCCTTGGCCATCCTCGCCGTCATCGAGGTCGCCGGTGGCCAGATGCTCGACTGGCCCTGGGCCCGCTTCACCCCCCGCGACGCCACCGCCCTCGAAGTCCTCCGCGACCAAGGCGATGGCGCCGTCATCGACCTCGCCCTCGTCGTCCGCGCCGACCACGAGAACCGCTGGAACGGCCTGTCCACCCAGCTCGCCCACGGCAAGCGCACCCAAGCCGTCCCCATCGAACGCATCGAATACTTCGCCCGCGACGGCTACTGGTACGTGCGCTCCCTGCCGCTGTTCCGCGACCTCCAGCCCCTCTACGAAAACAAGCCCGGCCAGCTCGATGGCGACTACCGCCGCGACCTCGCCATCGTCCACGACGCCGGCTTCCGCTGGGTGGTCGTCGCCTACCGCTCCGGCGCCGAGTTCCTGCCCAAGTACCTCGTCGAAGAGATGAACAAGGTCTTCGGCCCGCCCATCACCCGCGGCCGGGGCCTCGCCGCCTGGAAGATTCCCGAGGTCACGGTCGACCCCGAAGAGCTCGATGCCTGGCGCGTCGAGCACCTCAAGCGGGTCAAGGAGCTCACCGTCACCAACGGCGCCGCCCCCAACTCCGGCCCCCAGATCCGGTAGCTCGTGCGTCGATTGGCCGGGCCCGCACAGCGGCCCGCGGGCGGGTGAGCCGGCAAGCCGTCTCCCCCGCAGCTCCAGAGCCGGCAAGCCGTCTCTTCCGCAACGGCGGAGCCAGGCAAGCTGTCTCCGCCTCCAATTCCACCGAAAAAGGATGAGGGAGTCTGGTCTCCCGCCCGTTTCTCCGACCAGATGCCCGGAGGAACGATGACCACGCACGCCAAGCAGACCAAGTCGAAGCAGTCGTCGACGCCCTCCGTCGCCGTGACACCGGCCACCACCCCTGGCCGCAGCAACTTCGACGACATCGAGCGCTTCAACCAGGCCGAGGCATGGCGGGCTGCCGAGCCGCCGACGAAGGACGTCGCAGAGCCCAAGAGCGACTTCATGGCCGGTGGGTCCAAGTGGGGGCTCGGCGCCATGTGGTCGGCGATGGAGGCCAACGAGCAAGAGGGCACGTCGTCCAAGGCGTCCAAGGCGTCCTCCCGCAAGTCCGCGCCCGACAAGGCTGCCGCCGATGCCCAGTTCAAGGCCCTCATCCGCCTCCACACGCGCGCCTGCAACCTCCGCGACCAGACCCGCAACGACATGCTCCGGTACATGGGCCTCGAGGCCGATGGCCTGGGCAAGAAGACCGCAGCGCTCACGAAGTCGGCCAAGCGGGCCAACAACCACGCACAGGTGGTGGTGAAGCGTCTCGCTCGGCACATCACCCGCCTGGGTGATGGCAGCGGCGGTGCGAAGGCCGGCGTGTCTGCGGCCCAGCTGGCCGGCATCGTGTCGCGCCAGAAGCAGGCCCTCGCCGACATCGACTACGACTCCAACTACAACGCTGCGCGCCTGAAGCCCGACACGTCGGCGGGTGGGGCGGCCAAGTACACCGCTGGTGCCGCTGGAACGGCCACTGCCTCCGCTACGTACGGTGCGGTCACCAGCCTCCCGTTCGCCGGTCCCATGCTCGACAAGTACGCCGGCGACACCGTCCGCAAAAACCTCATCGAAGCCGGCACAGCCGTCACCGACCGCGAGACGGCCACCAAGGCCACCGACCGCGGCAAGGCCATCGGTGTGTTCACAGGCTCCGTCGCCCAGATGAAAGGCGGCTGGGCGCTCCAGGCGGCTGGTACCTCCCAGGCGGTCGCAGAGGGTTCCTACGCGGCAGCCACCCAGAAGGACATGTGGACCCAACGGGAGCTCACCGACGCCGAGGTCGGCCTCAAGGTGGTTGCGGGCGGTGCGGCGGGAATGAAGGCCTTTGCCGGCTCGAGCCAGGCCCAATTCTCAGCGGCCGTGGCGCGAGAGTCGGGTGAAGCAGCACCCCTCCTGCAGCAGGCCGCCAACGGCCTGGACACCGGCTCCAAGCTCGCACAGGCGTCCGACAACGCCACGGCTGCGGCCACGGGGCACCGGCTCGTGGACCCCACCCAGGAGGTGGAAGGAGGAGAACGGGTGCTTCGGGGCGTAAACGCGGCCGCCAAGGTGAGCAGCGTAGCGGACAGGGCGTCCAGCGAAAGCAAGTGGCGCGCCGCGGAAGGCAAGAGCACCCCCAAGAGCCAGCTCACCACCGGCCTGGAGCTTGGCGAGGCCGGCGTGCGTGGTGTCGATGCTGCCCACCAGCTCGTCACCGGGAGGTCCATCCTCAAGCCGGAGAAGAAGGACTCCCACACCAACCGCGTGAAGGCCGCGAAGACCGCAGGCAAGTCTGCGGTGAAGTTCGGCAAAGCCGACCTGGCTGCGCAGAAGGCGCGCAAGGAGGAGTAGGCGGGCCCGGCCCCATCCTCTGAAAACCGAACGAAACAGCCCCACGCCATGGGCGGCTGTACGTTCCAGGAGCGCCAATTCAGGTGCGTCTCGACACGGGAGCACAACGATGCGACAAGTGCTTGGCGGAGTGGTGGTGCTGGCTCTGGGCTGTGGGGCCGACCCCGTTGATCCCGGCACCCCCACCACCTGGAACCTGGAGTCTGGCCAGGGCCATGCGGTCCAGGTCCACCATCCAGACGGCCACTTCCGCGTGACGTCGGTGGACCTCATCCACCACCCCGAGGGCACCCAGCTGTACGGACACCTGGCCACGGTCGGCGGGCCGGTGGTCTGCGATGCCGTGGTGGAGGCTGTCTTCGAAGATGAGTTCGGGGAGGAACTGGGGCGTGTGGTCGTCGACACCTACGGCGTGCGGCGCCGACGGGACGGCGAAACGCTCTTGGATTGCGTTGGCACCAGTGCATTCTTCCACGCCCCCGCAGACGTCGATCCCGATGAAGTCGCGCAGATGGCGTTCGAGCTGTCGTCCACCCTCGGGGACCACACGCCCACGGTCGCAGCGCTGTCGCCCGGGATGGTGTCCGAGTGGACCTTCCGCGACCGCCACAGCGGCCAGTTGTGGGGGTTCCTCGTCAACACCGGTGCGGGCGATGCAGTGCTGGGGAACCATCCCAGCCGGCTGTGGGTGTTCGAGGTCCACCCCGATGGGTCGGAGACCCTCTACTCCTGGACCACCCGCCAACACTTCGACGAAGGCACCATTGTCGAGCCCGACCAGGCCCTCGTGGTGGTCGTGAGCGACATCGAGGTCCCTGCTCCCAAAGAGGGTCGGTTCACGGTCATCACAGACGCTGGCTGGGAAGACGTCGAGTAGCCCCGGCCCTGGAGGAGCGTGCCCGCAGAGACGCCGGGGGCCCCAGCTCACCGCTCTGTCGTAGGCTTCTCTGGACCGGAGCCCCGCATGCGCACACCCAACCTCTCCCGGCCCTTCGATGCGGTCGTCCTGGGCCTCGGGGGCGTGGGCTCCGCTGCTCTCATGGCCCTGTCGAGTCGCGGTGGCCGCGTGCTCGGCATCGACGCCCACGGACCCGCCCACCACCTGGGCAGCAGCTGGGGCTTCACCCGGGTCTTCCGCCACGCCTACTTCGAGCACCCCGGCTACGTCCCGCTCCTCCAGCGCGCCACGAGCCTGTTCGAGGCGTGGGAGACCCACACCCGCACGCCGCTGCTGCATCGGGCCGGCGTCCTCCTGGTCGGTCCCCCCGACTCCGTGCTGGTCCATGCGTCTCGTGCTGCTGCCGAACAACACGGTCTCCAGACTCATTGGCTGTCCAGCACACTCCTCGCCCGGCGCTTTCCCCAGTTCGCCGTCCACGCCGACACCGTGGGCCTCTTCGAGCCCGACGCGGGCTTTGTGCGCGTCGAGGATGCCATCCGGGCGGCGCTCGAACAGGCCAACGCACCGCGCCTCCACCACACACGCGTCGCTCACTGGGAGCGTCTCGGCACCGACCACCTCCGCGTCCACCTCGCCGATGGTCGCGCCATCCGCACCCGCCGCCTCGCCATCGCAGCCGGCGCCTGGACCCCCAAGCTGGTCCCGTCGCTCGCCCCACTCCTCACGGTCTCCCGAAACGTCCAGACCTGGCTCAACCCCCTCCAGCCCGGGGTGGCCAACGCCCAGCACTTGCCGGGCTGGCTCGTCGACCGTCCCGGAAAGCGCGCGCTCTACGGCATCCCCGCCGACCCCCTCCGGCCCGGGCCGCCCCTCACCAAGGTGGCGGTGCACGGCTCCGACACCCTCGTCGATGCCGACACGGTCTCCCGAGCCGTCACCAAGGCGGACCGCAAGGCCATCCAAGATGGCGTAGACGCGGTCATTCCCGGCATTCGTGGCCCCATCGTCGACGCAGCGGTGTGCATGTACACCAACACCCCCGACGAAGACTTCATCGTCGACACACTGCCCGACGCCCCCGAAGTCGCGGTCGTCACGGGCCTCTCGGGGCACGGCTTCAAGCTGGCTCCGGTGCTTGGTCAGGCCCTCGCCGACCTGGTCGCAGACGGCCACTCCGCACTACCGATCGACTTTCTCCGCCTCCAGCGGTTCCGGTAGGCCCTGGACGACCCGACCCAGACAGGACACTTGGCGCTCCTCGTCTCCTCCCGGGAGCCCTCCTGTGTCCCACAAGCTCTCCTGGCGCGACCATGCGCGTGCCGGGCTCATCGCCCTCCACATGGGGGCGCTGCTCGTCATGTGTCTCCCGGTCCCCGGGCGCATGGGCAAGCCCCAGCAGAACGACCCCGGCTTCCAGTCTCAGCTGCGCCAGTGGCGGTCGGTCGGTCGGGCGGTCGGCATCCAGCTGTCTCAGGAGGAAGCGCTCGCCCTCGTCATCGACGTCACCGATGTCATGCGCGTGGTCCGCCACAAGGCCGTCAATGTGGTCAAGCCCTACATCCGTCGGGTGGGGGCCGGGCAGGCCTGGCAGATGTTCGGGGTGGTCCAGAAGACACCCGCGCGGCTCCGGGTCGAGGTCCGCGAAGGGGGGGAGTGGCGCGACCTCTACGTCCACGCCGACGCCACCGCCGACTGGAACGCCCGGTTCATGCGGTCGGAGCGGATGCGCGCGCTGCTGAACCAATACTCGTGGCGGGCCCGGCCCTCCTCCTATGAGCGCCTCGGGTCGTGGATGGCCTGCCAGGCGAAGGCCGAGCTCCCCGACGCCACCGAGCTGCGCACCACGATGGAGGTCCTGGCGCTGCCCGGTCCCGCCAGGCTGCGCGAGACCGGCACCATCCCGGTCAAGTCCACGCGCTGGGAGCGGTCCTACGACCTCGACACCTGCGACGAGGACGCCCCATGAACCTCTGGCAGCGCTTCGTCGCCCACATGGCCCGGCCCGAGCCCACCACACCGCTCGCACTGTTCCGGATTTGTGTTGGAACGATTGTGTTTGGCACCATCTTGGCTTCCGTGCTGTCGGGGGGCGTCGACATCCTGTGGCTGACCGATGCCGACGGTGGCTACAACACCTTCCGGTCCAAGCAGTGGATTGTGCGGTGGCTGGGCGGTCACAATGCCTTCACCGTGTGGGTTCTGGTCTGGACCTGCATGCTGAGTGCCCTCGGCGTCGCCACCGGCACCCTCACCCGGGCCAGTGCCCTCGTCTGTGGCCAGACCTTCCTCGCGTTGATGTCGCTCGCACCGGGCACCGGGGGCAGCCACGACCGCCTCATCACCAACGCCTTGTGGCTGCTGGTGCTGATTCCTGCAGGCACCACGCTGTCTGTGGATGCCCGCTGGCGCACCGGTCGATGGCGCGACGACACCCCCCGACCGGCCTGGGGCCGCACCCTGCTCGTGTTCCAGATCTGCCTGGTGTACACCTCTGCCGGCCTACACAAGCTGGGCGTGAGCTGGTTTCCCTGGGGCGGCTATCTGGCGGTGCACTACGCCCTGCTCGACCCCACCTGGAGCCGTCTCGACATCACCATGCTGCCCGCTGTGGCGTGGTTTTCACCGTTGACTCGCTTCGGTACCGCCCTGTCTTGGTTCTGGGAGGTGACGTTCGCCGTGTCGGCATGGTGGCTGGGGACGGGCCGAGCCGAGCGTCGACTGGAGCGTCTGGGCAGCCAGCCCACCATCTGGCAGCGGCTGCGCCACCCCGACATCCGCAACCTCTACGTGCTCGTGGGCGTCACGATGCACGTGGTGCTGCTGGTGTTCATGGAGCTGGGGCCGTTCTCGCTGGTGACGATGAGCTTCTACTTCGGCCTCTACCGGCACCACGAGCTGGTGCGGTGGCTGCCAGGTACTCGGAACGACGCCGCCTAGCCGAGCGCCGTGGCCACGTGGCCGTCTTTGAAGGCTGTCACCTTGTCGTCGTGGGGGAAGGCACCGCCCTGCGCCAGCCTTCGCTGCACGCCCATGTCGAGCTGGGCCCAGATGGCATCGGGGATGGAGCGGTCGGGGCGCTCGAACCACACGAAGAAGACGTCGGCGAGGTCGTCGCGGAGGAACGTGACGGTGGCCCGGTGGACCTGCTGGTCGTCGGCGTCGCGGAAGCGCACCCCGGTGAGCTCGCGGAAGGTGCCTTCGTGGACCTCGGCCACACGACCGTTCTTGCGCTTGCGAGCGGCGCGGAGGTCGAGGGTGCCGCCGTCGAGGGTGGGGTCGAGCCGTTCCATGTCTTCGGCCAACATGGCGTGCACCACCCGCCGCAGGACCGGGCCCCACTCGGCGATGGTCTTCAGCTCGCGGCCGTCGTCGGTGGGGTGGGGGCCGGGGTCGACCGAACCGGGCGGAGGGGGGACCTCGGGAGCGGGCTCGGGGGCCGCCACCACCGGTGCGGGTGCGGGAGCGGGTGCCTCGGGGGTGGGGAAGGGGGCCGGCACCCAGCTGGGATCGAGGGCGTCTTCGAAGTGGTCGACAGGAATCGTGTCGACCATGACGCGGGTCGTGTCTGGAGACACCGACACATCGCCGGGAGGAAGCGCGCCCGACGACGTGCGCCGCCAGCCCGAGCCACCTTCGCGCCAGGGGCTCACCAGCGCATCGAGGGCTTCGCCGGTGTAGACCGTGGGACCGCCCACGTAGAGGGTGCGGTTGGGGTGGAGCCGCGGCATGAGGTCGACCACCATCCGGGCGGCATCTCTGCGCGAGATGGGCGCGTACCGGCCACTCTTGACGATGGGGTGGGGGCGACGACCATCCGGGGGCCGCACGTGCCCTTCGAGGACCTCGTCGAAGTAGCAGCTCATGCGGATCATGGTCCACGGGACGTCTTTGAGGACGCGGACGTGGCGGTCGAGGCGGAAGGAGCGGCGGTTGAGGGCGTTGGGCGACCACCGAAAGGAGCCCACAACCGACAGGTGCAGCATCTTCTCGATGCCGGCGGCGTGGGCGGCCCGCACGATGTGAGCGCCCGCTTCGTCGGTGTAGCGGGGGCAGCCGGGGCCGGCGGAGCGTGCGTTGATGCAGCTCACCACGTGCGTGGCGCCATCGAGCACTGCGGCGAGCGACTCGGGGTGGTCGGGGTCGGCGTACGAGATGGTGCCCACGTCGATGATGCGGTCCAGCCCGCGTCCGTCGCGGTCGTCGCGGACCACCGGGCGCACCGCCCATCCCCGCTCCAGGGCCTGCCGCACCACTTCGCGGCCTGTGCGGCCATTCGCTCCGAAGACGACCAGCATCTGCTCCACTCCTTTTCCAGAGAGGCACCTGGCCTCATCTGACAGGTGGCCCACTAGTTACCACGACCGGCTGACCGGATGGGCGCGTGCTGCGACATTCTCGGGGAGGCATGCGCCTGCTCGGTGTTGTGGAGGAGGTCTTTCGTGCTCGACCGGGGACATGGGCTAGAGTGGTGGCGCGACCCTTTCCCTCGGCACCACCATGTCCTTCGCCCATACAGAAGACGCCATCTCGAGCGACACCGCTCGACCCCCCGGCACCGACTCTCTGGGCGGCCCGGTCCACGTGCAGCCGCACCGCGCCCTCAAGCCGGCGGTCATCTCGCTGTACGCGCTCGAGAACAATGGTGTGCGGCACGTGGCGTCGGCCTTGCGGCAGGCCGGCTTCCAGACCACCGAGATCTACTTCAAGGACTGGGTCAACAACAGCTTCCCCTGGCCCCGCGAAGAAGAGGTGCAGGCGCTCATTCAGCTCCTGAAAGACCGCCAGATCGACGTCATCGGTTTTTCCGTGCGGGCCTCGGCCTTCCACCGCATGGCCAAGTACCTCACCGAACGCGTGCGCCATGCCCTCGGCAAGCCCATCGTCTGGGGCGGGATGCACCCCACCTTCGTCCCCGACAAGTGCATCCCCATCGCCGATGCCATCGCGGTGGGCGAGGTGGACGAAGCGGTGGCCGAGTACTTCGTGCGCCTCGACGAAGGCCGGTCCACCCGCGATGTGCCGGGCTTCTGGGTGCGCGACGGCGACACCGTCTACAAGAACGACATCGCCCCGCTGGTCGACCTCGACCGCATCCCGTTCCGCGACTTCCACACCGACCACGACAAGTTCCACATCGAAGGGCACGCGGTCAACGAAGGCGACCCCTTCATCACCAACCCCGAGTACACGCTGCTCGCCAGCCGCGGCTGCCCCTACTGGACCTGCACCTTCTGCTCCAACACCCTCACGAAGCCCCTGTACGAGGGCAAAGGCAAGAGCTTCCGCATCCGGTCGGTCGAGAGCATCATCCGCGAGATGGAGTACGCGAAGAAGCTGTGCACCAACATCAAGATTGTGCGCTTCGACGACGAGGTCTTCCCCATCCAGAAGGCCTGGATTCGCGAGTTCCGGGAGAAGTGGCCTGCCCGCGTGGGCATCCCCTTCGAGATTCTGGTCGACCCCCGCATGGTCCGACACGAGCCCCTCGCCGACCTCAAAGCCGCCGGCCTGCGGGCACTCTGCATGGGCATCCAGGCCAACGACCGCGTCAGCCGTGAGCTCTACCACCGCAACGTGAGCAACCAGCAGATCATCGACGCCCAGACCGTCTTCCGCGAAGTGGGCATCCGGGCCAACCTCCAGATCATCTGGGACGACCCGGAATCCACCGAACAGGACAAAGACGAGCTGTTCCACATGCTCATGAAGCTGCCGCGGCCCTTCGAGCTGTACCTGTTCGGCCTCACCATCTACCCCGAGACCCACCTCGCCCGGCGCCTGCTTCGCGAGGGCCGCATCACCGAAGAAGACATCGAGGGCATCAACACGCACGCGTTCGAGCAGTTCCGCGTCGACCTCTCGTACCCGCGCCCCAAGGCCGACAAGCGCTGGCTGGCCCTCATCGTGCTGCTCAACAAGTCGTTCCTGCCGAAGTCGTTCATCTGGAAGCTCTACAACTCCGAACGCTTCAAGCAGAACCCCGAGCCACTCGTGGCTTTCGCCCAGGCCATCAACCTGGTGAAGATGGCCGGTGTGGCCGCACAAATGACCCGCGACGGCGAGATGACCCCCTTGCTGCTCAAGCGTTGGGTCAACCCCCGCAGCCTCGTCACGATGTAGCCCACCGCCTTTCGAGTAGGGTGATTGGCATGAACGCACCTGCCCCCAACCATGTCCCGACCCGCGACCCCCGTCTCGACCGGCGTCGCGCGATGCTCAAGCGCCGCGCCCGGGCCTGGGGCAACATGGCCCGAAGTGCCGCGATGGCGCGCATCGACCCCGACTGGATTCCGCGCCCCCACGCCGGCCACCTCATCGTCACGTTCAAGTGCAACCTCAAGTGCGCAGGCTGTGGGAGCTGGCAGGTCCGCGAGCACAACGACCTCTCCACGGAAGAGTGGCTCGAGGTCTTCCAGCAGTTGCGCAGCCTCGACGTCGTCAAGATCCTGGGGGGGGAGCCCCTCGCACGGCGCGACATCGTCCAATTGCTGGCCGGGGTGCGCGAGATCATCGACCCCTACATCCTGCAGATGACGTCGAACGGGATGCTGGGCGACCGCCTGGTGGAAGCCATCGAAGCGGTGGCCTGGCCGGGCTTGCAGCTGCGCATCTCGGTCGACGGCCTGGGCCCCACCCACGACCGCATGCGGGGGGTCGAAGGCAGCCACGCCACGGTTGTCGAGACTTGCCGACGGGTGGCAGCGCTACAGCCCAAGTACGGCTTCAAATTCGGCATCAACTTCGCGGTCACCGACGACAGCGTGGGCGAGCTCGACGACATGGTGCGCTTCGCCGAGTCGCTGGGCGCCGACCTCATCCCGGGCGTGAACGTCGACCCCTTCCTGGTGGGCACGGAGCCCCCCGAGGTGCGCCGCCCGAAGGTCATCATGGTCGACGACAAGGCCCGCGCACTCCGCGCTCTGGAAGACGCCCGTGTGGGCACGAAGCGGCAGCTGCCCCTGGTCGACCACATCGTGAGCCGGTTCGTCACCAAAGACACCTTCGAGCGGCAGCTCGACGGCGACATCCAGCAGTTTTCCTGCCGCGAGCTCCGCGACCTCCTCTACTTCCTGCCGAATGGCGACATCGTGCGCTGTGGGTTGGACCACCGTCCGATTGGCAATATTCGCCAGAACACCTTTGACCAGATCTGGTTTGGCGAAGGCATCCGCGAGGCCCGCCGGCGGGTCGACGACTGCCCAGGTTGCTTGCAGGCGAGTGTGCAGATTCTGTCGCGGCTGTATGGCGGGTGTTTGTTCGGCTGAGTGGCTGTGGGCCCCCTCCGACCGCTTCGCGGCCACCTCCCCCTGAAAGGGGCCGCTTGTTGGGGCCCCCTCCGACCGCTTCGCGGCCACCTCCCCCTGAAAGGGGGAGGACATCGCCCTTCTCACAGTCCTCCCCCTTCAGGGGGAGGTGCCTGCGTAGCAGGCGGAGGGGGCCCATGCTCGGCGCCCTGGTTCCCCCTGAAAGGCGAGGGCATCGCTGTTCTCACAGTCCTCCCCCTTCAGGGGGAGGTGCCTGCGTAGCAGGCGGAGGGGGCCCGCGGCACTGGCTGGTTTCTCGGACGCTGTGGCCGAGGCGGACGGCACCCCCGAGAGTCAGGGCCCTGCGGGAGAGACCTTGGCTCTCCCGCTGCCGCAAAGACCTTGGCTTTGCGGCCCCCGGAGGCCGCTGTGCGGCCGGAGGGGCCAGGCTGCTGCTCAGGCCCGCGCTTCAGAGGGCGGCAGGTGGCGCTTGGCGGCGTTTTCGGCTTCGCGCTGGGCACGCACCTTCTGAATCGCGGCTTCCTCTTCCAGGTAGACCTTCCGGTTGCGCTCGATGAGCTCGTCTGGGTCGTGGCCGCGCTCGATGAGGGCCCGACGGATGATGCGGTCCATGATCTCGGCCTTCTCGTCGAGGAAGGCCTCCACCTGGTCGGGGGGGTACGTGGTGTGCCAGTCGAACAGGATGTCGAGGGCGTGCTGGAAGCCGATGACGCAGATGGGCTGGTAGCCCTGGTGGCTGCGGCGGCGTCCCCAGCCGGGGTCGATGTTGTACTCGGCCATGAGCTCGCGCTCTTCGTTCTTGTTGATGCCGAGGTCGAGCAGCGGGGCGTTGTAGCGGATGCCGTAGCGGGCGTAGAACTGGATGTTCTTTTCGCGGGTGACGGCCATGCTCATGGAGGCGTACTCGCCGCCCACGCTGGAGCAGATGAAGGCGTTGGTGACGTTGTGTTCGAGGTCGTAGAGGATGGTGTGTGTGGCCATCGCCTGCTGGCACCCGAGACACACCGTGAAGTGGCTCTTGTACTTGATGGCGTCGCGCAGCATCCGCTTGGCGCCGATTTCGTCCCAGATGCGGGTGTGGTCGACGAGGTGGTGGTGGACGCGGTCGCCCAGCTCGCGGCGGAGGTCGTCGTTGTGGCGGCGCGACCACTCGTTGAACAACGCACCGTACTGGTGCATATACGTGAGCAGGTGGATGTTGCCCGGGATGTTCTTGCCCATGAGCAGGGCCACGGCCGCGCTGTCGAGGCCGCCCGAGTAGAGCACCGAGAAGCTCTTGAGGCAGCGGTATTCTTCCATCGTCAGGGGCATGGGGTCTCCGGGCGGTGACGAACCGATTCTACCGCGCGCGAACCGTCAGGGGGGCGAGGGGCACAAGGGGTCGCCTGCGCCGCCTGGATGACAGCGGGCGGGGGGCCAGCCGATGCCGCGACACCGCTCGGTGCTGGAGCGGTCGGACAGGCGGAAGGCGACCGTGGTGAGCGTGCCCACGGTGACATCGGGGTCGGCGCGCAAGGCGCAGGGGGGCGGGGGTGAGCCTTCGGGGCTCTGGCTGTCCCAGGTCACGGTGGTGTCGGCGTGCACGGTGCCCCAGTGGGCGTCGGCTGGTGCGGGGTCGAGCAGGAGGTCGACCGTGGGGAAGCCCAGGAGGTGGTCGACCAGGCCCGGAGGTAGGCCCTCGGCACGACCGGGAAGGGCCATGCGGAAGGTGTTCTGGCCGAATGCTGCCCGTGCCAGCCCGTCGAGCTCGGCGCGCGGTGTGTCGGGTGGAAGGGCCACCACCACACCCATCCGGAGGCCGCGGTGCCAAGGTGCCCGGGGGTAGTCGCGGCGGGTCCAGTCGTCGGTCAGGGTGGGGTGACCGCTCGCGAGCAGCAGAGCCGCCAGCGCATCGGCCGAGGGGGCGCCGTCGGGGGCGTAGAGGGGGGCCACGGTGCGGGGGCCGGGCGGGGCGGTGGGGAGGTTGTCTGGGAGGGTGGGCAGGTCGAGGGTCTCGACCAACGTGGCCACTGGCACTGTGCACGCAGCCGTGATGCCTGCGCCCACCACCGCGGCGGCCACCCGCTCTCGCCCCGGCGTGGATCGCATGCTGGCGAGAACGGCGAGTGCTGCGCCGAAGATGGCGCCTGCTCCCCACTCGGCCGTGACCGCGGCGGCCAGCAGCAAGGGGAGGGGAGGGGCGTACATCAGGTGGTCGATGAGGGTGGCCACCACCAGGCTGCCCGCGCCGATCCACACTCCCGCCGCCACCATCCCGGCGACCAGAGGCACTGCGCGACGGCCCCGGAGTGCGGCGAGCGCCACCGCTCCTCCGAGCAGGATGCCCGCCGTGGCCCCGCCCGCCCCAGCTTGTTCAAGAATGCCCAGCACGCGTTGTTCTGGGAAGTACCAGGCCGCTGCATCTGTGGCGCGCAGCCGAAGCCAGCCGTGGGCGGTGAGCCCGGGACAGGCCAGCAGCGCCGCGCAGATCAGGTCGACGGTGAATGCGCGGTCGCGGTCGTCGACCCGCTGGAGGATGACCCCCAAAGCCAGGGCAATCGCGGGCAAGCCCATCGCCAGCGCGCGGTCTTCGGGAGCTGCGAGGAACGTGGGCAGCGCGCCGACCACGCACGCACCCACGGCGATGGCCATTCGAGCGGGTTTGGGCAGCGTGACCTCCGGCGACACAACGCGTCGGAACGGTTCGGTATCATCGCGCGGTGCAGCCACCGACCCTACAGCGACGCCACTTCGCAGCGGCACTCACCCTCCTCGGTGTGGTGGCGCTGGCGCTCGTGTCGGGCTTCGGTCCGTGCACCCAAGACGACGCCTTCATCTCGCTGCGGTACGCCCAGAACCTCGTCGACGGGCATGGTCTCGTCTACAATCCCGGCGAGCGGGTGGAGGGCTACACCAACCTCGCCTGGACCCTCCTCCTCGCCGTCCCACTGGCCCTCGAGCTCGACCCCGTCGGCAGCTCGGCGCTGCTCGGTGTGGTGCATCTGCTGGCTGCGCTCGGAGCGGCTGCTGTAGTGGGTCGGCTGGTTGCCGGAAACACCCTCTGGGCGCTGGTTCCCCCACTCTTCATCGTGCTCGATCCCTTCGCGTCCCTCGAAGCTGTCGAGGGGCTCGAGACCGCCATGTACATGGCCGTCCTGGCCGCAGGGCTCGCCCTTTTCGTGCGCGAGTCGTCCGATCCCGCCCGGGGTCCCCGGCACCACCTCGCGTCGTCTCTGGTCTTCGCGGCCGCGGTCCTCATCCGGCCCGAAGCGCCCCTGCTCCCGGCCCTGCTGCACCTCGGCCTGCTCGGCCACACCGCCGTGGCCCGCCGCGCCGATGCACCCCGCCAGCTCCTCGCGTCTGTGGTCGCCGGTCTTCCGGTCGCTGCGGTCCTGGCCGCACTCACCGCCTGGCGCCTCACCTACTACGGCGAGCCTCTGCCCAACACGTTCTATGCGAAGACTGGCGCTGCGGGATTTGCTGAGGGCTCACACTACATGTGGGTGCACGCCACCGACCACCCCGGCGTGTGGCTCCTGCTGCTGTTCGGCGTGGTGTTGGGCCTCCGACAGCGCACCGGTGCCGCCCTGGCCGTCGCCACGGTGGGCTTTCTCACCTACGTTGCGAGTGTGGGCGGCGACTTCAAGCCCACCGGACGCTTCATCCTGCCGGTCACCGCCTGGATGGCCGCCCTCGGTGCGCTTGCCTTGTCTCGGCGTGGGCCCCGGCTCCAGCTCGTGGTCGCAGGCGTGGTGTTCGTGTCTACGTTCGTCCGCCTCCCCGATGTGCAGGGCAGCGCCATGCGGTGGGCCAACATTCGCCACGCCAACCTCGCGTCGCGCGAAGTCGTCGGCACGTTCCTCCGGCAGAACCTCCCCCCCGACACCTGGATTGCCATCCACTCGGCCGGGGCCATCCCGTTCTACGCGGGCCTCCCCACCATCGACATGTGGGGCCTCACCGACCACCACATCGCCCGCGCCCCGGTCCCCGAGCACACCATCGGCCTGGTGGGCCACCAGCGCGGCGACCCCGACTACGTCTTCGGCCGCGACCCTGCCATCTACCTGCCCGAAGACAAGGTGTTCACCCTGCGGCCATGGCCCCTTGAAGTCGAGCCGGGCTTCCCGTCCGACTTCACCCAACGCTACGACAGCAAGACCATTCCGGTAGAGGGGCGCTACTTGAATGTGTGGGTTCGAAAGGGGTTCTTTCAGAGCTTGAGTGGCGGTTGACGAACGGCTTCGTTTCAGAATGGCCAGACGAAATCACGACTTGTCATGCCCTGATGGTCGCCATTGATGCCATGAACACACGGTGAACGGCTAAAGGCACGGCATAGGTGGCGAGGGCTGGAGCGCTCCGTACGGCTTGGGTGCGCTCTCCCTCCCAGTCAGGAGTCGACAGTGCGTGTGTTGTCCGTTCTCGGTCTGGTCTTGGTGTCTTCTGTGGCTTCGGCGGCCGACGTGGAGCTGGAGGGCAACACTGTCAGTGGCCCCGGCAACTGCATCCCGTTTGGTGGGTGGCGGACGTTGGCAACAGGGGACTACGCCGGGTTCATCTACCAGAACGTTCCCGCGTTTTCTGTGGAGCCTGGCGACACGATTGCGTTCGACGCCGGTGATGTCAACAACGTTCCCATCACGTTGAACATCGCGCTGGCTTCGGCCGTCTCGAACGGAAGCATGGAGCCCGACACCACCGGCACGTCTGGAGACGGTTTCACCCGAGTGGTGTCGTCGGGCACACCTGCAAACCCGTATGGCGACACGACGCGAGGCAACTTCGAGCTGGAATTCACGGTCGACACCGCCTTCCAGTTCGATGGCGGTGGTCTGCTGATTCGGTTCGACGTGCCGTCTTCCTCCGCCTTCGCGGCCGACGTCGACTGCGACCAGATGTTGATGTTCTCGAGCAGCTGGGACACGAGTGGGTACTTTGTGGGTCGATTCTACGACGACTCGGATGGCGCGTACCCATGGGATGACTCGGACAACAATGTGGTGGGCAACGTCCACTTCGACTGCCCCACGGTCGCCAGCACCCTGTATGCAGACTCGGACGGCGATGGGTACGGCAACAGCGCTGTCTCGGTAAGCGGCTCGTGCACCAGTCGGCTTGGGCTTGTCTCCGACGGCTCCGACTGCGACGACACCGACAGCACCGTCCATCCCGGAGCGGACGAAACCTGCGACACCATCGACAATGACTGCGACGGAACCACCGATGAGCCCGACGCAATCGACGCCTCCACCTGGTATGCCGACACAGACGCCGACGGCTACGGCGACGCTGCGTCCACCTCGCCGGGGTGTGTTGCGCCGAGTGGGTACGTGGCCGATGACAGCGACTGTGACGACACGCGGTCCACGTCGTACCCGGGCGCCGACGAAACCTGCAACACGGTCGACGACGACTGTGATGGAACCACCGACGAGGTCGACGCGGTGGATGCAGCGACCTGGTACGCCGACACCGACGGCGATGGCTTTGGCGATGCCCTGGTCACCGACCTCGCGTGCTCCGAGCCCGCCGGCTTTGTGAGCGACGACACCGACTGTGACGACACCCGCGCGGCCACATACCCGGGCGCCGACGAAACCTGCAACACCGTCGACGACAACTGCGACGGCACCATCGACGAAGACACCGCCATCGACGCCGTCACCTGGTACGCAGACACCGACGGCGATGGCTACGGCGACTCTGCGGTCTGGGACGTCGAGTGTGTGGTGCCGAGTGGGTACGTGGCCGACGACACCGACTGCGACGACTCGAGGGCGACGTCCTACCCGGGCGCCGATGAATACTGCAACACCTTCGACGACGACTGCGACGGCACCACCGACGAAGACGACTCGGTCGACGCGTCTGTCTGGTATGCAGACACGGATGGCGACGGGTACGGCAATGCCCTTGCCACCGACCTTGCGTGCACCGTGCCCTCGGGCTTTGTGGGCGACGACACCGACTGCGACGACACCGACCCAACGTCCTACCCGGGTGCGGAAGAGGTGCCCTACGACGGCATCGACCAGGACTGCGACTCTGAAGACCTCTGCGACGTGGACCTGGACGACTACGTGGCTGTGGAGTGCGGTGGCGACGACTGCGACGACACCGACGACACGGTCCATGTGGATGCGGAGGAGTCCTGGTACGACGGCGTCGACCAAGACTGCGACGAACACTCCGACTATGACGCCGACTTCGACGGCTACGACTCCGAGTCTCATGCCGGTGCAGACTGCGACGACGCCGACCCCGACACCTACCCGGGCGCACCCGACGACCACTACGACGGCGAGATCAACGACTGTGACGACGCCGACGAGTACGACGCCGACGGCGATGGCTTCGACTCGAGTGACCACGGCGGCGACGACTGCGACGACGCCAATTCCGAGGTTCGGCCCGACGCAGACGAGATCTGGTACGACGGCGTGGACCAGGACTGCGATGGCGCCGACGACGACCAGGATGGGGACGGCTTCCTGGAAGCGGAAGACTGTGACGACACCGACGCCGACCTGTACCCCAGTGCCCCTGGACTCGACGAAAACTGTCTTCCCATCGACGAAGACGACCCCGAAACAGACTCCGGTGACACGCTCGACAGCTCGGGCAGCGGCTCCAGCGACGGAGCTGGCTGCGGCGGGACCAAGTCTGCAGCGCTGGGCTTCGGACTGCTTGGGTTGGTTCCGCTGTTCTACCGGCGACGGCGCGGGGCGGAGTGACCGACACCCCTTCGGAGGGCCAACCTACCAGAGCTTCCACCAGGGCTTCGATGGGGCGTCCGAGGTCGGCTGGGCGGCCTCTGGTGGGTCGGTGGGCTGGGCGGTGGTGGACCAGTCCTGTGCTCGCATCCAGTCGTCGAATTCGGTGAAGAATGTGGTGCCGGTGAGCCGCTCGATGGCCTGCTGCGCGCTTTCTCGTACGGGCGCCGGGTTGGTGCGCCGCTTGCGTCGGATGTCGTCCAGCAGCTCCAATACAACACGGAGGTGTGTTGGGTCGTTCTGTAGGTGAGTGGCGAGCGCACCCACCATCGCCCGCTGGACCATGAAGCGTCGTACATAGACGTCGCGTTCATCGGTTGGGTTGGCTTCCAGGTGGGCCAGGAGGGGCAGCACCTGAGTTGCATCTCCCGAGCTCAGGAGGTCGATGCGCAGGTGGGCCTTGGTGACCGGTGTGGGCCTGGAGTCCGCCAGCAGCGCGTGGACCGCCTCGCGAGCCGGCGGATGGTTCAGCCGCAGCCCCTCTTGGAGCAAGTAGAGCCGACGCTCGGGAAGCTCCTCGGAGAGTCGAACCAGCACGGGCCCCACCACCGGGGCCAGAGACGCTGGAGTCGCGCGCAGTGTGGAGATGAAGTCGCCGTGGTGGGCACAGGTGCGGGAGACGTCCTCCACCAGCGCCGGGGTGTCCGCCACCCCCAGCCGCACCAGAGCGCGACGTGCAGCCACGCGGGTCTGTTCGTCGTCCAGGAGTCCCCGCAGCTTCGTGTCCGCCTGGACCAATCCCCGGAGGCCTACCCCGTCGGCCGCCATGACCCGAAGCAACGGGTCTTCCGCCGAGAGCTGGTCCGCCAACCATGGGTCGAGCGCGCCGTCGTCGGTGGCGAGCAGTGCGGGAAGCATCTCTTCGAGGTGGTCTTCGAAGTCGGGGTCTTCCGCCAGAGCTCGAAGCGCGGGTGCACAGCCCGGGTGGGCCAGTGCCGCCAACGACTCGAAGGCTGCGAGCGGCACCAGGTCGCCGCCTACCCGTGTGCGCGCCAGGTCGAGGAGGACAGGCGCCAGAGATGGGTCGCCCAGCTCCCCGAAGGCCGATGCAATCGCCTGGTCGAGGTACCGGCTGCGACCGATGGCCGCCTTCAGAGCGGCGGCGTCGCCGGGTGCTCCGCGCTCACCGAGGGCGTGTGCCGCCTCTTCCCAGTCCATCGGGTCTTCGCTGCTGAGCTGCGCGAGAAGTGGGTCGGTCATGGGGAGCCGGATCGGTGAAAGCGACCGCTACAGCGTCACAAACGTAAAGATGAAACACATCTCCTGGTCGTCGGTCGGATGCCGTGATGGTGGGCATTCTCGAAGTAGCTGCACCGGCTGGAGGTAGTCATTCGGGGGCTATTCGGGCACCTGCCAGTTCACCACCGGTTCAGTCGCGTTGTGACCAGTTCGCCTGCTCGAGGACGACTGGCCCGACGCGACGTTCTCCGATTGAGGCGGGTCGACGTGCCTGCGGCGCCGTAGGCAGCTTCTGCGCCTTGGGAGGCGAGGCTACTGGCCGTGGCTGGTGTGGTGCCGCTGTCGTCGCTTGGTCGTGCGGCGCACTCCCCGCCAGACTACTCTGTCATCGGGGCGACGCATTGGCGGTCCCAAATGTGGAGTGATGGTGGCTGACAGAACGAGTACAACAAAGACCTGCTTTGTGATGATGCCGATTTCCGATCCGGATGGCTATGAGGCTGGGCACTTTGGACGGGTGTACAAGCACATCATCAAACCCGCATGCGAGGCGGCCGGGTTCGTTCCGGTTCGTGCGGACGAGGTGAAGAAGGCCAACCTCATCATCCTGGATATTCTGAAGCAGATCGTCGATGCTGACATGGTGGTGTGCGACCTTAGTGCACGCAATCCGAATGTCATGTACGAGCTTGGGGTTCGTCAGGCATTTGACAAGCCAACGGTGCTCATCAAGGACAAGAAAACTCCCAGGATCTTTGATGTCGCCGGCCTTCGCACCGAAGACTACGACGAGACGCTGCGAGTCGATACGGTGGCGTCTAACGTCAGGTCAATCTCGGCCGCAATGGTCGCCACGTTGGATGCTGGTCCCGATGACGTGAACTCGCTCATCAGGCTTCTATCTATGAGCAGGGCCACGCTTCCTGACTCCGAGAAGCTCTCCAGCGATACGGCTGTGCTCCTGGGGGCTATCGGCGAACTGAGTGACCGGATGGGCAAGCTGGAAGCTCATCGCCCACGGCGCCGAAAGCTGAAAACCGAAGAACCATTCCCCGAGTATGGGCTTCGTGCGCAGCTTTCGAACGGCTTGTATGCTGTTGTGGGAGAGTCGGTTTATATCGGCCAGGATCTGATAGGCACACTCTACAGTGTCCTAACAAAGGGTGTAGGTGTAATCGTTTTGACCCCACAACGTCAGTACCGGGTGGTGTCGGAACGGGACGCTGAATGGGATAGGCTGCGGTTTGGGTTAACGGACGAGTAGTTCGAGACGGTCACTGGCTTGGGCTATGCTGTGGACCTCACCGTCCGCTGGAGTGGCGACCCGCCGCCGCTCGGGGGACCTATCGGGGCTCCCGTGGCGGAAACTCCCGCAATCGACGGAGGGTTCGTCGAGAGCTGGTCCGGCGTGTTCGACGTGCTCGTGCGCGCCTGGTTCGTGAGCGGCTCGAGGTGGTGGGGTACTCCCCGTGAGCAACATCCGACCGCCAGTGGTGGTAGCCTCCCGCACTGAGGAGGATTCGTACCATGCCCCGAACACTGCTCGCCGCGGTCGTCAGCCTGCTGTCTGGCTGCTCAACGTGGCACTACCACGCCAAGTTCAAGCCCTCCGAGGCGGAGCCCGACCAGGTCGACGTCGTGGTGCAGGTCGCCCACCTGTACGAGGACGTCGCCATCTTGGTGGTGCGGAACGAAGACACGGTGCCCGCGCGAGTCGTGTGGGACGACGTGGCCACCGTGTGGAGCGATGGGAGGCAACGTCGCGTCTCGTTGGGTCGAGAGGCCGGCAGCACCTACCAACCGGTGGCGCCGCAGCTTGTCTCTCCGGGGGCCTACCTCGTGGAGCCCATCGTCATCCCCGTGGGCTGCATTGGCGAGGTGAAGAGCAGCAGGCTGCGCGCAGAAGCTGCCGCCGAGAAGGCCTGCGCAGGGTGGAAGGACTTCAGGTTCAACTTGGTCGTGCCACTCGATGTGGGCGGCAGGCGCTACGTCGCCGAAGCGGAGGTCGAGACGGGGTCGGTGGCCGTGCGGGCCGAGCTGTCACCGGCGCTCGAGGAGTTGTATTGGCGCGAGATGCGAGACCGGCTTGTGGTGGCGCTGCTTCGAGGCTAAGCGCCAGGCCAGTTCACCCGTGACACGACCCTGTCGAGCAGGGCTACAAGGTCACGAAAGTGAAAAAGAAACACATCTCTTCATCGGTGCGCTCGCCATACGTGACCGTGTTCGTGCCCTCCGAGTTGTCCCAGGTGCACGTGAACTCCACCGAGTCGCCCTGCTTGAACTCGGCGGGTTCCTTGAATTGGTAGGTCATCTGGTTGTCGAAGCTGTAGGCGCCGTCCACGAGGCAGGTCTCGGTGCCGTCGTCGTGCTTGATCACGGCGTTGAACCATGTGCCCAGCTGGTGCATGTGGGGGAACATGCCCAGCACCTGGAGGTCGAGGAAGCTGTTCTCGAAGGTGTCGGTGGACGTGTAGTCGGTGGCGCCGGGCGGGATGGCGAAGGAGAAGTCGCCCACCGGAGCCATGAACACCGGGGAGACCGGGCCGTCGGCCACGTGGAAGGCGTACCCGGACTGGTCGGAAGCGCCGTCGGTCTCGGGGCCGTTGTAGAAGTAGTGCATCTGCACCACGATGTGGTGGTCGGGCTCGATGGCCAGGCCGGTGCCTTCGGGGAACTCGATGGGCAGCATGCCGGGGGCCCAGGCGGTGAGCATGCCGTCGAGGGAGTCGGAGCCCATGCCGTCGATGCAGTCCCAGCCGGCGGGGTCGCGCATGTCTTCGGTGAGCGACTCGGACGGCATCGTGAACAGCACGATGTGGTGCACGAGCTGGTTGTTGCCCACCACGGGAGCCATGGCGGTGATGGACTGGCCGGCGAGCTCTCCGGCTTCGACCGCGAAGCAGCGGTACTCGTTGCCGGGGTTGGAGGGGTCTTCGTACGTGGGGGTGTACGGGGCCTCCATCATCAGCACGGCGTCGGGGTCGTCGAGGGTGTCTTTGATCTGGACGGTCTCGACGGCTTCGCCCGGCTCGCCCTCGGGCATGTCGGCGTCGACCCAGGCCGAGAAGGTGGCGGCCGCGGAGTCGGGGAGCGTGAGGTGTTCGCTGCCTTCGTAGTCGCGGCAGCCGGGGTCGGCGGCGGCGGGGGGCATCTGGCCGGCGTCCATCGAGCCGCGCATGGCCGGAGCGAGGGCCTTCACGGTGTCGAGGTCGGTGAAGTCGGAGGGGCCGAGGCCGCCGTCGTAGTGGCAGCGGGTGCAGTGCGTGGCCATGATGGGCTGCACATCGGCGTGCCAGGTGGGGGCGTCGGTCGACGGCGTGCCCGAGTCGGTGGTGTCGTCGGTGGTCTCTTCGCCGGTGCCGTCGTCGAGGTCCTTCTCCTCGGTGTCCGTGCAGGCCACGGAAAGCAGGGAGAGAGGGAGGAGGACGGGGAGCAGGCGGAGAGTCATGGGGGGCTCCAGGCGAAGACGGGGCAGGGTACCGCCGTCCGGGGGGCTGTCGCTACGGGCTCAGCCGTGAAAAAGACGTGCAGGCGGGTGCTCAAGGGCTGGCAGACACACCCTCGAAGCGAATGACGAAGTCGCCGGCTTCGGTGGACCGGCGCATCGAGAGGGTGAGGGGACCGACGGTGGTGTGCTCGGTCCAGGCGAAGTGGCCCTTCTGGCCGCCCTGGAGCACGAAGTCCCAGGCGGTGACCTGGCCCGAGTCGCGGTCGACGGTGAGCATGTAGGTGTCGCCGGGGGTGACGCCCACGCCGTCGAAAGTGAGCACCAGGCGGCCGGTGTCGTCGACGATGCGGGTGACGCCGTCGTCCATCACCTTGCCGGACGCGAGCAGCCAGTAGCTGTCGTTGATCCAGGCAGACCAGGCCTTGGCGGCGGCTTCGGGGTCGGTGCCGGGGGCCACCTTGGACCAGAGGTCGTCGTGGGCGCCGGGGTCGGCGACGGCCGAGGAGGGGTCGTGGTGGTGGAGGTTCTGCAGCTGGACCGTGGTGTCGCCGGTGGTGACGGACACCGTGCCGGCCATGCGGTCCCAGGTGTGGGTGCGGCGGGCTTTCTCGGTGCCCCCGGCTTCCACGATGAAGGTGAACGCGAGCGTGGAGATGCCGTAGACGTTGCCGGTGGCTTCGACCACTCGGTGTCCGAGGGCATCCCCGCCGTCGTCGGCGTGTGCGGGGGCGAAGCAAGCGAAAGCGGTCATCCACACAGCAAACACAGCGCACTCCGGTCAGGGCTGGGTGCGGACCACTCCGGGGACGGTGGGGTGGTTCGTCACCTGCCCCGCATCTACCCCTTCCAGCACCAGCTCGGGCTTGCGGGTGGTGGTTCCCCGCACATTCACGGTGCCGAGGGTGCCGCCCTTGAATGCCACCTTGGCGCCGTCGCGGACGGCCAGGCCGCCGGTGAGCTGGACGCTGTCGCCCGCTGCTTCGGTGACGCCGTCGAGCACGACATCTTGGTTGCCGCTGGCCCGAACGTCGCGCATCAGGAGGCGGCCGCGGATGGCACCGATGGCCGCGCCGCCGCCTTGTCCGGGCTCATTGCCTTCGAACGAGACGTCGTCGAGGGCCACTTCGGCGTAGGCGTCGACCAGCAGTCCCGCGCCAAACTCGGCCGCACCACCGGTGAGGGTGACGCCGGAGATGCGCACCTGGATGCCGTTCTGGGTGACGTGGACGACCGGTCCCTTGCCGCCGGCGTCGAGGGTGGCGCCCCCGCTGGCTTGCATGGTGACGGGGACATCGATGCGGAGCGCACCCGGGTAGTGTCCGGGGGCCAGGCAGATGACGGCGCCGGCCGCGATGTGCGGCTGGATGTCGGCGCCCGGGCTCAAAGAGACGGTGCAGTCGGCCATGGCGGGGGCCTCGGGGGCAGGAGGGGGAGCGGCGGCACAGGCGGTCCACCAGAGCCAGCCGACCAGGGCCGGAGCGCGGGAGGGGCTCACTCGGCGGCTTCAGCGGCCTTGGCCTGGGGCACCAGGTTGGTGGCGCAGGAGCTGAAGTACTTGGTGAAGTCTTCGGGCGTGATGGGCTTGGGCTGCCAGCTGCCCCAGGGGTTGTGGAACTGCAGCTTGCCGTCGACGATTTCCTTGAAGGCGTAGCCGTGCCAGCCCACGAGCTGGTACTGCGGCGCAATCATGCCCTTGAAGCGGAAGCCCACCTCGAGGTCTTCGGCCTTCTCGGGGGCCATGCCGTCGCGGTAGGTGAGCTCGAGGCTGCCGGGCTTGGCGTAGTCGACCTCGCCCTTCTCCACGCCGCCGCCCACGATGGTGGCGGTCTTGGCGTTGTCGCTGCCGGTGTCGCGGGCGCGGCCGCCGGCGCCCTTGCCGGTGTCGGAGACGGTGAGCGTGCCGGGCTTGATCTGGTTCCAGTCGTGGATTTGCTTCACGCTGCCCGAGTACGGCCCGAGGGCCGAGCCGGAGAGGGGGGTCTGCTTGTCGGACTCCCAGCTGGACTGCGTGCCGGCGTAGATGGCGCGGCCGTCTTCCTGGGCCTTGGTGAAGAACTCGAGCACTTCGTCGGCGCCCATGCGGGAGGGGGTCTTCGACTCGGAGTCGACGCCGCTGAGGTGGGCCATGGCCTTGGAGCCGTAGCCGCCGTCGCCGATGGCATCGAAGCCGCCCTGCCACTTGGCGTAGGCCTTTTCCATGAGCGCGCCCCACAGCTCGGGGTTGGCACGGGCGTAGGCGGTGCGGTCGCCGTCGGTGGGGAGGTAGCCGTCGACCTCGACCCACACCTCGTTGTAGTTGGACTGGCCGGTGCGGTAGTCGTAGCCCTGCTCTTCGAAGAAGCGGACCTCGTACAGGCCCGACGACTCGTTGTAGCGGAAGCTCTGCTCGAGGAAGTTGGGACGGGCGTTGCCCACGGCAATCATGGCGGCCACGAAGTAGCAGTCGGCCAGGCCGCCCTGCTTGATGTCGGTGCCCTTGAGCTGGCCAGCTTCGGGAAGGACGGCATCCTTCTCGTACAGCTGCCACATGTGGTCTTCCATCATGCCGGGGTTGTCTTCGTCTTTGAAGAGGCCGGGCTGGTCGGAGAAGACGGAGCGGCGAACCCAGCCCTGTTCTTCCTTGTTGCCAGGCACGCGGTACTCGATCTTGATCCAGTCGCCGGAGACCTCGAGCACCTCGACGGGCTTGCCGTCGGCCACCTTGCCCTGGACACCGGACTCACCGCCGGGGCCATCGCGGACTTCGATCTCGGCGCCCCCGGAGATGACCGCGCCCTTCATGCCGCGGGTGATGGTGTCGGTGCGGTCGATCTGCGGCTCGATGACCTCGGGGGCGGGCGGGTCTTGCTTCTTCTCGGGGTCGGGGACCTCGACGTCTTTGTTGGAGTCGTCGACCACGGGGGCCGGCGTGTCGATCTCGGGCGACGGGGTGTCGATTTCCTGGTCGCCGCCCCACAAGCCGGTCCACCAGTCGGACAGGGACTTGGTCCAGCTCCAGCCGGTGTTCTCGTGCAGCCAGCCCCAGACGTCGCCCTGCATCTCTTCCTGGCCAGCGCCCGGGCCTCCCTGCATCTGGAGGTCGCGGGCGCCGCTGTTGCCCATGAGCGACTGGAGGTCGGCGGGGGGCTTGTTGCCACCGCGCGAAGGCGTGCGCGAGGGAGCGCTGGACACACGCTGCTGTTGGTAGCTGGACATGGGACCTCCGGGAGTCGGGCAGCACGCGCAAGGGGGTGGGTGCGCGGGGGGCTCGAGTGCGCACGCGACGCCGCAAGTCGCGCTGGGAGCCACCAAGCTGGTTCAGGACAGACTATCGTGGGGGACCCGATTTCGCGCGGTCGGTTCTTGTGGGCCACGCACGGGGAATCCGAGGAGACACGCGATGCGGACATGGGTTCAGATTGGCCTGATAGCGGGCGTCTTGGTGGGGTGTTCCGGCAAGTCGGAGGACGACTCTGCGGGCCCCGGTGACACCGGCACGTCATCGCCAGATGCGGTGCCCTGCGCTGCGGTCGCGGATGCCGGGCTGGCCATGACTCCCGGCAACACCCCGGACACCACGGCACCGGCCATCATGGACATGAGCGCGCCCTACACCATCGAGCTGTCGGCCGACGCAGGGGGATGGGTGCGGCTCGTGCTGCCAGAAGCCGGCTCCTACACCATCCACACCGGCTTCGCGGGCGTGCTCCGAGGGCTGTGGACCGACACCGGCGAGTACCCGCTCGGCATCGCCCGCTCCAACGAAGTGTGCCCCGGAGACATCCCCGAGGCATTCACGGTGACGGTGACCGAGCCATCGACCTTCTACATGCAGCTCGGTCCGCTGTCGGCCATCTACTTCTGGGTGTACGTGCAGCCAGAAGCCTGATGGCCACGTCCTTCAGCCGTTGAACGGTCGGAGGGCGGCCACCCGGTCGGCTTCCCGCTCGAACCAGGCTTCTGCAGCGGCTTGTTCGGTGTGCGAGAGCTCGGAGATGCGGCGCTTGATGCGCTGCACACGCTGCGTGACGGCAGCCCGCGAGACCCCTTCGACCCGGGCCAGCTCGGCACGGCTGCCTGCTTCGAGCAGCTTGCGGAGGTAGTCGGCGTCGGTGGGGTCGAGGGGGTTGCCGGTGGGAAGCCGCACGTTGTCGGCCGGACCGGGAACGTGGCCGCTCCAGCCGCGCACCACATCGGCAGCCATGCCTCGCTCGGACAGGGCGTCGCGTTCTCGGATGCGCTTCTGGGCGGCGCGCCAGGCCTGCCGGTCGCAGATGCGCTTGACGAAAGCCGTGAGCTCGCCGAGGGACTGGCCCCGGAAGGTGGCGAGGGCGCCGCTCATGAGCTCGTACAGCACTTCGCCGACGAGCTCTTCGCGGTGGGCTTCGGAGAGGAGGTCCGCGTAGCGCGTGCGGACGACGCGATGGAGGCGTCGGTCGCAGTACTCGGCCAGGTGGACGAACAGTGCGCGGGAGTCGGGGCCGTGGCGGTCGGCGAGCAAGCCGTCGAGGGCCGCACGGAGGTCGGACGGTGGCGCAGGGGAGGGGTCGCTGAGCACTCTCATGTCAGAACCCGACGTAGATGCGGTCGGTTTCCGCTTTCAGAGGCTTGGGCGCGGGCTCGGGCGGCGGACCTTCGACCGCGTTGGAGACGGCATGGACATCGGCCGGAGGGGGCGGCTCCTCAGTGACGCCGTACACAAGGATGGACATCCAGGTCAGGAGTGCAGCGAGCGTGTTCATCGGGGGAGCTCCGTGCGAAGAAGGGCAAGGTCGGGGTCGATGCGAATCATGTCGTCGAGGGCCTGCACGATGGTGTCGGGGAGGCCCGTGCGGATGCGGGAGAGCAGGTCGCGGGCGTCGGCGACGTCGCCGAGGCGGATGAGGGCGGCGAGCACATTGCCGAGGTTGCCGGCGCTGCGCTGGCGCTCGAAGGCCCGCGAGAAGTAGTCGAGGGCGACGTCGTAGTTGCCGTTGAGGAAGGCGAGGGCGCCGCGGTGGCGGTCGACGGAGGCCAGGTTGACCTGCAGCTGGGGTCCGCCGAGAGACATGGCCTCAAGCTCTTTTTCGGCGATGAGGCGGGCGGCTTCGGTGTAGTCCTTGACCGAGGGGCTCATCGCGATGACGTGCAGCGCCGACAGGTACATGATGCGGTCGATGCGGCCGTCGGCGTGGAAGCGACGGGCCAGCTCGCGGGCGGTGTCGGGCGAGAAGCCGGGCGACTGGATGTAGGCGCCGAGCTCGGCCATCGGGGCTTGCTGTGCGGCCGGGACGGCATCGGCGTACGCCAGATATGCGCCGTTGTCGACGCGGCGGAGGATGCGGTCGTAGAGCGCTTCGTAGTTCACGTGTGCTCCGAGGGGATGCGGCTGCTGCTTCGCAGTGTGGGGTGTTGGGTCGATTCCGGGCGTTAACGACGGATGAAGAAAAGATGCAGACTTGCCGCGTAGCTGCCATCCGCATGCTGCGGGCCGGTCGAATCGATCACACGAGGTCCGCATGCGGGTCGCATTGATCACGCCCCCGTCCACCCAGCTCAACACGCCGTACCCGGCAACGGCGTACCTCAGGCGCTTCTTGGCCACGCGAGGGGTGCTTGCCTCGCAGCATGATCTGGGCATCGAGCTGTTCCATGCGCTGTTTTCTCGCGATGGCCTGGACCAGGTGTTCGACGTGGTGGAAGCGTCCGCCGACGACGGCATCCCCGACCCCGCCTGGCTGGCACTCGCGGCCCGAGACCGCCACCTCTCCGTGGTGGAGGGGGTGGTGGCCTTCTTGCGCGGGAAAGACCTCGCTTCGGCCACAGCTTGGGCCCGACCCAACTCGCTCCCGGTCGGCCCGCGCCTGGCCGGTGCCGCCAAGAACCGCGACCGCTTCGGTGCCATGGGTGTGGCCGACCTCGCCCGCTACCGCTGCACGCTCTACCTCGAAGACCTCGCCGACCTCATCACGTCGGTGGTCGACCCCGGCTTCGGCTTCTCGCGCTACCAGCACCACCTGGCGGTCGGCCCGGTGCAATTCGACCCCATCGCCGAGCGCCTCGACGAGACGTCCCTGCCCGACTTCTTCCTCGACCACCGTGTGGACACCATCTGCGCGGATGGGGTGCCCGATGTGGTGGGCATCACGGTGCCGTTCCCGGGGACGCTCTACGGTGCGCTGCGGGTGGGACGACGCCTGCGGGAGCGTGGCGCCTATGTGGTGTTGGGTGGGGGCTACGTGTCGACCGAGCTGCGGTCGGTGGACGAAGCCCGTCTGTGGACCTGCACCGACGCCTTGGTGTACGACGACGGAGAAGGCCCACTGGACGCCATCTTGGCGCACCTGTCCGGCGACGGTGACCGGCGGCATCGCACCCGCACCGCAGGCGGACTGCACGACCGCACGCCGGCCCGTGTGCCGTTCACGTCGGCGGCGTCGTACGAAGGGCTTGATCTGGCGCCCTACCTGGGGGTGGTCGACTCCCTCAGCCCCGCCCACCGCCTGTGGTCGGACGGTCGCTGGAACAAGGTCACGCTCGCCCATGGCTGCTACTGGAAGCGGTGTGCGTTCTGCGACGTGAACCTCGACTACATCGCCCACTACGAGCCGGCGCACATCGTCGAGCTGGTCGACCACATGGCCGAGCTGGTGCACGAGACCGGCGTGAGCGGCTTCCACCTGGTCGACGAAGCGGCCCCACCCCGCCTCCTCCGCGACCTGGCCCTCGAGCTCCTCGACCGCGACCTGTCGGTGAGCTTCTGGGGCAACATCCGCTTCGAGTCGGCCTTTTCGCCCGACCTGTGCGCGCTCCTGGCGGCGGCCGGGATGGTGGCCGTGACCGGTGGCCTCGAGGTGGCGTCGGACCGCCTGCTGAAGGTGATGGACAAGGGCATCACGGTGGAACAAGCGGCGCGCGCTGCCTCGGCATTCCAGTCGGCGGGCGTGATGGTGCACGCCTACCTGATGTACGGCTTCCCCACCCAGACCGACGCCGAGACGGTGGACAGCATGGAGGTGGTGCGCCAGCTGTTCGCGGCGGGCCTGCTCGACAGCGCGTTCTGGCACCGCTTCGTGCTCACTCGCCACTCGCGGGTGTTCGCCGAACCCGACCGCTACCACGTTGCCTTCGAGCTTCCGTCGGGGCCGGTCTTCGCCACCAACGACCTCCCTCACCACGACCCTGGCGGCGGCGACCACGACCGCTTCGATGAACCCCTGGCGCGGTCGCTGATGGCGTGGATGGCGGGGCGGGATGTGGACCGTCCCGTGCAGAGCTGGTTTGACACACCGGTGCCGGAGCCTGCATCGGAGCCCGACCGAGTGGTGCGCGCTCTGGCCACGTCGGCACGAGCACCGAAGACCGGGCAGCGGGTGGTGTGGCTGGGCAGTGGGTGGCTCGATGGCGGCGACCACACGGTGTTGTTGGACCGCGCAGGGGCGCCGCACCCGGTCTACGGCTCCGAGGGGGCTCGGGAGTGGCTGCAGGAGGTGGTCGAGGCGGCCCGTCCGGGTGGAGAGGCGGTCCGCTTCGGCGATGTTCGGGAGGTGTTTCCGGGGTCGGTCGGGGCGTTCTCGCGGATGTGGGCGGTGGCGCGCGCAGCCGGACTCGTGGCGGTCTGAGTCGCGGGCGCCGGGGCCATGTGCCAAGGTGGGGGCGTCGGGAGGAGGACACCGGATGCCGAATGAACCCACGGTCTCGTTGGAACGTGCGCTGCGCCTCGCGGTAGCGGCTGCAGTGCCGCTGTCGGGATGCGGCAAGGAACCAGACACCATGCTGATCGGCACCCGCCCGGCCGACCTGGATGCGGTGTGTGCCGGGCACCTCCTGGACAGCGTGGAGCTCGATGAGCCCGTGGACTTTCTGGCCATGAGGCAGCTCGGGTACATCGACACAGGGGGCGGTCCCGGCGACGACGTCTGGTCGACCGGCGAAGCGTGCGCGACCGCGACCGACCCGACCACCTGTGCCGACGACTTGGAGCTCACCCACGAGGACGCCATCGGCTGGTCGCATCGGGGGGGATGGCAGCGGTCGTACCTGGTGACCACCGCAGGGGACACGGTCTCGCTCTACGACCACGTCGACGAGCTTCCCACGCTCTTCGGAGCCCTCGACACGCCAGCGGAAGGCCTGTTTTTCGCAGATGCGCAGAAGTACCAGACGAAGTGCCAGTCGCTGGTGGAGTCCGATGCAGGGAACTGGCGGATGGAAGCCAAGATCTACACGTCCCTGTGTCCCGTCACGACCGAAGTGCGGGAGATCGAAGTCACGCGCGAGGGGCACGTGAAGCTGCTCCAGGTCCTCGACACCCACGAGTCCGGGGACTGCATCGGCCGCCGTCCCGAAGGCCTCGTGAACGTCGCCGCATCGGATGCCATCGGTCACCGCCTCGCGCGGGTCGCCTGGCTGGAAGGTGCTGCGGTCGCGGCATTCGACGTCCTTGCCGAAGAGCTCGTCCGCTTTGGAGCTCCGTCCGACCTCGTCGCGCGCGCCCATCAAGCCCGAGCCGACGAAGTCGTCCACGCCGACCTCGTGGGGGAGATGGCCGCTGCGCTCGGCCACGTTGTTCCTCCGGTCGAAGTCGAGCCCGCCCGCTCGCGTTCCCTCTTGGACTTTGCCCTCGAAAATGCCGTCGAGGGGTGTGTTCGCGAGACCTACGGCGCCGCAGAGGCCCGCTTTGCCGCCACCTCCGCCACTTCGCTGAAGGCACAGGCTGTGTTCTCCCGCATCGCCGACGACGAGGCCCGCCACGCCCAGCTCTCACGCGACGTGGGCCGTTGGGTGGCCACACAACTCTCCGATGCGGAGAATGCCCGGGTCTCGCGCGCGATGGTCGACGCCCACAACCAGCTGCTCACCGAGCTCGCCCGCCGCCAGCCCGACCCCACCTTCCATGCCCTCGGCACGCCCACCTCCGAGCAGGCGCTGGCCATCGCGCGGGTGCTCTGGCGGGAAGCCGGGATGGCCTGAGCAGTCGACACAGGCCGAAACGGCGGGTGGTGCGGTGCCCGGACATGGTCTCTGTGTGCCACCACCGGAGGGGACATGGGACCACGTGCTGCCGCCATCGCGTTCGTCGGCTGCTTCATCACCTGCGGCTGTGACCCATCGGACGACGCGAGCCTGCTCGTGGGCACCACGCCCGCTGGTCTCGATGCCATCTGCCAAGACCACGCCGTGGCCCACATCCGCTTCGACCATGAGGTGGACTTCCGCGCGTTTCGCTCCACCACCTTCTACAGCGACCCCGACTTCGAAGACCGCCACACGGAGCTCTGGACTGACGGTGTGCCGTGCGACGGAGCGGCCGATGTCGAAGCGTGCGAGGCCGCGCTCGAGGCCACCTGGGCGGTGGAAGAGGGGTGGTTCTTCAACGGCTGGACCGCTCGGGCCTTTCTCGTCGAGTCCGACGGCGACTCCGTGCGGGTCATCGACGAAGACGACGAGCTGATGGAACAACTTGGTGAGATCGACCAACCGGCCGAAGCCCTCTTTCGCCTGGGCACCCACGAGCTGGCGCCCTCGTGTGAGTCGCTGGTCGAGACCGAGGAAGGCCACTGGCGCCTGCTGGCCGCGGAATCGGTCCCCGGGTGTGAAGGTCGGCTGCGGTTCGTCGAGGTGGAGGTCCGCCGAGATGGGTCGGTGGTCGAGCTGCGAGAGGTTCGCTCGCCGTCCTGCTGACCGGAGGCTCTGCACACTCCCGCGCTACACGGTAGACAGGGAGTCCCCCTCGGAGGTCTCCCGTGTCGATGCGCGACCAGCTCCTCAAGGCCGGCCTGGTCAACAAGAAAAAGGTCCGCCAGGCCAACCGTCAGCTGAAGAACAAGCGCAAGAAGCAGCAAGGGCAGCGGCAGAGCAAGAAGTCCATCCAGAGCGCTGCGAAGGCCGCCGAGGCTGCGCGCAAGGCCGAACAGAAGGCCAAGGTGGATGCCGAGCGCGCCCGTCGGCGGGCCATTCGTGAGCGGGAGGAGCGCCAGCGTGCCGTGCAGATGTGGCTGCGCACGCACCGTGTTCCGCTTCGAGAGGGCAACCAGCTCTTCTTCCACAAGTCGGCGCGCGGGCCGCGGCTGGTGAAGTGCCTGCTTCCCGAGAGCATCGTGCTGGAGCTGCGTCGGGGGCGCCTGGCTGTGGCTTGGGACGGTCCTTCGTCGGCCGACCCCGAGTACGTGCTCCTTCCCGACCTCACCGCGCGTCGACTCCTGGAGCTGGCACCGGAGCGGCTGCTGTTCTTCAACACGGAGCCGCCCCCCGAGGACGACCCGGCAGAGCTTCCCTACGACATGGGGGCGATTGCCGAGGCCCGCGAGCGCGTACCCGACCGGTGGGAGGGGCTTCGGTAGCCGACAGGTCGTCGACGGTGTCGGGGCTGTCTTCGACCTGTCCCGAGCGCCAGCCCTACAGCGCTGCTCGTGCCGTCCGAAGACATCGGTTGAACCAGCCGTGCACACTGCCACGCTCTGGACACTTCTCTGTTCGCCTGCAATCAAGTACCCTCCAGTCCCAAGTCCACCTTCGATGACGCCCACTCGAGCCGGGTTCTCGATGCTGCCTCCCACCCCCATGGATGCCCTGGCGGTCGCCTCCTCCGACCCGGTGTCGTCGCTTGGCTTCCTCGCGCGTGAGGGGGACCTCGATGCACTGGCGGCGGAGCTGGACAACCCGGTGCGGCTCGACCACGTGTCGTTTTGTGGCTGGACCGCTCTGGCGGACGCCGCCTGGGCTGGGCACTCCGAAGCGGTGCGGCTCCTCTTGAACGCGGGCATCGACGTCGACACCCCCACCCTCGACGGCCTCACGCCCCTCATGATTGCGGCTTCGAGGGGGCACCTTTCTGTCGTCCGGCTGCTGTGCGCCCGAGGGGCAGGGGTCGACCGACGCTCCCGAGATGGGCGGACGGCGGTGGAGAGCGCGCTCCAGGCGGGTCGGGTGGAAGTGGCCTCGCAGCTCCACCAACAGGGCGCTTCCTTCGATGGTCCGCTGGCGACGCTCTACGTGCGCGCGGTGTGTGCGCTGCAAGGCACCCCCTGTGCGCTGGTCGACCCCGCCGAGCAGATGGCCCGCGGTGCGTCGCTCTGGCGCTGGGTGATGGCCCGGCCGCTGCAGCTCAGCAGGGATCTGGTGCGGCCCATCGCGGAGTGCATCCACGACGGCACCAGGCTCCTCACCACGCTGGCCCCCCAGCCCATCGACCGCCTCCGGCTGCGCACGCCCGTCGAGTTCGTGGTCGACCCCCAGCACCCGGCGCTCGGGGAAGCCATGGCGCTGCCCTCGCGCGGCTGGCGCTACCGGTGCGGGTGGACCGAGCATGTGCAGCAAGTCCTGCACGGTGAGCTCTCGCCCGACACCCCCGACCAATTTGGCTACATCCCGCTGCTCGAGGCCATCCGCAACGATGCGCCCGCCGTGGTGTCGGCACTGGTCGATGCCGGCGCCGACATCAACCGGGTGCCCCACTACGGCTGCATGCGCGGCGCCACCATGCTCATCAACGCCGCCGAAAAGGGCGACCCCTCCGTGGTCTCCAAGCTCGTCGATGCCGGCGCGCGGGTCAATGTCGAGACCCCCACCGGCTGGACCGCCCTGATGGTCGCAGCCTCTCGTGGACACGCCGATGCCGTGCGTGCGCTGGTCAACGGCGGGGCCAACCTCGACGCCCGCAATGCCCAGGGCCAGACCGCGCTCACGTTGGCCCAGCGCCGACGTCATCCACAGGTGGCGCGGATGCTCCTGGTGGCCAACAACGGCCTTCGCCTGGTGCGTCGGTCGCCACCCGCGGCCCTCGAATAGCAGAAAACCCGCAGCACCAGGGGCACTGCGGGTTCGATGGGAGGACGGCTGGCTTCAGCTGGCCTTGGCGCGCTGCACCACCCGACGGACCGGGATGGAGCTGACCAGGGCCACGTGCCCTTCGCCCTTTTCGAGCTTGAACTCGGAGTTCTCGTCGGCCTCGACCTCGACGTAGCGGGCGATGACCTCCATGATCTCGGCCTTCATCTGGTCGAGCTGACCGGGGGTGAGGTCGACCTGGTCGTGGATGAGCAGGAACTTGAGCCGCTGCTTGGCGTCTTCCTTGCTCGCCTTCGGGGCCCGCCCGAAGAAACGGTTGATGAGGTCCTTCATCGTGCCACCTCCCGAGCCGGGCCGAGCCCCATCCAGCGGAGGAGGGTGGACCACATGCCCGTGTCTTCTTCAAGGTTGAGCTCGGGGACGTCGGTTTCCCCGGTGATGCGACGGGAGACTCGCCGGAAGGCCTCACCCACGAGGGAGCTCTCATCGAACACGACCGGGATGCCCCGGTTGGCGCTCACGATGATGTCTTCGTGGTCGGGGACCACGCCGAGCAGCGGGATGGCGAGGATCTCGAGGATGTCTTCCTTGTTCATCATGTCGCCGGCTTCGACCATCTTGGGGCGGAAGCGGTTGATGATGAGCTGCGGCTCGGGGAGCTCGGCGGCCTCGACCATGCCGATGATGCGGTCGGCGTCGCGGATGGCGCTGACTTCCGGCGTGGTGACGATGACGGCGCGGTCGGCACCGGCCACGGCGTTCTTGAAGCCTTGTTCGATGCCCGCGGGGCAGTCCACGAGGATGATGTCGTGGTTTTCCTTGAGGCGCTGGACGAGCTCGCGCATCTGGTCGGGCGTGACGGCGTTCTTGTCGCGGGTCTGGGCGGCGGGCAGCAGGAAGAGGCCTTCGGCACGCTTGTCGCGGATGAGCGCCTGCTTGAGGCGGCACTCCCCTTCGACGACGTGGACGAGGTCGTAGACGATGCGGTTCTCGAGGCCGAGGATGACGTCGAGGTTGCGCAGGCCGATGTCGGCGTCGACGACGACAACCTTCTTGCCCAGCAGGGCGAGGGCCACACCGATGTTGGCGGTGGTGGTGGTCTTGCCGACGCCGCCCTTGCCGGACGTGACGACGATGCATTCGCTCATGGCAGTACTCCGAGCAGGGGCGTGCACGGTCAGGCGTGGAGCCGACCGCGGTAGTCCTCGATGCGGATCTCACCGTCCACCACTCGGGCGACCGAGGGGGAGACGGAGCGGTTGGGGGTCGTGGGTGCCCGCCGCAGGAGCGCGGCGAGTCGAGAGGAGCCAGCCGCCGGAGGGGCTGGACGGGGAAATGCGATGATGTCGCCGATGCGGACCTGGCCCGACTGCATGTCGAGGCCCACCACCACGGCGGTGTCGTCGCCACGCATGCCGGCGTGGGCGATGCCACGGAGCCGACCGAGCACGACGATGTCGCCGTCGGCCACCACCTGTGCACCCGCGTTGATGTCGCCGAAGACGACCACGTCGCCGGCAAAGCGGACAATCTTGCCCGAGCGGAGGGTGCGGCGGAGGGCCAGCACGCGGCGGTCGCCGTCGGTGGTGGCGCCCCAGGGACGGCTGTGGGGGAGCTCTTCGGCAGACGCGGGCGGACCAGCGTCGTCGGGCTCTTCCTCGGGCTCTTCGGCGAGGACCGGGACCTCGTCTTCTTCGACGGCCGGTTCGTCGGGAGCCGCTTCGACCTCGACGTCTTCGATGACCGCGACTGCTTCCACGGCAGCCGCTTCGACTTCGACGGCGACCTCTTCGGCGACCGCTTCGGCAGGCTCGGGGGCGTGGGTGCTCTCGGGCTCGGGGACATCGACGATGGCGTCGGCGAGGGCGAGGAGCGGTCGTACCGGCGGCGGCGTGGTGCAGATGGGAGCGCTGGTGGGCTCGACCACCTGAACAGCGCGCCCCACGGCATCTTGGAGGAGTGCGTCGCGGGCCTGGGGCGTGAGCTGGACGGCCTGGATGGGGCGGTCGCAGTCGTGCGAGATGAACTGGATGAGGGCCCGCAGCGGGGCGCTTCGGGTGCCCGAGCCATCGACGTGGATGCGGATGGCATCGCTGCCGTCGATGCCGAGGGCGTCGGAGACCTCGTCGAAGAGGTCGTCGAGGTGGTCCTGCGCGTGGACGCCCAGCTCGAGGGTGAGCTGGTGAGTGGTCTCGTCGAACGTGACGGACGACTCGAGGACGGTGGACGACGCCGCTGGGACGTCGACCAGGGGAACGGCAGACTCGGTCATGGCCCTGGGTGCGCAGGACGCGCGGGGGAGGGGGGGATGGGCAGGGAGCCCGGGGGGAGGGATGGGGGGGAGTGTGCCGTCCCCTGGTCGGACGCCAGGATGGAGCGGAGTGCCGTGGGAGGGGATCCCGTGGCGGTGTGCCGAGTGTGCAGCGGGCGCTGTTCCCCGGTCACACCTCCATTGGAACCGACCCTGGTTGGCGTGTCAACCCTATCCCTCGAAACAAGTTCAAGTTCTTTCTCAAGGGAGCGTGCTTGCTGCCGATCCGCTGGTGGCGGGGCGGGAACTCGATCCGTTCCACAGCCGACCGCCGGAGAGTGGTTCCCGGGACTTGCGCCGCGCCGAAGCAACGGACCGCGGGGAACACTCACGCGCCAAGCCGCCGCAGTCTATCGCGGACGGTGGAAGAATTCACGTGCTGTGCGAGGTCAGGTCTTGACGGTGCAAGACCCGAACGGGCTCAGGCTGTCAGCAGAGGGTCGAGGCCCCCCCGGCGGTCGAGGGCCCGGAGGTCGTCGTAGCCACCCACGTGGGTGTCACCGACCCAGATCTGCGGGACGGTGCGCTTGCCGCCTGCTCTCGCCATGAGGTCGCGCCGGCCCTGCATGTCGCCGGTGAGGTCGACCTCGTGCACCTCGACGCCCTTCACCTCGCGCAAGAATCGCGCTGCGGCGACGCAGTAGGGGCAGTAGCCGGCTTTGTAGAGCGTGACGCGAGGCATGGGGGGCTCCGGGGACCACGCGGCCCTATCGCCGTGGGGGGGGAGGGCCAGCAGCAGACGCAAGGTGTGGCTGGCGTGTATCGCGCGACGTGGGGGACACACCCGCCCGGGCGCCAGGGGATGTCCGATCTGGCCGGTTCTTTGCGTGAGGCCCTTCGAGGCCCTGTCGCCTGGAGCACCCACCCATGTCTGGTCCAACCCACCCCGAAGCGCCCCTCCCACCCCCCGATGGCGCGTGGCAGCGCCCGTGGTCCGACCCTGGCCTCTGGGCGGTGTCGGTCGCGGTGTGTGTGGCCCTCGGGGCGGTCTGGCCGGCGCCTGGCGAGCGCATGGTGGGGCACCCGGTGGGCGAGGGAACCACCCACATCTGGGTGCAGTGGCTCATCGGAGAGTGGTGGGCCGGGAACACGCCCCTGTTTGGCCAGGCGGGTGTGGTGGCCCACGAGCTGCTCTGGCTGATGCCCACCGACCTCACCACGAGGCTGGTGGCGCTCGTGCTGGAGCCGTGTCTGGGTCCGGTGGCCACGCTGAATGTGACGGTGGGGGCCCTGCTCCTGCTCGCTGGTGGGTCGACGGTTGCCATCGCCCGTGAGCTGGGCGCAGGACCGTGGGCCGGGGCGCTCGCCGGCGTGTGGATGGTGTGGGCGCCTTCGTTGCTGGGGTTCGCGGCGGACGGTCGGGTGGACAGCCTCGGTGTGGGCTGGGTGGGGCTGGCCGTCTGGGCGTTCCTCCGTGTGCTGCGCCGGCCCGGGCGTCGGACGGGAGCGGTCCTGGGGCTGGCTGCCATCGGCGTGCTGGGGGCTGGACCGAACCAGGCGATGGCGCTCGCGTTGGTGGGGACGGTGCCGGTGGTGCTGGTGTGGGTGACCCGGAGGTCGGTGCGGCCGGCGTTGTGGGTGGGTGCGGCCATCGCGGCGCCGGTGGCGCTGGTGTTGCTGTGGCTCATCGTGCAGGTGGAGGGCAACGACCCCGGGCGCCTCCATCCCGAGTCGGCGCAGATGACGCGGGCTCCCGTGGCCCGCTACGACGCAGAGCTCCCCGGTTCCGCGCACCACATCCAGCTGTGGGACGCCGCGCTGCAGGCCAACCGAGGCGACTGGGTGGGGGCCTGGCACGAGCTGCCCCGAAGCCTGACCGACCACCCCTCGATGGTTCCGGCCGCAGCCGAGCTCCGGACGCAGGTGGTGGCCCCCGGTGCGGTGTGGTCGTGGACCGTGCTGCCCTGGGGCCTCGCCCTCGCTGGCCTGTTTCGCCGCAAGCGGGTGGTGGTGGCCAGTCTCGCGGGCGCGATGTCGTGCCAGCTGCTGGCGCTGGGGCTCGGGCCGGCCCACGCGATGCCGCTTGCGGCGATGGGGGAGCTGTGGGTGGTGGCGCCGGGTGCTCTGCTGCAGCAGGTGCCGGGCCTCCAGGTGTTCAACAACTTCGGCCTGTTCGCGCCGATGGCGAGCATGGCGGTGTCGGTGGCCGCTGCCTGTGCGGTTCGGTGGCGGTGGGCGGGTGCGCTGGTGGTGGGGGTGCTCTGGGCTGGAGAGGTGCAGGCTGGTCCGGTCCCGCTTCCGCTCCGAGCGACCGACATGACTCTGTCGACCGACGCCCGCAGGGCCCTCCACGCCGTCGACCCACGACGGGCGGTCGTGACGCTGCCCGGGTCGTTTTCAGCCGACCGATGGCTGCAGGCGGTGAGCGGCCATCCCACCGTGCTGCGGTTCCGCTTCGGGGTGGCCGATGCCTCTGGGGACGGTCAGCTGGCCGTGGGCTTCAAGCCGGTGCGCGACCTGCGTGCGGTGGGCTTGGGCGAGCGGCCGACCGACCCGGGCCTGGCACACCGGCTGGCTCGTGCCGGCGTGGGCGCGGTGGTGCTGGTGCCGGGTCTGCTCCCGCCCGACCAGCGTGCGGCCTTTTGCGACGCGATGGTGGCGACTCTGGGGTCTCCCCGCGTGGGATCGGACGGGGTGTGGGTGTTCGTGCTGCCCGAGCTGGAAGGCGATGTGTGGTGGCCCGGCGACCTGGCGCGGGGGACCACTACGACAGCACGCCGCTGAGCGGACCCGAGCTGGCGTCTCCGAAATTCCAGAGGTCCTCGCCCATGGCCCGCGCGAGGGCCACCCACAGGTCGCCGTGTCGGGCACCGCTGGTCCACAGCAGGCGGCCGGTCCGCAGTGCGCCGCCCCCTCCACCGGCCACCACCACGGGGAGGTCGTGGTGCGCGTGCGTGTTGCCGTCGCAGACTTCGGTGCAGAGCACCACGATGCTGTCGTCGAGCAGGGTGCCGGTGCGGCCCGGGATGCTGTCCATCTTGGCGAGCATGGTCACGAAGCGGTCCACCCAGTACCGACGCTGCTGCTCGAACGCCACGAACTCGCGGCTGCCCCAGTCGTGGCTCGAGCCGTAGTGGCTGGCCTGGTGGCTGCGCATGTCGTAGCCGGGGTCGTACATCTCGGTGCCGGGGAAGCGGCTCATCACCAGCTCGCTGGTGTGGTGGCTGCACTGGATGGTGGCCACGCGGGTCATGCCGCAGGCGATGGCTTGGACCGCGATGTCGATCTGGGCGTCGAGGGTGACGGGAAAGACGGTGGGGTCGTAGAGGTTGTCGTCGGTGAGACCGCCCACCTCGACGCTCGGCTCGCCGCAGCCGCCCCAGTCGGTCGACCCACCGCCACCGCCGCTCCCACCGGGGTCGAGGCGTCCTTCCAGCTCGCGGAGGCTGGTGAGGTGGAGGTCGAGCTTCTCCTTTTCGGTGGTGCCCAGCTGGCCCTGCAGGGTGTGGATGTCGTCCATCACGGCGTCGAGGACCGACCGCTTGCGCGAGACCGCCGGGTCGACTTCTGTGGAGCCACCGTCACCCGTCGACACGCCCCCCGAGCCGAAGAGCGACGTGAAGGCCCGCCGGGGGTCGTCCTCTGGAGCCATGGTGGAGCCGCCCACCGGGTAGGTGATGAATTTGTCGCCCGAAGCGCCGTCCGCGCCGGCCTGGGCGCCCAGGTAGAGGTGGTGCCAGGGACGGTCGGTGCCGATGCTGCGAGACAGGTGCTGGTCGATGCTCTCGTTGTTGCCGTGGTCGGCTGCGGTGAGGAGCTTCTTGGCGCCGCCGGGGTGGCTGCCGTCGTCGGTTCCGCCCATGGACAGGCCATTGAGGAAGAGGCACCGGTCGCGGAAGGGCGCGAGGGCCTGGAGCGTGTGGCCGAGGGTGAAGTCGGTCTCGCCCCCGGTGCAGTGCCACAGGCTGGCGTCTCCGGCCTGGCTCCAGCCGGCCACGCCGTCGGGGAAGTAGAAGAAGATGATGTTGTCGGCGGTGCCGGCTGCGCGCGCGAGGCGGGGGTGCAGACCAGCGAGTGCTGCGGCGCTTCCGCCGAGAGCCTGGAGGAAGCTGCGGCGGTTGGGACGCCAGATGGGCGAGCGGCGGGACATCAGCGGGCCTCCCCGGGTTCGGAGCGGTGCACGAAGGCGTCGGTGGCGACGAGGGTGAGGAGCAGGTCGCGCACCGGGCGGTCGGCGTCGAAGCGGTCCTGCAGCTGTTCGATGGCGCAGTGGGCGGTCTCGGGACCTTGGCCCGTGGCGTGGCGCCAGCTCATCTCGACGAAGCAGTGGCTGGCGGCGGAGCTGTCGGCGAGGAGCGGGGCCAGCTCCCCCAGCCCGTAGAAGGGGTGGGAGTCGGTGCCGCCGATGCCGTCAATGCCGAGCACGTCGCCGGAGGCATCGACCGGGTGGGCGCCGTCTTGGACCCGCCACTGGCCGATGCTGTCGAGGTGCTCGAAGCCGAAGCCCACGGGGTCGATGTACTGGTGGCAGCCCGAGCAGGCGGGGTCGTCGCTGTGCTGGGCGAAGCGGTCGCGGGTGGAGGCGTCGGGGTCGACGTCGGGAACACCACCGGCATCGGCAGGGGGCGTGCCGAGGTCCTGGCACAAGATGCGCTCGCGCACGAAGAGGCCGCGGCGGACGGGGGAGGTCTGGTCGCTGTGGGACGTGGCCGTGAGCCAGGCGGGTGTGCCTAAGAGACCGGGGCGGTCGGCCGGGACGGTGGCGGCCGACCAACCGGAGCCGGGGGCGTCGATGCCGTAGAGGGCGGCCAGCTCGGGGGTGACCGTGGTGTGGGTGCCGGTGAGGAGCGCGCGGAGCCCGCCGTCGCCGTCGAGGGCGATGGTGGCGGCGCGTTCGGCCACCTCGTCGACCATGGCCTGGCCCAGCTCTGACGTGAAGCCGGGGTAGAGGTCGGGGTTGCGCGACATGGTGGGCACGGCGTCGACACCGAGCCAGGCGGTGGCGAAGGAACCGAAGCGGGTGCCGGCGCGGGGGTCGTCGAGGAGCCGGCCGGCCTGTGCTGCGATGCCTTCGGCGGTGTCGAGGCTGCCGCTGGCGGCGGCGTCGAGGAGGGCGGAGTCGGGACCGGTGCCCCACAGGGTGTAGGACAGCAGGCTGGCGGTCTCGTAGGCGGTGAGGCGGTAGGTGCCGTCGTCTTGGAGCACCCCGAGCTCGGTTCGGTAGAGGAAGTGGGGGCTCGACAGGAGCACTTGCAGAGCGAGCGAGAGGCCGTCGGCAGGGCTGTCTTCCAGCTCCATCAGGCCCACGAGCCGGCCCACCTCGGAGTCGGTGAGGGGACGTCGCCAGGTGCGGAGGCCCACGCTGCCGATGAAGTCGGTCCAGCAGGCGCGCTCGGCGGACACGCTGGTGTCGACGGAGCAGGGGACCACACGGGCACGCTGGTCGACGACCCGGGTGGCAAGGACCTCTGCGGCGTCGAGGAAGGCGCTGGCGCGGGTGGTGGTGACCAGCCCCGACTCGACGGCGTTGTCGAAGGGATGGTGTTGGGGGCGGGACTCGGCGGGGAAGTCGGCGAGGGGGTCGATGTCGGCCACGAGCGCGCCGCCATCCGATGTGCTGCCGCTGCAGTCGATGTGGGCCAGGCTGTTCTGACCGCCGTAGCCGTCGTCTTCGAAGTCGCCAGCGCCAGGGTCGGCCATCCAGTCGGTGCCGTCGACCACCACCTTGTATGACCAGGTGCCTTCATCGACCGTGAACTTGCCCCAGTGGGCGCCGAGGTCGTCGGACCAGGACAGTGGCCAGCCGCCTGCTTCGGCGGTGGCGGCCCAGTCGTTGAAGGCGCCGGCGACGACCACCGATGAGCTGGCGCCGGCGATGCTGCTGTCGATGACGACGGTGAGGGTGTCGCAGGGGTCGGGTCGGCACTCGCCGCCCAGGCAGGACTGGGACGAGACGGTGCAGTCGAGGTGCGTGGAGCAGGTGGTGGCGTCGTCGCCGTCGAGCCAGGCGAAGAGATCGTCGACGGTGTGGGCGTACTCGCGCCGGGTGAGCAGGCGGAGCGCGCGCGGGGGGGCGGTGGTGTCGGCGCAGGTGTCGGGCTCGACGAGACCGGAGTCGTCGACCGGGGGCTCGGCGCTGGACTTGCCGTCGGCATCGGGGTTTCCGCAGGCGGTGGCCAGCGGAAGCAGCAGGACGGGGATGCGGCGCAAGGTCATCGGACCTCCAACGCGGAGGATAGTAACTCAAGCGTGAGTCACTGTCTGTGGTGGGCCGCTCCGGCCTGCTTTGCGGGCACCTCCCCTGGGAGGGTCTCCTACGCTTCGCGCCCGGTACGCAGGCATCGATGGGCTCAGGGGATGGGGGTGTCTGCTTGCATAGGTTGTGCGCCCCCCGACAGAACTCAGTGTCCTCGGTTGAGGTTGGCTCCAGGCTGACTGCTCGTGCATCAGCGGGGGACTGCTCCTTCGGAGCGGCTACCGCGGCGCCTCCTGTGCGCTTCGCGCCCGGCGCCTTGCTCCCCCAGACACCCCCTGTTTTCCGGGGAGAACTC
>ENA-OWNT01000880-OWNT01000880.1-seawater-metagenome-genome-assembly--contig:-NODE-880-length-50294-cov-13.155067_pt1 | contig 50294 bp, 42 predicted proteins | sample MGYA00238136_ERZ651165 | MGnify/ENA primary metagenome ERZ651165 (study PRJEB26861, sample SAMN08777766) | seawater metagenome | isolation source: coastal seawater | place: USA: Florida | collected... | reverse complement strand
GCCATCCTCTCCGACCTCCACGACGGCCTCGCCCTCTACCGCGATGTTCCCGCCTTCCTGCGGGTGTCGGCGCCTCCCGCCGAGGTCCGCCAACGCAGCGAGCACCTCACCGCCATCTCCGCCGCGTGGAAGTCCGACAGTGGCTCCGGCCAGCTGATTGGGAACGCCACGAAGACCTACATCCGCTTGATGGTCACGTGGGGACAGGCCCAGCTGGGGCACGGTCGCGCGGCCCGCCGGCTCAGCTGGTTGTGGAGCCGCGACCCCCTCCACACCCTCGTCGCCAAGCTCTTCCGCGCGCGTGTTCTGCAGGCCCTCGACGGGCAGCCGCCCGATGCACCCGTCCCCACAGTCTCCGCCGACATCGCCGGGCTGAGCCGGGGCTTGCGCTTCAAATTCGACCGCCTGCTCGAGACCAGCACCATCCTGTCGGGCGGCCGACGCGTCGATGCCTTCGCCAACTTCCAGCGGCGCGCCACACCCGACTCCGACTGGGCCCGCCTCGACCTCGCTGCCCGTGTGGCGTTCCTGGATGGCCGCCTCGCCGAGTGGGAAGACGAAGACGATGCCGATGAGTGGCTCGACGACGTTCCCGCGTGGGTCGACGCCCTCACCCTCCTCGGCGAAGAGGCGGTGCCCCTGGCCGAGCGCCTGGTCGACATCGTGGCCGACCTGCCCGCCAGCGACCGGGCGCCCGTCTTGCTCGATGTGGTGGGTGTTGCCGCGGCCCTCCGTCGACCCGACCTCGCCACACGCGCCACCGAAACCTACGGCACTGCGCTGTCAGCACTGGCCCGCCACGACCCCGAGCTCCTCACGCCGCACCTCGCCAGGCTCCCGCGTCGCCTGCTCCGCCTCGACCTCCGCGACCGCGGACTCGACCTGCTCGACGGCGTTTCGGTCGACCGCATCGCCCACGACGACCGCTCTCTCGCCGTCGCGATTCGGCTGGGGGCATGCCGCAGCCAGCTCGGTGCACCCCTCGACACCCGGGCCATCGACCGCGCCCTCGACCACCTCGACGGTGCCTTGCCCGATGGTGAGCGCCTCGTGCTCATCGAAGCTCTGGCCAGTGCCGTGGCCCCGCTTCCCGTCTCAGAGGCCTTGCCCCGCCTCGGTCGCCTGGCCCGCCACCAGCCGCGCCTCTCCGACTCCTTCTCCACCAACTCCCACTTCGGCATCAGCGCCCTCCGTGCTGCCGAAGCCATCGTGCTCGCGCATGTTCACGAGGATGCGTTGCTCAGCCCCGACGGCCGGGCCCGCCTCGAGCGCGACGAACACCTGCTGCGCCAGCGCATCCACCAGGAGTCTCCATGGTGAGCCCCGCCCCCGACCCCATCGCCGCCGCAGAGTCGCTTCCCTACGACCTTCTCGCGCAGGAAGCGCCGGCCATCCGCGCCCGCCTCAACCGCTTCCGCACGGGCCTGCAGCGCTGGTTTGTGGGCAAGTCCCACATCGTCGACCTCATGACCATCTGCGCCGTCGCCCGCGAGCCTCTGCTGCTGGTCGGTCCGCCCGGCACCGCCAAGAGCGCCCTAATCCTCAAGTTCCGCGACGCCCTGGGCATCGCCGACACCGACTACTTCGAGTACATGCTCACCCGGTTCACCGAGCCCAGCGAAGTGCTCGGTCCCATCGACATCCAGGAGCTGCGGCAGGGGCGCTACACCCGCCGGGTGGGGGGACGGCTGCCGACCGCCCGGATGGTCTTCCTCGACGAGATCTTCAAGAGCAGCTCGGCCATCCTCAACTCGCTGCTCACCATCGTCAACGAAAAGAAGTACTACCAGGACGGCCGGCCGGTTCCGGTGGCGCTGCGGGTGCTCATGGCCGCCACCAACGGCATTCCCGAGCAGGAAGAGCTGGCCGCACTCAAGGATCGCTTCTGCCTCAAGGTGGCCAGCCGGTCGGTCCAGGACGACCACTTCCTCGACCTCCTCGACGCCGGTCTCGAAGACGCCACGCACCGCGACCTCGGCCGACGCCCCTGGGCCGAGGGCCACGCCACCCTCGTCGACATCGTGAAGGCCCATCGCTACCTGTCACTCACCATGGCCCGCAAGGAGGTGGGGCCCGGCGGCACCGACCTCCGCGACCGTCACACCTTCTTCTCCGAGCCCCTGCTCGCCGAGCTGCGGCGCCTCATCAAGACCCTCGTGCGCGAGGACAAGGTGTTCGTGAGCGACCGGAAGGTCATCAAGCTGTACCGCCTGCTGCGCACCCGGGCGTGGCTGGAGCGCGGTGGACAGGTGGAGCGCGAGGACCTCATCCTGCTGTCCTACCTGGGCGAGACCGACGAAGAGGTCGACATCCTCGAAGAGAAGGTCCCCCGCTTGCTCGGGCTCGTGTGACCCCCCATGCTCGGACCGTCGCTGCTCCTGAGTCGCCTGGCTCCCACCGATGCCGCCCTCTTCCGTTGGGTGCGGCCCGCGCTCACCCATGCCATCCGCGAGTCACCGTCGGCCCCACCGCTGTTCGTGCTGGCCGACGTGGCTCTGCTGCTGTCGGGTCGACCGCTGGTGGTCGAAGGCAGTGACGTCGACCTCGACCTGCGGGCCTACATCGACCACTTCCTCGGCGCGCTGGCCTTGTCTTCGGTCCGGGTCGCACTCCAAGACGCACGGGCACGCCTCCCCGAAGACACCCGCCCCCTCGCCGACGCCCTCCTCACCGAGCGCATCTTGCGGCGCTGCAAGACCCGCTGGCGTCCCCCCGAGACCACCGCCGAGGTCCGTCGGTTCATGACGCAGGGGGCTGCCGAGGCCATCGGTCGAGCCGTCGACCAGCTGCCGGACTGTGCCTCCGACCTCCAAGACGCCGTGAACGAGCTCACCGTCGGCGCACGCGGCTGTGCCCACCTGCTCACCCCGGCCGACGTCCTCCTCGTGGAGAACCTGTCGCTCCTCCAGACCCGCTCCCTGCGCCTGGCCGCCGACCAGGCTGTGGCCGCCGCAACGGAGCTCGGTCGCACCCTCCCTGTCCGCGTCCGTCGGTCCAGCCGTGGGTCCGGACGCCTCGCCACTCGGGTCCAGGTCGAGTCTGCATTTCCCGCCGGCGGTTTTTCGGGCGTCACCCAACGCGGGGCGCTGCAGAGCCTCGTCACGAGCGAGCTGGTCTACATGGACGACGGCGCCGACATCGACCTCTTCGACGTCCGCTACGTCACGAACGAGCTGCTCTACTACGCCCGCGACGAAGGCAGCCTGCTCCGCCACCGCTACACCCTGCACGTGTGCTTCGACGCGTCCCTGATGGATGCCCGACGGGTGGCCGAGGGCCACCACCATCAAGGCACGGTCGCGGCCATGGGCCTGGTGAAGGCGCTGCTCGACGGCCTCGTGCGCTGGCTCGGGGACACCGAGCTGGCCCTGCACCTCCATGTAGCCACCGGGCTCGACACCGAAGCCACCGTGCTCACCGCTCTGTTCGGCGATGCGCTGGCCCAAGGTGTCGCGCACATCCACCGCTCAGACCTGTCCACCCTCCGCAGCACCCACGCTCCGCCACTGGTCATCCACCTCCACCACGCCGCTCCCGTCGACCCCCACCCCTCGGTCCTCCCCATCGACGTCGCCACCGTGGAGAGCTGGCCTGCCACCGTGCGTGCGCTGGCCGAGGCGGTGGTGTGATGCCCGAGACCAGCCTGCAGTGGGGTATCTTGGGGAATCTCGACAACCGCCGTGTCACCGCGTTTGCCGCCACGCTCGACCGTCCACCCATCCTCTTGTCTTGGGAAGACTACCTCCACGACCCCCACTCCCAACACACGCTCGCAGGCTGCGACCTCGTCCGCATGGAGTCCTTCGGTGAAGACCTCGCGGTCGAGCGCCTCCTGGTCGACCTGGGCGACGGGGACGGCAGCGCCTGCATTCCCGGTCGCATCACCGCGCCCGATGCCCTCTTCCGCGGCCTCTGTCGCGCCCTCGACGCCTGGACCCTCCGGCCCACCGCGCCCCATCCCGCCATCGTCCCCCGCCTGTTCGACAAGCGCCTCACCCTCGCCGGCATCGACGTGCCCGTGCCCGAGCGGCTCCCACAGCCCACCTCCGTCGAGGCCATCATCGACGGTGTCCGCTCTCGGGGCTGGCACCGCTCGTTCGTGAAGCTGGCCACCGGCTCGTCGGCCAGCGGGGTGGGGATGCTCTTCACCCGCCGCCAGCCGCGCTTCATGACCAGCATGCAGCGGAGCGACACCGGCTGGTTCAACAGCCTGCGCATCCAGCGCCATGACGATGTGGTGCCGCCGCTGTCCTTTCTGGTCGACCAGGGGTGCGTGGTCGAGCAAGCCATCGACAAGGCGCGGCTCGACGGAGCCTGGTTCGACTGCCGTGTCGTGACCATCCTCGGCGAGCCCCGCTTCGTGTTGGTTCGCCAGAGCCGCCACCCCATCACCAACCTCCACCTGGGCGGCTGGCGGGGCCGCCTCGACGCCTTGAGGGAACGGTGCCCGCCGAAGCTGTTTGCGGCGGCCATGGAGAGCTGCCGCGCTGTGGCACACGCCTACCCGGGCGCATTGCACCTGGGCATCGACCTCTGCTTCGACCGCACCTGGACCCACCACTACATCCTGGAGGTCAACGCGTTCGGCGACCTGCTCCCCCGGCTCCAGGTCGACGGCCGCACGGTCTACGGCTGGGAGCAGCACCTCGCGCCTTTGTGGATGGGGCGCCAGGAACACGACGAAGGGGTTTCCACAGGATAGCCTCGTCCGCCCACCCAGTCGGAGGTGTCGCATGGCAGATCGGTACGAGTTCAACGACGGCAAGTCGAGCAAGTTCTGGGAAATCGAGCTCTCGGGCAGCGCCTACACCGTGCGCTACGGCCGCATCGGCACCAACGGTCAGACCAAGACCAAGGTGTTCGACAGCGCGGCCGAAGCCGTCGCCGCCGCCGACAAGGTCACGAAGTCCAAGGTGAAGAAGGGCTACGCCCCCGTCGCGGCCGTTCCGAAGTCCGGCGGCACGCCTTCGAACGCCGAGCTCGAAGCGGCGCTCATCGCCAACCCCCACGACACCGCAGCGTGGGAGGTCTACGGCGACTGGCTCCAGACGCAAGGCAGCCCGCGGGGTGCGCTCGTGGCGGCCCAGCTCGCCGGCGACTCGGGCGACAACCTCATCGAAGCCCACAAGGCCGAGTTTCTGGGGCGCTTCGGCACCGACTGGGAAGACGGCTTCGAGGTGGAGTGGCGCAACGGCTTCTGGCGCAGTGGCCGGGTGTTCCTCTCCTGGGACAACGAAGACATGGACTTCCTGCCCGCGCTGGAAGCCATGCTCTCGCACGACTCCGCCCGCTTCCTCGAGGTGGTGCGCATCGGCCTGTGCGACCTGGAAGGTGAGGTGGTGTACGACGAGTCCATCGGAGTTCTCGTGGCGGCCGGCGAGCGTCCGAGCGTGCGCCACCTGCACCTGGGCGACTTCGAGTACCCCGACGACACCGAAATCTCGTGGACCGACGTGGGCGACTGCACCCCGCTGTTCGGGTTGTACCCGAACCTCCGCCACCTCCACCTCCAGGGCGGGAGCATCCAGCTGTCGCCGGTCACCCACGCTTCGCTCGAGAAGCTGCAGCTCCACACCGGTGGCCTCCTCGGTCCCACCGCTGTGGCCATCGGGCGCTCCAGCTTTCCCGCGCTCACGCACCTCGAGGTGTGGTTCGGCACCGACAACTACGGTGGCACCACCAAGGTCTCCGACATCGACGTCATCCTGCAGTCCAAGGGGCTCGGTGCGGTGAAGTGGCTCGGGCTCATGAACTACGATGGCGCCGACAAGCTGGTCAAGGCCCTGCCGGGGGCGCCCATCCTCCCCCAGCTCGAAGTTCTCGACCTCTCCATGGGCACCCTCACCGCCGCCGGTGCACAGGTCATCCTCGACAATGCGGCTGCCTTCGCCCACCTCAAGGTGCTCAACCTGAAGGACAACTTCATCTCCGACGAGCTGGTGGCGAAGCTGCAGGAGGCCTTGCCCCAGGCGCAGCTGGGCGACCAGGAAGACGCCGACGACTGGATCTACGTGAGCGTCGGTGAGTGATGTGCGGCCCGTCGCGGTGGCCTTCGACCTCGACAACACCCTCATCGACCGCAACGCCGCTGTGCGGGCCTGGTGGCGCACCCACCACCCGCACATCGACCTTGCCCGGGTGGAAGCCGAGGATGGTGGGGGCCACCGCAGCCGGGCGGACTGGTTTGCGGCCCTCGGGCTGCCCGGCGAGCACACCCACTTCCTCGCCACCATCGCCGACTTCGTCACCCCGGCCCCCGGCGTAGCCGCTCTCCTCGACCGCCTGGCGCGTCGATATCGGCTGGCTCTGCTCACCAATGGCGGCAGCCGCACCCAGCGCACCAAGCTCGCCCGGGCCGGCCTGTCGCAGCGCTTCGAGGCCGTGCTCGTGAGCGGCGAGCTGGGCGTCGACAAGCCCCATCCCCGGGCCTTTGGCGCACTCCTCGATGCGCTCCACCTTCCGCCGGAGGCCGTGTTGTTCGTGGGCGACGACCGGATGCGCGACATCGACGGCGCCCGTGCCTGTGGTCTGCACGCGGTACAGGTGCGCAGCCCCCACCACCTGCCCGAGGCCCTCGCCCCATGGCTGTAGACCCCACGTACCCGGTCGACATGAACGCGGTGGTGGGCCACGCCGACCTCCTGTTCATCACGCTCGACACCCTCCGCTACGACGCCGCACAGGCTGCGTTCGAGCAGGGCGCGTTGGCTACCCTCGGCCCCCACCTGGGTCCAGAGGGCTGGCAGGAGCGGCACTCGCCCGGCAGCTTCACCTATGCCGCCCACTGCGCCTTCTTCGCCGGCTTTCTGCCCACACCGGTCCACCCGGGCCCCCACCTTCGCCCGCTTGCATTGGCCTTCGGCGGCGCCACCACCATCGGTCCGCGCACCTGTGTGTTGGACGGCCCCGACATCATCCGTGGCCTCGAAGCCCGCGGCTACCACACCATCTGCATCGGGGGCACAGGGTTCTTCAACCAGCGCACCCCGCTCGGCTCCGACCTCCCCGGGCGGTTCGCAGAAGCCCACTGGCACCCCCGGCTCGGCGTCACAGATCCCGAGAGCACCCGCCACCAAGCCAACCTTGCCATCGAACGCATCCGGTCGGTCGACGGTCGGGTGTTCCTGTTCATCAACGTGTCTGCCATCCACCAGCCCAACTGCCACTACATCGGCGCCCCCACCGACTCCCTCGACAGCCACACCGCTGCGCTGGTCTACGCCGACGGTGCGCTGGCCCCACTGTTTGCGGCCATGCGGCAGCGCGCCCCCACCTACGCCTTCGTGATGAGCGACCACGGCAGCGCCTACGGCGAACAGGGCCACCACGGCCACCGGTGCGGCCTCGATGTCGTCTACACGGTTCCCTATGCGGAGTTCTGGCTATGAACGCCCCCTCGCTCGCGCAGCGCCTCGACACCCTCCTGTCGAGCCCCCCCTACGAAGCGTATAGCTACAGCTATCCCCACAAGACGGCCTACCGTGCCCTCGCGGACCGCCCTGCGCTGTCCGATGTGTGGGCGGCAGAAGACCGCCGCAACCTGTTCCTGTACGCCCACGTGCCCTTCTGTGCGATGCGCTGCGGGTTCTGCAACCTCTTCACCACGACCGACGGCGTGCTGGCCGACGCCTGGCTCGACGCCTTCTCCCGCCAGGCGTCCGTCGTTCGAGACGCCCTCGGTGAGGCTGCTTTCGTGACCGGAGCCCTGGGCGGTGGCACCCCCACCTGGCTCTCCGAAGCCCAGCTCCAGCGCCTGTTCCACATCCTCACGCAGACGATGGGCGCGCGGCTGCCGGGCATCCCGCTGTCGGTCGAGATGTCCCCCCGTGTCGATGGCCCGCGACTCGACATCCTGGCCGCGTATGGTGCCACCCGTGTGAGCATCGGGGTCCAGTCCTTCGTGGATGCCGAGGTCCGCGGTGTGGGCCGCAACCAGCGCCGTCCCGAGGTCGAGCGTGCGCTGCAGGCCATCCGCGACCGCGGTTTCCCCACCGTCAACCTCGACCTCATCTACGGTCTCCCCGGCCAGACCGCCGACTCCTGGGCCCTCAGCATCGACGCCGCGCTGGCCTGGCAGCCCGAGGAGGTCTTCCTCTACCCCTTGTACGTGCGTCCGCGTACCGGTCTCGGGTTGCGCGGCAAGAAGTGGAACGACCACCGCATCCAGCGCTACCGCGAAGGCCGCGACCGCCTGCTGGCCGCCGGGTACCACCAGGTGTCCATGCGCATGTTCCAGCGCTCGCCGCCCGTCTCGGCACGCTCGTACCGCTGCCAGCGCGACGGCATGGTGGGCCTCGGGCCGGGTGCCCGCAGCTACACCCAACACCTGCACTGGTCGACCGAGTGGGGCGTGGGCCCCACCCGCGTGAAGTCCATCCTCCAAGACTACATCCAGCGGCCTGCCACCGACTTCGCGCACGCCTGGCACGGCATCGCCCTCACCCCGGCCGAGCAACGGCGGCGCCACCTCATCCAGTCGCTCCTGTCGCACGAAGGCTTCGACGTCGCCTTCTTCGCCGAGCGCTTTGGCGGTCCCCCCGACTTCCCCGAGGTGGCCGAGCTCGAGCGTCGCGGGCTCGCCCACACCACCCACGGCATCACGCGCCTCACACCGGAGGGCCTCGAACGCAGCGACGCCATCGGGCCGTGGCTCTACAGCGCCCGGGTTCGCCAGCTGTGCGCGGAGTTCACGCCCACATGAATCTCACCGTGCACTATCGAGGGCCGCTGTCCAGCTGCAACTACACCTGCGACTACTGCCCATTCGCCAAGGAGTGGGAAGCCCCCGACGTCCTCGCCGCCGACCGGGCCGGTGTGGAGCGCTTCGTGGCCTGGGCCAGCGCCACCTCCCACTCGCTCCGCGTGCTGTTCACGCCGTGGGGCGAAGCGCTTGTGCGTCCCTGGTACCGCGACGCCATGCGTGTTCTCGGTCACCGCATCACCGAGGTCGCGGCCCAGACCAACCTGTCGATGAACCTGGACTGGCTGGCGGAAGCGGGGCCGGGTGTGGCGCTGTGGTGCACGTGGCATCCGGGGCAGGTGCGCCTGGAGCGGTTCCTGGCCCAAGTCGACCGCCTGCGACAGCTCGGCATCCGCCACAGCGTGGGTGTGGTGGGCCTCAAGGAACACTTTGGCGCCATCGAGGCGCTCGCGGCGCGCATCCCGTCGGACACCACGCTCTGGGTCAACGCCTACAAGCGCGCGCCCCACTACTACTCGGCCGACGAGCGAGCCTGGCTGCGCTCCATCGACCCCCGCTTCGACGACAACCGCGCCTACTCCTCCAAGGGAGAGCCCTGCTGGGCCGGCGAGACCCACTTCACCGTCGATGGAATGGGCGATGTGCGACGGTGCCACTTCGTCGACGAGCCTGTGCTGGGCAACCTGTACCGCGACTCTCTCACCGCACTGTTGCGTCCGCGCACGTGTCCCAACACCGAGTGCCGGTGCCACATCGGGTACGTCCACCTGAAGTCCACCGGGCTGCGGGCGGTCTACGGCGACGGCCTGATGGCACGCACGCTTCCGGCGGGAGATGGCCGGGTGTGAGGCGGTTGTCACCACATTGCCAAGCGTGTGGGGGGGCCCCCTCCGTCGCCTTCGGCGCCACCTCCCCCTGAAGGGGGAGGACTATGAGAACGACCATGTTCTCCTTCTTTTCGGACGGAGGTGCCGAGCCCGGCGAGGCGGAGGGGGCCCACGAAGTCCTCCCCCTTTCAGGGGGAGGTGCCGAGCCCGGCGAGGCGGAGGGGGCCCACGAAGTCCTCCCCCTCTTCAGCTCCAAAGGGATGAACTCTGATCCACGAAGTCCTCCCCCTTTTCAGGGGGAGGTGCCGAGCCCGGCGAGGCGGAGGGGGCCCACTCGGGTACAGACCGACCAGCTCGAGGAGGTCCCCATGTCCGAGTCCCCGTGGCATCCCATCTGTGCGCTCGCATCCGTGCCCGACGACGCTCCAATGGCCGCGCGTGTCGCCGGGCAGCGCCTCGTCGTCGCGCGATGTGGCGACGGCGTGAGCGTGTTCGACGATGCCTGCCCGCACGAAGGCTACCCGCTGTCGAAGGGCACCCTCGTGGATGGAGAGCTGGTGTGTCCCTGGCACAACTTCCGGTTTGCGGCCGACACCGGCACATGTCGCAAGGGCGACGAAGATGCCATCCCCAAGCCGGTCCGAGTGGTCGACGGCACCATCTGGGTGGACCTCACCCCGCCGCCCCTCGACCAGCAGCGGTCACGCCTCGAAGACAGCCTGAAGGCGGGTGTCTTGGAGATGCGCACGGGCCAGATTGCACGCGACGTGGTGCGCCTGCTCCACCTCGGTGTGTCGGTCGACGATGTGCTCACCATCGCCCTTCACCTCGATGCACAGTACCGGGAGTGGGGCACGTCGCATGTGTTGCCCTATGTGGCCGATGTGCGGGCCCGGGCGCAGGCTGTGGCCGTCGCGGAACGACCCGTGGACGCGGCCCGCCTCGTCTTTCCCGTGTTTCAGCTCGTGTCCGAGCAGATCGTCCGCCGTCCCACCCGTCCCACTCCAGCGCCTGAAGCGCCAACCGACCTCCCCACCGTGGCGGCCGAGCTTCGGGCACGTGTCCTCGCCGAAGACGCCGAAGGGGCCGAAGCGCTCGCCCGTGGTGCCGCTCTGGCCGGCTGGGGATTCGCCGACGCGCAAGAGGCACTGCTGTTGTGTTGTGCCGACCACCTGCTCAGCTTCGCGCACCCGCAGATCTATGCCACCAAGCTCGCGCTCCTGCCGCCGATGGCACCCGATGTGTGGGCCGACGTGGTGGGTGCCCTCGTGTTCAATGCGGCCAACGGCACCCGCGAAGACTCGGTTCCGGAGTGGCGTCCTGTGTTGCGTCGACTCGACCAGGCCGCTCCGCTGCTGGATGCCGTGGCGACCCGGTGGTCTGCAGAGTCGGCCAATCCCGCAGCGGAGGTCGACTGCACCGCGTGGCTCGACACTGTCGTGAACAGCCGCTGGAAGGATGCCCTCACCGTCACCTTCGAGGCGCTCGATGCCGGTGCCTCCCCGTCAGACCTCGCGAAGGTTCTCGTCCTCGCCGGTGCAGAGCGGGTGCTGCGGTTCGACCGCACCCACGACGCCGACCCGACTCTGCAAGAAGGCTGGCTCGACGCCACCCACCGGCTCACCGGAGCGCAGGCGGTGGGGGAGAGCATGGGCCGCATCCCGTGGTCAGACTGGCTGCAGCTCGCCCTGAAGACGCTCGTGTGGGTGGTCCGAGGCGCTCCCCTCGACGGCCCGACCGACCCCATCGTGGTCCCCGAGGCCAGCTCCGACCCCCTCGCTGCCCTCGAAGCGGCCATCCGCACCGGCGAGCGCGGGCAGGCCATGGGCGTCGCCGGTCAGCTCGGTCCCACACCCGCGGTCCAAGACGCCCTCGTCGAGCTGTCCCTCGCGCTCGGGGCGGTGCGCGGCATCGTCGAGGTGCACCTCGTGAAGACCGTCCAGGCCGGCATCGAAGCGGCCCGCACCCACGCCGACCCCCGCCCGCTCCAAGCAGCCGTCCGTGTGTTGGCCAGTCCCGTCCAAGAAGACTTCGCTGCCGCGCGTCTGCACGAGGCACTACGCTTCGTGGTGGATGGAAAGGTGCCCCGCACGCTCACCTGACGGGAGGACCATGCGCACCACGCTCATCATCGGCGCTGCCAGCGGGCTCGGCCGCCTCTGGGCCACGCGCGCTGCGTCCGCCGGAGCACGGGTTGTCCTCGCCGACCGCGACGCACAGCCGCTCGACGCACTGGCCCACCAGCTCGGCTGTCCCGCACATCGCTGCGACATCACCCTCGATGCCGACGTGGACGCCCTGTTCGAGGCTGCAGGTCCGGTCGACCGGGTGGTGCTCACCGCTGCCATCATGCCCACCGCCCTGGCCCTTGAAGACGACCCCGAGCGCATCCGTCGCATCTTCGAGATCAACCTGTTCGGCGCCATTCGCGTGCTGCGGACCGCCCTTGCGCCCATGGTGCAGCGTGGCCACGGCGAGGCGGTGGTGTTTGGCTCGGTGGCCGGCGAGGTGCCCACGCCGCACATGTCGGCCTACGCCGCGAGCAAGGCTGCGCTCGCCATGTACGTCGAGACCCTCCAGATGGAGCTCGACGGCACAGGTGTGTCGGTGCGCCTGGTGCTGCCCCCCATGACCGACACCCCTCTGCTCGAGCAAGCCCGCACCACCTCCAACCCCCGGTCGTTCGAGGTGGGCCGGGAGCGGGGCATCGTGGCCCGGCCCGAGGCGGTGGTGGATGCCGCCATGGTGGCCGTCAACAAGGGCAAGCTGCGGGTCTACCCCCACCGGATGGCCCGTGTGCTGCACTTCGCCCGCCGGTGGTTCCCACGCCTGCTCGCCAGAGCTGTGCAAACAAGTGAGCGAAGCTGAGGCCTGAACGGTAGGACCGCACACCAGCCCCGAGGGTGCCATGCAGTCTGCGCTTCACCGACCCGACCCCAACATTCAACGCAAGGCCGCCATCGCACGCGGTCGGGCGGCCGACCATGCTGGCTCGGTCGACGTCGAGCCCATCGCCGACTTCGACCTGAACCGCACCATCTTCCAGACCCTCGAAGGCGCGGCCGCTCGGTACGTGATGAAGACCCGGGTGGGCAAAGAGGTGCGCTGGCGTCCGCCTGCTGCTCGCCAGATCACATCCGAATACGACGACACACTCGGGGGCAACCCTCTCCCCGCCATCGACCAGGCGCTGCTCACCTTCATGGTCGACGAGTGCAACTTCGACGTCGAGCACGCCGACGGCTCGTTCCTCGACCACCTCTACTTCTGCTTCGAGTACACCGCGCACCACTACCCGCAGGGCTCCCCCGTGGTGATGCTGCTCCACTCCATCCTCGGCACCGGCACCAACACCTTCGCCATGACCGCCGACAAGATGGACCGCCTGCGGGCCTTGGTCACGGAAGCCGACTGGGCGCACATCGAGTCCTTCCCCAGCGTGCTCCGGCTGCTGTACGCGATCGACCTGCGTGAAGAGCTGCGCGACCGCCTCAACCAGCTCGACCGGCTGGCCGGCATTCGCATGCACCGGGTCATCGACAATGCGCCCATCGAGCTCACCGCCGACCAGCTGTGGGAGGGCCTCAACTACCAGCTCATCCACCTGATCGACTTCCTGCCGGTGGCCAACTGGTCGGCGCACGCCAACGACACCGCCTTCATCCTGTTCCGCGACCTCTGGGACCTCCTCGAGCGCGCCGGAAAGCGAGACTTCGCCCTGGAGTACGTGCCGGCCACCGGTCCCAAGGTGCTGGAGGGCGAACAGACCACCCTCGGGGGCTGGCTCACCACCCGCATTCCGGTGTCGATCTCCGAGGTCATGGCGGGAAGCTCGGTGCGTCGCTTCTCCGAGCAGTGCGGCCACGACATCTCTTACCAGCTTGTCTGGCGATAGATTTTCGCTGCGCAACTAACGCACCGAAAATCTACCCTTGTCTTTGCGGGGGCAAGCCCCCGCGCCGCGCATCAAGATGCGCTCCCCCACGGCATCATCGCTGCGCGCTGCTGCCGCCGTCCGCCCCGGTGGGGCGTCCGGAATGACCGCGTCGGCGTCTCCGCCGCGGTCATCCAACCCTTGGCCTGTTCGGGCCAGGTCTGGCGTGGTTGGATAGTCCTCGGGTAGCTACGTGGTGGGACGCAGCCTCCCGGAGACTCCATGCAGAGCGACATCGCACGCCTCCAGGCTCGAATCGCCCGGCTCGAGGCCGAAAACGACCTGCTACGGGGCCGCTTCGGGGCGCCTTGGACCTTCCTCCACCACGCGCCGGTGGCGGTCCAGGTCTTCGATCGAGACGGCCTCACCGAATACCTCAACCTGGCGCAGGCCCGGTTCCTCGGGCTGGCCGACCCCACCGTGCCCGTCGGTCGCTTCAATGTCCTCACCGAGCCCTTCACCGAACAGAACGGCTCGCGCGCCTACTTCCTGAGGGCCTACGCCGGCGAGCTGGTCACCCTCCCCGAGATGCGGCTGGATGTTCCGGTCGACGACCCCCGCTGGGACCTCGAGCACCGCGACGCCTGGTACGAACAGATCCTGGTGCCTCTCCGGGACGGAACACACGCGGTCGAGCACGTGGTGTCGTTCATCCTCGATGTCACGCCACGCAAGCATGCGGAGCGAGCCCTGGTCGCGGCGCAGAGGCATGCGGGCCTGAGCGTGCTGGCGGGGGGCATCGCACACGACTTCAACAACCTGCTCACCGCCATCTTGGGCAATGCCACCCTGGGGCTTCAGGCGGGCTCCTCCGTCGGCGACATGCGCGAGGCGCTCACCCATGTGTCGCGGGCCGCCGAGACCGCCAGCGCCCTGACCCGCCAGCTCCTCGCCTACGCCGGCAAGGGCGGCTTCGTGATGGAGCCCGTCTGCTTGTGCGAGGTGGTGCGCGACATGACCGAGCTCCTCCGGGCGTCGGTGCCGCACAACATTTCGCTCGACGTCACGTCGACGGCCCCGGGAGAGCGCGTTCTCGCAGATGTGTCCCAGCTGCAGCAGGTGGTGATGAACCTCATCACCAACGCCGCCGAAGCCATCGGCGCGGCCCCCGGCATCGTCACCATCCAGACGGCCCGCATCGACGCCGACCCCACCTACCTCGCCGAGAGCTTCGGTCAGCGCGGGCTCGACGCCGGCGCCTACATGACCCTCGAAGTGTCCGACACCGGCGGCGGGATGCCTGCCCACATCGTCGACCGCATCTTCGACCCCTTCTTCACCACCAAAGACCGGGGCCACGGGCTGGGGCTGGCAGCGGTGGCCGGAATCATCCGTAGCTACAAGGGGGCAGTCCGGGTCTACACGGAGCCCGGACAAGGCACCAGCATCAAGGTCCTCGTCCCGGTCCATCGCGGCGTCGTGGAAGCCGAGACCGACCCCGACCTCGAGCCGGCGTCGCCCGTGCACCACGCCACCGTGCTGGTGGTCGACGATGAGCGTGTGCTCCGCGTGCTCGCTCGTCGTGTGTTGGAGCGGGCGGGCTTCGCGGTCATCGAAGCAGCCAACGGCGTCGAGTGCCTGGAACGCTACCGTCCGGGCGAGGTCGACCTCGTGTTCCTCGACCTCTCCATGCCCAAGATGGACGGCACCACCGCCTTCCGAGAGCTGCGTCGCGTCGACTCTGGCGTCAAGGTCCTCCTCACCTCGGGCTACAGCGAACGCGCCACCACCGCCAAGTTCGCCGGGAAGGGCCTCGCCGGATTCCTCCAGAAGCCCTACACCACGGGCCAGCTCCTGGAGGCCATCCGGTCGCTGCTCCCGGGAGACTGATCAGACGTCCCACGAGTCGGTGCCATGCCCATCACCTCCGTCGACATCGAGCTCTTCACCTTCAAGGCAGGCCTGCTCGCCCGAGCGGCCCACGACCTCAAGCTGCGCGCCGGTTCCGTGCAGCTGGAGCACGCCCCCGACGGCCGGCTCGAGGCGGTCTCCATTCCCGTCGCCTCGATCCAGGTGGTGTGCGCCATGCGGGGCAAGCAGGAAGACCACCGCGCTCTGTCGGCGGCGAACCGGGCCGAGATTGAAGACAACCTCCGCACCCGCGTTCTCGACGCGGCCCGCCACCCGGTCATCCGCTTCGACGTGGCCGCCATCAACCCACACCACATCCGGGGCACCCTCACGCTGCGCGGGCGCTCCCGCCCTCTGGACGCTCGCCTCGTGCGCCGAAACGACCACCAGACCGCCACCTTGCGCATCGACCAGCGTGACTTTGGCATCACACCGTTTCGGGCTGCGATGGGGGCGCTGCGCATCCAGCCCGAGGTCGAGGTGGTGGTGACGCTCTCCTGAGGCCCCTCCGCCACCTGCGGTGGGTCAGCGGATGGGCTGGACCCGGCCGGAGCCTGCAGGATACGGACCGGACATCTCAGGGGAGGGGACCGGCTCGTGTCGGGTCCCGCTGCACCATCCACGCCCGACCCACGAAGCGCCCATGCCCACACCCGCTCAATATCTGGCCCTGTCGGTGGTCGTGCTGACGACCGCCTGCGGGCCTGCCAACGAAAAGCCCTGTACGCCGGGCGAGCTCGTCTCGACGAACCTCCCCGATGGCTCCACCGGCGTCCCCCTCGATGCCCTGCTCGAGGTCGAGGTCTCGGGCGGAGCCGGCCCCGTGGAGGTCTGGGTCGACGGCGGCGGCACCGACGGTTGGGTCGCTGCGACCGGCGCGGTTCCCCTCTCGCTGCTCCCGGGACAGGTCCACACGGTGGTCATCTCCCAGTGCGACACCATCCTGGACACCGCCGTGGTCGAGACGCCCGCCCTGCCGGTCCAGTCCGACTTCTACGGTCCCACCTGGGCCGTCGACATGTACGACAACGAGGTCACCTGGACGTCTCCGCCGAGCCGCCCCCCCGAGAGCGTCATCGACTCCATGGTGGGGCAGGCCAACCTGTTCCTCCTGCACCTGACCCACACCTCCGAGCCCCGCTTGCACATGGCATTTGGCGAGTCCATCGCCGATGAGGCCCTTCAGTGGAACTGCGCCATGCCGGGAGACATCTCGGCGGACGTGTCGGCCGACCCCCGCCTGACCGCAGGGCCCGAAGACCTCGTGATGACCGAAGGCGACTACGAGTACGCCTACCGCGAGCTGGAGGTCACGGCGGAGCTGGATGCCGAGACCGGCCACCTCATCGACGTCCGGACCCGCTTCGCCCTCGACCTCCGCGCCTTGCCGGGCAACTCCGGCACCGACAACTGTGCCTTCCTGGCCGCGCTCGACGCCGCCTGTGTGCCGTGCCCCGACCAGGCGTCCGACACCGACGACCCCGCCTGTGCGCCCTTCGACCTCACCTGGCCGGTCGCCCGGCACCATCCCGAGCTCACCTTCGACCCCTCGCCCCTGGAGGGACCGTCATGCTGAGCCGCCCCCCGCGTGTCCTGCTGGCGGTTCTCGGACTGTCCCAAGCGTGCGTGTTCATCACCAAGACCGATGAATCCCAGCACACCGACGCCGACGGAGACGGCGTGCCCTCCGACCGCGACTGCAACGACGCCTCCGCACTGCAAGCGCCCGACCTCCCCGAGACCTGCGACGGCATCGACAACGACTGCGACGGCGACATCGACGAGGGCCTCTTCCCCGACGAAGACGGCGATGGCTTTGGTGGGGAAGCGGACGGCAAGGCCTGCTTCTCCGACTGGATCGCCCGCGATGGCGACTGCGACGACACCGACAGCGCCGTCTTTCCGGGGAATCCCGAGCAGTGCAATGGCAAGGACGACGGCTGCGTCGACGGCTGGACGGAAGCCGACGAGCTGGGACGCGTCACCTGGACCGACGGCACCCTCCAGCAGGACTTCACCGCCGCGTTCCAGGCCGGCACGCCCGGCGCCCCGGTCGAGCCCGAGCTTCCCCTGACGGGCGTGCTCACGGTGTGTCGCAACACCGTCGACTACAGCGTCCGGCTCTCCGCCACGGACGTGGTCGACCTCACCATCCAGGGGCTCCCGCTCGCCCTGCCCGACGACACCGACCCCGCAGACGCGCTCCCGGTGTTGAACGGCCTGTCGTCCACCGAGTCCGGCCCCACCGTGTCGTTGTCGGGCGAGGCCGTCACCATCACCGATCTCACCATCACCGGCGGCACCACCACCGCCGTCCGGAGTGGTGGTGGGCTCGCACTCACCGAGCTGGACTCGGTTCGGCTGGCCCGCCTGCGGGTGGTCGGCAACCAGGCCGGTGAGCACGAAGCCGCGGGGGCCGGGCTCTACATCGCCGATGTCTCAGACGCCGAGCTGTTGTCGCTCTACGTGGCCGAGAACCTGGCCCACGGCGACACCGACGCAGCCGGTGGGCTGTTCGTCGAGTCCGACGTCCACCTGGTCGACAGCCTGTTCGAGCAGAACAACTCGGGCCGTTACGGCGGTGGGTTGGTCAGCTCGGGTGGACACGTGCGGGTGTTGCGCACCACCTTCCAAGACAACACCGCCAACACGAAGGGGGGCGGGGTCTATGTGGACACCGAAACGGTGCTGGTCCTCGAAGACAGTCCCTTCGTGGGCAACACCGCAGCCTACGGTGGAGCCATCGCCGCGTTGCACGGAGTGCGCTGCTTCGGCCCCGACACCACGGGCGAGCCGGCCACCATCTTCCGAGACAACCACGCCACCTCCGCCGGAGCTGTGTTCTCCGTGGAAAGCGTGGGCGGGCTGTCCTCGAGCGGTTGTGGGGTGTGGGGCAGCACGGTCACCGGCACCGACCTGGAGCCCTTCGAGAGCTTCGTCGCGGCGTACCCCGACGGCGTGGCCCTCGCCGACAATCCCGACGATGACCTGTATGTGAAGGTGACCGGTGTCGAGTGGCACTGCGAGGTGGGGCACTGCCGCCAGGAGACCGAAGCCGCCCAGCTGCCGTGAGCCGCTGTGGTGGGTTCGAGGCCGCGGCTGACCCGCCGCAGAGCGGCCTTCCGGACGGTGGAATAGGGTGGCGGACCTCCCACCCGGACCCGACCATGTTCAAGACTGTGGACGGCCTCTTCATCGGTCGTCGAACCACCCACGCCCACGATGCCCCCAAGCCTTTTGCCGACGCCGCTCCCGGCACGGTCCACCGGGGCTTTCACGGCGAAGAACACGTCCACTACGCCATCTCGGGTGAGCGGCTCGCAGCTGTGGGCATCGAAGGTGAGCAGGTCCAGGTGTTGGATGCCCACGACGTCCTGCGGCGACTGGAGGCAGCCGCGCGCGCACCGGCCAGCCCTCAGGCCCCCCCGGTCGAGCTGCACCTGCAGGGGGACTTCTACTGATGGATGCCGGAACAATCGTCATGTTGGGTGGCTGCACCCGTGGTCTCGACGCTGCCACCGCCGAAGCGCTCCACCAACACTGGACCGCCCTGGGCTTCGACGCCTGGTGGGGCTGTCCGCTCCCGATGCGTTCGTCCGACCACCTCGTGTGTTGGGGCCGACTCATCGCCGCTACGCCCCACCTGAACGGCCACCCGGGCGACCCCGGCCCCTATGTGTGGGAAGAAGCCCACCCCCACGAGCCGTACCCCGGTGCCGACTCTGCATGGAGCCTGACCCCTGCCGACTATGCGGCCACACTCGCCGATGTGGAAGCGCGGCTGAAGGCGGCTGGGCACACCCATCCAGCTGTGTTGGCCATGGTCCACCTCATCGAGTGGGAGTCGCGGGGCACGCTCGCGGCGGCACCGCTGGCGCTGCGAGAACCCGAGCCCACCGGCCAGGTCGAGGCCTCCGATGGTGCGCGGCTGGTGCAGGAGCTGGTGCGGCTCGAGTGGCTGGAGCTGGTCGACGGCGCAACGTCGGCCGACCTCGCCCGGCGCATCCCGGCCAACCCCACCGCCGAGCAGCTGGATGCTGTGCTGCTCGATGCGCCCGAGGTCGACGATGTGTTCTGTACCGTCGACCACCTCGAGACCTTGCTCGCCGCCTGGTAGGAGGCGGACTTCCTGTGTTGGGTGTTTTTACTGCGCGATCTAACTAGACTGCGGCGTTCGGTGCGTGCAGAGCCACGAACGCGGGGTCGCACGCCTCGACCACCAGGGTCTTCGGTCCGAGCGTGAAGCCCACCACGCCGCCGATGGTCTCGTTGAACGCCAGACGCACGAGCTCGCGGGCCACATCGAGCGGCCCCACCGTCAGCCGTGCCGCATAGTTGGTGTAGCCGCGGAGGTCCTTGAATTGGTCCATGGCCAACATCAGCAGAGCGTCGTCCGACAGCCCCGGTGGAATCGGGCGGGCTGGAACATGGGGGTTGGCCGCAAACTCCGGGACGTCTCGACGGAGTCGGTCGTGGTACGAGCCGTCTTCTACCAATGCATCGAGCGAACGCTGGTGGAGGTGGGTGCCGCGGGCCAGCTGGTCGAGCTGGGCCTGCATGGCTTCCACACCGCCTTCGTGGGCCAGCAGCAGCACGAGGTCGTAGGTGGCGTGGCGGTGGAAGGTCTGGAGCACGTGCTGGATGATGGTGTCGCGGGGGGACAGCAGCCCGATGGGATCCATCATCGTGGTGGGGTAGGCCACGAGCCGGCGCAGGTTGTGGAAGGTCCAGGGGATGCCTTGGGCCTTGTAGAAGGCGCGGGTGTCGGCGCCCAGGCTGAACGACAGCTGGTGGCGGGCGGCCACCCACAGCTGCGACATCGTGGGAATGGCCTCACAGTGGCCTTGATCAGCCAGGCGGCGCAGGCGACTCAGCGAGAGCGACGGCCGGAACAAGGTGGCCAGCAAGCGCACCAGCTGGGAGAGCTTGTCGACGTTCTGGCGCCAGCCTCCCACCACATCGAGGCAGAGCGACCACCAGGGCCGTCCCAGCCAGCGGGGCGGCGTGTTTCCCTGGACTTCGGTCATGGGGCGGTTCACCCCCTGGTTGTAGCCGCGTGCCGGCCGCAGGGCGAGACCCCGGGGCACACTAGAGATGCGGTACCGCAGGCCTGGAGCGGATTCCCGGCGCCCATCGGACCGCGCGTCGGCCTCTGGCGGTACTGTGGCGCGGATCCACGACCACCGGAGGTCCACTGTGCTGACCAACCCCACCGACCGTGTCCTGTACGACCGCGACGGACACCGCAACGTGCTGCTCCCCAGCTTCGACGTGGGCCCCGAGATCCCGTGCAACCAGCACCTCATCATCGATGGCGACGAAGCCATGATCCTCGACCCCGGTGGTCACAAGCTCTACGCCAAGGTGTTCTCGGCGTCCAAGCAGGTGCTCGGCAAGGCCACCATCCAGCACATGTTCTTGTCTCACCAGGACCCCGACATCGTGGCCGCGGCCAACGGCTGGCTGATGGCCCTGCCCAAGCTCACCGCGTGGTGCTCCAAGCTGTGGGCGCGCTTTGTGCCCCACATCGGCAACGACCGCCTCCTGTTCGACCGCATGCGGTCGATTCCGGATGGTGGCGGGCGAATCGCCGTCGGGAACACCGAAGTCTGGGCGATTCCCGCGCACTTCCTCCACTCTGCGGGCAACTTCCACGTCTACGACCCCACCTCCAAGATTCTCTACACCGGAGACCTGGGGGCTTCGATGGGGGAGGGCTACCGGGTGGTCGCAGACTTCAACAACCACATCCAATACATGGCCGGCTTCCACCGTCGCTACATGGGCAGCACGCGCGCTCTGAAGCTGTGGCTCAAGCTGGTCCGCCAGCTCGACCTCGAGATGATTGCCCCCCAGCACGGTGCGCTATTTCGCGGAAAAGACCAGTGCGAGCAGCTGTTGGACTGGCTCGATGGCCTGACCGTGGGAGTCGACACCTTCGACGACTATGTGCTCCCCACCGAGCACCTGCCCAAGGTCTGACCAAAGGGGTCAGGCCACCGCCTTGCCTTCGATGCCCAGGCTGGCCTCCACCACCGCCAGGATCTGATGGATCTGGTGCGAGCCCAGGCTGCGGCCCACAAACGAAGCGCCGTACAAGCCGCCACAGATGAGCATCCACAGCGGCACCGCCCACAGGCCCCAGGGGGTGTCGCCCAGCAGGTGCTGCGAGTAGCCGAGCACCGTGCCAATCACCGTCACCACCGATGTGGCCGCATAGCAGAAGATGAAGAAGGTCCAGACCTCGGGCGCGGGCGACACCCTGGCGAAGATGTAGGTGCCGGCGGGGTCTTCGGACACGCGGACATCGAGCGTGGGCGACCAGGTGTGCCGGGCTTCATCCGGGATGCTGAGCATGGCGTGGGTGCGGCCACTCTGGATGCGCACGGCCGGGTCGAACGACGCGACTTGTTGCATGCGCTCGACGAATTCCTCTGGACTCCCTTCGGTGGTCCAGCGAAAGACGGGGCGCATGCGGATGTCGGTTTCTGGCTGCGACTGCGACATGTGGGCACTGTACAGCACGGTCGTCCGTGCCGGTGGACCATCGGGGCGCACCCCATCTTGGGGTTGGTGTGTGCGGGCATTTGCCTGACCTGGCGCATTCTGGGACCGCCCCGGTGGGTGGGGGCGGGTGGGGCGTCAGTCCAGCGCGACTCGCTCGGCCATGTCGTAGGTCTCGCCGGCTCCGAACACCTCGTAGAGCCCGGCCTCGGCGGTGGTGCCTTCCGGCCAGGCCTGTGCGTTGTGCACGTACACGTGTCCGGCGCCCTGCACCTCGAAGGTGTCGCCGGTCACTTCGATCCAGGTGTGTTCGTCGATGCCGATGCCGAGCAGCTCGGGGGCGCACGCCACCAGCTCGGAGAGGTCGTCTTCGCGCATGCGCTGCTGGATGTGTTGGTCGACCGCCACCCCGTCGAGGAAGCCGAAGCCCTCGGTGTGGTCGCCGATGAGCTGGTCGTTGCCGAGGGTGTCGCCGCGGACGAGAAACGAGGCCTGCACCGATGAGCCCGCCGAGGTTCCGCCGATGGTGCCCCCCCGGTCGAGCAGCTCGAAGAGGGCATCGTGGACGGCTGTGTGCAGGTAGGCGTCGACGTATCGCCACTGCCGGCCCCCACTGAAGAACACGCAGTCTGCAGCTCGAAGCGGCGCAACGAAGGCTTCGGTGTTGGCCTCGAACGTGCTGCGGGTGTGCAGGACGGTGGGATCGGAGAACCCGAACACATCGCGGTACATCGAGAGCACGCCGTCGTAGGTGTCGAGGTCGGACTCGGCCATGCCGGTGACCACGAACACCACCTTGGCGTCGGCACCGCCACACAGCGCGCGGAAGCGGTCGCCGGCGTCGCTGTTGCGTAGGTCGCCGCCTTCGAGGAGCAAGGTGCCGCGCTCGGGGCCCACTCCACCCCGCGCGCCGAGGGTGTCGAGGTCGGCGGGAATCGCTGCTTGGACTGTGGTGCAGGTGGTGTTGGGGGTGGGGGTGGCGCAGCCGAGCAGCAGGCTGCACCCACACAGGGGCCGCAAGGTCGCAGAGACGGACATGGGCATCCTCCGGCCGGGCTCCAACGGGGAGGGGATGCCGACCGTGCGGTGTGGTTGCCCGGACTGGAGCGGTCGGGCCCTCCTTTTTCCGCCCGACGTTCACCTTTGCCTTGAGCGACGGCCGGCGCAGGTCGATGACGCACTCTGATGCGAAGGATGTGATGGGTCGACGGTCTCCCAGACGCGAGTGGGCTTGCCCGGGTCAGGGCAGCAGGAGGCCGCGATGCTGATGGGCCGGATCTGGATGGTGGCGGGTGTTGCGTTGCTGGGGGTGCTGGTCGCCGAGTCGTCGGGGACCGCAGTGCTGGCCGCCATGGCCGGTGTGGTGATGGGGGGCGTGGGCTGGGAGTGGCTGCGGCAGCGTCGTCCCTTCTCCTCCGACAAGCCCACCCAGAGCACGGAAGAACGGCACCTGCAGGCCATCATCGAGGCCGAGCCCGAGTGCGTGAAGATGGTCTCGGCCGATGGCAGCCTGCTGCAGATGAACCCCGCCGGCCTGCGCCTCATCGAGTCGCCCGACTTCGAGAGCGTGGACGGTGCAGACGTCTTCAGCCTGGTCCACCCCGACTCCCTCGATGACTTCAAGGAGATGCACGCGGCTGTGCTCGCCGGCGAGACCCGCGGGCTGCGGTTCCGAATCATCGGGCTCCAGGGCACCCACCGCTGGATGGAAACCACGGCGGTGCCGTTTACGCTGTCCCGTGGCGAGGTGGTGCACCTGGCCATCACCCGCGACATCACCCGACATGTGCAGCGGGAGGCCGACCTCGCCGCAGCGCGCGAAGCGGCCGAGGCTGCCAGTCGCACCAAGAGCACCTTCCTCGCCAACATGAGCCACGAGATCCGCACCCCGCTCACGGCCATCATCGGCTTTGCCGACGTGGCGCTGCGGTCCGACGACCCCGGGCTCAAGGCCGATGCACTGCGCACCATCCGGGAGAATGGCAAGCACCTCAATGCCGTGCTTGGCGATGTTCTCGACCTGTCCAAGATCGAGTCGGGCCAGCTCGATGTCGAGCAGATCCCCACCGACATCCGGGGCATCGTGCGCGAGGTCCACGACCTCTGTGCCGCGCGTGCAGGTGCCCGCGGCATCCACCTCTCGGTCGAGGTGCCCGAGCTTCCCCTGGTGCAGAGCGACCCGGTCCGCATTCGGCAGATCCTCCTGAACCTGGTCGCCAACGCCATCAAGTTCACGGAAGCGGGCGGGGTCACGGTGCGCGTGGCACACACACCGCTCGAGGACCAGCTGGAGGTCCGCATCTCGGTGGAAGACACCGGCATCGGCATGTCCGCCGACCAGCTCGAGCGGGTCTTCGAGCCCTTTCAGCAGGCCGATGCCTCCATGTCGCGTCGGTTTGGTGGCACTGGCCTGGGCCTGTCCATCTCGGCACGGCTCGCCAGGCAGCTGGGGGGGGCGCTGCGGGCTCGGTCGAACGCCGGACAGGGGTGCACCATGACGCTCGTGCTGTCTCCCCCGCTCGCACCCGCCCCGCCGCCGGCGGTCACTGAAGCGGCGGTGCCCACCCTCCACGGCCTGCGCGTCCTCCTCGCCGAAGACAACGCGGTCAACGCCCAGCTGGTGACCCTCATGCTGGGGGAGCTGGGCGCGGCCGTGGTCCACGCGGGCGACGGTGCGGCAGCCATCGACGTCCTCGAGCGGTCCGACCGGCCCTTCGATGTGGTGTTGATGGACATGCAGATGCCCGGCATCGACGGCTACGAGGCCACCCGACGCCTGCGGTCTGCGGGACGGACGGTGCCCATCATCGCGCTCACCGCACACTCCATGTCTGGCGACCGAGCCCGCTGCCTGAACGCTGGCTGCGACGACTACCTCACGAAGCCCATCGACTGGAACCACCTCGCTCGCACCTGTGCGCGGTGGGCCGGAAGTGAGGAGCCCGCAGGCGCCGCGTAGCTGCGGGCGGCGCAGGGAAACCACCCGGGCGGTGGGCCGACCATTCGGCGCCTTTCGGGGGGCGAGGGCGCCTGGATAGATCCAGGAGAGATTCCCGGCGTGGTCTGGACCGGTAGGTCTCAGGCTCTCTCAGGCGCTGATGGTCAGCGCATGGCCTATGCATGAGCTGTCGCCCGGAGCGGTCGTCCTGCTCCCCGCGCACCTCGGCGAGCGCTCCGTATTCGTTGGTGGCCTGTGCGGGCTGCCATGGGAGGGGTGCGTCTTCGTTCGTTCGCGGCCTCTAGCTCTACGTGGTCCACCTTTGGAGTTGCACGGTATGCACCACCCAGCACCCCCCTTTGACCTGGACACCCTCATCATCGGCGCGGGCCCTGCGGGGCTTCAGCTTGGCTACTACCTCGAGAAGGCCGGCCGTCGGTACCTTGTCGTCGAGCGTTCCGACAAGGTGGGGAGCTTCTTTCGGCGCTTTCCGCGCAGCCGCGGGCTGATTTCGTTCAACAAGACCCGGTCCATCTACCGCGACCCCGAGATCAACTTGCGCTGGGACTGGAACTCCCTGCTCACCGATGACTACAGCCACCCCTTCGGCGACTTCAGCCGCGACTTCTATCCGCACGCCGGCGACATGGTCCGGTACCTGGAGTCGTTCCACCGCACCCACAACATCCAGGTGCGCTTCGGCTTCACGGTGACCCGCATCGCCAGGGAGGGGGTGGGGTACCGCGTCACCGACGCCGACGGCAACACCCTGTCCTGCCGCTGCCTGGTGGTCGCAACGGGCATGGGCCGGCCCCACATCCCCGACATCCCCGGCATCGAGCACGCCGAGGGCTACGAGGAAGTCAGCTTCAAGGCCGACGACTACCTCGACCAGCGCGTGCTCATCATCGGCAAGGGCAACTCGGGCTTCGAGCTTGCCGAGCGCATCCTGTCGACCGCCGCCATCATCCACATCGCCAGCCCGCAGCCCATCCGGATGGCCTGGAAGACCCGCCACCCCGGCCACCTGCGGGCGCAGTACACCTCGCTGCTCGACGCCTACCAGCTCAAGACCCTTCACTCGGCCCTCGACTGCGACATCCTCGACATTCGCCGGCTCGAGGACGGCAAGCTGCTCGTGACCGTCCGCTACACCCACGCCGACGGCGAGGTCGACGAAATCGTCTATGACCGGGTGGTCCGGGCCACCGGCTTCTGCTTCGACGGACGGCTGTTCGACCCCGACTGCCGACCGCAGACCATCGTGGACGGCCGGCTGCCCGACATGAGCCCGGTGTGGGAGTCCCGGCAGAGCCCCAACCTGTTCTTTGCCGGCACGCTGATGCAGGCGCGGGACTTTCGGCAGTCCTCATCGGCCTTCATCGACGGCTTTCGCTACAACGTGCGGTCGCTGTTCCATGTGTTGGAGGAACGCTACTTTGCGGTTCCGGCGCCGGGCCGCACCCTCGCGCTCGACCCGGCGAAGGTGGCGCACCACATCCTCCAGCGGGTGTGTCGGGCGTCGTCGCTGTGGACCCAGTTCGGGTACCTCTCGGACACCCTGGTGGTCGACCGGCAGCGTCAGGCCATCACCTACCGCGAGGACGTCCCGGTGGCCGTGGTGGGGGAGGGGCTCGAGGCCGAAGCGGAGGTCTACACGGTCACTCTGGAGTGGGGACGCTGGGAGGGCGACGTGTTTGCCATCGACCGGCACCCCCACCACGACCGTGCCGATGCGAGCGTGTTCCTGCACCCCATCGTGCGCCGGTACCACCATGGTGGGCTGGTGGCCGAGGTGCACCTGCTCGAGGACCTCCTGGGCGTGTATGGCTCGGGCTTCGAGACCGGCATGATCCGAAGCCACAACCGCACCGAGATCGAGCAGTACCACCGCGAACAGCACGACGCGCCGCTGCTGGCCTGGCTGACCGCGCACCTGGGGGAGCCGGCCCGTGCGTCGATGCGGGTGGACGCCCTTCCGGCCCAGCTGGCTGCAGCGGGACCGTCGCAGCCCGTCCCGCCGTTGGTGTGAAGTGACCATGTCTGAAGACGTGGTCGCTTCGACCAGCTCCAGCCCAGCCCACTCAACCACCGCTGCCGCTCGACGTCGGTGGGTGTTTGCTGCCACGGTGTGTGTGGTGTGGCTTCCGTGGCTTGTGGCGATGACTTGGACCGACCGGTGGTCCTTGTTCCAAGACAACGCGTTCATGTCGGCCACGATGGTGGTGGGGTCGTTCATCGCGGGCGCCACGTCGGAAGGCGGCGGGGCGGTCGCCTTTCCTGTGATGACGCTGGTCTTCAACATCCCGCCGGCGGTGGCGCGAGACTTCTCGCTGATGATTCAGTCGGTGGGCATGGTTGCGGCCGGAGCATCCATCGTGCTGACACGGATCCCGGTGGTGCGAAGCTGTCTGCTGCCCACGTCGGGGGGTGGGGCGCTCGGGGTGGTGCTCGGGCTGGAGCTCGTGGCCCCCATCCTGCCCCCACCATTCGCCAAGATGCTGTTCACGTCGGTGTGGCTGTCGTTTGCGGTGGCTCTGTGGCTCATCAACCGCACCGCCGACCGACCCACCCGGTCCTCCCTTGACGCTCCGTCGGCGCAGCTGAGGGGCCTGCTGTTTGGCGCGGGCCTGCTGGGCGGCGTGGTCACGTCTGTCACGGGCTCTGGTCTCGACATCCTCACCTTTTCGCTGCTGGTGCTGCTGCTGCGGGTGTCGGAGCAGGTGGCCACCCCCACCTCGGTGGTGTTGATGGGCGTCAATGCGCTGGTCGGCGCAGCCTGGAAAGGCACGCTGGGCGCCGGACTGGAGCCCATGGCTTGGGACTACTGGTGGGTGTGTGTGCCCGTGGTGGTCGTTGGAGCGCCGCTGGGTGCCCAGTTCATTCGGTTGTGCAGCCGGCAGTTCATCGCCCGGCTGCTCATCGCTTCCATCCTCATCCAGTTCGTCGCCGCCCTGCTCATCATCCCCCAGGACCCGGTGCTGCTGGGCTTCTCGGTGGTGGTGTTCGCAGCGGGGTTCGGCGGCTTCTCCCTCATGGCCTGGCGGGGACGGCATGTCTTGCCGGGCACCCGCTCCACCCAATCCAACACAAGGACGCTGACATGAGCACACTCCCCTTCGAGCCGTTTCGCATCAAGATGGTCGAGCCCATTCGAGTGACCACACGCGAAGAGCGGGTGGCCATCATGGAGCGGACCCAGCTGAGCTTGTTTCCGGTCCGCTCCGATGAGGTGCTGATCGACCTCTTCACCGACTCTGGCACCGGCACGATGTCGTCGGCGGCCTGGGCGGCCATGTTCCGTGGAGACGAGGCCTATGCGTCGGCCACGAGCTGGTTTCGCTTCGAGGCGGCCGTGCAGGAGGTGTTCGGCTTCAAGCACGTCATCCCCGTCCACCAGGGGCGGGCTGCGGAGCGCATCCTGTTCGGTGCGCTGGTCGAGGCGGGTCAGGTGGTGCCCAACAACACCCACTTCGACACCACGCGGGCCAACTTGGAGATGCTCGGGGCGCGTCCGGTCGACCTCCCGTGTGCAGAGTCGGCGTCTACTGCGCTGGAGGCCCCCTTCAAGGGCAACATGGACGTGGACGGGCTGCGGGCACTCATCGAGACGCACGGTGCCGAGAACATCCCGCTCATCATGCTCACCGTGACCAACAACGCAGGCGGTGGGCAGCCCGTGTCGATGGCCAACATCCGCGCGGTGAGCGCCATCGCGCGTGCCCATGGCATCCCGTTCTACTTCGACGCCTGCCGGTTCGCCGAGAACGCCTGGTTCATCAAGGCCCGCGAGCCCGGGTTTGCCGATGTATCGGCCAAAGACATCGTGTCCGAGATGTTCTCGCTGGCCGACGGCTGCACCATGTCGGCCAAGAAGGATGGCATCGCCAACATCGGCGGCTTCATCGCGTCCAACAGCGACACCCTGAGCCAGGACACCCTGGTCAACTTGCTCGTCACCGAGGGCTTTCCCACGTACGGCGGCCTGGCGGGGCGCGACCTGGAAGCCATCGCTGTGGGCCTGCGCGAAGCCATCCAAGACGACTACCTGGCGTACCGGGCCGCCACCGTGGCCTTCCTCACCGACTCCCTGCACGAGGCGGGCGTTCCCGTGCTTCGGCCGGCCGGTGGACACGCGGTGTACGTAGACGCCCGGCGCTTCCTGCCGCACATCCCGCCGCTGCAGTTCCCGGCCCAGGCCTTGTGTGTGGAGCTGTACATCGAAGCCGGCGTGCGGGCGGGGGAGATTGGCTCGGTGATGTTCGGCCTCGACCATGAGACCGGCGAGGAGCGCCCTGCTCCGCAAGAGCTGATGCGCCTGGCCCTGCCGCGCCGGATGTACACCGCCAGCCACCTGCAGTACGTCGCCGACGCCATCAAGGCCATCTACGCCCGCCGCGACGAGCTTCGTGGGCTGGAGATTGTCTCGGCGGCGCCTGTGTTGCGCCACTTCTCCGCTCGGTTCGCCCGGGTCCAGTGACCCCTGCTCGTGGGAGGCTCCATGTCTGACTTCATGCTGTCTGACTTCATGCTGATTCCGCCGTGGTACGGGTCGTTCTTGGCGGCGATGGCGCTCGGGACCACCCTGCTGCTGGTCGTGGGCCAGATGCTGCGGCCCAAGTTTCTGCGCATCCATGGTGCCAAGGCGCCGTGGCACGCGTTCTTGGCCTTTGTGGTCACCGCGCCCGGGCAGCTGTGGCAGCTCGCTTGGATTGCATTGCTGCTGCTGCCGTTCTGGTGGCTGGCCGGTGTGGTGGTGGCTGTGGCGCCGGTGGACAACACAACGGCTGTGTTTGGTGCGCTGGTGGGCCTCTACTATGTTGGGTGGCTGGTACGTGGGTTCATGCGTGGGTCGAACCCGGCCTTTCGCGCGACCGCCGCGCGTGATGCCCAGCCGCCCGAGCGGGTGCGACGGGTGGCGGTCATCGGTGCCGGCATGGCTGGTCTCACCGCAGCCAAGGAGCTGGCGGAGGAAGGGCACGAGGTGGTGGTGTTCGAGTCTGCTTCGGACTGGGGTGGGGTGTGGAACACGGCCAAGGCCGAGGGGGGCATGGCGTGGGACAGCACCATGACCTCCACGGGGTCGCTCAACTCAGTCTTCTCCGACTCTCCGGCTCGGATCTACCGGGCCGAGAATGCCCCCACACCCATGCACTTCACCCGCGCACAGTTCTTCGAGATGCTCGAGGACTACGCGGAGCGGCACAATGTGTGGGGCGACAACCGAGAGCGGCTGCGACTGAACACCAAGGTTCGCTCGATGGATGTGCAGGCCGACGGGCGCTGGTCCATCTCCTACGACGACGACACGGGCGCACACACCGAGCTCTTCGACGCGGTCACGGTCTGCACCGGTCTCAACGAGGTCAAGCGCATCCCGGAGTACCCGGGCCAGGACCGCTTCTGCGGCTCGGCCATCCACTCGGAGCAGTACGAGGGTCCGGAAGCCTATGCAGGCATGCGCGTGCTGGTGCTTGGCACCGGTGAGACCGCCGCCGATGTGGTGAAAGAGCTGGTCGACCACGGTGCGGCACACGTGTGTGTCTCCCAGCACGGGCCCACGCTCACGCTGCCCCGCAACGGCGCGTCGGTCCCGCCCGACTACGGCGAGAACCGCCTCATCTACGGCGGTCCGATGTTCAACCGCTACGCGATGCTCATCCTCACCATCGCCACCACGAACAGCCGGCTCATCACCCCCACCCGGGTGCCCATCCCGTCGCCACTGCTGTTCTTCAAGATGCTGTTCTATGGCAACCCGTTCGCCAAATTCCCCAACCTGACGGGGTCGCTGGGGGCCACCAAGAGCGACAACCTCTGGTTTGCGCTCGACACTGGCAAGGCGTCTCTGCACAAGGAAGTCGCTCGATTCGACAGGTCGGGCGCCACCTTCATCGACGGTGAGAAGGTGGACGTCGACGCCATCATCTACTGCACCGGCTTTCGGCGCCGCGCGTCGTTCCTGCCCACACGTGCGGGCGCGTCGGTCCCACTCAAGCCGCCCAAGGAGCTGTACAAGCTCACGTTCGACGCCGACCTGCCCAACCTGGCATTCATCGGACTGGCCCGGGGCCAGGTGGGCGCCATCACCATCTCCGCCGAGATGCAGGCCCGCTGGTGGGCGCTCGTGGTCAGCGGCAAGCGCACGCTGCCCACCCCCGAGCGGATGCGGAAGGAAGCGCGCTGGGCCGCCCGTGCCAACGCAAACAACTCCCAGCCCACACGCACCACCATGTCGTACATCAACGCGCTGGCCCGACATGAGGTGGGCTGCGAGCCCGACATGTTCACGCTGTACCGGACCGAGCCGAGGCTGTGGTGGCAGCTGCTGATGGGCGCGATGTGTGCCCCGCACTACCGCTTGCATGGGGTGCACGCGAAGCCCGAGCTGGCGCGGCAACAGCTCCTCGACGAGCCCGGCACCTTCTCCACGCACGACTACATCGACTTCATCGACCTGTCCTACAACAACCTGCCGCTCGCGTTCACCGCCCAGCCGCTGTGGGACCTCTACAGCCGGCTCCTTCCCACCTACTTCTTCCGCTCGGCGCTGAGCACGTATTGGTAGGGTCAGACCGCCCGCACCTGCACCTGCCCGGTGAGCCGGTAGCCATCGCCGACCGTCTCGAGGATGGGAGCCAGGCCCAGGCTGCGGAGGGTGCGGATGCTGGTCCACAGGCGGGCTTGGGCAGATGACCGAGCCATGCGCTCTCCCGGCCACCCGGCCTCGATGCAGGCGTTGGTGCTGAGGGGCTGGCCGGGGCGCTCCACGCGTGCCCGTGCCAACGCGGCCAGGATGAGGCGCATGGCTTGTCGGCGGCGGAGGTCGAGGCGCTTGCCGCCGGGGCAGACCACCTCGCTGCCATCGGCGGCCACCAGCCACGAGACGATGGCTTCGGCTTCGGCTTCGGTGCCACTCCGGAGCTGGTCGAGCAAGCCCCGGGCCACCTTGGGGGCCAGCGGCGCGCCCCCCCGACCGAGGGCCGTGAGCTGGCCGAGCAGCTCGTCGAGTGGTGCCGACTTGAGGAGGTAGCCGTCGGCCCCCCGACGGATGGCTTCGTGCACCGAGTCGCCGTCGTCGTACACCGTGCACATCACCACGGGGAGGTCGGGGCGGAGCGACTTCAGCAGGCGCAGGCCGTCCAGGCCGTTCTCGCCGGGCATCTCGAGGTCCATCAGCACCACGCTCCAGTCGGACAGCGCCTCGGGGTGGGCGGCGATGGCCTGACGGAGGGCGGCCACAGAAGCGAAGCGACCGGCCAGCGTCATGCCGTCGGTGAGCTCCACCACCATGGCCAGGGCCGAGCGGAAGCGCTCCTGGTCGTCGACGATCACCACCCTCATCCGGGGCCTCCGAGCAGCCGCGTCCAGAAGCTTCGCCCGGGCCGGAACCGGACCACAACCCGGGTGCCCCTGCCCGGTGCGCTGTCGAAGGCCACAGAGCCGCCGACGTCCTTCATTCGCACCCGCATGCTGCTCACGCCGAGGCCGCGGTCGGGGGCGGTGGTGGTGTGTGCGGGCTCGAAGCCGATGCCGTCGTCTTCGATGCGCAGCTCGAGCCACCGACCCCGCTGGATGAGGCGCACGCGCACCTCGGGAGTGTTGGCGTGCCTGGCCACGTTCGTGAGCGCTTCGAGGGCCACGAGCTGGACAGCGCGGAGCACGTCGAGGTCGAGGCGGATGTCGTGGAGGCCGGGGGCGCTGTCGACCACCACGGCGGCGGGGGGCAGGTCGGGGAGCAGGGCGGTGGCACGGTGCTCTACGTAGGCGAGCAGAGCGCCAGCGGTGTCGTGGCCCGGACGGAGGGTCCAGACGATGCCGGACAGGCCGGTTCCCAGCGACTGGGCGTCGGTGGCGATGCGCTCGGCGAGAGCAGGGGTGCGGCTGCCGGCCCCCCGTGCGATGAGCCCGGCGATGAGGCCCATGCTGGCCAGGCCGGCCCCGAGCTCGTCGTGGAGGTCCATGGCCACGCGGGTGCGGAGCTGCTGCGCCCGCTGCTGGATGCGGTTGCGGATCCACTGCACCGCGAAGCCCAGGAAAACGGCGACCGCGGCGAGGGCCAGGAGCACTTCCGTGCGCTGCCACCATGGCGCGGCGACCGAGAAGGTGACCTCGATGGGGTTGTTGGACCACACCCGCTCGTCGAGGCTGGCTTGGACCTCCACCCGGTGCTGGCCCACGCCGAGTCCTTGCAGGGAGAGGGTGGCGGCCGCGGTGGGCTGCGACCACGGGCCGGAGTCGATGCGGTGCCGGTACCGCACGAGCCGGGGCGCCTGGTAGACCAGCGCGGTGAACTCGAGGCTGACCTGTTGGTCGAGGCCGATGGGACCGGTGATGGGCTGGCCGTCGACGAGAGCTTCGGTGAGGCGGAGGCGTGGTGCGGCGGGGGAGCGGTCGCGAACCTGCTTGGGCACGCGCACGAGGCCGGTGTCGGTGGACAGCCACAGAGTGCCGTCGGCTTCTTCCATCGCGCCCACGACCGCTGCCACCGAGCGACCGAGCCAGTTGGGAATGGTCTCCACCACGGCCACACCATCGGGTGTCTCCTCGACGCGCACCACCGAGCCGATGCCCACGAGCCAGGTGCCGCCGCGGGGGGACGGCGCCAGTCCGCGGAGGTCGTCGACGGGGAGTGCGTCGGCGACCGGGACGGGAACGATGCCGTCGGGCGTGATCTCGAGGAGGCCCAGGTCGCGCTTGAGGAGCCACACTGCGCCGCTGTCGGCCTGGTGGACATCGGACGAGGTGAAGCCGCCGGGGGTGTCGTGGCAGGTCCAGGCATCGGCGGGAGGCGGTGTGTCACCGGTGAGCTGGTCGACGGGAATGCCGCAGTACGCGGGTTCTCCACCCGCCCACAGCCAGCCATCGCGGGTGACGAGGATGTGGTGCGCGAAGGACTGGACGGGGACCGGAAGGGTGGCTCGGAGCTGCGGTGGGGTGTCGGGCCCTTGTGCCTGGAGGATGTCGTCGCCATCCAGGAGCCAGAGGCCGTCGTGGGGGGCGTGGAAGCAGTTGGCTGCGCCTGAGCCGATGTGCGGGCTGGGCCATGCGCGGGTGGAGCCATCGGGTCGCAAGGCTGTCCAGGTGGAGCCTTTCGCCTCTTCGAAGGTCTTCACCCAGAGGTTTCCGGTGTCGTCGGAGCAGGCGAAGCTCTTGGACAGGTCGTCGAGACCAACGGAAATGACGCCGTTGTGGTCGAGGTGGTGGAGTCCGCTCCAGGTCACGACCCAGATGTCGTCGTTCCAGCGAACGGCGTCGCGGACGGTGCTGGTGACCATGCCGCTGTCCAGCGACCACCGCTCCACATCGGGCTGGGAGATGTACGACACGCCCCGAAACGACGTAATCCACAGCCCTCCGCGGGAGTCGAGGAGCAAGGTGCCGTGGGCGTGGCTGTTCTCGCGGGCGTAGCGGGTGCGGTGCCCCGAGGGGTCGATGCGTGCCAGGTGGCCGTCGATGGACGTGAAGAGGGCGCCGTCGTGGGCGTCGGGCAGCATGTAGGCGCTGCCGTGGTTCTCGCGGACCAACCGGGGCGGCGTGTCGCCTTGTTGCAGCCAGATTCGGTACGGGAAGTGGGAGACGTACCAGGTGAGGTCTCCGTCCAGCGCCACGGCGTAGGGCCGAGAGGTGTCCACCATGCGCTCTGACGCGCCGTCTCGGTGGCGATGCCAGCCCGTCTTGGACGCGAGGTACAGGCTTCCTTCGCGTCCTGCGAACGCGCGCTGGATGGGCTCACCGGACACATCGTCGAGCAGCTTTCGCCAGCCGCCGTCGGTCGACCAGTGCCAGAGCGCACCGCCCCGCGTGACCAGCACGCCCCCGTCTTCCGCCCGAGAGATGAACGCCGCTTTGGTGTGTTCGCCTTCGGGGTCGGTGAGGTGCACCAGCTCCGTGCCCTCGACCCGGAGGACGTGGCCACCCGACGTGCGGCAGACCACCGTGCCGTCGGACAGCGGGACGATGTTGGTGGTGCCCCAGACCGCGGGCTCGGGGCTCTGCCAGTGCTGCATCCGCACGCTGTCGTAGCGGGCCAGCCAGCCCGGACCCCCGAACCACATGAAGCCGTGGTGGTCTTCGGCGACTGCGCTGGTCCAGCTGGTGGGCAGCCCGTCGGCCACCTCGAGCCGCTGGCGCAGGAGCTCGGCGGCCTGGACGGGACTGGCCAGCAGCAGTGCGAAGACGAGGAGGAGCATCGGGCGACTGCGGATGCGTGCCGTCGCCTACGCGGAGACCTCGACCGAGCCGTCTTCGGAGACCCGGGCGTTGTAGATGGGGAGGCCCTTGGCGAGGTGGCCGAGGGTCTCGCCCAGCTGCACGCCGGCGAGCGCGTTGACTTCAGCCACGAAGGCCTTGGGGTCGACGCCTTCGAGGAGGGGCTCTTCGCCGACGAGGAACTGGGCGGTCTGGTCGCGGAGCCAGCTCACCACCTGGGGGTGGTTGATGAACATCTGGGTGTCGCCGTGGCACGGAGCCACCATCGGGACGCTGGTGAAGGCGTGCTTGTCTTTGCCGGCCGTGACCTGGACGACTGCGCCTTCGGCGTGGGAGCCCTGGAGCACCACGTAGTTGATGTCGGCGCCCGACCACAGTGCGCGGAAGACCGTGCGGAGGAAGGCTTCGCCCAGCCCACGACGAACGTTGTAGTCGTCGGAGTGCAGGAGGATGAGCTTGATGTGGCCGCAGCCGATGTTGGACGGCTGGAGCAGGTGCGGCATCAGGGCGTCGGCGAGCTTGCCGGGCTGGCGGACCAGCGCTTCGGTGGCTGCGACATCACCGCCCAGGTGGGCGAACTCGGGGGTGTCGGCGAGGGCTGCGGCCAGGTGGCCCATCGCGTGGGAGTCGGTGTGCATGTAGAACCGACCGAAGTGGCCGAGGAACCGCTGGAAGACGCGGGGGAGCTCGTCGTCGGAGATGGCCTTGCCGGTGAGCTTCTCGATGGCAGCCAGCGCAAGCAGGTACTCGCCCGCATCACCGCCCGGAGTGCCCAGCACGGAGCCCGGCTCGCGGCCGTCGACGCAGCTCTGGGAGACACCCACGAGGGTGTTGGCGAGGGTGGTCCACTCGACCACGCCGTCGGTGCGGATGTGGTCTGCGACTTGTTCGGTTCCGAGAGTCATACGAACTCCATGTCATGATTCGCAGTGGGTGTAACCCGGTCGACCGCCAACCTACACCCTGTCGAGTCCGGAAGGGGAACAGGACGAAATCGAGGTCGACGGCTCGAGGTGGATAGGCCCAGGGTCAGGTGTCCCAAGGACACACCCGGAGGCCGGATGGTTCGTCACCTGCTGTCTACCACGCTGATTCTCGCGGTTGCGTGTGGGGGCAAGAACACGCCGCCCCTGACCGAGCAGTACGGGGAGTGCAGCCCCGACCTCGACGGCGAGAACCAGGACTGGGTGCTCCTCACGGAACTTGGCTACGTCGACGTCTGGGACACCGCCACCTACGTCATCGACAACCCGGACGACTGGTCGGCCCTCTTCCCGGAGACCGACCCCACCGCGCTGGGGGTGGACTTCTCCACGCACGTGGTCGCCGGTGCCACCTGGAACACGGGGGGCTGCGACTGGCCCACCGAACAGGTCACGCAGATGGTGTCCGACGGCACCCGGGCCCATGTCGAGATCACCTTCGACCACACCGGCACCGACACCATGTGCGACATGGGCATCCTGGCCGTGAAGATGGTGGTGGTCCCCCGCCACGACGACGTCACCGTGTGCCTGGTCACCAAGGAAGACGCTCCCTGAGCATCAGGTGGCCGGCCGGGTCCCGAGTCCCAGGAGGGCGGGCATCGGCAGCACGAGCTGCGATGGGGTCTTCTCCTGCAGGTGCGCGACTGCGGCTGCGTGTCGTGCGGTCCAGTCGTCGTCGGTGTAGTGGTCGCGAAGCATCGACAGGGGGGCGCTTCCGTCGCACATGTCGGCCCAGAACGACGCGACGTCGGTGACCACCACCTCATGGCAGATGGGCTGCACCTCCAGGTCGACGAACCCGGCGGCGGCGAGCTCCTCGCGCAGTCCTTCCGCCGAGTCCAGGTCGGTGGGCGCACGTTCGGGCGGAGGAGACTCGGGGAAGCCTGCGGAGAACCCTTCCACCATCCACCGCATCGCCGGGGAGTCGACCATCGGCGGCCAACACGAGATGGCCACCCGTCCCCCTGGACGGAGGCACCGGTACAGCTCGGTGAGGCCGGCGTGGCGGTCGGGAAAGAAGATGAGGCTGAACATCGACACGGCGAGATCGGCGTGTTCGTCGGGCAAGACCAACGCCTGACCGTCTCCCTCCAGCACCGTGACGTTGGTGGTGTCGGTGGAGCGGAGGGCGTGGTTCAGCGCCTGGAGCATGCCGGGTGAGAAGTCGACGGCCGTGACATGGGCCGCTTCGCGCGCGAAGGCGAGGGTGGCAGCGCCGGCGCCGCAGCCCACGTCGAGCACCCGGTCGGTGGGGCGGGGGGCGAGGGCCGCCAGGGCGTCGTGGGCGTAGAGCGAGAGGTGGTGGTGCAGCCAGCGGGCGTAGCCCTTGGATGCGCGCGACCAGGGTGTGGGCGTGGAGAGGGGCGTCATGGAGTGCTCGATTGGGGCGAGGTGGGGCTGTTGACCACGGGCTGCCTACCCGCACGAACGCAGCGGTCCAGGCCGTCCTGGAGCGGAGCCTGCTTCAGGCCTCGGCCGAGCAGATGCAGCCGTTGCTCATCTCGACCAGCTGCTCTTCGGTGCGGGACAAGGCGGCCTGGCCGTCGCGGACGAGCGCGGCGTCGACGTTGACCTCGCTCATGTCGTTGACGATGACCGCCACCCGCAGTCCGTCTCGGTTGCCGAGAACGTGGTTGAGCAGGGTGGTCTTACCTGCGCCGAGGAAGCCGGAGAGCACGGTGGTGGGCAGGGGGGCCCGCGTGGTGGGGGTCATCCGCCTGCCACCGTGACGTCGAAGTCCCAGATGTTGAGCTCGAGCGTCTCGCCGTCTTCTTTGGGGGTGGACTCGTAGGTGTCGCTGTTGATGCGCACCTCGACGAAGCGGATGTCGGTGAGGGTGCCGGTCCAGCTCTCGTCGGCGCCGGCCGCGAAGGCCGAGAAGTCGATGGTGCCGCCGGGCTCGGGCATGAAGGTGGCGTCGCAGTGGGCGTGGTCGCCGTGGGGCTCGCAGCCGGTCTGCACCATCACGCAGATGCCGCAGGTGGCGTAGTTGGCTTCGGTGGCGTCGATGGAGCGGGACTCGGGGCCCGTGGCACCGCCGTAGTCGGGGTAGTTCTCGATGGACAGCCAGGTGTCGCCTTCCTTGGCGGTCAGGACGGTGACGTTGCTGGACGCGTAGTAGGTGGCTTCGACGGTGTCGGGATGGAACGAGGACTCTTCCACGCCGGTGTCGTCGCCTTCCCAGCTGTCGTCGTCGTCGTCGTCGTCGTCCTCACCGGCGCCGTTTTCTTCGCAGCCGTAGCCGCCGTCGGACAGCGAGTAGCCGTCGTCGCAGTGGCAGTGGCCGTGGTCGACGTCCCACTCGCCGTGGCCGTCGCAGTCGGAGGTTTCGCCTTCGCCCGAGTCGTCGTCCTTGTCGCCGCAGGCCGTGAAGGTGAGGGCAACGAGGGTGGCCCCGAGCAGTCGGTGCAGGTTCATCTGGAGCTTCTCCGCAGAGGATGGATGCGGAGCGGTCCTACCGGAGCCGGGGTCTTATTGCAACTCTATTGCGGTAAGCGGACTCAGAAGAGCGATGGGGTCACTGCACGTCGACCGGGAACACCACCTGGATGTCGTTGCCGCCGGGAATCGCGGAGAATCCATCGGCTGCCACCAGAGCGTCGAGCCCTTCGACCTTGGTGGGTTGACCGTCGTTGGGCACCAGGTGGCGCAGGGTGACCACGAGCTCGCCTTCGCCCACCCCCACGGTCGACACATCGTTGATCAGGCCGAGTGGCAGCCCCTCTGCGTCTTCATCGGCGTACTCCCAGGCCAGGAGTGCGTCGGGGTTGGCTTCCGTGGCCGAGCTCTCGGTGGCCGAGCCGGTGAAGAAGAACCAGTGCTCCACGCCCAGCTCGAGAATCTCGGGGGTGACCTCCGAGGGTGGGTCTTCGAGGTCGTTCCAGACGTCGAGCTCCACGGAGAAGGTGCGCGCGACGTGGGTGTCGTCGTCCCCGGCGTCGTCGAGGATGAGGGGGTCGATGATGGGGTCGCCGTCGAGCTCGGGGTCGGCCCACTCGACGCGGACGGGGTCTCCACCGTCGTCGGGCGCGAAGGTGATGCCCAGGCGGGTGACCAGGCCGTGGGAGTGGGGCTTGTCGCCCGAGGCGTCTTCCTCGACGTCATCGCAGCCGGTGAACAGCAGGGCGAGGCACAGCGAGGCGGGAAGGTGGCGCAGCATGAGACGTCCGATGGTCGGGAGGAGGCCCGGCCGGGCGTGGGTTGTATCGCAACTGAGTCGCAATAGCATCCCCGGACGCCCCTTGGCTCAGAAGCGCAGGCCCACCCCCGCCTGGATGTAGGCCCCGCGGAAGGTGAGGCTGCCCATGGATGCCGGTGCGCTGGAGCTGTGCTCTTGGATGGTGTCGTCGACGAACGCGAGCGGCCGGGTCCAGCCGTAGCCAGCCTCGAAGAAGCCCGATGGGCGGACGGAACGCTGCTCCAGCACAGGGTTGACCTGGATGCCGGCCGCAGCGACGAACCCGGGCGCCCGTGCCCTGGCGGTGAGCTGGTTGGGGTTGTCGTCTGTTGTGGGGTCGTCGTCGAGGTGGGTGGTCCCGAAGAACAGCAGCCCGCGTGCGGTGCCGTAGGTGCCGAGCCACGGCAGGGGGTTGGCCTGGAATTTGGGGCCGAGGGTGACCTGCTGTCCGGTGAAGCTCGCGGTGAGGGTGGGGTGCTCGGCGGTGTCCGAGGCGTTGTCGACCATGGGCTCGGAGTACTCGGAAACGACCGTGCGGCGGGTGTAGTCGCCCACCAGAGACCACCGGCCGGCCACCCGGAGGCCCAGCCGCGCTCCGGACGCTCCGATGTGGTCGTTGGGGCTGTACAGCCCGAAGTGGCGGTCGCCAGATGCATACGACCCGGTGACCAGGTGGACCTCCCGCGGCGGTGGTGGGTCGGCTGCGTGTGCCACCGGGAACAGCACTCCTGCGGCAAGGGTCAGCGTGAACATCGACATGGTGGGCTCCTTCAGCGTGTGGTGCCCGGCTGGCGGGGGAGGGTGGCGTCGGGGAACAGGCCGGGCGTGGCGAAGCCGCCCACCGTGGTGAGGTCGCCGGTGGTGGGGTCGAGGAACGAGATGAGGCCGAGCGAGGCGTCGTGTGTGATGTAGAAGCGGCCGTCTTGCAGGTCGCCGAGGGCAAGGGGCGGTGCGGCGACCTCCACCTGCGTGAAGAATGTGGGCTCCGACAGCTTGACCTGGAGCAGCTCGTCGCGGTCGTCGAGGAGGACCAGCGCGTAGGCTTCCCCGTCTTGTTCGAGGAGGGCCACCCGCAGGGGCTCGCTCTCGAGGACCAGGCTGGTCTCTTGTTGGCGCTCCAGGTCGATGACGGCCAGTCCCCAGTGCTGGTCCTGGTATTGGTCGAGGTCGGTGCCGGCGTCGAGCTCGGGGCGCAGCACCCCCACGGCGTAGGCCTCGCCGGGGGACAGCTCCAGGCTGTCGAGGGGGTTGGCCACGCGGTACTCGGTGAGCTCGGAGGTGGCCAGGTCGACCTCGTAGACGTCCTTGAAGTCTTCCGACCACCGGTTGAACAGCACCGCGCGGGTGGGGGTGACCAACACGTCGGTCACGGGCTCTTCGAGGGTGAGCGGGGCGCGCAGCTCGAGGGTGTCCTGGTCGAGGACGTCCACCCTCGGGAGGTCTGCGTAGGCGATGAGGGTGACGGCGGCGTCGGCTCCGTCGTCGACGCCGGGCAGGATGGCGTTGGCCATGGCGGTGGGAGCGCTCTCCAGCTCTTCGAGGTCGATGCTCTCGGTCTCCAGGTCGAGCTCGTAGAGGTCGCTGGCCCGCTCTACAGCAACGAGCGCGGTGCGGCCGTCGGCGGTCAGCACGGCGTCGCGGGGGTCGACCACCTGGTCGGAGTCGAGCACGAGGGGGTAGCTCACCAGTGGCTGCAGGGTCTCCAGGTCGACCACGAGCACCTCGGACCGGCTGAAGATGACCGCCTTGTCGTCCGGGCCGCCGGAGCTTGCGCTGAACAGCACCTTCTCGGGGGAGAAGCCCACCGACACCGACCGGGCCTCGCCACCTTCGAGGGGGATGAACATGACCTCGCCGAGGTCGATGAGGCCGTCGACCTCGATGTCCATGCCGCGGCTGTAGTCGAGGTGGGCGACCGCGGTCCGGCCATCGCTGGAGAACGACAAGGTGTTGAGGTGCTCGGGCACATCGAAGGCATCGACCTGCGACGTGCCCTTCACCAGAGCCAGCTCGGTGCGCTCGACGCGGGCTTCTTCGGGGCAGTCGGCGAGGTACTCGATGGTGGGGTCGGGGTCGTCGCAGAAGGGCCAGCTGGTCGAGACCAACAGCGCTTCGCCATCGGGTGTGGGGACCATGCGACCGGGTGCGGCGCCGTCGAGGTCCACCGTGGCGATGGTGCCGTCGGGCTGGACGCGGACGAGGGCCTTGGCGCGGGGGAGGCGGACGTACACGGCGTCGCCGGCTGAGACGACCTCGGCATCCCACAGGCTGTGGGATCTGGACCGAAAGAAGTCGGCGTCGCGCTGCCATGGACTGCAGCCCACGAGGAGACCGAGGGTGGTGCAGAGTCGGAGGGAGGAAGACATGGGGCTCCCGGGTGGCACAGCGGTGCTGCGTGTGGGGTTCAGTAGGACTCGATTCCGGAGTTGAGCTCGAAGCCTGTGACGGTCTGCAGCTCGCCGTGGTCGGAGTCGTAGAAGCCGATGCGGCCCAGGTCGTGCTCCTGGCTGACGTAGACCATCGGGCTGTCGGGCATCACGCCCATGTGGACCGCGTCGCTCGACAGGTGGATGTCGTCGTGGATGAATGTTCGGTAGTTGAATTGGACCAGGCTGGACTCGCTGGCCATGATGATGAAGCCCAGGTCGGTGTCTTCGGTGTGGGCCAACACAGTGGGCTCTGCCGGGAGGCGGATGGGGTTGGAGAAGTGGTCGTCCAGATCCACCAGCGTGACGGCGTACTCGGAGTAGAAGACCGACTCGGGGTCGGTGTCGCCGTTGGCTCGGGCGTGGAACAGCAGCGCCGTGTCGCCGGCCGGGCTCATGGAGATGCTCTCGATGGGCTTCACGGTGGTGTGGACGTCGAGCTCCCCCGTGGTGCGGTCCCAGCTGGCGTAGCGAGAGACCTCGGACGCCGTGCTGAAGAGCAGCGCACGGCTGCTGTCGGGGCTCATCACGATGCTGCCCCACACGCCGTCTTCGGGAAGGGCGACCACCTCGGGCTCGGCGAAGATGTCGTCGAGGTCGTACACCCACAGCTCGTTGCTGCCGCGGGCCACGGCGATGGCGTGGCGTCCGTCGGGCGTGACGTCGAGGTCGGTGGGAGAGTCGCCCACGTCGATCCAGTCCACCTCGGTGGTCTCGAGGTCGGCCACCACCAGCGACGTTCCGCCGAATTGGCGCACGATGGCGTACCGGCCTGCGGGCGTGAGCACGACCTCCTCGGCCAGCGGCGGCTCCACCGAGTCTTCGGCGATGGGAACGCGCACGGGCTCGGGCTCGGGCACGGTGAGGTCGACGACCGCCAGGTAGGCGTCGCTGACCACCACCATCCGCGCGCTGTCGGCGGTGAACTCCACCTTGCGGGGGTTGAAGCCCACCACCATGGGGATGTGGGTGCGGGCCTGGATGTCGATGAGCGACACCTCGTTGAAGGACCAGGTGTCGTCGGAGAGGTCGCCGGAGGTGCGTCGCTCGGCGTCGTGGTAGGCCACGGCCCAGCGCCCGTCGGGGGACACGAGCAGCTGGTTGAAGTCCGGGCGGACGGGAACCTGGTCGACGGCGAGGGTGGCGGTGTCGACGACACTGACGTCGTCGGAGCCCCGGTTGAACACCACGGCGGCGCTGTGGTCGGCGGTGGTGCGCACCACGTAGGGGTCGAGGCCCACAGAGACCGTGTCCACCCCGAGGCCATCCGCTTCGACCCGCGTGACGGTGCCCCGGTCCGGGTTGGCGATGAAGACGTGTTCGTCGGTCGCAGCAGGCAACAGGGCGGTGTAGGCCGACTCGACCTCGGGCTCGTAGGGGTCGGCGCTGCCTTCTCCCTCGCCTTCGCCTTCACCTTCGCCTTCTCCCTCGCCTTCGCCTTCGCCTTCGCCTTCGCCCCCGTAGGCATCGCCGGACGCCTTGGAGGACAGGTCCGACTCCATGCAGCTCCACGCCGGGAGCATCAGGAGCCAAGAATAGGCCGCAAACCAGCGTGTCGACGCCGTCTTCATTGTGCCTCCACCCGCATCGGGGGGTACCTGGTGCCCCCGCAACATACAGAGCTGTGCGGGCCTCCGGGTGGGTCCCTGTGCATTACGGGTAGATTTCGTGCGCCGGAACTGGGGTAGGGTGTGCGTTTCTGACGGATTGGCGGCCCGAGTTGGGTTCAGTTCCAGTCGGCACCGGGTGCTTGGAACCCACTGCGAAGTGCTGCACACGAGGTGCCGTCGGGCACGCGGGTCCAGCGGAACCCACTCTGAGACGAGTCCACCGTGACGTCTGCGTTGGTGGCGAACAGTCGGTTGCTGGCGCCGATGGAGCGCTGCTCGAACTCCCGCACGGTGGCCTGGCCGGTCCAGGTGTCGGAGCCGGTCCAGGTGCCGTCGAGAATGGTGTGTGCGTGCTGCACCACATAGATCTGCACGATGCCGAACAGCGGGGCGTCGAGCAGGATGGTGCCGCCGGGCAGGCCATCGCCTTCGAAGTCGGTGACGGCGGGGTGGGAGCGCTTTCTCGGGACGCCATCGGGCGACAGCCGGGGGTTGTAGCCGAGGTGGTGGGGGGTCATGTCGATGTGGACGGACCAGGCGCCGTCTCGGGGCACCAGCTGCACCGGCACAGTGCGCTCGGGGATGGCGTTGACGAAGGCCTGCGGAATCTGTGTGGTGGCGATGGCCTGCGTGGAGTGGGCGTCCATGCGGCAGACCCTGGTGCGCACCGAGGGGGCACCGGGCGGGCCGGTCACTTCTGCCAGATACACCGTGCGGGAGCGGATCTCGGCCACGCCGAGCACGGGGATGTCGGCGTGGCTCACGATGCGCATGTCGAAGCGCCAGGTGCCGCCGAGGTGAGGCGCAGGCGGGACCTCCGTGGCGGCGGCGGGCGATGGCAGGCCCAGAGCGCCGGCGAGCAAGAGTGCGGTTGCTGTGCGGCTGGCCATCACGTCCGGTCCTCCAACCCGCGGGGTGGGTGCGGGGAGGAGGTAGCCTGGAGTGTGCCTGCTGGCCGGTACGAAGGTGAACCTCGGGTACGGTCAGCCGTCTTGTCGCTTCAGCCAGGCCAGGATGGTTCGGTTGGTGTCTTCGGGCAGCTCCTGTTGGATCCAATGCCCACAGTCCAAGTGAACCACCTCTGCATTGGGCACGAACACCGTCAGCCGCTCAGACGGCGGGATGGGGTCGCGGGTGCCGTGGATCATGAGCGTGGGCTGCCGGATGATGGGGTCGGCGTGGGCGAGCAGGTGCCAGTTGCGGTCGAGGTTGCGGTACCAGTTGATGCTGCTGGTGAACCCGGTCGACGCGAAGGACTCGACGAGCACGGCGAGCTCGGAGTCGGTCAGGATGGGGTCGCCCACGGGCTGCTCGGCCTGCGCCAGGGCCATCATCACCATGCCGGGCGGGGGCGGACCGGGCGGGAGGTTCTTGCGGTACAGGTTGCGGAGGAAGCGCTCGGTGTTGGCGTCCAGGACCGCATCGGCGACACCCGGCTGCCGGTTGAAGTGGACGAAGTAGTTGTCGCTGCCGAGGAAGGTCTCCATCATCTCGATCCACGGCCGGTCGCCGCGCTCCTGGTAGGGCAGGGCCAGGTTCACCACCTTGTCGACCCGCTCGGGATGCAGCAACGCCAGGCCCCACACCACCATCGCGCCCCAGTCGTGGCCGACGAACGTGGCCTGTTCGTAGCCGAAGTGGTCGAGCAGGCCCACGAGGTCGCCGGTGAGCCGGTCGATGGCGTAGGCCGTGACCTCGGCGGGGCGGGCCGACCGACCGTAGCCCCGCTGGTTGGGCACGATGACGTGGTAGCCGGCATCGACGAGGGCGGGCACCTGGTGGCGCCAGGCGAAGGCGTGCTCGGGCCAGCCATGGCACAGCACGATGGGCCTGCCGGGCTCGCCGGCCTCGAACACCTCGATGGCCACGCCGTTGACGTGGAGGATGGTGGAGCTTGGGAACGTGGATGGGTCGAACATGCGTCGTCTCCTGGACGGCTTGGGTTGCACATGCGGGTCATCACACGAGACCCTGACAGTCCATGACAGGGTTGTCCGGCGGCAGGTGGTAATGCTGACACCTTCTGTCAGGGTAAGGAGCGACACTGTCCCCATGAAGACTGCAGCCCGCCGAGAGCGCCTCCTCCACCTCCTGCATCGGGGGGCCACCACCGTGCCAGCGGTCGCGCACACACTCGGGGTGTCCGAGCGCACGGCCTACCGCGACATCGCTGCGCTCCGGGATGCCGGCCACGACATCCGGGCGACCCCGGGACCGGGTGGTGGGGTGGCCATCGCGCCCGACAGCCGCCCGCGCGCGGTGCACTTCGAGGTGTCGGAAATCATCGGCCTGGCCCTGTCTGTGGCCGTCTTGAAGGCCACGCCCCACGTCCCGTTCGCCGCGAGTGCGGCCGCGGCACTCGACCGAGCGTGCCGGGCGCTGTCCCCGGAGCGTCGGCGGGCGATGAAGCGGCTCGAGCAGCGCATCCTGGTGGGTGCGCCGGCGAGCGAGGCGGTGCGTGCCACGCTGGGCGAGGTGGACGACCGCTTGCTGCCGGTGTTCGAGCGGTGCTTCACGGGAGGGGTGTCGCTTCGCTTCGACTATGTGGACGCCGGCGGGACATCCTCGACTCGGCGAATCGAGTGTTTGGCGCTTGTGTTGCACCACCCCACCTGGTACATCCTGGCTTGGGACCTGGACAAAGACGCCTCTCGCCTCTTCCGAATGGACCGCATCGAGGCGCCGTTGTGTGGGGAGGCCCTGGAGCACCCGCATCGGTTGGCCGATGTGTTGCCCGAGGTGGACCCGGCGCTCGACCGATGGCACCGCCGCGCACTCGGCTGACCGAGCCTACAGTGGCGGCGTGCCGAGCTCTGCATAGGGATCGACGGCGACGGGAACACCGTCGTGGAGCCAGCCCTCGATGAAGGCCCGCAGCTGGACTTCGGCTTCGAGGCTCTTGGGGGTGCTGGTGTGGCGGGCGGGGGCGACGCCACTGCCGCTGGTGACCCGGTCGAACTGGAAGAAGGCGTGGGTGGCGCCGTCCACGCCGTTGGCTGCGAGCGGGCCTTCGACCTCGGTGAGCAGTGGAACCGACTCCACCACCGGGCCCATGTGGGGGAGGTCGAGCGCGCGGGCGAGCGCATGGCCGGCGGAGATGGGCACCACCTCGTCTTCCATGGCCACGTGGACCATCAGGTGCGGAGCGGGGGCGTCGTCGAAGCGGTCGGTGACCAGGTGGGCGGCCCAGGCGCCCGGATCGACGGGGTCGACGAGGTGCTGGGCCACGGGCAGCAGGCGGTCGAAGCGCTCGCTGGAGCCAACCAGCGAGATGATGAGGAACTCGAAGTCGGCGAGGGCGCTGGTGTCGCGGACGATGTTCATCAGCCGAGCGCCGCCGACGCTGAACACGGCGGCGTCGACTTCGGGCGACACCGAGAGCACCTGGGGCCCGAGGATGGCCCCCAGGCTGGCGCCCATGTAGGCGATGCGGTGGGGGTCGAAGTCGTTGTGGCCGTCGCCGTCGATGTCGGGCTGTTCGATGAGGAGCCGCAGCAGGCGCCGGCGGTCGAGGTTGGTCTGGTCGAAGTTGCCGCGCATGAGCCGCGGGTTGAGCGACACGGTGGAGAGGTCGATGCCGAGGAAGCCGATGGCGTCGGTGTCGGTGCCGCCGCTGCCGCCGGTGGTGGGGTGGTCGCCGTGCTGGACGGCTTCCATCGCCACCACAGCCACCCCGAGCTCGCTCACCATCTCGGCCACCAGGCGGCCTTCGCTGCGCTTGCTGCCGAGGCCGTGCCCGTAGACCACGACCGGGAAGGGACCGTCGGTGCCGTCGCCCGGCAGCCAGACCGAGACCGGGATGGGCTGTTCGTCGGGCGTGACGGATGCGTCGACCAGGCCGTCGGCGTTGCGGCGGTCGAGAACGGTGGTGTTGGCGGTGCACTCGAGCATGCCCGAGCGGTCCTCGCAGCCGGAGAATGCCCCCCAGCTCACCGGGTCGTCTTCGGCCAGCGCGGCGACCTCGCGCCAGGCGCCCAGCTCGTCGTGGGTGGTGAAGACGGTGATGGCGGAGATGTGGTCGGGGGCGAGGTCGAGGGTGTCGAGTGTGGCGCGGTAGCGCTCGGCGGTCTCGGCGGCGTGAGGGTGGTCGGGCGGGGAGTCGCCGTGGAGCAGGGCCCGGGTGGTGGCGGTGGGCGCGATGCAGCCCCCGTCGTCGGCGGTGGCGTGGGTGGTGAGCACGAAGGCGTGGGCGGTGCCTGCAGACAGGGGTCGCAGGGGGGAGACGACTGCCGTGACGCCGCCTTCCTGCAGGTCGACCGCGAAGGGAACGCGTGTGGGCGGTGTGGTGCCGAGGTCGTAGAGCTGCCAGCCGTCGCTGGTGAGGCTGTCGTCGGCGGTGAGGGGTACGTCGGAGACCGTACCGTCGTTGAATCGCAGCAGCACGCCGCCCATGGTGCCGAAGCCAGACATGCCGCTGAAGGACCGCACGCCGTCGAGGAAGATGGCGGGTGTGCCGGGAAGCCAGCGGGCGGTGGTGTCGTCGATGACCACCGAGCGGCCGGTGGGGCTGTCGGGGTTGGGGGCTTCGAGGAGGCCGTCGGGGAAGAGGTCGACGTCTTCGGTGTCGGTGATGTCCCAGCGGTGCTGGGTGGTGCCGCTGCAGAACTCGGGCTCGACGGTGTCGTCGGGTGTCCCGGTGTCGTCGTCGGCTCCCGTGTCGTCGTCGTTGTCGGTGTGGGTGGTGTCGACGGAGTGTGCCGGGTCTGCGGCGGCATCCTTGTCGGGCGTGGTTCCGCAGGCGGTGCACATCACCGCGCCGACCAGGGCGAGCAGGGACGGCTGGAACGAGGTGGACATGGGCGTCTCCGGCGATGGGGGCGGGTCGGGTCGTCTGGCCGCGGACCGTCTATCCGCCCCAACCGGGGTACGGGCGTGCTTGCTTCATGTAGAGCTGGAGCTCGCCGGTCGACGGGTTCTGGTCGAACTTGAACTCTGTGTCCATGCCGTAGAAGTCTTCCGAGCCATAGACGGGGAGAAAGGTGGTGTGGACGGCGTCGAGGGCGCCACCCAGCGCATGGAGCTGCCGGGCCGACAGCACCGTCTCGCCTGCAGGGACCAGGCTGCTGTGTTGGATGTAGACCGCCGGCTGGCCAGGGGTGTAGTAGTAGTAGATGATCTGGTCGGTGGTGACGCCATCTTCGGGAAACACAACCGACTCTTCACCCACCTGCACGTTGATGTAGAACGCGGGGTCGATGCCGGCGGTGTCGTAGATGTTGGCAGTGATGGCCACGCCGTTTGCGTCTTCGTCGGGGAAGGAGCGGTGGCAGAGGATGGCCATGCCAACGTGGGTGTGGTCGATGCTGAAGTAGGACCGCTCTTCGAAGGCGCGTGTGGACCAGACGCTCGCCCACACCGTCTTGATGGCGTCGTCGATGGGGTCGGAGGCATCGCTGGGGTCGCCCGACTTGGAGGCGTACAGGCCGGCGCCATTGAAGCCGGTGGTGTCTTCAGCGTTGGTGCTGGATCGGAAGCGGAAGCGGGTCTGGGGATAGAGCCCTGCGGCGTGGCCGTCGACTATCTTGGCTTGCACATCGGCAACCAACGTGGGGTCGACCGTGCCGGCTTCGATCTGCGCGCGGAGGCTGGCGAGGTGGTCCTGGCGAGTGGCGGCGTCGGCCTGGAAGTCGGGGTCTGCCAGCATGTCGTCCACCACCGTCCACAGGCCGTTGTCGGTCATGAACTTGTGGTAGTGGTAGACGGGAATGGCGAAGGCTGTGGGATGCGGAACGGCGTCGCCGATGCTGGCCAAGGCGCCGTAGTGGCCCGCTTTTCCGCCGAACGCGGGGATGGCGGCTTCGAGGGCTGTGGTGAGGTCGGGGGCGTCGGGGGCGAGGATGTCCCACTCATCGGTGAGGGCCGTGACCGAGAGGTCCATTGGGTCGACTTCGATGGGGTCGGGCTTGTGGGCGTCCCACCAGGCGTCTGCCTCTTCTCGGGTGACCGCTCGGATGCTCCAGTCCATCGTCCCCACGGTGAGCTCCACCCACTGTCCTTCGAGCGCACGGAGCGTGTCGTCGTCGAACGCGCCGATGGATGCCATGTTGGGTGTGCCGCGGTTCTGGGAGAGCACGTTGATGTGGGACAGGGGGGTCTGGAAGGTGTTGGTGATGATGCCCGCGACGACGGAGATGTCGTTGGGAACAGCGTCGAGGACGACGATCTCGCGGAAGTTGGGGATGTGGTCGTGGAGGTCGGTGTCGGTGTAGAAAGACAGCAACCCCATGGATGTGCCGGGGTTGAGCGGCTGGTAGGTGATGCCTTCGAACAGCTCTTTGGTGGTGATGACCTGCACATGCTCGGGAAGGTCGGCGACACGCGCTTCGATGTCTTCGGAGGTGGGGTGGAAGTACAGGTCGCAGCCAAACCAGGTGTTGGCCTTCAGCTGGTCGTAGGCGGTGGTGATGAGCTCGGCCGAAGCGGTGTCGTAGGGGGAGATCTCGTAGACCCACACCCCCGGCTCCTCGTAGAAGGTGACGGCGCCGAGGATGAACCGACGGTTGGGGTCGAAGTACTCCACGCTGTTGAAGGTGGCGAGGTCGGCCACCAGCGGCAGGCCGTCACCGGAGAGGTGCTCGGCGCAGAAGGCGTAGTGGATGGGGTAGTCGCGGCTGTTCTGGATGTACAGCGCGTTGCCGTCGTGGCGGTCCACCACGGTCTTTGCGGAGCGGGCACCCGGGATGGAGGCGTCGAGGGGGTCGCTGGCCAGCAGGGCGAAGTCGTCGGCACATCCGAGCTGCACTGCGAAGGGTGTGGGTTGGTCGCCCAGCAGACAGGCCTCGGGGAGGGTCTCGCAGGCGGGTTCTGTGGACGTGTCGGCCGGGTCGGCGACGTCGACCTTGCCCGGGGTCTGGCAGCCCACCAAGACGGCCATGGTCCATCGCCACAATGCCCTCACAGTGGTCGTCCTCAGCCGCACTGGAAGTCGGGCTGGCAGGTCTGTCCCTCGGGGCAGTCTGCGTTGGAGTTGCAGGAGATGAGCCCCGGAATCTCGACGTTCTTTGTGACGGAGGACTCGATGAGGAGGTCGACGTCGACGCTGGGATCGGTGGTGCTCTGGCTGGTGCGACTGAAGACCATGATGGGCCAGCCGGACAGCCCCAGCGCCTTGAGGTCGTCGAGCAGCG
>ENA-OWNT01000879-OWNT01000879.1-seawater-metagenome-genome-assembly--contig:-NODE-879-length-50295-cov-5.663945_pt1 | contig 50295 bp, 47 predicted proteins | sample MGYA00238136_ERZ651165 | MGnify/ENA primary metagenome ERZ651165 (study PRJEB26861, sample SAMN08777766) | seawater metagenome | isolation source: coastal seawater | place: USA: Florida | collected... | reverse complement strand
CGCTGTAGGTCATCATGTAGAGGATGGGCGCGAAGGTCTCCTCGCGGCAGATCTCCATGTCGTGGGAGGCCTTGATGAGCGTGGGCTGCACAAAGGCGCCCTCGGCCCCCTCCACCACGGTGCCTGCATCGAGCACCTCACCGCCGGCGAGCACCTCTCCACCCTGCTCCACAGCGGCGGCCACGGCATGCTTGAACATGCGGGCGGCGTCGTGATCGATGAGCGGGCCCATGAGCGTGCCCGAGTCGAGGGGGTCGCCGATGCGCACCTGGCCGTAGGCCTTGGCCAGCCGCGCGGTGAAGTCGGCGGCGATGCTGTCGTGGAGGAGCAGGCGGCGGGTGCTGGTGCAGCGCTGACCGGCCGTGCCCACCGCACCGAAGAGAATGCCGCGGAGGGCGAGGTCGAGGTCGGCGCTGGGTTCCACGATGATGGCGTTGTTGCCGCCGAGCTCGAGCAGGCAGCGGCCCAGTCGGGCAGCGACGGCCTGATTGACGTGCCGGCCCATGCGGGTGGAGCCGGTGGCAGAGATGAGAGGCAGCCGCTTGTCGTGGATCATCGCCTCGCCCACCTCGGCGTCGTCGCCGATGATGAGGCCGAAGACACCGTCGAAGCCGTTGTCTTCGAGCACCTTGTTGCAGATGCGGTGGGTGGCGATGGCGGTGAGCGGGGCCTTGAGGGACGGCTTCCAGATGACCGTGTCGCCGCACGCGAGGGCGACCAGCGCGTTCCAGGCCCACACGGCATTGGGGAAGTTGAAGGCCGTGATGACCCCGATGGGACCGATGGGGTGCCACTGCTCGTACATGCGGTGGCGGGACCGCTCCGAGTGCATCGCGAGACCGTAGAGCTGGCGGCTCAGGCCGACGCAGAAGTCGGCCATGTCGATGCTTTCCTGCACCTCGCCCAGGCCCTCGCTGAGGATCTTGCCCACCTCAAGGGTGACCAGGGCGCCGAGGTCGTCTTTGTGGGTGCGCAGGGCCTCGCCCATCTGGCGGACGATCTCGCCACGCTTGGGGGCAGGCAGCATGCGCCAGCTCTTGAAGGACTCCTGGGCGGCACCCACGACCTGCTCGTAGTGACCCCGGTCAGCGAGGAGAACGGCGCCCAGCTCTTCGCCGGTGGTGGGGTCGTGGGAGGCGACCCGGCGGCCCGAGGTGGCGATGGCGGCACCGGCAAAGGCTCCGGGCTGGTCGCCCACGAGGCCGAGGCGCTCGAGGATGCCCTGAACACGGGTGCTGCGTTCGGTGGAAGCGGTGGACATGGAGACTCCGAGGGTGGGGTCGGCGCCTGGCGGACCCGGGAAGATGCGGCCCACACCGAAGTGTCGGCACAAGCAGCTGACGACGGTGCAGCCGCGGGACCGGGGCACTAACCCGCGCTGCTGGTGTCCTACGGACCGGATACCGATGCCCCTCACCTGCCCCCTACTTGTCCCCTTTCGTCCCGAAATCATCCCCTTGGGAGGGTCCCAGATGCTTCGCCGCGCTCTGCTCGCCGTGCCCGTCCTCGTCCTGCCCACCGCCGCCTTCGCCCAGGACGCCATCAAGATGGAGATCGTGCGGGTGGGACAGACCGGCCAGGCCACGCCCGCCTTCGTGGTGCATCCGCAGGTGACGCTCGACGACCTCACCGTAGAGGTGCGCTGCGGCGGGGTGTCGGAGAAGCGCAACGGCAAGGCGTCCCCGGGCACCGCAGTCCGGCTCGAGCTGGCCGTGCCGGTGGGCTCCCACGCCTGCAGCGGGCGCCTCGCGATTCGTACAGCCGACGGCGGAGAGGGCGAGATGCCCTTGTCCTTCAAGGTCCAGATGCACCCGCCCCTCCAGGTCTCGGTTCCGCGCGACTCGGTCGACCTGTCGGGCAAGAAGCTGTCCGCCGTGCTCGACCGCGACGCAAAGGGCGTGACGGTCGAGGTCGTGGGCGCGGGCGGCGTGGTCATCGGCCACGGCAACGGCGGGAGCGGGTCATGGCCCGCGGGACAGCCCATCCCGGTCACCTGGACCGACTCCGGCGACGAGATCCTGCAGCTTCGGGTTGTCGGCACCGACGTCGACGGCTTCTGGGGCCAGGTCGACCTGTCTCCCTGGGCCTACGAGGTTCCCCACGAGGACGTCGTGTTCGAGTCGGGCAAGTCCATCGTGCGCGCCGAGGAGACCCACAAGCTGGAGTCGGCGCTGGTGGAGGTCCGCAAGATTGCCGACAAGTACGGCAGCATCGCGAAGATCAACCTCTATGTGGCCGGACACACCGACACCGTCGGCTCCGCCCAGACCAACCTCACCCTCAGCCGGGACCGTGCCCGCGCCATTGCCAGGTGGTTCGTGGCCAACGGCTTCGAGCACCCCGTGTACTACCAGGGATTCGGCGAGAATAGCCTTGCAGTCGCCACTCCCGATGAGACCGACGAGGCCGCCAACCGACGCGCTGCCTACATCGTCGCGGCCGAGCCTCCGCCCAACCTGAACGCCAGCTGGACCCGGATGAAGTAGACCTCAGGCCGGCTGCTTCTTCACCAGGCGTCCGCCCACCCGCACCGCACCGTTGTGGGCGACGGCGTAGGGCTTGCCGGCGTGGGCCACATCCACCGTGTAGGCCTTTCCGCGCACCTCGACCTCGCCAGCCGCCCCCACCCGCGGCCGGTCGTCGACGGGACCGGCCTTGAGCGCGGCCACTTCGGCCTGCAGGGCGGACAGCGCGGCCTCCGCTGAGTCGGCGCGGGACACGGCGTCCATGGTCTGCTCGCGTGCTTCTGCGAGGTCGCGCACGAGATCATCGATGGTGTGCTGCAGTCGGTCGACCTTTTCAGCCAGGTGGGCGGCCCGCTGCTCGGCGGCTTCGACGCGGGGCACCAGAGCATCGGTGGTGGCTTGCAGCTCCCCAATCGACTTGAGCGCGGCGTCCACCGTCGCTTGTTCCGCCAGGCCGCGCTCCTGGAGGACGGCTTCGACGATGTCTCGAACGGGCGCATCGACGGCGCGGGCGGCGCTGCCGGACAGGGTGGTGAGCAGGTCTCGGACGGCCATGACGACTCCGGTGCGAAGGGGCCGGCCCCTAACGCGTCGTCGTCTCAGCGCGGAGCGAAGACCGCGTAGCTGCCGCGCTCGACCCTCTGCACCGCGGGTGGGCTCACGGAAAGGTCGGCGAGGTGTACGAAGGGGTCGGGCTCGTCTTCGTCTTCCACATGGCCCGCCCAGACGAGCCAGCGACCACAGGGACTCACCAGAGGGTGGCTGGCCACGAACTGCTCGAAGAAGTGCAGGTGGAAGTAGGTGTCCCGGGTGGGCCGGAAGACGGCGATGTCCACCGGCTCCTCTCCAAACGCCGCCATTCGCCAGTGCAGCTGTCGGCGGCCGGTGTCCCAGCATGCATAGATGATGGCGTCGTGCCCGGGGCGCCAGAAGAAGGCCGTCAGCGGGCCGGTCACGACCTGTCGGGGCGGCGCGCGGCCATCCGCGGGCACCACCCAGACCCCCTCGTAGGGACTGCCATCGGCGTCGGGAGCGCCTGCGCAGGCGATTCGGTCTCCACCCGGCTCGGCCACCGCCGCGACCAACCCCGGCAAGATGACCAGCCCGAGCACATCCTCGCCCTCGAGGTCCGCCGACACGAGCTGGGAGCCATCCGCGCGAGGGATGACGTAGACCACCCGCTCGCCGGTGGGAGAGGGCACCGTCAGCGGCGCGCAGAAGCTCCCTGGGGGAATGCGAAACACCACATCGTCACCGTCGCCGTCGACGTCCCGCAGCTCCAGTCTGGCCGGGCCATCGCTGCCATCGCCCACATGAAGCACCAGTCCCCGTCCGTCCCCCCACCAGGCGAAGAACAGGGGCGAGCCCTCGGCGACGAGGCGCGGCTGAGCCGAGGGGTCGGTGGCGTCGCTCACCCACACCTCCAGCAGCTCGTCATGCTGTACCAGCACGGCCACCTTGCGGGCGTCGGGGCTCCACTGCAGGTGAATGGCCATCCGACCATCGAGCACGGGCAGGCGGTGTTCGTGGACGCCATCCACTTCAGAAAGCGCGATCTGGGTGCCTGTGCCGGTCTCGGCACTCGACGCGACGAAGCAGGCGACGCGGGCCTGACCCGGCGCCCAGCACGGCCAGGTGGCCTCCACGCCGCCGGGTCCGCCGCCCCAGCCGGTCATCGCCGACAAGGAGGTGGTCCAGCTCACCTGCTGGGAGGGACCGGGCCCATCCTGCCCGACCGCGCGCACATGCACCTGGGCATTGGCGCCGACGTAGGCGAAGCGCAAGGGCTGGCGGTCAGAGCCCAAGCAGCCGCCAGGCCACCCAGGTCTGGGCACCGATTGCCAGGAAGGGCACGACGAAGGCGGCGCCCACACTCGGGCGAAGGGCCAGCGTCTCCCCGCGGTCGCGCTGCAGCTCGGCATCGACCTCCTTCGCGAGGTGGGCGGGAAGGCCGGGATCTTCGCGGCTACGCAGTGCGTGCACCATGGCGGTGTCATGGTTGGCGCCGAAGGTGGCGAGGGCCGTGCCGGTGCCGAACAGGCCGAACATCACGTTCCACCCGCTCCCGCCAGCCGCGAACGTGAGCGCGGCCGACACCAGGATGAGGAAGCCGGTGATGAGCAGCGGCGCGCCCAGCCATCGGAGGCGGGCATGGCGCACGGCGATGGAGACGTCGGCGGCGGTGCTGGCGGCGGTCATGGAGCTCTCACGGGTCGCGTCGGGCCTCGGCGACCCGGGCTGAGTTTGCATCGGTCCGCCGGTGGATTCAACCCACCCCCAGAACGCCAGCAATCCTCAGCAATCGTCGGTCGGCGTCGCACGATGGGTCGCCCCATTCGCATAGCGAGATAGAGGCGCCCGTCTCCCGGGCCGTCCCCTCGCTGAGGTGGGGTGGCCCCGACCTACCCGCAGGGGCCCCTCGCGCCCCCCATTTCACGGATGGAGCCACAGATGGCAGTCAAGGACTACCTGTTCACCTCGGAGTCGGTCTCCGAAGGCCACCCCGACAAGATGTGCGACCAGATCTCGGATGCGGTCCTCGACGCGCACCTCGCCGAAGACCCCCACTCCCGCGTGGCATGCGAGACCCTCGCAAAGACCGGCTACATCATGCTCGCCGGCGAGATCACGAGCACGGCCCGCATCGACTACCCGTCGCTGGTTCGCCGCGTCGTCAACGACATCGGCTACGACCACAGCGACAAGGGCTTCGACGGCAACACCTGCGGTATCATGGTCGCCCTCGAGCAGCAGAGCCCCGACATCAGTCAGGGCGTGACCGAGGGACAGGGCCTGCACTCCGAGCAGGGCGCCGGCGACCAGGGCATGATGTTCGGCTACGCCTGCGACGAGACCCCCGAGCTGATGCCCATGAGCATCCTCTACTCGCACCAGATCCTCGAGCACTTCGCCAAGGTCCGCAAGGAAGGGCTCACCGCCTGGGCACGTCCCGACTCGAAGAGCCAGGTCACCATCGAGTACCGCGACGGCAAGCCCGTGCGCATCCACACGGTCGTCGTGTCCACCCAGCACAGCGACAAGGTCGACCTGCCGTTCATCCGTGAGGAGATCAAGGAGAAGGTCCTCAAGCCCGTCCTTCCCGCGCACCTCATCGACAACGACACCATCTTCCACATCAACCCCACCGGTCGCTTCGTCATCGGCGGTCCCATGGGTGACTGTGGCCTCACCGGTCGCAAGATCATCGTCGATACCTACGGTGGTCACGGCGCACACGGTGGCGGTGCCTTCTCCGGCAAGGACCCCTCCAAGGTGGACCGCTCCGCCGCCTACCTCGGCCGCTACATCGCGAAGAACATCGTGAAGTCGGGCTACGCCAGGCGCTGCCTCGTGCAGCTCGCCTACGCCATCGGTGTGGCCGAGCCCGTGAGCATCATGGTCGACACCTACGGCACCGGCGAGGTCAGCGACGAGAAGCTCGCCGCCGTGGTGCGCGAGGTCTTCCCGGTCAAGCCCGCCGACCTCATCCGTCACCTCGACCTGCTGCGCCCCATCTACCAGAACACCGCTGCCTACGGCCACTTCGGCCGCACCGGCTACGGCTTCAACTGGGAGCGCACCGACCTCGTCGACGCCATCAAGGGCCAGCTCAGCTAGTCCCCTCCTTACCTCGACGGCTGGCAGGTCCAGACGTCGAAGGTCCGAACGACCTGCCCACCATCGTGTGTGGCAGGTCGTTGTGGTTCTTGGGGACAGCTCAGCCCGTCGATGTCCGCAGGCTGGCAGGGCAGGTGGCTGGGGCAGATCAGGAGGACGGAGCCGCTCGTGGGGACCCGGTCCCTCTGCCACAAGGTGAACTGGTCAGCGCGGCCCGACACCCTCAAAATGGTCTGTGGGACGCTGTTTCGGGTGGCCCACTGCAGCTGCGCCGAGGCCTGATAGCGCGGGGTGAGCCAGGTGGACGGGGGGCCCTCGGACAGCTCGGAGGCAAGCGCGTCCCACCCCCGCAGCTCCGCGGTGGCCGGCAGCAAGGGACCCGGGGTGAAGCGGGCGAAGACCACGACGCCCAGGTGGAGGAGGCCCGCGACGGTGACGACCCGGAGCGCATGAGACCGACGTGGCGCCAACCACTCCACCGCGAGCGGCAGCACCGTGAGCCAGGCGGGGGTCCACCAATGGGGTTTGGCCGACGTGAACAACGTAGCCACGGTGAACACGAGCCAGGTGGGGGTGGCGGCCCAGACGAGCAGGCTGCGTCGGGCACTGGGGGCCGACCGCGTGACGGCCCAGGCGACCGTCGGCAGGAGCAACACCAGGTGGGCGAGCAGCCAGAGTCCTGCGCCCTGGAGCAGCCCCGGTGCATGGGTGTGGCGGCCGATGGCGTGGAAACGCAAGGTCGGAAAGTCGTGGACCAGGTTCCAGGCCCAGGTGGGCGCGCTGACCAGGCCTGCAGCAGTGACTGCCAGCCAAGGACCGCGATGGGTCCACCAGCGGCGACGGGTGGGACACGCGAGCGTCCAGCCCACAAGTCCCACCGCGAGCAACACGCCCGTGAGCTTGAACAGCAGGGTCGCCCCGACTGCGGCTCCTGCGAGGGTCCACCGGCCAGTGGTGCGGGGACCCAGTCCCTCAGCGAGTGCCACCGCTGCCAGCCAGGCCACGAGCATCGGCAGGTCCGGGGAGCTGAACACCGCCATCAAGCCCAGTGCCGGAACGAACGCACCCAGCAGGGCACCCAGCCAGACGCCACGCAGTCCGCCCGAGCGACACATCCAGCCGAGCAATGCCGAAAGCAGCGCGGAGGACATCACGACAGGCAGCCGCACGCCCAGCGGGGTGTCCCCGAAGAGGTGGGTGCTGAGGGCAATCAGCCAGGCGATGCCGCCAGGATGGTCGAAGTAGCTCCAGTCGAGCTGCCGGGACCAGGTCCAGTAGTAGGCCTCATCGTCCCCGAGCCCGACGCCGGCCACCAGCGACAGCCGCAGCAACGCGATGGCCGCCAGCACGAAGCCGACCCGCGTGGCGAGCCGACCCCCGTGTCTACCCACCGCGCGTCAGCCAAGCCCGAAGGTGGTGACGTAGACCCAGGTGACCGTCGCGGTGAACAGGAGGCTGTCGACGCGGTCGAGGATGCCGCCGTGCCCCGGAAGCAGGGTGCCGGAGTCTTTGGTGCCGGAGGCACGCTTCATCGCGGACTCGACGAGGTCGCCCACCACGCCGGCAGCATCTCCGATGAGGCTCAGCGCGATGACGTGTCCCCATCCCATGTGCGGCAACACCGTGAGCTTCACGATGGACACCACGGCCAGCACGGCGAGTGCTCCGCCGATGGCCCCTTCCACGGTCTTCTTGGGGCTCACCCGCTCGAACAGCGGCGTCTTTCCGAACGCCCTGCCGGCGAAGTAGGCGCCGGTGTCGGCCGCCCAGGCCAGTGCGAGCGCGACAAAGAGCCAGGTGACGCCATTGTCGAGTCGCCGCACCGCGCTGAGCATGCCGAACATCACCGGCAGGTAGAGCAGTCCGCTCACCATCCACGCACTCGCGCGCACGCCCTTGTCAGTGTCGGGAATGCCCAGCAGGCCGGCAATGAGGGCACCCATGGCCGCAACCCCGAGCGCACCGGGCAGCATCTCGGGCGCCAGCAGGCCGGTAAAGTGCACCAAGGCCGAGCCGCCGCCAAACACGAGGTAGCCGAGCCGCACGTTGTCGGGCACCGCCATCCGCGTGTATTCCTCGACCGCCACGATGAGCGCGAGGGTGACGAAGATGTCGGTGACCCACGGGTCGAAGAAGATGATGCCGGGGAGGAGGATGGCCAGCCCGACGAGGCCGACGATGAGCCGATTGCGGAGGCTCTCGCTCATTCAGCGCTTCCAGTGAGCTGGGCACCTGTGCGGCCGAAGCGGCGCTCCCGGCGGCCAAAGCTCGAAAAGGCCTCGAAGAGCTGCGCCTCACGAAACTCCGGCCAGGCCGTCTGCGTGACGTAGATCTCGGCGTAGGCGATCTGCCAGAGCAGGAAGTTCGAGATGCGAAGCTCACCCGACGTGCGAATCAGCAGGTCGGGGTCGGGGAGGCCTGCGGTGTAGAGGTGGTCGGAGATGACCTGCTCGTCGATGTCCTTGGGACGCAGCTGCTTCTTCGCGACCTTCTGGGCGAGGGTCTGCATGGCGTCGACCAGCTCGGCCCGAGAGCCGTAGGACAGCGCGAGGTTGAGCGTCATGCCGGTGTTCTTGGCGCTTTCTCGCACCAGCGCCTTGAGCGGCATCCGCACGAACACGGGCAGTCGGTCGATCTGGCCGATGGCACGTAGGCGAATGCCCTGCTGGAGAATCTCCTGCCGCTCCTGGAGCACGTAGTTGTGCAGGAGGGTCATGAGCGCACCGACCTCGGCCTTGGGGCGGCGCCAGTTCTCTGTGGAGAAGGAGTACAGGGTGAGGGCCTGCACGCCGGCCTTGCGGCACTCACGCACCACCACGCGGACACTCTCAGCGCCCGCTTCATGGCCCTTCACGCGGGGAAGGCCCTGTCCTTCGGCCCAGCGCCCGTTGCCATCCATGATGATGGCCACATGCCGCGGAACCTTGACACCGGCAGGTAGGCTGCTCATCAGCCTGCCTTGATCTCCTGGCGCTTTTCGCCGGCGTGGGCGTCAATCTGGGCGACACAGGCGTTGGTGGCGTCCTGGATGACCTTCATGTAGCGCTTGAGGTCGTCTTCGGAGACCTCCTTCTCCTGCTCGAGCTCCTTGTAGATGTCGTTGTACTCGCGGCGGACCTTGCGGGCGCGGATGCGGGCGTCTTCGGCCATCTTGCCCACCTGGCGCACCATCTCGTCGCGGCGAGCCTGGGTGAGGGCGGGGATGGGCACGCGGATGATCTGGCCGTCGTTCTGGGGGTTGAGGCCCAGACCGCCGGACAGGATGCCCTTTTCGATGTCGGAGATGGTGGTCTTGTCCCAGGGGTTGAGCACAAGCAGGCGGGCGTCGGGGGCCGAGATGCTCGCGAGCTGGTTGATGGGCATGCTCGCGCCGTAGGCGGCCACGTGGACCTGGACGTTTTCGAGCATCTGCGGCGACGCGCGGCCGGTGCGCACGGACACGAGCTCGCGCTGGAAGGCGGTGACCACCTTGGCGAAGTCGTCGTTCATTCCTTCGAGATACTCGTCGCTCATGGGACCTCCGGCGGCGTGTGTACGCGCGCAGTCATTCGGGGCGGCTGGTGTCCGGCAGTGGGCGGACCCTGCTCAGGATTGCGAGTTGAGGTGGGTGCCGATGGGTTCGCCGCAGACCACGCGGGCGACGTTGCCGGGCACGCTGAGGTCGAAGACGACGATTGGCAGGTCGTTGTCCATGCAGAGGCTCACCGCCGTGGAGTCCATCACCCGCAGGCCCTTGTTGAGGACATCCATGTAGGTGAGGCTCTCGAAGCGCTTGGCATCGGGGTGGACGGCGGGGTCGCGGTCGTAGATGCCGTCGACCTTGGTGGCCTTCATGATGACGTCGGCGTGGATCTCGGCAGCACGAAGCGCCGCGGCCGTGTCGGTGGAGAAGTAGGGGTTGCCGGTGCCCGCGGCAAAGAGGACCACCCGGCCCTTCTCCATGTGGCGCACGGCCCGACGCCGGATGTAGGGCTCGGCGACCTGGTCCATCGCGATGGCGGTCATGACGCGGGTGTAGACCCCGACCCGCTCGAGCGCATCCTGCATGGCCAGGCAGTTGATGACCGTGGCGAGCATGCCCATGTAGTCGGCATGGGCGCGATCCATGCCCCGGGAGGCGCCGGCCAGGCCACGAAAGATGTTGCCGCCCCCGAGCACGACGGCGATTTCCACGCCCATCTCGCGAATCTCGCCGATTTCCTGGGCAAAGCGCGCGATGGTGGCAGGGTCGATGCCATTGCGGTCGGGACCGGCGAGCATCTCTCCGGACATCTTGAGGAGGACACGCCGGTAGGCAGGCTTTCGACTCATGGTGGCTCCGGGTCGGCCCTGTCGCGGGATGGTCGCCGCGGACGACGACCCTTGGGGGGCTCAGGGCGCGGCCGATGTAGCCGGTCCACGGCCTCCTTGCCGCCCGCACACCTCGGTCGGGCAGACCTGCCCCGAGAACAACACAACCCCCACACGGAGCGGGGGTTGCGAGGTGAGGAGGCGGCGGTGTCCCCTCCCCGGTCGACAGCGACTCAGGCCTGCGCCTCGGCGGCCATCTTCGCGACCTCTTCGGCGAGGTTGTCCTTCTTCTTCTCGAGGCCTTCGCCGAGCACGAAGCGCACGAAGCGGCGGACCTTGATGTTCTCACCGATGGTGGACACGGTGTCGGCAACGACCTGACCGACGGTCTTCTTGTCGTCCTTGATGAAGGGCTGCTCAAGCAGGCAGACCTCCTCGTACCACTTGCGCATGCGGCCGTTGATCTTGTTTTCCAGGATCATGTTCCAGCGCTCCTGGGGCATCTTGGCGGGCTTGGTGCCCTCTTCTTCGATGCGGGCGAGCTGGACCTTGCGCTCGTGGGCGATGGCCTCGTCGTCGACGTCATCCTTGGAGACGAACTCGGGGGCCGAGGCGGCGATGTGCATCGCGATGTCGTCGACGAAGTCCTTGAACTTGTCGTTCATGGCCACGAAGTCGGTCTCGCAGTTGACCTCGACGAGGACGCCGATGCGGCCACCGTCGTGGATGTAGCTGTAGACGAGGCCTTCGGTGGCGGCGCGGCCGGCCTTCTTGGCGGCCTTGACGGTGCCCTTGGCACGAAGCCAGTCGATGGCGGCGTCGACGTTGCCGTCGTTTTCGGCGAGCGCCTTCTTGCAGTCGAGGATGCCGGCGCCGGTGCGCTGACGGAGGGCCTTGATGTCTGCCATGGAGACGGCCATGTCACTCTCCAGAAGCCCCGGGGACGCTCGATGGATGCGCCCCGCGGCTCGTGTGCGGGGGGGAACGGAGGATGCAGCCAGATGCCGGACCATCGAGTGGACGGTCAGGCCCCGCTGCGAATGGGTCGGGACGCGCAGCTGCGGGCCCCGAATCCGGTGGGGTCGGCACGCTCGGTGACGACCCCTCAACGAACAGGGGCGGCGCATATCGCGGCCGCCCCCGGGGTGGTGCCGACGGTGCGGACAGAAGCCTGTCTGCCGCACTCCGACACGATCATTTCACCAGGGCCGGAGCTCAGGCCTCGGTGGCCGGGGCCTCTTCGGCGGCCGGGGTCTCTTCGACGTATTCGCCGGCGCCCTTGCGGTAGATCTCCACGTCGTCAGCCTGGGACACCTGGGGGGTGACCACAGGGCCGTCGAAGCCACCACGGCTGAGGTCGCTGCCCTCGGCCACGGCGTCGGCGATGGCGGTGGTGAAGAGGCGGATGCTCTTGATGGCGTCGTCGTTGCCGGGAACGACGTGCTTGATGCCCTGGGGGTCGCAGTTGGTGTCACACAATGCGACGACGGGGATCTTGAGCTTGCGGGCCTCGCGCACGGCGATGTGCTCGCGCTTGGGGTCGATGACGAACATGATGCTCGGGGGAGCCTTCATGGTCTTGATGCCACCGAGGGACCGCTCCATCTTCTCGATGCGGCGGGTGAGGTCGAGGGCCTCCTTCTTGGTGAGGAGGTCGAAGCCACCTTCGTCGCGGGCGCGCTCCAGCTTCACGAAGCGGTCGATGGACTGCTTGACGGTCTGGAAGTTGGTGAGCGTGCCGCCGAGCCAGCGGTTGTTCACGTAGAACATGCCGCAGCGGGAGGCCTGCTCCTGGACCAGCTCGCGGGAGGCGCGCTTGGTGCCGACGAAGAGCACGGTGCCGCCGTTCTCGACCGTGGCGGTGACGAAGCGCATGGCCTCGACGAGCCGGCGGGCGGTCTTCTGGAGATCGATGATGTGGATCCCGTTGCGCTCGCCGTAGATGTACGGCTTCATCTTGGGGTTCCACAGGCGGGTCTGGTGGCCGAAGTGGACACCAGCCTCGAGCAGGTCGCGCAGCGACACGTTGGGCATGACAAACTCCGCAGGCACTGGAAGGCCTGCATTTGGGTTTTGCGACCGCTGGCCGCGAGCACCGACCCGAGACTGTCTCGGGCACCACGGGTGTCGACGAAGATGCCAGCGTGAGAGTCCCGCCGTATGGCGGGCCGGCCGCCCTTAGCGCATGGGCGAGCCGGGGGCAATGACCACCTTTCGGGCGTTCAGGCCGAGGCCTCGGGCGGGTCGTTGGCCGGCTTCATGCAACACTTCTTGTACTTCTTGCCGCTGTCACAAGGACAGGGGTCGTTGCGACCGATGCCGTGGGTCTCTGCGAAGGCACGCGTCTCGGGACCGCGGGCCGTGGGGCCGGACGGTGCCGGAGCTGCGACCGGTGCAGTGGCTTCTTCTTCGCCCCCCTCGGACTGGGCAGCTTCTGCGGCGGCCCGTGCCTGCTCCTGCTGGGCCCGGATGGCCGCCAGGCGCTTCTGCACCTCGGCCATCGACGGCATCGCCTCCTGCGGGGGGGCGGCGGCGGGCTGCTGGGGCTTTGGTGCGGGAGCGGGAGCGGCCGCGGTAGGAGACCGCTCTGCGAGCCGACGACCGGCAGACTTGCTCACCTCCGGCACCGCATCGGGCTGCAGCTCCGCCTTGAGCAGGTAGGACACCACCGCCTCGTCGCGCAGCGATGTCATGAGGCGGAACATGTCGGTGCCTTCGCGCTTGTACTCGAGCAGCGGGTTGCGCTGGCCGTAGCCCCGCAGGCCGATGCCATCGCGGAGGCGGTCCATGGCGAGGAGGTGGTCCTTCCAGTGCTGGTCGGTGAACTGCAGCAGCAGCATCCGCTCGAGCCGGCGCATGGACTCTTCGCCCATCTCCTCCTCACGGCCCTCGTAGAGCTCCGTGGCGGCTCCGATGATGCGCATGCGGAGCTCATCGTAGGAGTGGTCGCGCAGCTCCTCGTCGGAGTCATCCCACTCGATGGTGAAGATGCGCTTCATCCGCTCACGCAGGCCGTCGACGTCCCAGTGCTCGGGGTGCACGCCCTCGGGGATGCACTCGCCCAACACGTCGTCGACGAGGTGCTCCACAGCCTCGATGACCAGTCCGCGGATGTTCTCGCCTTCGAGCGCACGGCGCCGCATGTCGTAGATGGTGCGGCGCTGCAGGTTCATCACATCGTCGTACTCGAGGAGGTTCTTGCGGATCTGGAAGTTGTGGCCTTCCACCCGCTTCTGGGCATCCTCGATGGACTTGTTGATCCAGCGGTGCTCGATGGCTTCGTCGTCTTCGAGGCCCATGCGCTCCATCCAGCCGATGAGCTTGTCGCCCTGGAAGATGCGCAGCAGGTCGTCGTCGAGGGCCATGTAGAAGCGGCTGGAGCCAGGGTCGCCCTGCCGGCCGGAGCGGCCCCGAAGCTGGTTGTCGATGCGCCGAGATTCGTGGCGCTCGGTGCCCAGGATGTGCAGTCCACCGAGCGCAAGCACCTCCGCCTTCTCCACGTCGGTCGTCTCACGGTGCTTGGCGGTGCAGGCCTCAAGCTCCTCGGGAGACGCGAGCGGACCGAGCTCTTCGAGAGCCATCGCCTCGGGGTCGCCACCGAGCTTGATGTCGGTGCCGCGGCCCGCCATGTTGGTGGAGATGGTGACCGAGCCCTTGTGACCGGCCTGGGCGACAATGGTGGCCTCGCGCTCGTGCTGACGAGCATTGAGCACCTCGTGGGGGATGCCGCGCTGACGCAGCAGGCGGCTCACGATCTCGGACTTCTCGACCGAGACGGTGCCGACGAGGATGGGCTGGCCCTTGGCGTGAATCTCCTCGATCTCGTCGAGGATGGCCCGGTACTTCTCGCCCTGGGTCTTGTAGACGACGTCGTCGTGGTCCTTGCGGATGACGGGCTTGTTGGTGGGAACCACCATGACGTCGAGGTTGTAGATGTTCTGGAACTCTTCGCGCTCGGTGTCGGCGGTGCCGGTCATCCCTGCGAGCTTGTTGTACATCCGGAAGTAGTTCTGGAAGGTGATGGTGGCGTAGGTCTGGCTCTCGGACTGGACCTTGAGCTTCTCCTTGGCTTCCACCGCCTGGTGCAGGCCGTCGGACCAGCGTCGCCCGGGCATCAGTCGACCGGTGTTCTCGTCGACAATGAGCACCTTCCCGTTCTGCACGACGTAGTCGCGGTCACGGCGGAAGATGGTGTGGGCCTTGAGCGCCTGGTTGACGTGGTGCAGCAGCTCCATGTTGTGCGAGTCGTAGAGGTTGTCGAGGCCCAGCTTCTGCTCGACCCGGTCGACGCCCGCGTCGGTGAGGGTGACCTGACGACTCTTCTCGTCGACGACGTAGTCGATCTCACCCTGGAGCAGCGGGATGACGCCGTCGATGATGAGGTAGCGGTCGAGCTCCTGGTCGACGGGGCCGCTGATGATGAGCGGGGTGCGGGCCTCGTCGATGAGGATGGAGTCCACCTCGTCGACGATGGCGAAGTTGTGGCCCCGCTGCACATATTCCTCGATGCGAAACTTCATGTTGTCGCGGAGGTAGTCGAAGCCGAACTCGTTGTTGGTGCCGTAGGTGATGTCGGCGCCGTAGGCACGCTGCTTGCTCGCGGCGTCGCGGTCCCGCTGGAGGATCTTGCCCACAGACAGGCCGAGGTAGTTGTAGATCTTGGCCATCCAGTCGGCATCGCGGCTGGCCAGGTAGTCGTTGACAGTGACGACGTGGGCGCCCTTTCCAGACAGCGCGTTGAGGTAGACCGGCAAGGTGGCGGTGAGCGTCTTGCCCTCACCGGTCTTCATCTCCGCGGCCATGCCCTGGTGGAGCACCAGTCCGCCGAGCAGCTGCACGTCGTAGTGCCGCATGCCCATCGTGCGGACTGCGACCTCGCGCACGGTGGCGAAGGCATCGGGGAGGATGTCGTCGAGAGAGGCGCCGTTGTCGATCTTCTGGCGGAAGACGGCGGTCTGGTTTCGCAGCTCGTCGTCGCTCAGGGCCTGGATCTTCGCCTCAAGGCTGTTGATGCGCCCGACAAGGGGCCGCTGGCGCTTGATCCAGCGGTCCGAGCGGGTTCCGAAGACCTTCTTGATGACGCCTTCGATGCTGAGCATTCCGACTCCAGATTCAAAGTCGCGGGCAGACCCGCGCGGCGCAGGTGGGTAGGCGCGAACACCCTCCCCGTCAAGGCGTGCAGCGTCATCCGGCGGGCAAAGCCGCGGGTTTCGACGCCTGCAGCTACTCGAGGTGCTCCAGCGGGTCGACCGGCTGGCCCTCGACGTAGATCTCGTAGTGCAGGTGGGGGCCGGTGGTGGCGCCGGTCATCCCCACCGTCGCGATGGGCTGGCCCTCCCGCACCACCTCGCCCGGGACGACGAGCAGGCGGGCGTTGTGGGCGTAGCGGGTGACCACCTCGTAGCCGTGGTCGATCTCGAGCATGCGGCCGTAGCCGGAGTGCATCTCGGCGGTGACCACGAGCCCTGCAGCCGGCGCGGTGATGAGGGTGCCGACCGGAGCGGAGATGTCGATGCCGAAGTGAAACTTCCAGCGCTTGTTGAAGGGGGACCGGCGCCACCCGAACCCACTGGTGAGCACACCATCGAGGGGCCAGGCGACCGGGACGGCCGACGACCTCGCCCGATAGTCCTCCGCCGTCTCGACCACACGGCCGAGCTCGACCTCGATGAGCTGCAAGCGCCGGAGCACCTCATCGGCCCGTTCCTCAGCTGCGCCCACCCGCTCCAGAGGGTCGACCAGCAGCGGCTCCTCCGGCGGCAGCGCGTCAGTGAGCCCAGTGTCGCCCCCCCACATCTCGGGGAACATCGGCTCGTAGTGCTCGTCGTCCCATCCGTCGGCGACGTCGGAAGGACCGAATCCAGGCAGGTCGGCGGGCTCGATGGCGTTGAGCTGCTCCTCATACAGCCGGAGCCGCCGGAGCTCCCGGTCCACCGCGTCGAGCTTGCCCTCGACCGACTCCAGCCGAGAGCGAAGGCTGAGGTTTTCCTCCACAAGGGCATCGTAGCCAACTGCCCGTGGGAGACTGGCGAACACGAGCCACACGGCGACCGCAGCGGCCACAACCGCCGCCACGGCACCCATGAGCACCCGTCGAATGGAGCGTAGCGACAGAACCAGGCGGCGCGACGACCCCGCACCACCCTCCGGAACGACCCAGAGGGTGACGGTGCGCGGACCATCGCCCTCGCTCACGGAACCTCGTCGATCCGGGCGACCACCACGGTGATGTTGTCGTCGCCGCCCCGCTCGCAGGCCATCTCGATGAGCTTGCGGGAGGCTTCCTGGGGACCGTGGTCGAGCACCGCTTCCCCAATCTCAGCCGTCTCCACCAGGCCAGACAGGCCGTCGCTGCACAGCACGAAGCGGTCGTCGCGGCGCACCGCGCGCACCATGAGGTCGACCTCGACGTCTTCCATGTAGCCGAGGGACCGCGTGATGATGTTCTTCAGCTTGTGGGTCTTCGCCTCTTCCGGCGTGATGAGCCCGGCCTTGATCTTCTCGTTCACCAGGGAGTGGTCCTCGGTGAGCTGCTCGATGACGCCGTCGCGCACGACGTAGCCACGCGAATCGCCCACATGCGCCAGGTAGGCATTGCCGTTTTCGATGAGCAACGCGAGGCAGGTGGTGCCCATTCCCTTGTATTCAGGCTCCTCGGTGGCCTTCTCGAAGATGCGGCGGCCAGCGAGGCGCACGGCGTAGCGCAGCTTCTCCCGGGTGATTTCCACGGGACCGTCGTCGGCGTCGAGACCGTGCTCCTCGGGACGGTATTCCAGCGAGGTGAGCACCTCTTCCACCGTGTTGACCGCGATGGCGCTGGCGAACTCACCGCCGACATGACCGCCCATGCCGTCGCAGCAGACGAAGAGGTTGAGCTCATCGTTGATGAGGTAGTTGTCTTCGTTGTTGGTCCGCTTCATGCCAACGTCGGTCATGCCACACGAGGTGATGCGCATCGTGTCTCCTGCCATGTGGACGGACCGCAGCGTTCGCCGACTGCGCACATCCGGTGGTCGGGTGCGAGTCTGCCACCTGCGGAGGTGGCGTGGCGGGTGTCCGCATCGTCCAGAGCTTCGGGTCGACTCTGTGACGCGCCGTGCTAATCCGCGTCAGGTCGGGCGTCCACGGCAGTTCGGCGAGAGAAGCCTGCCTGCGGAGCTTCTGCAGGCCCTATGGGGACGTGCCCCCACCTTCAACGGGGCATAGTTCCGCCGTGAGTGCCGACCACTGCGGCACTGTCAAGGTCGCGGGACGCACCGTTCCGGGGATGCCGACCGCCGCCAGCGCAGCGTCGACCCGCGCTTTTTGGAAGCCGCCGGTCAGGCTCTTGCGGACCATCTTGCGGGGCGCCGAGAAGCCCTGGCGGACCACTCGCTCCTCGCGGTCGAGGCGCGCGAGGCTGGCTGGAGACTGTGGATGAAGGTCGAGCCGGATGACCGCGGAACGGACCTTGGGGGGCGGGTGAAAGGCCCCTGGCGGCACCCGGGTGACACGCGACACCGTGGCGCGAGATTGACAGAAGACCGACAGCGACCCCCGTGCCCGGTCGCCCGCGGCGGCCAGCGCCCTCTTGGCGACCTCCTCCTGGAGCATCACCACAAGGCGACTGAAACGGTGGGGCTGGCGCAGCAGGTCGATGAGGATTCCGGTGCCCACGTTGTAGGGCAGGTTGGCGGCACACACCCACCCCGTGCCGTCGAGGAGGTCGTCCCAGCCCTGTTCCGATGCGTCCCCGAGAACAAGGCGCAGGTGGCCATTTTCCGCGAAACGCTCCGTGAGGAACGCGTGCAGATCGCGGTCGATCTCGACTGCCGTGAGCTCGGCCCCCCCCGCCAGCAGCGCACCCGTGAGTACGCCGAGGCCCGGCCCCACCTCGAGCACCCTCTGTCCAGGTCCGTCCAGCGCTGCCTCGACGATGCGCTCGACGACCGCCGGCGAACACAGAAAGTTCTGTCCGAAGCGCTTGCGGGCCCGTCCACCAAAGGTCGCGAGCAGCCGAGCAGGGTGGACGAATCCAGATGGTGCACTCATCGGCTCATTCCCCGGGTGCCCAGCCCGAGCGGGCCGACACGGACAGGGGGTCGCGCTGCCCCCGAAGCAGGCGCAGGCGGCCACACTGGGCAATCATTGCGCCGTTGTCGGTGCACCGGCTGCGCGGAGGGACGAATGCCTGTACCCCCGGGAGCTCGGCCAGCCGCTGGCGAAGGGCGCTGTTGGCCGCCACGCCGCCTCCGATGGCGACACGGTTCACGCCGGTCTGGCGCACCGCCCGCTGGATGCGGTCGAGCAGGACGTCGACGACCGCGGCCTGAAAAGAGGCCGCGATGTCGGGCGGGCTGGCTGGGCAGGGGCCCTGTACGTGGGACCGAACTGCGGTCTTGAGGCCCGAGAAGCTCATGTCGAGCGGCCCTCGCTGCAGCTGAACCCCGCGCCGAGATGTGCGCTGAAGGGCCCGCACCCGGGGACGCGGAAAGTCGACTGCCGTGGGATTGCCCTGGCCGGCCAGTCGGTCGATGGCGGGCCCTCCGGGGTAGCCGAGCCCCATCATCCGGGCGACCTTGTCGTAGGCCTCGCCAGCAGCATCGTCGATGGTCTGGGCCAGCACGGTGTAGTCGCCCACATCCCGCGCAAGGTAGAGCGCGGTGTGGCCGCCGGAGACGACCAGCGACAAGAAGGGGAAGGCAGGCGCCGGGTTGTCGAGCAGAGGTGCCAGGAGGTGCGCCTCCAGATGGTTCACAGCCAGAAAGGGCACCCCCCAGCCCGCTGCCAGGGCGCGGCCGTGGCTCAGGCCCACGAGGACTGCGCCCACGAGACCTGGTCCAGCCGTGGCGGCGACGGCATCCGGACGCTCCACCCCGGCCTTCGTGAGTGCAGCGCGCACCGCCACCACCACCTTCTCGGCATGGGCGCGCGAGGCCAGCTCCGGCACCACCCCGCCGTACTCGGTGTGAATGGCCTGAGAGTGGATGATGTCGCTGCCAACGCCGAGGGGACCGACGATGGCGGCCGCCGTCTCGTCGCAGCTGGTTTCGATGCCGAGAACAATCATCCGGCGTCGCTATTGCCCCGGCGGCCCGTGGACCACCTTGGGGAGGTAGGCGTCGAAGTCGAAGCGGCCTTCGTCCTGGGTGCCGTCGTGGCAGTTCACGCAGCGCTCCTGCCCGGGGGAGACGTTCATCTGGCCGGCAGCTGGGGCGTCGACGTGGTCGCGGCCGGGACCGTGGCACGACTCGCAGCCCACGTTCTTCAGGTCGCCCACCTGCGTCGGGTGCTGTGGCCCCTCGGGGTGAAAGGCACCCGTGGCATGGCAGCTCCAGCAGTCGAGGTCCATGTGCCGCTGGTCGGCCTCGAGGGTGGCCCAGGCGGATGCATGGGACGTGGACTTCCACTGCGCCGACTCGGCCGGATGACAACCGATGCAGGCGCCGCTGCCGATGAAAGGCCCGTTCTCGACCCGCTTGGACGGGCGCGCGGCGGTCTCGAATGCAGCGATGTCCGCGTTGGCCTGCTCGACCGCAGCGAGGGTTGCGGGGTGGTCCGCCACCCGGTCGTCGAGGGACGTGAGGCGCATCTCGAGCGTGTGGGCTGGCTTCGAGGCGCTGTCACGAGCGGCGGCCAGCGCAGCCTCCCGCTTCGGGATCTCGGACTTGTAGTGGTCGATGCGGCGCTGGGCCCGTTCCTTGGACCGGTCGTCGGCGGCCTTGGCGAGCTGCTGCTCCGCAGAAGCCAGCCGCTTCTTCATCCGCGCGAGGTCCTTCGCGAGGTCGTCGACCTGAAGCGCACCCGAGAAGCGGTCGGCCCCGGGGACGAGCGTGATGGTGGCCTGACCGAGCTGCTTTCCGCGGGCCCCCATCTGCAGTCGCGCGGCTCCGGTGTCGGTGAGCGTGGGGGTCGGACGGGGGGACTTGGAGCCACCTGCGACGATGAGGTCGACCTGCGGAAGGGCCATGGAGAGGCGCGCATCGGCCGATTCGTCGAGGCGGCTGAGCACCACGATCAGGTGGGCGTCGGTGATGGGCGCGAGCGCAGCGGTGAGTGCCTGCTCGGGCTCCGAGACCTCGCACCCCTCGGGCACCTGGTCGGTGGTGGCAAGCACACCGGCGACCACGACCTTCAGGCCATCGATGTCGATGGCTCGGGTGGCCGGGAAGGGCGCGGTGCCGTCGCAGGTGAGGTTGGCCGCCGCATACGGGGCGCCGGTGGCGGACGCCATGTCGGTGAGCCAGCCGAGGCCAAGTGCGAGATCACCCGCACCAGGCACCATCGCGTCGATGCCCCGCTCGGTGAGGGAAGACAGCTGGAGCTTGCCCTTGATCTGCTGTTGCGCGAGTCGACGGTCGGACAGGCGGGTGGACCGCCACATGAGGTCGCCGCCATCGAGCACCAACAGAGGGCCCTCGGCGCGGAGTTCTTCGATGAGTGTGGCTCGCCGGGGCAGACCGCCCTGGGGGTGCTTGGGTCAACCGCAGGGCTCGATGTCGCCGTTGACGTTGGCCTGCCACGCCAGGGTGAAGGTGCGGGGCGCATCGAACGGCTTGGGAGCAAGCTTGTCCGGCGCAGAGTCTCCGGAACAGCCGAAGGCGAGGGCCGAGCAGAGGACAGTGAGTGGACGTCTCATTTCGGGGCCTCCTCGTCGGGCAGTGCCTCCGACGGGATGCGCTGCTGGCGCTCCATCCGGTCGAGGTCCTTCTTGGCCTTGCGGTTGCCCTCGCGAATCATGTCCTCCACCACGCGAAGCACCCGCTCATCCACAAGGTAGACCGAGGGGTCGCCTTCGATGGCTGCGTAGCGACGGGCGGTCTCGCGTCCTTCCGGATCGACGCGGGATTCGCCCAGCGAGCCGAGGACCACGATGCGCTCGTTGCCCTCGCTGTCACTGAGAACAGCCCGTGCGACGGGATTGTCGAGACCGTAGGCGGACAGATCGCCGGGGGCGTCGTCGATGAAGGACTCGACCTCCATCTCGGCAAGCTGACGGGCCACCCGCTCGGGAGTCGAGCCCGGCACAGGGACGCCGTCCTTCCAGAACCAGTCGCCGGCCGCGAGTCGCACGCCGTGCTCGCCTTCGAGGTCCTGGTCGGGTCGGGTACGCAGCGTGGCGTCGACGGCCACCACATCGGCCGCGCTCATGCGGACCACGCGGCGGTTCCGGTACTCGGCGATGTCGGCCGAGTACTCGTCGAGCATCGCCCGCCGCGCCACGTAGATGGTGTCGTCGTCGGCGAACATCATGTAGGCCAGCTCTTCGAGCCGGTTGTCGCTCTCGGCGTCAGCGCCCACGAGCAGGTGCAGGGGGTCGCGTGACGCGAAGCGAATGGTGACGTCGGCACGGGGGGCATCGAGCCCGTACTTCGCGAGCACGTCGGCACCGTCGCCGTCGCCCAGCTCGATGAAGCTCTTGGCCTTGAGTGCGCTGACCCGTCCCATCAGGCGGCGGACGCGGTCGTCGCTCGCCGCCATCTTCTCGGGGGCGTGCATCTCCCAGCGGCGGTCGCCGACCTTCTCGATGTCGAGCTCGGCGGGCGCACCGTCGATGGCCAGCTTCGCGGAGTAGCGGGTGACGTCCTTGCTGTCGAAGCCTGCGAACCGACGCTCGCGGAACTGGTCGAACTGCAGACAGCCGAAGTCCATGGCCGACTTCTTCACGGTGTAGACCACCTCACCCGGCAGCGGCTGCACGTAGTAGCTGACCGAGCTCGGGTTGGGGTCGCCGCCGCGGTACTTCACGGTGCGGCCGTCGCGCATCGTGAGCTCGGTGACCATCGCGTTTTCGCCGAGGCCATACAGCTCAGGATGCTCCGGATCCTCCACCACGGTGGCCCGGGCGGTGAGGTCGTGGAGCTGGTGCTTGAAGCGGTTGACCATCGAGCGGCTGGCCACGAAGTCTGTGCCCTCGATGCTCCACTTGCCGTCCTTTTCGACCAGCACGATGGGCCTGCCATCGGGACAGCGCACGTCGACCTTCACCAGCTCGTGCTTTTCGAAGGTGAACAGGCGGGGGCCACCGTCGGCCTCCTCCACATCGGCGGGCTTGAGCACGAACCAGAGCACCGCGACGACCGCCAGGAGCGCCGCCGCGATGAGGGTGCCTCGGAATGGCTTCATCGTCCTCTCCTCGACAGCCAGGTGGCGATGCCCAGAGCCAGCACCACCAGCGGCATCAAGCCGATCGAAATCCACTGCAGGACCGAGAGGTCCTCTTCGGTCAGGGCCAGGCGGCGGGCCCGAGTGGCGCGCCCGACCGTGCCGATGGTGACGCCCAGTCGACGGTCGTCGCCCGCGAGCCAGTGCACGAGGTTGACGCCGAACACGGCGTTTCCGGGGGTCTCCCCCACCATGGCGTCGGTGAGGAAGTCGGCATCTCCCACCACCACCACCCTGGCCTGGGGCTTGCCCGAGCGCACGAGGTCGGTGCCGGGCCTCGCGGTGAGGGCCACGGCCATGTCGACCGGCCCCTTCACGTCGATGTCGGGCTCGTAGACGGCGCCACCCCCCACCAGCTCACCCCCACGGTCGATCCAGCCCTCCCGGGTGGAGACGAGCAGGGTCTCGGCCCGCACACCCTCGGGCAGAGGCTCGGCGGTGCGGACGGCGGCAGGGTGCGAGAGCACCGTCACCAGCTTGTCTTCCGACAATTCCTGGGTGACCGCGTGGCGACCATAGCGCGGGATGGGACGGTCCCGGTAGGGCACCTGCATCTCCGGTTGAAGCGCCACACCTTCCGGAATGCTCACACCGAAGCGGGTGACGACTTCGGGGACGGGCGTGCCCACATCCACGGCCACGAGGACCGGACCACCGCGGGCCACCCATGCCGCCAGGGCGTCGTCTTCCTGCGGCGTGAGCGAGCGGAGCGGACGGGCGACGAAGACCACCGCGGCGTCGTCGGGGATGCTGGGCAGCTCGCCTTCGCGGGTGGTGCCGATGAGGTCGAGCGGCTCGACGTCGTACCGCTCCTTGTCGAGCTCGGACACGAACTCGGAGATGCTGGACGGACCCGAGCCGGTAGGGTCGAGCTCGCCGTGCCCTGTGAGCACGTAGACCGCGCGCCGGGCGGGCGTCATGAGCTGGGAGAAGGAGCGGGAAAGCGCAGACTCCCCCACAAACTCCACGCGACGGTCGGGCCCCTTGCCCACCCGGCGGAACAGCTCCCGGTCCTTGAGGTCCACGCGGTCCTTGCCCCGCTGGAGCACGATGCGGCCGTAGTCGGTGACCCCGAGCTTCTCGGCGGTGAGGCGCTCCTTGTCGAAGTCCACCAGCCGCCACTTCACGGCCGTGCTGTGGGCGCCGACCTCCTTGAGGAGGTCCTCCACCGCGCGGTCCTTGAAGGGGGAGTCGTCCTTGCCACGCTGGTGGGTGAAGGCCGTGACCGTGACCTCCACGCCGTCCTGGTCGAGCAGCGACAGCTTCTGCAGAGTGTCGGCCTGCAGGGTGTTCTGAGAGCCTTCACTGAAGTCGATTCGGGCGCGGTAGGCGTCGGCGAGCACGTAGAGCATGACGAGCATGCCGACCACGAGCACTGTGACGATGGTGGCGTTGGACCCATAGGCCAACACGCGGCGCGTGGACTGTTTCATCGCCACCTCCGAGACTCGATGCTTCGCCAGGTGAGGAACAGGAAGGCGAAGGTGAAGAGCACGAACCAGGCGACATCGGCGGAGTCGACGACTCCCTTCGAAAACGGCTCGACATGCGTGAGAAAGGACAGGTGGCGCAGGACCTCGCGCACCGAGTCGACCGGGACCATGTCGGCTGCGGTGCCGCTGATCCAGAAGGGCAGCAGAACGAGCACCCCGCCGAGCCCCGCAGCGACGGGCTCGTCGGTGAGGCTGGAGGTGAACAGCCCGGCGGCGACGAAGGCGCCACAGGCCAGCGACAGGCCGAGGTAGCTCGTGGCGATGACCCCCCAGTCGGGGTCGCCGTAGTAGGCGAGCACCAGCGGGAAGATGCCGGTGCCGGCCAACAGCAGCAGGCAGAGGGCGAAGCTGGCGGCCCACTTGCCGAGCAGTAGCGCCCACAGTGGCACCGGCGCCGTCATCAGGAACTCGAAGGTGCCAGCGCGCTGCTCCTCGGCGAAGTGCCGCATGGTGAGCAGCGGCAGCAGGAACAGCAGCGTGACCGACAGGTTGCCAAGCATCACGCGCAGGCTGGCCTCTCCCGTCTGGACGATGCCCAGATAGAAGAAGAGTCCTGCGAGGAACAAGAACACCCCGAGGAAGACGTAGGCGAGCGGTGACACGAAGTACACGCGCATCTCTTTCTTGAACACGGCCCATGCCACGTTCATGGCGACTCCCGGTGCGGGAAGGTGGTCGTCACGGTGCGGTCCCCTTCAGCTCTCGGCGCCCACAACAGCGAGGAAGGCCTCTTCGAGCGAGGGCTCATGGCGCTCCATGGCCCGCACGGTGAAGCCGTTCTCGGTGGCGAGCCTGGCGATGGCGGTGCGGGGGTCGGCGGGTGCGCGGACCTCGAGGCGACTGAAGCCATCCGCATCGTCGTCGAGCGGCTTGACCTGGTCGACGCCGTCGAGCGCGCCCACGAGCTGCGGAATCCGGTCAGCGCCCTCGCCAGTGCCCTTGAGCTCCACCAGGAAGCGGACGCCCCGGCCGACCTTGTCCTTGAGACCTTCCACCGTGTTGTCGGCAGCCACCTTGCCGTTGGCGATGATGACCACGCGCTCGCACAGGCGCTCGACCTCGGGGAGGATGTGGGTGGACAGAATGACGGTGCGGTCTTCGGCGAGTCCGCGCACGAAGCTTCGGATGCCGGCGACCTGTCCCGGGTCGAGGCCGCTGGTGGGCTCGTCGAGGATGAGGACCTCAGGGTCGTGGATGACCGCCTGGGCGAGGCCGACCCGCTGCCGGTAGCCCTTGGACAGCGAGCCCAGGATGCGGTGTTCCCACCCCACGAGCCCCACCTGTTCCATCACCTCGCCGATGCGGCGCGTGCGCTTGGAGCTTGCGATGCCCCGGATCTCGGCCACGAAGGACAGGTAGGCGCCGATGCTCAGCTCGTTGTAGAGCGGCGGACGCTCGGGGAGGTAGCCGACCTTGCGGCGGACCTGCATCGGCTCCTCGAACACATCGTGACCCGCGACCACCGCCGTGCCCTCGCTCGCTGGGAGAAAGCCGGTGAGCATGCGCATGGTGGTGGTCTTGCCGGCGCCGTTGGGACCGATGAAGCCGAGGATCTCCCCCTTGCCGACCTCGAAGGCCACCTTGTCGACAGCGGTGAAGTTGCCGAAGCGCTTGGAGATGCCCTGGGCGGAGATCATGGGGACTCGGAGCAGCCGGGGTGGAGGTCGCGCGGCCTGAATCAGCCCAGCTCGATGCGGAGCAGACGCGACGGCCGGGCCCCCTATCCGTCCGAGCCCTGATCTCAAGTCTCCGAGCGGTCCCTGCGCCCGAACTGCACACCGAGCCAGGTCGCGACCGCGGAGGGCCACGCGCATTAGGAGGCGTCGACCACGGAGGACCTCTTGAGGCCGGGACTGGCGACAGCCCTCGCAATGCTGGCCGCGCCTGCTTGGGCTGTGGAGCAAGCCGTCGTGGTGGACCGCATTCTCGCAGTGGTGGGGGAGCGGCTGGTGCTCACCTCCGACCTGGAGCTGGAGCGGGCGCTGGCCGAGGTCGACCCCTCTCCTGTGCTGGTGCTGCGGGAGTCACGAGATCCACCCGACCCGCTCCAGGATGCCGTCGACCGGGCCATCATCCGCGGATTGGCCGGTTCCACGGCGGTCTACGCCCCTTCCGACGCCGAGGTGCGGGCAAGGGCGGAGCGCATCCGGTCTCGCTTCAAGGACGACATCGCCTGGCAGGTGTTTCTCGACCGGCACGGACTCGACAGCGACCGTCTCGCCGGCATCCTGTACTCGCGCCTCGTCGTCGAGCGGTATGTCCTGCGCAATGTGGAGCAGAGCGCACGCCACGAAGACCCCCTCGCCTACTACCGAGAGTGGATCGGCCACCATCGCGCCCGGGTGTCCATCCGAATGGTCCCTGACATCGAGCAGGTGGTGGACCCTTGAGCGATTCGGAGCTGGTGGTCGCCCTGGTCGCCTTGGAGCGTGCGTGTTTCGGGGACGGCGCGTGGTCAGAGGAGCAGGTCTCGTCATCCGCGCGGACCGAGGGGGGTGTGGCGGTGCGGGTGGGGGAGGACGCCTATGCCCTCGGCAAGGTCGTTCTCGATGAGGTGGAGCTCTACCGGATCGGCGTGCGGCCGGCCGCCAGACGGGGGGGACTCGGTCGCAGCACCCTGATGGCCTTCGAAGCCGCTGCCCGGGCAAAGGGCGCCGCAACCCTCCACCTCGAGGTGCGGGCCGACAATGTCGCCGCAATCGAGCTGTACCGTCGCCGGGGCATGCAGCAGCTCGGACGCCGTCCCCGCTACTATCGAGATGGCTGCGACGCCGTGCTCCTGTCCGTCGATCTGCACACCGGCTGGAGCTGACGTGCTGCTCGCCTTCATTGCCGTCGCCCACGCCAGTCCCGGCTGCCTGGAGGCCGTCGCGGGTGCTTCGGGAACGCCCGCGGTCCCTGCTGCTCCGGCCAGGGTGGTTGTCGAGCTGCGCCTGTCGAACGCGAGTGTTCCCGCCGAGGTGGCCGATACCATCGACGCCTTCGACGCGGTCGAGCTGCCCCTCACCGTGAGCGTCCCGGCGAGCTGGAGGCCCGAGCACGCAGACCAGATCGCTGGTCCCAACGTTGAGATCGCCCTGCGCACCAGCGTTGTCGAGCTGTTGTCCCCACCTCCGAGCAACCCCGCGGCAGTGGCTCTCTCCGACTGGCGCGCTGCCATCAAGGGGGCCCGCCGCGACCTCCGCAAGAACACCGGCGCCCAGGTCCGCACGGTGTCCATTGCGCCGCCTCCCCCTGGCTTGGAGCTCATGCTCGACGACAGTGGCCTGCGCACAATCCTCCTGGAGGACCCCGGTGCAGGTGACCCGCCCCGGGTGGCGAGGAGCTGGGGAGGACAGCCCGGCCGCGCGCGCCTGCTGAGCGAGCAGGGCTACGACGACGGCTGCGGAGCGGTGGTTCGGGCGCCGACCTCTGCTGCCCTCGACCGAATCTCCCGTGCAGGCCCTCGGGTGCCGGTGCTTCGGGTGGTCCTTCTGCCCGAGCCGGACACCGCCAGAATGTTCGTCGGCTGGTGGACCACCGTGGCCGTCCCCGCAGGATGGCAGGCCGTCACCCCCAGACAAGCGGGGGTGCAGGCAGTCGGAGCCTGGCTTCCCCGTCCCCAGGCGAAAGATGCGACTCCTGGGACCCCTTCCACCGTGACCGCCCGTCGGCTGTCCTCCGACGAGCTGAATGCCGCTGCCCAGGCCATCATCGATGCCCGCCGTCTCCCCCGGACGCTGCCAGGAGGCTTGAGTCTCACCGAGGCCTTCGTCGGCCTCAATGCCTGGACTGCAAGCCCTCAAGACACCGTGCTGCTGCCCACAGTGGGCGGCCCGACCACCGTGCCCTCGCGGTCCAGCCGCCCCCCCGCTGCAGTCGAGCTCCACGCCCTGGAGGCCACGGCCCAGACTCTGTCCTCCGCCGTGAGTCAGACCATCCCGTCCCTCGTGACCGTCGGCTCTGAGACCCTGACGGCACGCGAGTACCTGGTCGCGCTCGCCCACCACAAGCTGGGGCTGTCCCCCATCGCAAGGGACACGCCAGACCCCGACCCCTACGCCCCGGGCGGCGGCTGGGGGACGAGCGAGGCCCGTTGATTCAGCGCTGCGACCCGAAGTAGTAGGTCTTCGCGAGATCGACGCCTTCACAGAAGCGCGGGAAGGGCGTCTTCTTGATGGTCTTCTCGAGACAGCTCAGGAACTCGGCGTCGTCGGTGTTCGAGGGACGCAGGTCGATGGCGGCGATGCGGCCGTCCTTTTCGATGGCGATGGCGACCTTGACGGCGCTGCTGAAGCCTTCGTCGCGCTTGATGACGCGCTCGGCACACCGGGTGAGCGGCTGCTTGAGCTGCCCCATCAGGGCCTTGGCGACGTCGCGGATCTGGTCGCCGCAGTATTCCTGCGCCTTCACGCCGCGTTTGCGGGGACCGGCGCTGGGGTCCATCGAGCCGCCGCCACCGCCGCTGCGGGTGATGGTGGGCACCACGCTGGCTTGCTGGGCGGGGTCTTCGGCGGGGGTGCCAGTGGTGGTCTTGGGCGTGGTGTCGCCGGTCGCACTGCCGGCATCCTGAAGCTCGACCGCAGCCACGGCTTCGAGGTTGTCGTCGGGGAGGGGTGGAAGGGAGGCCGCGCCGCCCAGGTCGCTGCCGGTCGCGCCGTGTTTTGCGGCGGTTCCGCTGCCCTTGGGTGTGCTCTTCGTGGGGTTCTTTGCGACGGCTTCGGGCTTGGGGTCGTCGTCGCCCTCCACCTCGTCGTCGAGGTCGATGGTGAGGAAGGAGCTCGACACCCGCTTGTAGGCCTCGGCACCAGTCTCGATCTTCGCCAGGTCGGCGTTTTCGTCGGGCGTGAGGGCCATGAAGCCGCCCACTCCGCACAGCGCCACCACCGCGACGATGCCAGCAATCAGCGGCAGCCGGGGACGGTTGACTGCGGCAGCCTCTTCGGCCTCCTGTGCGGCCTTGGCAGCTTCCCCCGGGTCGGTGGGCGCATCTTCGCCAGGAATTTCGATGAGGCAGCTCGGGCAGCGTCCGCCGTACTCGAGAATCGCGGAATCCACGCTCTCTTTGCAGAATGGACACGAACCCATCGAACCTCCTCCCCGGCACCCGTCACAGGGGGGCCAACGACGCTACCACCACGGTCAGGCCTGGAGCAAACCAGCTGCCCGACCCAGCGCCGGGACACACCCACGGGACCCGGCAGACAACACCGGCACCGCGGAGTTCCCCCAAACACGGTGTGAGACACGGTGTTCGGGGCCCACACGCCCATCGGCACAGGAGTGTGCCTGCGTGCGGGGCGGGAATGTACCACCATCGGTCCGGGGTCGACACGCATTCGGCACTGACGCGCCTGGATTGACAGCCTTTGCACGGCCGTCCCCGATTCATCCGTCGACTTCCATGGCGGCAGCCCGCGTCGAGGGAGATAGAGGCGTCGTCCAACGACCGGAGCCGCGCCATGGGCAGCACCCGAGACTTCATCGCCGCCACCCTGTCCGACGGGATGCTGCCCGTCTTGCGTCGGCCCGTCGAAGACGTCATCTACGAGACCCTCGACACCCGCCAGATCCCGAACCGCACCGACTTCAAGGAACTGCGCGACCTCGTGCACAGCCTCCGCGGTCAGGTCTCCGGCATCGCGAGCGGCATTCGGCGACTGGCGGAAGGTGCTGAGCAGGCCAGCGACGGGGCGGCCGAAAGAGACGACACCATCGCCGAGCTCAAGGCGGAGCTCGACCGCCTCCGGCAGCGGGTGGACACCCTCGAGAAGGCCTCAGCCGACGCCGTATAGGGCATCGAGGCTCATCACCGACACATTGCAGAAGGCGTGAAAGAGCGCCCCCGGCACCACCCGCCCCGACCGCTCCCGCATCCAAGCGAACAGCAGCCCCGGGAAGAAGGTGGCGAAGTGCCACCACTGAAGCTGCACCACCGAGTGGCCGAAGGCGAACAGCAGGTTGGCCACGATGGCGCCGGAGCCCAGCATCGCGCCGCCCACCGCCCAGCGCCGCCCGTGCAGCTCGTTGAGCCGGGTCTGCAGATAGCCTCGGTAGAAGAACTCCTCCGGGATGGCCACGAAGAAGATCTGGTAGGCCACCAGCGTGAGCATGTCGTCAGGCAGGCGAGACCAGCGCGGTCCGACCGAAGCCAGCACCTCGGACAGCGACCGGCCCGCTGGCCAGAGCAGGGTGGTGTCGAGCTGCCCGGTCGTCCACCAGCTCGAGGCCGTGGCGACCACATGGGGGAAGAAGGCCTGGTAGACGTGGTATCCAGCCACCCACGGCACGGTGATGGCCAGCGCGACGACCGCCGCGAAGCCCGCCGAACGGCCCCAGGCACGAAAGTCTCGGAATGCCGGAATGCTGAGGCGGTAGGCGTAGCTGTCGACCTTGCGGTAGCGGCACAGGGCCACCGGGGCGTAGATGAACAGCAGAGGCACGACGGCGAGCACCCAGTCGGGCAGCCCGAGGCCACGCTGGGCGACGAGGGCGAGACGAATGAGCAGCAGGGTGCCCAGCCACAGTCCCAACACCTCCAGGTACACCGAGCGTCGGCTCAGTCCGGGGGTCGGCACGTCGCCAAGCCGAGGCACGCTGTCGCCACCCGTCAGGTCGGCAGGCTTCCCCTGCCCTTCTGGTAGCCGTCCAGGTCCACCGTCACCCACGCAAAGCCCTCCGCTCGGGCCACCTGCGTGACCGCCTCTCGGACGTCTGCCTGCACGATCAATGGCAGCTCCGCAGGGCCCAGCTCAAGGCGGAGCAGCGGACGTCCATCGAGCTCGTGCCAGCGCGCCCGAAACTGTCGAAATCCAACGGTGCGTAGATAGCTCTCCACGGCTCGCACCGCCTTCACCCGGGGCGCAGTCACGCGGGTGCCCACCGAAAAGCGGCTGCCCAGGCACGCAAACGACGGTTTGTCCCACACCTCCACATCGAGCAGACGGGCGATCTCGCGGACGTCTGCCTTGGTGAGCCCCGCCTCCACAAGCGGGTGGCGGACGGCGTTTTCTCCGGCCGCCTGCAAGCCGGGACGGTGGTCGCCGAGGTCGTCGAGCAAGGTGCCGTCGGCCACGAGGGCGAGGCCGAGCTGGGCGGCACGGTCTCGTGCAAGCTGAAACAGCTCCGACTTGCAGAAGTAGCAGCGGTCACCGCCATTGCGGGCGTAGCCCTCGGACTCCAGCTCGTGGGACTCCACGAGCTCGTGGCGCAGGCCATGGTTGGCACACACCCGACGGGCGATGGCGAGCTCCTCGGGCGGAAAGGTCTCGGAGACCGCCGTGAGCGCGACCGCGCGAGAACCGAGCACCTGGTGGGCCACGACCGCCACCACAGCCGAGTCGACGCCACCGCTGAACGCCACGAGAACGGACTCGTAGTCGCGAAGGACCCGCTCGAGGCGGAGGAGCCCTGCGGGGGTGGGGGCATTCATTGGCGCTCCATCGATCGACGCTGCACAGAACAAGGGGGGCCACCGTGCTAACTTCGAACGGCTCGAGCGCGCCGTCTCGACCCCATTCGAGTGTGTCTGCGGTCAACTTCGGCCCCCCGGCTCCCCCCGCTCTCGCCTGCGGGTGCCCGGCAACGTGCCCATCTTCGGAGACGCCATGCGTCCACAGCCTCGAATCTGGTCCTCCATGGCTGCAGCCATCGCGTTGGCCATGCCTGCCTTGTCCTCTGCTGCCGCCTGGCCCGACGACGCAGACTGGGTCGACGTACTGCAGGACGATGGCCGACCGGTCGCAGACTCGCCCCGTGACGGCACGCGTGCCCTCGATGGCGTGGACTGCGTGGGCGATCTCACCGGGTCGGCGGACGGCGGTCCCCGCGCTGCCCTTCGGTGGACCGCCGACGCCGACACCCTCTTCTTTCGAATGATGCTCGACACCAACCCCGAGGACCCCATCGACATCACCGTGGGCACCTGGGGCCTGCTGTTCGACCTTCCGGCGGATGGCGCGGGCTGGGACTACGCCTTCAAGGCCTCGCGCTTCGAGGAGGGCGACGAATTCCTGAACGTGAAGCTCGTGGAGAACAGCCTGGTGGACAGCGGTGTCGACGACTGGCTCGACCCCCACGAGCTGCCCCCCCTCGACGACACCCTCGACAGCACCGTGGTGATTCGCATCGTCGAAGCCGAGGCGGCGCCCACCCCCTTCAGCAACGACGCCGACTTCTACATCGACTTCCAGGTGGACCGCGACCGCCTCGACACCACCTTCGGTCTCGCCGCCGACTCCGCCTTTCGGCTGGCCGGCGCGACCGGAGATGCCGACGTGGTGCGCGAGCAGGCCTTCAACGCCGACCTGTGTGGTGCTGCCCTCGGTGAGACACTGGCCGAGGCGCTGTCCGCCGAGCTCACCATCGACGGTGACCTCGATGGCCTCACTGACCCCCAGGAGGAGCTCCTCGGCACCGACCCCGACGACGAGGACACCGACGGCGACGGCTTGTCCGACTACGACGAGCTCCACACCCACGGCACCGACCCCGTCGAGGCCGACACGGACAACGACGGCCTCGACGACGGCGAGGAGCTCGACCTGGGCACCGTCCCCACCGACGCCGACTCCGATGACGATGGCGTCCACGACGGGGCCGAGGTCGACTACGGCACCAGCCCGCTCGATGCCGACTCCGACGACGACGGTCTCAGCGACGAGGACGAATACCTGTGCAACCCCGACCCCGCCTCCGACCCCAACGACCGCGACGGCGATGGGCGCCGCGATGAAGAAGAGGGCGTGGGAGACTTCGACCAGGACGGCAAGCCCTCCTGGTGCGACGACGACGACGACGGCGACGGCCTGCCCACCCGCGAGGAGCCCGGCTGCGGCTCCGACCCCGATGTCGCAGACACCGACGGTGACGGCATCCTCGATGGCGATGAGAGCTGCACCGACGACAGCGACGGCGACGGCATCGTCGACATCCTCGACCCCACCGACGACCCTGGAGAGGGTGGCGGCGTGGAGCCCGGTCCCGGTGACCTGGATGCGCTCAGTGGCGGCCATCTCGCCGGGGGCTCCTGCTCGGCGACGGGCCTGGGAGCGAGCCTGGTGCCCACCTTCCTCGCCTTCCTGGCCGCCGGGTGGCGACGTCGACGGCAGCTCGCAGGCGCCACCGCGGTGGGGGTTGCACTGCCTGGCATGGCAGGGGCCCAGGAGCTCAACGGCCAGACCTTTCGGCCCGCCCTCGGCGAAGACGACTTCGTGCGCATCGAGGACTCCGACGTCGGCGAACAAGGCGCCGGGGCCGCCTTCTGGCTCCACCACGCCGACGACCCATTGGTGTACCGCTTCGACGACGGCGGCGAGGAGCCCATCCTCGACAGCGTCGGCACCCTCGACCTGCAGGGCTGGGGCGTCATCGGGGTGGCGCGCTTCGGCGTGAACCTGCCCGTGCATCCCTACGCCACGGGCTTCGGCCTCGACAGTGATGGCTCCGCGCACCTCGGCGACCTGTCCACCCACCTTCGCGTCGAGCTCGCAGACCGGCAGAAGGCTCCGGTGGGCTTCGCCTTGTCTGCGGGCCTGGGCTTTCCGACCGGGGATGGCACTGCCTGGCTGGGCGACCCCGGCTTGAGCACCACCGTCTCCGCCATCGCGTCGAAGAACCTCGGGGACGCCTTGCTGGCCGCCAACCTGGGTTTTCGGCTGCGCCCGGCCGAGACCTTGCCCGACGACACGGTCTGGGGACAGCGGGTGCCCTGGGGACTGGGCCTGATGGTGCCCGCAGGCGACCGGGTGAGCCTGACTGGTGAGGTGGCGGGGGAGCTGTTCGTGAACGGCGGCGTGGCCGGACATGGCCTCCCGGTCGAGCTCACGGGCAGTGCCCGGGTGAAGGCCTCGGACACCTGGCACCTCGTGGCGGGCGGTGGCACCGGACTCACCAGTGGCATGGGCGCACCAGCCTACCGCCTGTTGTTCGGCGTGCAGGGCCACTTCGACATCGGGCAGACCACCGCCCCCGCCCCTCGCCTCGGCGCCAAGGAGGTGCGGGCCACCCTCAACGTGGTCTCCAAGGAGAACGGCAAGAGCCTCGGCGGGGCCACCCTGGTGGTGAAGAGTGGGGGCAAGGCTGTGGGCCGCTACACCGTGCCGGCCGACTCGGGCCTCACCCTCACCCTGGAGCGGGGCCAGACCTACGGGGTGGTGATTGCCGCACCGGGCCACCAGGAGGTCGAAGGTGTCCTCACCGTGCCTGCCGACGTGGGCCAGGAGTGGACCTCATCGCTGGAGCTGAGTCCGCTGCACCAAGGCTGTGGTCTCACTGTCGTGGTGCTCGACCAGAGCGGCAGCCCACTCGCCGCGAAGGTGCGCACCGTCGGCGAGGGGCCCGCCCCGACCGATACGGACGCCGCCACCGGGGCCGCGCGGATGGAGCTGCTGCCGGGCGATGCCGTGGAGCTCCTGGTCACCTCGGCAGGCCTCAGCCCCGACCACATCGCGGTCGCCTGCAAGGCCGACAAGACCGGACAGCTCTCGAACATCCGGCGCGAGGTCGTGCTGCAGCCGCCGCGGGCCCGCCTCGCCGGGGGCTTCATCCAGATCGACGAGAAGATCCAGTTCGAGACCGACTCCGACATCATCGACTACCGCAGCCGCGGCATCCTCGACGACGTCGCCCGCGTGATGGCCACCCACCCCGAGATCAAGCTGCTCGAGGTCCAAGGCCACACCGATGCCCGTGGCTCCGAGGTCCACAACCTCGACCTCAGCAAGCGTCGCGCCATCTCGGTCGCCCGCTACCTGCAGCGTGCCGGTGTGGATGCCAGCCGCCTGCGTCCCATCGGCCTGGGCGAGACCAACCCGCGGGACACGAGCGACACCGAGGCCGCCCATGAGGCCAACCGCCGGGTCGAGTTCGTGGTGAAGCAGGTGGCCGGGGGCGACCAGTGATACGGTCGTCCTGACAAGCCAACGGTCCCCTGCTCGACGGTGCGCCCAAGTTGCCTCAAGACGGCCAGCTCTCCGCCCCGCCCCCGCTCGACCGTGCAGTGAGCGGTCCTGCGCGGCGCCGGTCCGTCCCCACCCTCCGGGTCATCGCGGGTCCTGACCTGCTGCGCTTCGTCACGCTGTCCCCCAACCGGCAGCTGCGAATCGGACGCGATGCCGCCACCGACCTGCCGCTGTCCGACCCCACCGTGAGCAAGCAACACGCGCGCGTGGTGGTCGACGCCAAGGGCAGCGCCACGGTCTTCGACCTGCAGTCCACCAACGGCACCGCCGTCAACAACCGGCGCATCCGGCGGGCCCCACTGCGGGCTGGCGACCACCTCGAGGTCGGCGATGTGTCCCTTCGGCTCGACCTCCTCACGCAAGATGAGCTGAACCACCTCGCCCGCGTCTGCGACCACCTCGAGGCGGCGGGCCGCGAAGCCGACACCGGCCTGCTTCCGCGCACCTTTCTCGACACCGGCCTCGGCACGCTGGCCGACCAGTGTGTGCGCACCTCCGTGAGCTTTTCGTGCCTTGCGGTCCGCATCGACCGTCTCGACGAGCTGCGTGACGCCCACGGCGCAGGCACGGTGCACGCTGTCGGGGTGTCCACCGCCCGCCAGCTCATGCTCGGAGTTCGAGACGACGACCCGTGCATGCGCTGGGACCCCACCACCGTGCTGGTCTTCCTTCCCGGTTCTTCCGAGGCCAGTGCAGCCGAGGTCGCCGACCGTCTGCGACGTCAGATCGCCGGACACGACTGGGCCCGCACCGCTCCCCGCCTGTTGGTCACCGTGAGCATCGGCGTAGCCGCGCGGCGCACCGGAGAAATCCTGTCGGGCTGGGTCGGACGCGCCTGCGAAGGTGCCCGCATGGCCGCTGCTTCGGGCCGCAACCGGGTCGAGCGCGCCGGCATGACCTGGCAAAGAGGGGGCCGCAGACGGTAGCGGGTCTGCTTCCACTCCCGCAGGCTGGAATGTGACAGACAGGTCACGCATTCGAGGTGTACCCCTTCAGCTTCGGTCCCACGGACCGTGGAGAGGGTGACGCCACCCCGGTCGCCAAGGGAGGTCAGCATGGGGATGACCGCGCTCCTCTTCGGCCTCGGACTCCTCGCTGCCCAGGCGCATGCGGAACCGAGCCTCGACCCCGCCGCGCTGCTGTCGCGGTACCCAGCCGGCGCCGTGCCCGACACCGACGATGTGCACACCGCCATCGACGCCCTCGCTTCCAACGACCACGGCGACGCCCTCGGTGTGCTGCGAAGCCTGCGCACCCACGAAGCCGGGGCGGTGAAGGCCCACGCCGAGGAGGCGGAGGCTCTGGTGGCCTCCCGAGCCTTGGCGGACATGCGCGGTGATGCGGCCCGCCAGGCCCCCTCCGAGCGCGATCTGCGGAGCTGGCTGGGACGCCACCCCGAGCTGGGTGCGGATGTCGCGCCCACCGAGAAGCGGGTCATCGCCTACGCCGCCCTCGCCACGAAGGGGGCGGCCTGGTCGGGGGACAGCGTGGGCGCGCTCACGCCCGAGCAGTCCGCCACAGCTGTGGAGAAGGCCGAGGCCCTGGAGCTGGCTGGACGCATGGGGTCGGCCCTGCCGCTCTACGTCGATGCCGCCCTCTCCGGCGAGGCCCGAGCGGTTCACGCCCTCATGGCGCGTGGTGTCGACATGGAGCGACTGGCACTGGGCCTGTCGAGCCAGCACGGTGCGCAAGCTGGCCTGCCGCGGCTGGAGTCGGTCCCCGTCGTACACAGCGCAGACCCCTCCACCGTGTCTGTGCTCATCGGTCGGGCGGAAGGCGAGGCCTCGCTCCCCCGGCTGGCGGCCCTCGAAAACCTCGGCTTGTTGCTGCGTGCCGGCGACCTCGACGCCGACCAGGTGAGACGGGCCCGTCGGGCGTTGATGCTGGCTGCCCGAGACACCCGCCCTGCCATCCGCCACACCGCGCAGTCCGCGCTGGCCCAGACCTCACTGCCCTGAGGGTCCCCAGCGGCGGCGAGCCAGGCAGGCGACCACCCCGTTAGGCAGCGGTCGACGGAGGCGGCATGGCAAGACGGCTCGCCGGACGAATGCGGCGCGCGTCGATCTGGCTCCTCGCTGGAGTGGTCGCCATGGTGGGCGGCTTCACCGTGCAGCAGGCCGCTGTGGTCGACGAGGCCGCCGCACGCCGAGACCGGGCCCGCGCCGCCCAGGAGCTGTCCACCCTGGTCGCTCTGTGGGAGGGCCTCGTCACCGACCGCATCCGCAGCTGGACCAGCGACCTCGCCGTGTCCACCGAGCGCGGCCCCCGCGAGCTGCAGCTGCGAAGCTCCGTGGCGTGGTTCGACGCCTACTACCTCTGGACGCCCGGCGAACAAGGCGCGCTCATCTGGCCCGCAACGCCCACCACCGACGACCCCGAGGCTCTGCTCGACGACCCCTGCCTCGCCGAGGCCCACCGCCTGCGCGTCACCGGTCGTGCTCTGGAGGCCGCCACCTCGCTCGACGGATGCCCGTCCACAACACCGGCGCACGGGCTGTTCTCATCCTATCTGGCGGCCCGCATCCGCCTCGCCGAGAAGCAGCCTGAAGCAGCCCTCGCCACGCTGGAGGCCGCCTCCCCTCCCCTGCGGATGTCGCTGCCCCGCGCCGCCAGCCGCGGCTTCGATGTCGGACGCATGCTGCGCCGGCGTGAGCAGGCCCTGACCGCCTACGCCATGCTCGACCGGGATGGCGCGCACCTGGAGCTGCGGCAAGACACCATCCGCGACATCAGCGACCTCGATGGGCCGCTGCTCGACGCCCACCTCGACACCGCCGTGGAGCTGCTCGAGACCCTTCCCGCCGACGACGCCCGCACAGCGCCCCTGGCCGAGCGGGTGCAGCGGGCCCAGCGTCGCCTGTTCGCCTACCGGGTCCTGGGCGAGCGGCTGGTGATGGAGTCCGAGACCGCCCGGGTGGGCGAGCTCCACATCGTGCACGACCTCTACACCCGCCCCGGCTTTCTGCTCGTCTGGACGGCTCTGCCGGACGGTCGGCGTGCCGCAGTGCAGGTCGATGCGCAGCCGCTGCTGCAGTCCTTCGTCGACACCCTCCCCACGTCCACCGGCCTGGAGGTGGTCGACAGCCGCGGCATCCCAGTCGACGAAAACGGCCTCGTAATCGCCGATCAGCCTCCGCTCGACACCGAGGCCAGCGTCCCCTTGGGCCGCCTGTTCCCGCAGCTTCACCTCAGCACGGCGGCCCATGAAGGCGACCCCCTCGCCTGGACCCGTCTCCTCCTGCCGCTGGCCCCGCTCGCCATCTCGTTTCTGCTCGGCGTGCTCGCCATCATGGCGCAGGTGACCGCAGAGCGCCGCGAGCGGGAGCTGCAGAAACGCCAGCAGGAGTTCATCACCCGGGTCACCCACGAGCTGAAGACCCCACTGGCCGGCATCCGCATCATGGCCGAGACCCTCCAGCTCGGAGCCGCCGCCGACCCCGCCACCCGCGACAACTTCCTCGACCGCATCCTCAACGAGTGCAACAACCTCAGCGAGCGCATCGACGAGGTGCTCTCCGCCGCCCGCACACCCACCCTCCGCAACCTCACCCGACTTGGTGCCCACGCTCTCGCCGCTCCGGTCGTGGAGCGCTGGCGTCCGCGCTTTGTGCAGCGGGGCGCCACCTTGGAGGACCGTCTCGACGAGACGCCCGAGGTCGAAGTCGACATCGAGCTCATGCAGGACGCCATCGGCAACCTGTTGGACAACGCGCTGAAGTACGGACGCCCCGGAATTGCAGGCCTTTGCCGCATCCGCACCGGCGTCACCCGACGGTGGGTCATCATCGAGGTGTCGGACAATGGCCTCGGAGTGCCGCCAGAGAAGCGTGAGCTGGTGTTCGAGCGCTTCACGCGCGTCGAGGGACCGGGCCGGGGCAAGGCAGGAGGGCACGGACTGGGGCTGGCCTTCGTGGCCGACACAGCATCCGCACACGGCGGCTTGGTAGAATGCGTGGACGGTATCGACGGCGGAGCGACCTTCCGCATCAAGCTGCCCCGGAGGTGATGGAATGGAGAAGTCCGCGCGAATCGTGGTCGTGGAGGACGACGACACGATCGCCCTCGGGCTGGTCCAGGCGCTGAGGTTTGCGGGCTACGACGTCCGCCACTTCGACCGAGGGGAGACAGCGCTCGATGGAATCGCCGAGTTCAAGCCAGGACTGGTCATTCTCGACGTCATGCTGCCTGGGATCGACGGCCTCACGGTGCTCCGCTACCTCCGAGAGCGCGACAAGGACCTCCCCGTCATCCTCCTCACCGCCAAGACCGGCGTGAACGACCGCGTAGACGGCCTCGACAGCGGCGCAGACGACTACGTCACCAAGCCATTCAGTGCCCGCGAGCTGCTGGCCCGCGTGCGCGCCCGACTCCGCAACGCCCAGCCCGAGGAAGACGAGGAGCGCTTCCAATTCGGCGACAACGTGGCCGACCTTCGGCGGCGGGTCATCGACCGGCGTGGTGAGGAGATTCGCCTCACCACCCACGAGGCGGGCGTTCTCGCCTACCTCATCAAGCGCCGGGGACAGGACGTCACCCGCGAGGAGCTGCTGGAGAACGTCTGGGGCTACAGTCCCACGATGCAGACCCGCACGGTGGACAACCAGATCTTGAAGCTGCGGAAGAAGATCGAGGCGGTGCCGGCCGACCCGCGCCACATCCTCACCATCCACGGCGTGGGCTACCGCTTCGAGCCCTGATCCTCTGTGGGCCGTCAGCCCCAAGAAGACAACGGCCCCGCGGTCCAACACCTGCGGGGCCGAGCTGCTCCGGGCAGCCGCTCACATGGCCAGCTCGCCGCCGTCGATCACGAGGGCATGGCCGTTGATGCCCACTGCGCCGTCGCCAGCGAGGAAGGTGATGGACTCCGCCACCTCATCCGCCGTGAAGACCCGACCCTGCGGGCTGCGACCCTTGAGGCGCGCCTCGATCTGCTCACGGGGAGTCTCGCTGCGCTCCGCGATGTTCTGGATGGCGACATCCATCAGCGGACTCTCGACGTAGCCGGGGCAGACGGCATTGACCGTGACGCCCTGGTGGCCGACCTCGGCGGCCAGGGCCTTGGTGAAGCCGATGAGACCCGCCTTCGAGGCGCAGTAGGCGGCCATGTAGGCCTCGCCGCGCAGCCCGTAGGTGCCGGCCACGTTGATGATGCGACCACGGCCTCGCGAGGTCATGCCCGGCAGCACCTTGAGCGAGCACAGGAAGGCACCGGTGAGGTTGACCTTGAGGTGCTCCTCCCACACACGCACGTCGGTCTTCGTGACCAGCGAGGGACGCACCATGCCGGCGTTGTTGACCAGCACATCCACCGGGCCGGCCGCCATGAAGGCCGCCTCGACGCTCGCGGGGTCGCCGACATCCACGCGCACGGCGTAGGCCTCGATCTCGTCGGCAAGGGGCTCGATCTCGGAGCGATTGCGCGCCATCAGGGTGACGCGAAAACCGAGTTTCTTGAATCGGCGGGCGGTGGCGGCGCCAATTCCGCGACCGCCTCCGGTCACGACGACGTGCTTGGCCTTCGGCATGCTGTTTCCTCCAGTGGGCCGCGCCTTCGGGTCGAAAGCTGCAGCGCAGGGACACAGGTGGGTCGGCAGTGCAGGTGGCCCTGCCGTGGGACTCGTTTTCGTGGGAGCGAAAGAACGTGGGGTGGTCAGGCGCCCGTGGGCGTCACTCCGTGGGAGCGAGCGAGCGATACTGGCCGGCGAAGTAGAGCAGAGGCGCCAGGTCTTCGCGGGCGCGGTTGTCGACCTGGGTGGCCTCGACCCGACCGACCAGGATGGTGTGGTCGCCGCCATCGAGGCGCGCGTGGATGGTGCAGTCGAGGTTGGCCAGGCTCTCGCCGATCCAGGCGGCGCCCGACACCGGGGCCCGAGACACCGTGAGGTCGGCCCACTTCGACTTGCCCTCCTCCCACCAGCCCGCGAAGCGGTTCGACACCGACTCCTGCGCGCGATCCAGCAGGTTGATGGCGAAGTGGTCGAGCTTCTCCAAGCGCCCGTGCATGCGCCCCTTCTTGCCCACACACACGAGGATCAACGGGGGGTCGAGGGACAGCGAGGAGAAGGCGCTGGCCGTCATGCCATGGTCGCCTTCATCATCGGTGACGGTGACGACGGTGACGCCGGAGGGGAAGCGACCGAGGGCGGCCTTGAACTCTTGGGCGGGAACAGCCATCTGCGGGGACTCCGGGCCGTGCGGCTCTGGGGCAGGCCCCCCACCGACGTTCGAGGGGGGCGGGTTCGCCGGCTTCTGCGCAAGGGGCGCGCTCGGCCGCAGGGAAGACTTCGTGAAGAGCAGGAGGTGCGCTGGAGGACGATGGACGGTAGGTCGTTTCGGCCAGCAGCCAGACCCCGCAAGGTCGGCCGGGATCCCTTGAACCGAGCGGGTCGATGCAGGGCCAGCGCGTGCTTTCGACTCGCTGCTGACGGCGCACGATCGATGGCGCCAAGCAGTCGGGCCGGTGTGCCGAGTGGTCGACACAGCACCGCCGGCGCCCTTAACATGTCACAGGCGCATCCGAACCCATCCAAGCAGAACCCGCTGCTGCGAGCGAGCCGACTCATGTTGCTGACACCACTGCGCGTGGCCCGACCGGAGCTGCGCAACGAAGTGGTCGAGCTCGTGGAGCGCCTGCATGGGTCGGCCGACGGGGTCACCTTTCCCGTGGTGGAGCTGGTTCGGCTGCTCGGCATCACAGTGGCGCCCGCCTTCCACGCCGAGCTCGAAGCCCGGGGCCAGATCCACTTCGATCACCAGCACTTCCGCAACGAAGGCACCGCCATCCGACGACGGGTCCGGCTCGGTGGCGTCGAGATGAACCTGGAGGTGGCCCCTCACCTGCGCGGAGACGTCGAGCGCTCCAGCAGCGGGGGCATGCGCCTCATCTTCGAGCGTGCCGGCACCGTGCGGCTGTCGAAGCTCGTGTTGCGCGCCCGACTGCACGCTCTGCACCTGCACAACGACCACATCGACGTGGAGCTCCGAGGTGGCGGCGGACTGCGCATCGACCTCGTGTGAGTTGCCAACTGTGGCTGTCGTCGGCGCGCTGATCAGCCACCCGACGTGATAGCCCCCGCCAATGGGGACACTGCGCGCGCCGCATCACTGCGCGAGGGCGAGGTGTCCGTGTTCCGTTCCCGTGCTGGCTCCCGGAGCGGCTGATGGCCCCCACCTCCGAATCCACCCCTCCCGGCTCCGGCTCGGGCCGCTCTGCACGCCTCGGGCAGCGGGTCGGTCCATTCCAGCTCGTGGAGCGCCTGGGCCTGCGCGACGACATCGGCCTGTACCGGGCGACCCGACCCGCTGGCTCCCGGTCCCCCCACACCGTCGCCATCCGCATCGCCGAGGATGTCCGCGACGACCGGGCCGCCGCCTGGGTGCGCCACGAGTACGACATCCTGCGCCGGCTCGACGACCCCCGCATTCCCAAGGCATTCGGCTACTACAGCAGCCAGGTGGGGGTCGCGACCTCCCTGCCTCCAGAGCTCACGCTCTCCGATGTGCTCGATGCCCGTCGGGAAGGCCGCGTGCCCCTCGATGTCCCCACGGCGGTCGACATCGTGGTGGAGCTCGCCGAAGCGTTGCGGCACGCCCACGCCATCACCGGGCCCGATGGTCCCATCTGCCACGGCCACCTGAGTCCGGAGTCGGTCGGACTCGCAGCCGACGGGCAGGTGGTCTTGTTGGGACTGGGGGCGCCCCCCCAGGAGGTCCCCCTCGGCTACCGCCCGCCCGAGCAGGTGGCCGGCGCATTCGTGGACAGCCGCAGCGACCAGTGGCGCCTCGGTGCGCTCATTGTCGAGCTCATCCTCGGAAGCGCCCTCTACGACGGCCTCGACGACCCAGACTCCGCCGCCGGCATCGGACAGGTCGGGCCCTGGCTCAGTCGGATGGAGCGCCGTCAGCCCGCCCTCGCCCGCATCAGCTCCAAGCTCCTCGCGCAGGCCGCGGGCAACCGCTACGGCACCGAGAACGAGCTGATTCGGGATCTTCTCGAGTCCGCTCGTGTCATCGGCGGGAGGCCGGACCGCCGCGCACTTGCCAGCCGGGTGTTGTCGGTGCGCGAGGCCGAGGCCCGCCGCCATGCCGAAGCCGCCACCACCATCGAAGACGCCCGTCCCCCGGAGCTCGAGCGGGTGCCAGCTCCACCGGTGCAGCCGCCCCAGCCCCGCGTGATCCCCCGTGAGGTGGTGGTTGCGGAGGACTCGATTCCGGATCCCGCGTCGGTCTCCGAGCTGCCCCACGCCCCCGGGGTGCCCGATGTCGAGCGCGCCCAGGCAGAGCCGGCAGAGGTCGAGCTTGCCGAGGTCGACGAGCCCGACCCCACCATGGTTCCTGTGGAGATCGACGAGGACGACCCCTCTCTCGGACTCGGCCGGGTCGCAGTCGCAGACCATGAGGAGGACGGTCCGAGCCTCGGGTCCAACCTGCCCGGTCTCCCCCACACCGCCGACCCCTTCGAGGACCCCCTCGAGCTGCCCGTCGATGGTCCGGTCCTCACGCATGCCGCCATCGCCGCACCCATCGGCGAGCCCGAGCTCGAGACCACCGACCCTGTCGCCCCGGAAGCCGAGGCCACCGAGGTCGTCGACCGCAAGCCCCGCCCCACCCCTGCGGGGCCTCGGCCCAACAAGTGGTTCCCCAGCGAGCTGGGCGCCATGGCCGCAGTAGGAATCGCGGCCCTCATGGCGGTCGCCTTCCTGGCGTGGCGATTCGGCTGAGCCATGACCACCCTCGACACCCAGGTCATCGCGCCCGGCATCACGCGCATCGCCGTCCCCAGTGACACCCTGCCCCCTGCGACCTCCACCAATGCCTGGGTGCTGGGCGGACAGCAGGTCTTCGTGATCGATCCCGGCGGCAACAGTGAAGCCGTGCGCGAGGCGCTGCTCCAGGCCCTGGGCGACCGGCAGGTGCTCGGCATCGTCCTCACCCACCACCACAGCGACCACATCGCCGGGGTCGCCCACCTGTCCTCCGCCACAGGGGCCGCAGTCTGGGCCCACCGGGACACGGTCCCCATGGTGCCCTTCCAGGTGGGTCGCACGTTGCACGAAGACGACGTGCTGCAGACCGATCTCGGCGACTGGCGCGCAATCCACACCCCGGGGCATGCCGTCGGACACATCTGCCTTGTGCGCGACGACGGGCACGCCGTGGTGGGCGACCTTGTCGCAGGCGACGGCACCATCCTGCTCGCGCCGCCCGAGGGCCACCTCGCCACCTACCTGCACAGCCTGCAGCGGATGAAGGCCACCGGCATCCACACCGCGCTGCCCGCCCACGGCCCGGCACTCGATGCCCAGAGGGTCCTGTCCACCTACCTGCAGCACCGGGGCCACCGCACCCAGCAGGTGGTTGACGTGCTCGCGGAGTCTCCATCCGAGCCGCTCGCACTCGCCGGCCGCATCTACACCGACATTCCCGCCGCTTTCCATCCCATCGCCGCCATCCAGCTTCGGGCGCACCTCACCTGGCTGGAGGAGGCAGGGCGCGCCGATGCCCATCCCGACGGCACCCACAGCTTGCGCAACCATGTGGACTGACGGGCTCTTCATCACGGGCACCGACACCGAAGTCGGAAAGACGGCCACCACTGCCCTGCTCGCCCGTGCGCTGGTGCTGGCGGGCCAGGCCCCCACGGCGATGAAGCCCATGGCCACCGGGTCTGCGCCTCCCGGGGAGGATGCCCTGGCGCTGGCCAGAGGCGCCGGTCATCCGCCGAAGGTCTGGCGCTGCTGGCCCACCCCCGTCGCTCCCAATCGGGCGGCGCGCATGGCCGGTGCCACCGTGCCCATCCATGACTGCCTCCGCTGGATTCGACGCCAGCCGAAGCCGTGGATGGTCGAGGGCGTGGGAGGCTGGCGGGTCCCGCTGGCACCGGGATGGGATGTGTCCCGGCTCGCCCGCACCCTCGCGCTTCCAGTGCTGGTCGTATCCGCCAACCGACTCGGCACCCTCAACCACACGCTGCTCACGGTGGAGGCGGTGCGCGCATCGGGCCTGGCGGTGGTCGGGGTAGTGCTGAATGGCGGCGTGGCGGGTGCTTCCGACGCATCCACCACCTTCGGGCGCGGCAACCTCGATGACCTCCGCACACAACTCCCCGGTGTGCCGGTCGTGCCGATCCCGCGGATTCGTCCGCCCGACACGGATGCGCTGGCGCGGCGGCTGCTCTCGTCGCTCACGGGACGGTAGGCGCCACCTCTACGAACGGCCGCAGCTCGTCGACGGTCTTCGGTCCGATGCCTTTCACCCGAACCAGCTCGTCGACCGTGGTGAAGGGACCATGGGAGGACCGCTCGGCAACGATGGCCTCTGCGCGGGCGGGACCGACCCCGGGAAGCGCCTGCAAAGCGGCGGAGGTCGCGGCGTTGAGGTCGAGGGGGAGGCCCACCACCAGGGTGTCCTCCATCGCGGAAAGCTGCGCGATCTCACCGTCGAAGTCGATGCGGCTGCCAGGAGGAACCGGACGGTCATCCGTCACCTCCGGCACCCCTGCCGCCGCCAGGGCCGCTGCCACGGTCACAGGCAGCCCGACCGCATGAAAGCCGGGCGTGGGCACGGCACCCCGAACCTCCACCACCAGCTCGTCGACCAGACGGTCGTGCCCGTCGTCAGGTGGGGGCGGGTCGTCGGTGCGGTACACCCACCAGGTGGCGAGGGAGACAACGCTGAGCAGGCCGGCCATCACGCGCAGCTTGGGCCCCTGGGCAGAGCGGGTCCGGCGTCCGAAGTCGGGTCGGTCAGCGCCCATTGGCGTGCCCCTCCCACTGCTCCTTCCAAGCCAGGAGGACGCGGCGTCCAACCGTGCCCCGGGCCCGGGCCTCACCGCGCCGACCATCATCGAGAACAGCCAGCTCCACGTCAATTCCATCAAGGGGCAGCAAGTCCTCCACCCGACTCGCCCACTCCACGAGGGACACCCCGGGCCAGTTCTCCAGGGTCTCCTCCAGGCCGATGCCCTCGGCTTCACCGGGCTGCAGGCGGTAGGCGTCGGCATGCAGCAGCGGCACTGTCCCGTCGTGCTCATCCACGAGGCTGAAGGTCGGACTCACCACCTCGCTGTCCACGGCCAGGCCCCGGCCAACCCCCTGGGCAAAGGTGGTCTTGCCCGCCCCCAGGTCGCCGTGAAGGGCCACGCACACAGCCGCCTGCGCAACTTCACCCAGGGCCTCCCCCCAGGCCTGCGTGGCGGCGGCATCGGGGAGATCCACCGTCCAGACGAAGGGACGCTCGGCTTGTGGCTGACTCATCGAGACATCCTCCGACAGGTCGTCGCTGACCCACACCAGCAGGCTTGTTCGGCGCCTTGTGGGCCACCTGCCCCACCCGCCCCGGGCCACTGAGCCATTGTCAGCACCGCGCTTGCGTGAAAGGGAAGCCGCGCACAGGCGGGCGCCGATGATATCCGCTCAGGATGCTGCGGCCGACCCCAGCCCCGCGGCTCACCTCCGCCCGTCCCCTTCTCGTCCGGAGCCCCGGCCGGTGACCGTCGACACGCTGCTCAGCTACGGACTCGTCGCCGTCTTCGTCGCTCTCATCACCACCTCCCTCGGCTTGCCGATTCCAGAGGATGTGAGCCTCGCAGCGGCGGGCGTGCTGGTGGCGAAGGGACACGCCCCCTACTGGGCGGCTTGGATTGTCGGCTACGTGGGCGTGCTGGGCGGCGACATCATCGCCTACGGCATGGGGCGCCGCGTGGGCCTGCATCCACAGGGCTTCATCGCCCGCCTTGTTGGCCCCGAAGACATCGAACGCATCGAGCGATTCTACCGAAAGTACGGCCCCTGGGCGATCGTCATCGCGCGGCAGTTTCCCGGCATGCGCATGCCCGCCTTCTTCTTCGCAGGCGCGAGCGGCATCCGTCCCCTTCGCTTTCTCGCCTTCGACGGCACCGCGGCCATCATCACCACGTCGGTCTTCACCGGGCTCGGCTTCTGGTTCGCCGACCGCCTCGACTGGCTGCTGGAACAGCTCGCTCCATTCCAGCAGATCGGTCCCATCGTCCTCACCGTCGCCATCGGTCTCGTGGTGTGGCGAGTCGTGCGCCAGCAGCTCAAGCGTCGGCGGGACGCGCAAGCACCCTGAGCGGCTGGGCCCTGTCCCCCCGTCGCTCCACCAAGGCGACCATCCAGTCGTCGGCCGCATCGTAGATGACGTAGCACCGGCCATCTTCGACCGAGTCTGGCGGCGCGGGAGCCACCCCGGAGCCTCGCAGGCGGGCCACCTGTTCCGGGGTCGCAGCCACTCGCGGAAGGTGGCCGAACGCCTGCCAGGCGGGACGCGCCAAGACAAGCAGTCCAGCGCGCACCTCGTCGCGGGGGCGCCACTGAACGCGCTCTTGCCCGCGAGCGGGACGGAGCACCGGTCGCCAGCCGCCGTGGGTCGCGGGATCGTCGACCGCCAGACCTGCGAGGGTGTCGATGTCGACGGCCTGGGCGATGTCGAAGGGACCACTCTGCAGTCGCCGCAGCTCCACGAGGTGGCCCACCGTGCCGAGGGCCGCAGCCACCTCCTCCGCGAGCACCCGGATGTAGGTGCCCTTGCCGCACTGCACGCGGATCCGCAGGCGGTCGGCCTCCAGGGACAACAGCTCCACCCCATCGATGCGAATGGGGCGGGCAGGAACCTCCACGGGCTCGCCGGCGCGCGCGTAGCTGTAGAGCGGGCGGCCCGCGACCTTGACGGCAGAAAAAGGCGGCGGAGTCTGCATCCGCTCGCCCACGAACCCATCGAGAACGGACTGTACATGGCGGTTATCGAGCACGGGAACCGCCGCGGTCTGCACCACCTCACCCTCGGGGTCGCCTGTCTCGGTGGACGCGCCGAGCTGGATGAGGCCCTCGTAGACCTTCACGTCCTCGTCGAGAAAGGAGATGAGCCGGGTTGCGGACCCCAGGGCCACCGGCAGGACACCCGTGGCGAAGGGGTCGAGGGTGCCCGTGTGGCCCACCTTTCGCGCGCCGATGAGCGCCCGCACGACCGCGACCACATCATGGCTGGTGATGCCCACCGGCTTGTCCACCACCAGAAACGACGGTGGGGCGGTGCGCTTCACTCCTCGCCCCCGCCCTCACGGCTCACTCGCTCCGCCGCCATGCGGTCGAGCAAGCGCGTCATGCCGATGGCTTCATCGAGCAGACCGTCAATGTGAAAGCGGAGCTCGGGGGTATGCCGCAAGCGGAGCTCACGGCCGAGCTGACGACGCAGGTAGCCGGTCGCGGACTCCAGGCCGTCGAGCAGCTCCTCACTGTCCCCGCCGCCCCCCAGGGGGACGACATTGATGTCGGCCACCCGAAGGTCGGGAGACATGCGAACGCGCGTGATGGTGAGCGCGGTGACGCGGGGGTCGCGAATTCCCCTGCGAAACAGCGACGTGAGGACCTGGGTGACCTGTTGGGCCACCCGCTCTGGACGGTTGTGGGTCGACATCCGCGGGGCCTAATCCCACCCCGACGGCAGATCAACGCCGGCTCAGAAGTCCTCGGACAGGGGCTCGGCCGGCAGATCGGTGAGGGCGCGGGCGACGTCGCGGTTCAGCGGACCCTGCCACCAGGCTGGCGCCCCTACACACGCATCGAGTGCGCGCCGGGACAGGGCCACGGCTCCGATGGGGTCGGCATCGAGCCAGGCCCGCAGGCGCACAATGGCCGCCTGTCGGGTGGGACCGTGGGCCACCATCCCGAGCAGCGGGTCGCCCGCCTCCACCGACTCGCCGACCACCACCTCGGGGTCGATGCGCAGCCCGCCGTTGTCGACTCGATCGACGGTGCCATCGTTGTCGGCCACGACGCCCGCCCAGACCGCCGACACGCGGGCCTGGATGGCCGCCCGCTTCCACCGCAGCGCGTCCCGCGAGGCCAGGCGCATCTGAGCATCGACCAGATCGACGTCGTAGGCGACCTCTGTGGCCCCATGCCACGGCTGCAGGCCCGGGCGCAGCTGCAACAGATAGGCGCGGCCATCCGGGGCGAGCAGGAAGCGAACGGTGCACAGTCCCCGCCACTCCAGCTCGTTCGCGAAGGACTCGGCGGTGCGGGCGAGCTCGTAGCGAAGGGCGTCGGACAGCCCGGGGGCGGGGGCCTCCACGAGCAGGTGCCGGCGCTTGTCGCGCAGAGTGACGTCTCGGTCGCCCACCGCCACGGCCGCTCCCTGGGCGTCGACCAGCACGGGAACCTCGATCTCCCGGGCGCCCGCCACCTCACGCTCCAACACGAGCGGACCCAGCCGCAGCCAGCGGGGAATGGCCACATCGACCTGGGCAAACTCGGTGAGAACCGGCCGTGGATGACCAATCTCAACATCCACTGGCCGAATACGCGCGGGCAGGCCGACCCGCACCAGCCAGCTCCGCGCTGCCTCCAGGTCGCAGAGAGGGCCGCTCGATGGGACGACTGCGATGCCAGCGCCCCGGGCACGGATGAGCGAGATGCTGCGGTCGAGCGCAAGCCCAAGCGACTCCAGACCCGGACCCGCCCAGGCGACACCGGCATAGGCGAGCTGCTCCACGAGGCGCAGGCTGCGGGCGGCATCCCCACAGCCGGGGTGCAGTGCGTCGCAGCCCGAGTCGTGCAAGGCCGACACTGCCGCGGTGGGGTCGGGCCAGCTGCGATCTCGGGCGGGCGGCACAGGAATGCAGAAGTCGACCGCATCGAGCCAGCCGGCCTCCGCCTCTTCGGGACGGGCCAGCGCCACCACCTCCACGCCAGCCTGGCGTCCCCAGCGGGCGAGCCGCAGTGCAGCGCCGCGGCGGTCGGCGACGAGCACACGGCGTATGGTCGGCCCGTCGCGCAACGCCCCTCCTCGTCTTCGGTGGTGCGCGCCGAAGATAGCAACCTCGCCCCGGTCCTGGAGCGATCAGATGACTTCCATCGCCGCCCCCATCCGCGAAGTGGTCGTCGTCGGCCAGGGACGCCTCGGCGGCACCGTCACCTGCCAGCTTCGAGATGTGGGCATCGAGGTCCACGCTGTGCGTCGCGGCGACCCCATCCCGGCAGGCGTACTCACCTGGCTCACGGTGCCCGACGCCGCGATTCCAGGCCTGGCGGCCCGCTGTGCCGGGTCTCCTGTGCTGCTGCACGCCTCCGGCGCCTCCGACCTCAGCGTGCTCGGCGACCATCCCTGCGCAGGGTCCCTGCATCCCCTCATGACCTTTCCGGGCGGACCTCCCCCACCCCCACCGGTGCCTGCTGCGGTGAGTGGGGCCCCCGCGGCCTTGGCAGCAGCCCGTGCGCTGGCGGAGGCGCTCGGCTGGACACCCTTCGAGGTGGTTGGCGACCGGCGGGCCTACCACGCAGCTGCGGTGGTCGCGGGCAACTTCGCCACCACCTTGCTCGCGGAGGC
>ENA-OWNT01000878-OWNT01000878.1-seawater-metagenome-genome-assembly--contig:-NODE-878-length-50377-cov-7.382525_pt1 | contig 50377 bp, 36 predicted proteins | sample MGYA00238136_ERZ651165 | MGnify/ENA primary metagenome ERZ651165 (study PRJEB26861, sample SAMN08777766) | seawater metagenome | isolation source: coastal seawater | place: USA: Florida | collected... | reverse complement strand
CGAGAGGTCTTCTCGTACATCGAGGGCTTCTACAACACCCAGCGCTTGCACGGTCAGCTCGGGTACCGCTCACCGGTAGACTTCGAGGCGACCGTTTCACCCTGCGACCAATCCAGACCACCCCCACCACCCTGTGACGCAGCCCCTGCACGACAGGTTCACCCCACAACCGCTCCGGCCTGAGGTCGGAGTGCTACAACTGTCCACGGAAATGGGGCAACTTCACGCAGCCTGAGCCGGTCAGCTTCCCTGTGAGCCGGTGTTGGCATGAAGCCGAGGGAAAGCTGAATACGAACACCATCCTTCTGACGAAGAAGGCTAGCATTCATGTCGACGGGGACAGTATCTGCTATCGCTTCACAAATGGGGACATGCTGGCAGCGGGTGTTTTCGACTTTCCAACCCCGTGCTCGCATATCTACGACATCGTGTCAAGTCGTCGTCTCATCCATTGCCATTGTAGTTGTACGTTTCCCAGCGCACTCATGTTGCCCGAATGGGAACTCCGGGTACAGTGCTTCAACAGTCGACTGCCTCGCGTGTTTCAGTCGCATCTGCAGCTAACAGTCCGTGGTGGAATACGAATGCGTAGAACCCGAGCAACAGAGTGTGAACTTCCTCTGCTCCTGAGGGAGGCAATTGAGGACGGCCGTTGGACCAAAAGGGGCAAGAACGGGTCTATGGTGGATTCCGTGGGAAGGCTCTACGGTATTGAGCATCCGCAGGAGGCCATTCGCCTGTTGGATAGGGATGGGATGTTCGGCGCAATCCTCGCCTGGTCCAAACCGTACTTCCCGGGGCAATTCGCGGGCGCACCTCTGCTTGGAATGGTCCTGCCACCGGAACCCAATATCCTCGTGACCCTTCCGCTGGTTGACCTACGGCGGTTCTACCCGCTTGCCACCTTGAACACGGGGCCGTTCTTGGGGCTGGACTACCGGCTTGGCAAGGAGCCCTCCGTCGTGGAGGCGAAACCTGTAGGGCGGTACTCGTTCCATTGGACGGTCGCATACCGGAGCATACGGGAGTTCTTCTTAGCCTTGGACGGGGATTCTCGATAGCCAATCGCTGAATCCGCTTGTTGAGGGTTGGGGTTCCAACTCCATCGACGACCGATGGTTCATCGACGGAATGTCCGCCAGGCGCTGACCCGAGCACGCTCACCGTGGGCCACGTGCGAGGCCACTGTCCAAGATCTCGTCACCCCCGACGGAATCCTGGCACCCCGCACCGGGAGCGGTCGAGGCCGGGTCTGCCAAGGCGATGTCCACAGCGGGTTCCTCGCGCCATGCAGAGCTGGCCCGCCACTTGCATCCGCTCAACGCCTCCCCCAGCTGGAGCCGAGATGCGCTGTGTCCCCCTGATGTCCTGGATGGCCCTGGTCGCCGTGTCTACCGCGTGCGACGAAGCTCCCACCGAGAAGGCGGGCCCAGAGACCGACTGCACCTCGCCTTCCGCGTACTTCGGCGACGCCGACGGCGATGGCTTCGGCGGCGGCCGGCTGGTGGTGGAGGCCTGCACCGCTCCAGAGGGCTTTGTAGACAACGACCTCGACTGCGACGACCTCGACCCCGCCAGCCACCCGGATGCCCCCGAGGTGTGCGATGAGGCCGACAACGACTGCGACGGCACCATCGACGAGGACGTGCAGCTTCCGTTCTATGCCGACACCGATGCCGATGGCTTTGGTGACGAAGCGCAGCCAACAGAAGCCTGCACCGCTCCCGAGGGCTTCGTCGACAATGCCCTCGACTGCGACGACGCCGATGGCTTGCGTCATCCCGATGCGCTCGAGGTGTGCGACGGTCTGGACAACAACTGCGATGGAGCCACCGATGATGCCGATCCAATGGTCGACCACTCCACTGGCACGCAGTGGTTCCCGGATGTCGACGCCGATGGCTTTGGCGACTCTGCAGCTGCGGGGATGTGGGCCTGCGATGACCCGTCCACCGCCGAAGGTGCCTTCACCACGGATGCCACAGACTGCGACGATACCGACCCCCTGAGCCACCCGGCGGGCACCGAGGTCTGCGACGGGGCCGACAACAACTGCGACGGCACCACTGATGAAGGGGTGCTGGTCACCTGGTACGCCGACCGCGACGTCGACGGCTACGGCGCTTCCGGCGACTTCGTCGAAGCCTGCGAGGCGCCCGATGGCTTCCTGGCCGACGCGTCTGACTGCGACGATGCCCAGCCAGCGGTGTTTCCGGGCGGCACCGAGGTGTGTGACCTGCTGGACAACAACTGCGATGGCACGGTGGACGAAGGCGTGCAGACCACCTTCTACGCGGATGCCGACCTGGACGGCTTCGGCAGCGCCACCCACACCACCCGAGCCTGCACGGTGCCCTCGGGCTTCGTGGCGGAGCCCACCGACTGCGACGACTCGACGTCCACGGCCTACCCGGGAGCCACCGAGTACTGCGACACCATCGACAACAACTGCGACGGTGACGTGGACGAGGGGCTGACCACCACCTACTACCAGGATGCCGACGGCGATGGCTATGGCGACAGCAGCACCGGCGGGGACCACTGCCTCGCACCGTCAGGGATGGTGACGGCCGACGCCGACTGCGACGACACGGACGCCACGACTTATCCGGGAGCCACTGAGTGGTGTGATGGCATCGACAACGACTGTGACGGCTCGGTCTTTGACGAAACCAATGTGGCCACGTTCACCGACTCCGCCGGCAACAAGACGGACGTCTCGGCGAACTTCTACTACTCGGGGAGCCGGTTCCGGTCGTCGGCCGACGGTACCCTCCACCTGTGTCGCGGCGGCTACGACAATGGCCTGTCGCTGTCGCATCAGGTGGATGTGGTGGGCATCGGCGGGAGCACCTCCGTCGAGCTGTCCGGCGGCATCTACGTGACTGCCGACGCCTCGTTGACCAACCTGTCGATCAGCTCCGGCTCGTACTACAGCGCCACCTCGGTGAGCTGCAACAACGGCAGCCTCGTGATGACCGATGTGGAGATCGAGGGGGGAAGCCGCGGCTTCGACTACGCCATCGAGTCCTTTTGGTGCGACCTGGAGTGGGTCGGAGGAGGCTGGAGCGACGAACCGGACCTGGGCATCAACCTCAGCGGTGGGTCCTTCTACGGCGAGTCGCTGGACCTGGTGTCCCGCAGGGGCGACTACTTCTATGACGGCGGGGCCATCGACGCGTCGAATGCCCACGTCGAGCTGCTCGATGTGGACGTGCGGGGCTTGGCGGACCAGGGAGGGGGGATCAACCTGTACTCCAGCGACCTCATCGCCGAAGACAGTGACATTGAAGGCGACGCCGACAGCGGTGGGGACGGCATCTACGTGGGCAACAACAGCACCGCCGAGCTGACGAACACGAGCGTGACCGGAACCACAGCAGACGGCATCGAGATCTCCGGCTCGTCCAACACCTACACCATCACGGCCTCCAGCACGACCACCACCTGCGACCACAGCTCGGGCACATGCTACTGAGCGCGCTTCCGGACGGCCGAGGGGCCTCGCTCGAGTGCCAGCTCGGTCTCTCCACGGTGCGGCTTGGTTTGTCGGCGCCGGGGTCGCGTTGCATGGCTCTCTAAATCCCAACACAGGGGCCACAGTACCCCCCAACACAGACCTGGATGCCCATGTCCACCAACATCCGCCGGCTCCTTCCCCTGCCCCTCCTGCTCACCAGCTGCGCCGAGCTCCCCTTGGTGGACTCTGGTCCAGGGGCCCCTACGCCCACCGAGCGACCGGAGCCGCCAGCCGGTGCGGCCTCCCTCGCCCCCGACTCTGTGGTCCGCCGCATCGCCAAGGACCGTCGCCAGTTCAAGCAGCGCGCTACGGGGGTGCTGGGGGCCCACATCCCCGGCGTGCTGCACGCCGAGCTCGGGGAAGCGGGCCTGGTGGCCTGGTCAGGGGTCGACGAGCTGCACCTGCGCACCACCGCTGTGGCCGGACTTTCCCTCGAACCCGTCACGCCCGCGCTCGGCGGCTGCGCCCCCACCAGCGAGCTTGTCGGTGGACGCTGTGCCCCGGCTGCCGAGCTGCACCACGACGGCCTGACCGAGTGGTGGACCAGCGACCCCCGTGGAGTGCGCCAGGGCTGGACCGTCTCCGCGCATCCTGAGCCGGGCAGCACCGAGCTCGAGCTGCGTGTGGACCTCGGGCCGGGAGAGGTCGTCGACATCGACCCGGACGGCGCCGGCGCGACCCTGGCTGGCTCCACGGGTGCCTTGTGGCGGTACACGGAGCTGGTGGCCTGGGACGCCGAGGGGCGCTCGCTCGAGGCCTGGCTGAAGCGGGACGCTGCGGACCTCGTGGTGGTGGTGGACGTGGCAGGCGCACGCTGGCCGGTGACCGTGGACCCGCTGGTGGGGGCGGTGAGCCTGGACGAGGCCAAGCTCACGGCCTCCGATGGGGCGGCCGGCGACCTCTACGGGGGGTACTCGGTGTCCGCGGCCGGGGACCTGGACGGCGACGGCTACGACGAGCTCGTGGTGGGCGCCTATGGTGACGACAGCGGCGCAGCATACGTGTACTACGGCTCTGCCACGGGCGTGCGCAGCAGCGCCGAGGCCAAGCTCACGGCCTCCGATGGGGCGGCGTCTGACGCCTTCGGTGGCTCGGTGTCGGGGGCGGGGGACGTGGACGGCGACGGCTACGATGACCTCGTTGTGGGCGCCCCGGGGGACGACGACATGGGGTCGGGCAGCGGCTCGGCGTACGTCTTTTCGGGTGACTGCCTCGACGGCGACAGTGACGGGTACTGCGACTACGACGACTGCGACGAGAGCGACTCCACCGTCCACCCGGGCGCCACCGAAGCCATCGACGACGGCCGGGACCAGGACTGCGACGGCACCGAGCTGTGCTACGCCGACGCCGACGACGACGGCTACACCGACGGCAGCACGCTGGTGGCCTCCACCGACACAGACTGCACAGATCCCGGCGAGGCCACGTCCAGCTCCCCGACCGGAGAGTGCGACGACACCGACGCCTCCATCCACCCTGCGGCGACCGAAGGCGTGGGCGACGAGGTGGACTCCGACTGCGACGGCACCGAGCTGTGCTACGCCGACTTGGACGACGACGGCCACATCGACGGCCGGACCTTGGTGGCCTCTGGCGACACGGACTGCACGGACCCCGGCGAGGGCACCGCCAGCGACCCGACCGGCGAGTGCAACGACAGCGACGCCACCATCTTTCCCGGCGCCGCGGAGGCCGTCGGTGACGGGGTGGACTCCGACTGCGACGGCACCGAGCTGTGCTACGCCGATGCCGACGACGACGGCTACACCGACGGCACGACCACAGTGGCCTCCACCGACAACATCGCGTGTACCGATGCTGGCGAGGGCCTCGCGACGGACCCCACCGGCGAGTGTGATGACACGAACGCCGCCGTCCACCCTGCTGCCGACGAAGTCTGCGATGGCCTGGACAACAACTGTGACGGCATCACCGACGACGACTCCGCCGTGGACGCAAGCACCTGGTACGCCGACACAGATGGCGATGGCTACGGAGACGCGGGAAGCACCCGCGCGGCCTGCGAACAGCCCGCCGACACAGTGGCCGATGCCTCCGACTGCGACGACACCGATCCCGAGGCCTACCCCGGCGCCGAAGAGCTCGAAGGCGACGGCATCGACCAGGACTGCGACGGCGCAGACGCACCGTCCGACAGCGATGGCGACGGCGCAGACGCACCGTCCGACACCGATGGCGAGGGCAAAGGCGAAGGCGGCGAAAAGGGCGGCGGCTGCGCCACGGCGTCTGGCAGCGGCTCAACCGCTGTGCTCGGCCTGCTGGCCTTGGGTGGTGTGCTCCGTCGGCGCCGCCGTTGAGCTGCTCCCCGGCGCGTGCCCCTACCCGGGAGCCTGGACCATGCACGCCGTGTCGTCGCTCTGCGCGACGCCACCATGAAGCCGATGCGGTCGGCCTCGACGTCAATGCCGATGGCCGTGGCCCGCTCCGCTGCGGCGGAGTGGGTGGCCAACCAGGACAACAGGCTCGACGCGGCGCTGGAGGGCGCCTCCTTCGGGTCGCCCGGGGGCCGACCTGCTGCTCTCCATCGGCAGCAACGGCCTCGACGTCGACGTCGACGGCACGCGCCAGCACAACCCGGACCCCTCCCGCCTCGACGCCCGCAAGCTCGCCCTGGCCCAGCGCACCGACCGCGTGCACTTCGCCCCCACCGCCGCGCCTGGACCCGCCGCCCGGGCAACCCGGTCACCGGGCCCTTCACGACTCCCCTGTTGGACGACCCGCCGGGCCCCTTCGACGCGCCCGGGGCGGCCCTCGACAACGACCCTGTCCCTCCGACATCCGCGCGTGCACCGCATCACACAGGGGTGCTCACCCGCACCGAGTCGTCTCCAACATCCAGTGTCGGTGGCACGTCCCTTGCTCTCCGCCGCTCCGCTTGAAAGGCTGCCCCAAGCCCCCTCCCGCCGTGCCGGAGTCTCGTCATCGCGCCCTCCACACACCACCCCATCGCCTCCATCCGGTCGCCCGCAGAACACCTGGACTTCTTGCGCCGGGTGCCCCGTGTGGGCTTGCTCTGGCACCTGGTGGTGCTACCCATCCTCCTATGGAGTCCGGAGCTGTGGCGGCTGGGCTGCTGGGGACTTGCAGTCGTGGCACTGGTGGGCCTCGAGGTCGCTGAGCGTGTGGGCCGGCAAGACAAGCGCTTCCGGCTGTCATCCCTGGCCATCTTCCTGGTGATTGGGATGGTGCAGAGCGAAATCATCATCGTCACCGGCGGTACGCACAGTCCGTTCGTGCTGATCTTTCCGCCGTCCGCCATCGTGCTCACGTACCTGCTGGGCAAGCGGGCTACGGCACTCAATGGCTACCTCGCCATCCTCGTGGTCGTCCTCACGGCGGCAGAAGTGACGGGCTCGGCGCCCTGGCTTGCCCCACCTGAGCTGCTCGCCTCGGCCCGCTCCGACCTGTCCTTGGTGGTCCAGGCGATGGTGGTGGTCGTTGCCATGACTATGGGCACGGTGTTCATCCGCATTCTCATGAAGCGCGACCACCACCGCGCGCAGCTGCTCCTGGCCGCAGAGCAGCGAGCTGCGGAGGCCAGCAAGGCACGCCAGCAAGGCTTCCAGACGATGGCCGGCTCCCTGGCGCACGAGCTCAAGAACCCCATGACCACGGTCACCAGCATCACGTCCTACATGCAGCGAAAGAGCCAGGCGGGATCCCGCGAACGGGCCCAGCTCGACCTCGTGGTCGCCGAGCTCGACCGGGTCCGAGAACGCCTCGACGCCCTGCTCAACCTGTCGCGCCCCCTGGCGCAGGTCACCGTCGACCACACCGACCTCGGGGCCCTGGCCAAGGACGCAGTGGTGCGGCACGCGCAGCTGGCCTTCGAGCACGGCGTCACCCTGAGCGGTCCTCCGGGCTCCGCCGAAGTCGTCTGTGATGCCCGAAAGGTGGCCCAGGTCATCGACAACGTGCTGCAGAACGCCATCGAGGCCAGCCCATCCGGGGCCCGGGTCGCGCTGGCGCTTGCGAGCGAACCAGACGGGGTGCAGCTGTCTGTGCTCGACGAGGGGCCTGGCATCGACAGCCAGTTGTCCGACCAGCTCTTCACCGCCGGCGTCACCAGCAAGGACACCGGCAGTGGCCTCGGGCTGGCCATTTCCGCCGCCATCGTGCACCAACACGGCGGCACCATCACCTTGAAGAACCGCCAGGGGGGAGGCTGTGCGGCCTCGATCTGGCTGCCCGTCCGGCAAGGAGGTTCCCCATGAAGCCAAAGGTCCTGGTGGTCGATGACGAACCGGGCATCCGCTTCGCCGTTCGCCTGCTCCTCGAAGACGACGGCTTCGAGGTGCTCGATGCCCCGTCCGCCGAAGACGCGCTCGACTCCATCGACGCCCATCCAGACTTGGGCCTGGTGATCTCCGACCTCCGAATGCCTGGAATGGGTGGCATGGGCCTGCTCGCGACGCTGGCCAGCCGCCCCGGCGCACCTTCGGTGGTCGTGGTGACGGCCCACGGCAATGAGCGCGTGGCCGTCGACGCCATCAAGGCCGGCGCGGTGGACTACTTCGCCAAGCCGTTCAACGAGACCGAGCTGCTGGCGGTCGTCCACCGCAGCATGCGCACCGCCGCCCTGTCCCGGCGGGTCCAGTCTCTCGAAGCCGCGCGCTCCCTCCGCCGCACGATGGTCTTCGCCTCCGAAGCCATGCACAGGGTCGCCGAGCTGGTCCACCGCATCGCCCCGCGCGACGTCTCTGTGCTCATCACCGGGGAGAGCGGCACGGGCAAGGAGCTCGTCGCCCGCGCCTTGGTCGGCGCCTCCCCACGTGCTGCCAAGCCCTGGGTGCCGTTCAACTGTGCAGCTCTGTCCAAGGACCTGGCCGAGGCCGAGCTCTTTGGCCACGCCAAGGGCGCCTTCACAGGCGCCTCCTCCGCGCGGCCGGGGTTCTTTCGCGAAGCCCACGGCGGCACCCTCTTCCTCGACGAAGTCGGCGAGCTCGACCCGGGCGTGCAGGCGTCACTTCTGCGGGTGCTCCAGGAACGGCGGGTGCGACCGGTGGGCACATCGCGCGCGATGGACATCGATGTGCGCATCCTCGCTGCCACCAACCGCGACCTCGCCGGGGACCCCGGCTTCCGAGACGACCTCTACTACCGACTGAATGTGGTCGAGATTCGGCTGCCTCCGTTGCGGCAGCGCCGAGAAGACATCATCCCCCTGGCTCGCGCCTTCGCCGCCAGCGCAGCCGACCACTTTGGCCTCGGTGTGGTCCAGCTCTCCCCCGCCCTCGAACGGCGCCTGCAGCAGGACAACTGGCCGGGAAACGTCCGCCAGCTCAAGCACCACATGCAACGCCTCGTCGCTTTGGCGCACGGCGACGTCATCGGCCTGGAAGACGACCGCCTCGCCCGCGGAGGTCAGCCCGACACGAGCGTACAGCCGGGCACGGGCCTCAAGGCCCAAGTTGCCTCATTCGAGGCCAAGCTGCTCACCGAAATGCTGCGCGACACGGGCGGCAACCGAAGCGAGGCGGCCCGCAAGCTCCAGGTCAGCCGAATGACCCTCGTGACCAAGCTGAAGAAGTACGGCATCTCGTAGGGTGGCCCCGCCGGTCCGGGCCCGACCGACCTACCCCGCGCGGACCGCCATCCGTTCGAACAGCACCTCGAGCACTCGATCCACCTCGGGAGGCTCGTAGCCGAACGGGCCCTGGGCACCCGAGTAGACCACCACACCCTGGTGCACGACGTACAGGCGAATCGGCCACGAGTTGTAGGCGAACAGCAGGTTGTCGTCCATGGTGTCCAGCATCACAGGCATCTGGAAGTCCTTGTGGTCGATGAGCCACTGCGCCATCTCGCGCCGGTCGTCGATGGACCTCGCATACAGGAAGCAGAAGTCCTCGGGATTGCCTGTGTATTCGGCGTCTTCTGCGTACTGGTCCCCCAGTGCCCAGCCGTCTTCGGGATGTGCTTCGGCGGTGTAGACGGTGAGAAAGCGCACGCCTTGGGGTGCCCAGCGAGCGTGCAGGGCATGAAGCTGGGGAGTCCGCTTGCGGTGGTGCGGACAGGAGTATGACCCAAAGTTGAGCACCACCGGCAGCTCGGAGTCGCGGGCCAACCACTCGCGGAGCCGGTGGGGCGTGCCGTCGAGGGCCTGCATGGTGCCATCGGGGGCGAGGCTGCCCGGCGCAACGCCGTCGGCGCCCCCTGGGGCCCAGCGGTTGAAGGCCAGTGTGGAGTTGTCGGCAGTGGCTCCTCCGAACACGCCCGCAGACTTGGCGTTTTCGTAGATCTCGCCAATGGTGAGGTCGTCCGGCAGGCTCTGGCGCATGCGCAGGATGCCGGCGGTGGCCGTGAACCCGAGCGCCACAGCAGCCAGACCGAGCCCGACTGTCGCCAACCCGGCGGCCGCTGCCCACAAGCAAAGCGCGGTGAGCAATCCTCCGATTCCCAGGGTCTGCAAAAACTGGCGGACTTCGGTGGGGAAGCGCTTGTCCGACCACCCCATCCGGCCGGGGCCGCCGATGCCCCACCCGGCGAACAGCACGCCAGCGAAGAGGCACAGGATCCGACCGGACCCGGACATGGACTCGACGAGACCAGCCCACAGCAGCAATGTCGTCGCAATGCCCAAGAAGAACAGGGCGGTGCCCAGGAAAGCGGTGCGGGCGGAGACTCGGGACAGGGGCATGGTGCTCACCTCCTGGGCCACATCCATTCAACTTTCGTGCCAAGGTCTCGGGACCGTCCACACGGCAACTTGGGTGGGCGGTCGGAGTGTGGGCAGAGCGAGACACCTCTGGCACCTGAGACAACAGTCTCGCCGCAGGGTTTGCCTCCTGGACCCGGAAGGACCGGTCGGTCGTCACCGGCCGTTCCTCGACACGACGCGGTCGGAGGTTCGCTCTCCATGGCCGCCGCCGCAGATGGCGGATACCTCCGCCTCCATCACCTGCTTCAGCGCAGTGCTCAGCACGCGTAGCAAGAAGTCACCGCCCCCCTCCATGAGCGCTTTGCTCAGGAGAGTGTGTCCGTCTACGTTCTCGTTGGTACTCGGGTCTTGTCCTTTGTCGTTGATGTTGACTTGACAAGACACAACTACTCTGGACCCGATGGCTTCATCACCCGGTTTTCAGCCAGGCCGCTCGTACACCACTTCCTGGGACTTCATCCTCGCCGACCACGGCTGCTGCCCCCACCCCGCCTCCACCACTGGGTGTGACGGCCTGGACCTGCTTGCACACTGCGCGGCCCAGCTATCCGAGCGGCAGGCAACCCGGATGCACAGGGCTGGTTGTGCAACGAGTCTCGTGCGGCTTGCCTGTGGGTCAGGTTTCGCGCCCCCGGACGAGGTCTTTGAACGAACCGCCTGCGGTTGGCGCGCTGGTCCGCCGTCGGCGCCGGACCGTAGGCTGCGCATCGTCCTGGCCTCGTCTGATTCCCGCCTTCGCTTCGGCTGCGACCGCCGCGTCCAGCCACGGCTCGAGTACATCCTCATGCCAGACCCTCCGCTTCTTGGCAGCGTCCGGCTTCGAGATCAGCCTCGCGGCACCGTACTCCTCTGGTGGCAGTGCCTTGATCAGCGCGTTCAGCCGTGTCCGACCGATTCCGAGCACGTCGCACACTGCGGCCTGTGAGCGGAGCTCGCCGTCGGCTTCCGCTATGGCTGCTCCAGGTCGCCAGCCTTTTCCTTCTCTGGCAGGCGCGCCTGCCAGGAGGTCGAGCGCGGTCCAGGCCGAGATCACTACGAGCTCAGTGTTCCCTTGGATGTACCGCTGACCAGCATTGCGGTCGTCGATGGCGTACACCCGCCTCGGCTCGCTCCGTCGCCGCATCTGTGGGGGGAGGCGGTAGGGGAGGCCCGCCCGGGGGAGGGGGATGGTCCCCTCTGGGTAGTCCAACAGCCAGTCAATGGGCGACACAGGACCCTCCTTGGGGCTCGCTCGCGGTCTCGTCCGATCGGAAGGTCGTGCAGCTGTACTCCTCGTCTGCGACCCACGGGTAGACGAGGTTCCAACTACCCCCGTCCGGGGGCGTTCCGAACACCCGTTGGCATGCCGCCGCGGCCGCGCCAGGTACAAGCCTCTCCTCCGATTGTTGGTGGTGAACCGTGCGGCCACAAAGGCGCGCGGTGGTCCTCGCATCAAGGACTCCGACGAAGCGCAGCTCCCGGCCCTGGTCATGGGCGGGGCGCCAGAGGCGGAGCAGGGACCCCACCTCGTCGCTGTCCCAGTGGAACGTGGCCGACAGCAGGGAGGTCGTTTGCTCCCGCGGGTTGGGGAGCGTCCGCCCCGTACGCATGGGAACCTGCCACTCAACACGCCCTCGGAGTGTCTCCAGGGTATTCAGGTAGTCGGAGATCTCGGTGAGATGGAAGGCCTGGGTGACGAGAGAGAGGGCATCCTCGTCGGTGAGGCTCTCCGAAGGGCAGGGAATCGGGACGGTGAGAGTGGCCCCGAATGGAGGGGGTTCGAGCTTGCCCGAGCCGGAGCGGTTGGACGTGCGACGCTGGGCGGTATTCGCCCTTGTCAGCACCTTGAAGCCAGCAAGCGCTTTCATGTAGGCGACAGGCTCGACGGGCCCGTCCACCCTGTGCCGGGCAGCTCGTTCCTCGCAGGTGGCAACCAGGGGTGAGTCGGACTCGCGTCGCACGCTGGCATCGGCCAGTTCCCGCAGGGGACGAGCCAGAATGGCGGGGTGGACTGTGCCAGAAGACGGGGCGGAGTCTCGATCCAGCGCGACCAGCACGAGGTCGAGCTGGTGGGTTGCAGGGCGCCCGGCTTGATCACTGATCCTCCCGAAAGGCAGAGAGAGGGAGGAGGCGAGTTTGACAGAGCCTGAGGGACGTTCACGGGCCGCAAGCCTATGCGGCACAAACTGCTGAGGGGCGAAGGTCATGTGTGGTCCAGTCGCAAGTGAGATTTGCTGCGGGAGCGCTGCAGGTCTTGCAGCATGAGCCGCGAATGGTCGAGTGAATCGCACTGAAAACGACTTGCTGGAGGCCGTTTGGGCGTATGTGTGGGCCATTTTGTCCCGAAGTCGACGCTGTGACGGTCCATAGGATGGTTTTCGAGCCGGATGGACATCCTCCGGTCAATCAGCGAACCGTCTTGCTCCATAGAGGGTATCTGCAAATGAACATGAACCGCATCACCGTCAAGCAGCTCTCCGAGACTCTCAATGTGCCCGCGAGCACTATTCGTCGTTGGGTCCGCGATGGACAGATTCCCCACGAGCGTCTCTGCGTGAGGTGCATTCGGGTCGACCCTGAAGTCATCGAGGCGTGGTTGGCGGAGCGGCTGTGTTCGGGAACGCTGCCGGCAGATGGGTCTGCAAGCGGTCCTGGTTGGGGTTGACCTTCATGCAGCTCGCATAAGTTCTTGTTGGCTTTGTGGAGTGCCAGAAGGCTCGATTCAACATCAAACGTAAGGCCTCTCAACACCGAACGTATCAATACAACATCTGTGTTTGTACGACAGGCGATCGCCTTTCGAAACATCCGCGACGGGCAGCCCGCATCGCAGGGCGGGTTGCCAGGCCCTCCTTGAGCGACTTCGGTAACGGCGTTCCCGAGGGGAGCTGACCAACGGCGTTCCCGTTCCTCGTCTCTGTGTTCACTCGCTGGCGGGCCGTGTACATTCGCTTCGTAGGCGCGGCCTCGACCCCGTCCGGAGCGCCGCTCGTTGCCATGCAGGAGTGGCTGTCCTTCACCGACGTGGAGTTGCTCATCGGCGAGGGGTGCGAGGCCGACTTCTTCCATGACACGCGGCTGGGGACTGCCCTCGACCGCCTCGACGACCTCGGCACGGACCTCGTGATGGGGCGCGTGGTGGAAGTCTACCTGGCACGGGAAGACCGGCCCACGGAGTACTCTGCCCATCTCGACACAACATCCGTGTCCTTGTACGGCCAATACCATGGGCAGGACGGGCCCGAGGTCACCCACGGCTTCTCGAAGGACAAGCGACCCGACCTCAAGCAGCTCATCTTCGGACTCGTCCTGCATGGCTCGGCGGGGATTCCGCTGGTGTCGGACGTGGCAGCCGGCAACACGGCGGACCCGGTGGCGAACCGGGACTTGCTCGCCAGACTTGGCCCCTTGCTGCCGCCCGAGGACGAGGTCACCGTCGTCGCCGATTGCAAGGCGGTCGATGCCGTGACCATCGGTCGGGTCATCGACCAGGGACTGCACATCGTCTCCCTCGTTCCAGACACCTTCAAGATGCGCGGCACGCTCATCGAGGCGGCGTGGGAGGCCTGTCCAGACCTCGAGGAGTGGCCCGAGCTGGCGCGCAGTCCGGGCCGCCGCAAGGCCGACCCCTACAAGGTCTACCGTGGATGGTCGACAGTCGAGCCCTTCGCCATCGAGCGGCAGGTGGTGGGGGTCGACGGCGAGCCCCAGCCGACACGGGTGGACCAGGACATGCGGTACCTCGTCGTGTTTTCCAGTCGGCTCGCCAAGCGGTTCGACGGGACGCTCGAGACCAAGCTCGCGCGTGAACAGGCGAAGCTCGACACCTTCTCGAAGACCGCCAACCGCAAGGGCTTCGCTTGCGAGGCCGATGCCCTCGCGGCAGCGAACCAAACCACAGCACGGCTGAAGATGCTCGGTGCGCGTCCTGTCGTCGAGCGAGAGGAACGCAAGCTGAAGCGGCCCCGCCGTGGTCGTCCGAAGAAGGGTGAGGAGGCCCCCACCGAGGTGGTCTACACCGTGCGCTTCGAGGTCGAGCGCGACGAGGAGGCCATCGAGCGGCATCGCCAACGGGCCTCCTGCTTCGTGCTCATCTCGGACCACACCGACGACAGCACCTGGCCCGATGCCCGCATTCTCGGCGAGTATCGCAAGCAGTTCCTCATCGAAAACCACACTGGCTTCCGATGGCTCAAGAGCGAAGCGGCCGTCTCACCGATGTTCTTGAAGACGACTCGCCGCATCCGCGCCATGGGGCTCGTCCTGACGCTCGCGCTGATGGTCCGCAACTTCATCCAGTTCTCGCTGCACGGAGCACTCGCCAAAAGCGACGGGGGAATCCGGCATCCCTACACAAAGAAGGTGGAGCGCCGCTTGACTACCGAGATGGCCATGGCGTGGTTCATGGGCATCCAGTCGATGCGGTTGTCTATCGCGGGGTCCCCATGGAACCGACAGACCCCTCGGTTCCGAGACACCGCCCGCCAGATCCTCGACCTACTCGGCGTTGACGACACTTGGTTCACGACCCCACCCAAGCCGAACACATCGTAGTGCGCGTCGTGTCGAAATTCGACGCCGGGTGCGACTGAACCTCGGGAATGTCTGGAAGGTGGTCTCCCAGATCCCGAAGTCGAGTCCGAGCTCTGTTCTCAAAGCAATGGACTTCGAGAGCCTTGCTTCATTGTACGCCCAGAGTCCCAGCACCCCAGTCTGCAATCCGAAGATTGACTTTTCGACACTCGCATCCTCAGAACCGTAGCCAACATTGGGCTCGCCCCCGGAGGCGACGCCGGTGGTGGCGCCCAGCAGGACCGAACCGCTGGCCAGCGACAGATCCGGGCTGCGCTCCCGAGTGAAGCTGGTCGGACCGGACAGGTCCATGTTGTCGCCAAGGGCGCTGTGGTTGCCGGCCTCGCCACGGATAGCATCAGGACCGTGCAGGCCCGCAGATGCAATGTTGAAGCTCAGGGCAGTCAATCCAAACCAAGTCGCAGAACTCATCATAGGTCTCTCCATGTACACGCCAACAATATAGGGCCGGTCAGTTGGGAGCTACCGTTGAAAGGAACGGAAGACAATGGTAGACAACGATGAACATTGGAAGACACGGTGAATAGTGGGAAACAATGAAAGAATAGAACGAACGGTGGAACGGGGAGTCGTTGTGCCGCCCTCTGCGCGACGACCGTTCGCAGCTGGCCTTGGTTCCTGCAGACTCGCCACGACGCGTCCCATCCCGACATTTACCACGGTCCGGCTTTCGCGCACGGACGACATGGCGAACAGATCACCAGGCTTGTCACTGCCGGCCAGTGGAGGTTTGCCTGGCTACGCACTGGCCTCCGCATTCGCGGCCCGGCGGGTCAGGATCGAGCTCGGCAGGAGAAGTCATGTCCGCGCGAAACACCGGTCTCTTTGTCCTCGGACATGTGTCCGCGTCGGTCGTCGCCGAGGCCCTGGCCGCTTGGCCCGAGTACGCACTCGAGCACTTCGCCGGTGAGGAGGCGCCCCGGGTCGGCCGCACCACCTGGCACGACCAACCCGTCACCCACGTGGCCCTGCGGGTCTTCGAGGTCATGGGCTTTCGCCTGCTCACCGAAGACCGCATCCCTGATGCCACGGACCTCGAGATGGTGCTCAGCGCGCAGCTGTCCTCCCAGTTCCCGGTGGTCGTCGCCACCTACGAAGACGAGGTGATGGCTGGAGGAGGGGCGCGCTTCGAGAACGGAGCGCTGGTCTACCGAATGAGCGTCGACGGACAGCAGGCCATCCCCACCTGCCGCACACTCGAAGGCACCCATCCCATCGAAGACCTCGACCCCTCCGACTGGATCTGGCCCCACGCCAGCGCCGCCCTCACCGGAGCGTTTCCCGTGGGCTTCCACAACCCTCCGCAGGACGACGACGCCCTCGAGCAGCTCATCCTCGGTGCGGGCGCCAAGGCCATCCCACTGGCCCCGCACCCCTCCGTCTCCAAGGAGGGGTCGGCCCCTTCCGGGCTCCGAAAGCGCGACCGGGTCAAGCGTGCCCTTCGTGGCTGGTTCTCCCGCTGACGTACTCGATGTGCAGCACCAGGGCGTCTTTCCAGATGAGCGCCGGCCGCTCCACCACCCCGATGCCGCAGGTGGACGCCGCGGACGACACCACCGGCCGGGAACGCGCCAGGTCGGTCCGAGGCGGGTCCTCAGGGCGTCCAGCCAACCGGCGAGCTGGTCGTCGCGGAGGAGGGTGGCGACCCTCGACGCAGGGCCGCTTCTCGCTGCACATCTTGTCGAGCGTCGCAAATCTGGAGGAGGGGATGATTCGGGAGAGGGTCGTCGTGGGCATTGAGCGTGCTCGACGTCGCGGAGATCCCCTCGGCCGACCCCGCTTTCGTGCAGACGTGTGGCTCGTGCTGCCTACACTGGCTCAGTGGTATTGCGCTCGGGGAGTGCTGGGATAGTGTGCTGGTGGTGGTACCTGAGGTGTCGTGGAGTCACTGAGGAGATAGCGCGGAGGCGGCGAGGGAGGCCGAGCGTCCGACCGTTGCGAGGCCGCCGCGAATGCTGTACGTGATACAACGAAGGACTTGTCTGGGGTTGAGGAGGACGACGCCGAGCACGCCTACGAGTCAGCAGTGCAGAGCCGGCATGAGGTGGAGGAGGACTACTTCGACGTGGAAGGCGGAGACCTCGATGCCCAACGCTCAATGGCCCGAGCAATGGTGGACGACGTAGAAGGGGGGCTGCAGACCCGGCTCAGCGAGCTGGCCGATGGCGGGCCACCAGCATGGGGGCCTCCGACGTCGTTGGTTCCATGGCCACCGACTTCATGGGACGTCCTCGGGAGGGGCTGCGGCGGGGGGGGCCGGCGGGGGAGCGGCCCACAAGCCGGCCTTCCAGAAAGGAGGCTCCACCCTCCAGCCCGCATCGAGCAGCGACCGCGCAGCGAGGAGAAGCTCCGGCGGTGGCTCCTCTGGGGGCTGGGCCAGGACCCACCAGCTCCGTGACGAGCCCCAGCTGCGCACAACCCAGAAGACCCGCTCGTCGCCGGCGACCGCCACGCAGACCCGCCACCCCGACGGCACCTCCTCCAGGACGCCGGGCCGCTCGATGAGCGCGCGTCGCACCTGGCCAAATGCCTTCTTCTTTGCCCGCTTGGAAGCGTTTGACGTCACCCGAGCCGCGGCAGGCGACACCTGGAGCTCGGCCGCTGAGATGCCGAGCCAGTCGATGTGCGGGGCCGACGGGGACACCTCTCGCACCGCCCCCTTGGGCTTTGTGGCGGAGGGGTCGACCATCACCGGTGCGACAGTGATGTGGAGGGCGCCAGAGCTTCGCTCGGACACGACCAGCCTCGCGTTGTCCGCGACTACCATGCTGATCGGGCGCACGTCCGGCTGGGTGAGGTTGCGCTCGAGGCGCTCGAGCTCGGCGGAGGTGAGCATCCGCGTCTGCAAGGTCGGCAGCAGGCGACCCGCTTTCCGCCGCCCCCCCAACACCTTTGCGGCCTGGCCGCTGAAGGTGATCTGGTCGGGGCACCGCCCGAGAAACAAGGGCGCCACAGTGCCGTCATCGCCCACACGCTGAGGTGTGAGGCCCTGGATGTCCGCGCGAAGCTCCGATGCGTAGGGGGGCCCCTCCGCCGTGACCGTCTCGCCGTCGCCGTACAGGCGCCGGGCAAGGTCATGTTGGGCAGACGAATAGAAGCGAAGGAAGGTGACCACGCACTGCTCCACCACCACGAAGACACCGGTTCGCTCCGCGTGCAGCCAGAAGCCGCCGGCGTTGGCGTCGAGCGTGCGTCTGCGGCCGGCCAACCTCTGGGCCACATGCGGGTTGATGGCCTCGGCCGCGAGAATAGCCTGCCACACCTCATCCTCATCCTCGACATGGGGATAGAACTCCCGGTAGCGGCGCAGCGCATGAGGCGACAGGCAATGGGTGCAAGGAGCCGGAGGGCCTGGTGACTCCAGGGGGGGCTCCGCCGCCATCGCGTAGCCCACGACCTTCTCCACCAGCACATCGTCGTCGAGGCCGTAGGGCTCCTGCTGTCCGTTGGCGGCCCACAGCAGCTCGACGAGACGCAGGCCGGGCACACGCTCCCAAGCAGCTGCGACACGCTTCAGCAGCGGACGCACGCGGGCCCGCTGGCGTGGGGACGGGGCACCGCTTTCAGCTGGCTCCTGTACAGTCATGCGTCCTCCCAACCGACCTGAGACAACGCGCCGGGAGTGGCTTCATCCAGGTGGCCCTTCCGCTGTACGCCCTGGACGCGCTCCGTGGCGGACAGAAACTGTCCGGGAAGGCCCGCATCGGTCGCGCTGGCCCGGGCGGAGACAGGATTCGACCCCGTTGTGGAGCAATGCGACCCTCTGCCGTACGGCTCCGCCTGCCCGCAGAGGGTCCGCCCGCTCCGCGTGCGCCCGTCGCGGACTTCGTCCACGCCGGTGCAGCTTCGAATCCCGTCTCCCCTTGGCCACGACCAACGAAACCCCCGCCGCATTCGCGACGAGGGTTCGTGTTGGTCGAGTCGGGGAGACAGGATTCGAACCTGCGACCCTCTGCTCCCAAAGCGATTCGGGGAATTGTTCGAACACGCAAAACACTGTGCTGACTGCCGTTCTCGCATTCTTCAAATTGTCTCGATGTACATGGATGTCGGGGGTGACCGTCACCCTGACCGTCACCCTACGGGGGCGGTCGAGTGAGGCTGTTGGGTGCCTTCCTGGATGCCGGTTCGGGCTGTCCACGGGTCGCGCGCTGCGAGGCGGAGGTCGCGGAGGCAGGGCGCGTGCTGGCACGATCCGTGGACAATCGCGCCACGGTGTCCGGCAATCGCGCCACGGCACGCAATCGCGCCACGACCGCTGTCCGCCGAGAGGCTGTCGGTCGGCTGGTGCGAAGCCAGGAACGAGCCAGGTCCGTCGCGCACAACTTGATGGAACCGGTCTCGTTCCATCGAGAGGGAAGCCTGTGGATCACACCCGGGCAGGCTCGGCCTCGACCAACTGGTAGCCAGTCGCCCGGCCGCGCCCGCCGTCCGCCTGGAGCTTGCCGGCATCGACCATCGCAGCAAGCACCCGAAGCGCTGTTCGCTCAGACACGCCGAGGGCACCGGCGAGGCGTGCCCGGGTGACCCGCCCCTCCTTCTCGGCGATTTCGGTTGCCACCGTCCAGCGCTTGGGAGTCGAGGATGAACGTCCCGCACGGGCCGCGGCAAGCGCGTAGGTAGTCGACGGACCAGCCCCAAGGCGTCGGACGCGCCCGCTCTCTACGAGCGGGGCCAGAAGCCGCGACAGGCTGGACCTCGAGATGCCGAGGTGGGAGCGGAGTTCTGCGGCCGACGTTGTCGGGGCCTTCTGCAACACCTCGATGAGGCACCGTCGGGATGGCTCCTCCGGCGACCGAACCTCCTCGAAGCCAAGCGCCGCTTGTAGGTCAGCAGCCGACACCGACCGCCCCGTGCTCATCGCCATCGCGCGGTACAACGTCCGCTCCAACTCCCGCACGTTGCCAGGCCAGTTGTGGGCACGAAGGACGGGCACCGCGTCTCTGCCGAGCGAGCGCCTGGGCAGACCATGCTTCTCAGCGCCCCGAGCCTGCAGTGCCCGGGCCAGCAGCACTACATCGTGACCGCGCTCCCGCAATGGCGGGGCGGTCACCACGCAGAATGCGAGCCGGTTGTAGAGGTCCTCCCGGAACCGTCCCTCGGCGACCATCTTCGGGAGATTCCTCCAAGTCGCTGCAACCACGCGCACGTCGACTGGAGTCTCGCGCCGGTCTCCAAGTCGACGGATGGTCCCTTCCTGGAGCACCCGCAGAACCCTCGCCTGGACGTCCAGCGACATGTCTCCGATCTCGTCGAGGAACAGGGTGCCCTCGTGGGCCTCCTCGAAGGCGCCGGTTCGGTGGTCGACCGCTCCGGTGAACGCGCCGCGCCGATGGCCGAAGAGCTCCGACTCAGCGAGGGTGCCGGAGAGATTGGGGCAGCTCACCGCGACGAAGTGACCCGTGCGGCCGCTGGCCCGGTGGAGCTCGCGGGCGATGAGCTCCTTGCCGGTGCCAGTCTCGCCGAGAACGAGCGCCGGAAGCGTGGTGGGCGCGTATCGGCGAACCTGTCGGAGGAGGTCGCGCATCGCGGGACAGTCACCGACAATGCGGTGAGCCTGTGTCCGTCCGGTTTTCTTGTGAGGTCTGGGCGGTGTCCGCGCCATCCGGGGCTCCCGGAAGGCGGATTCCGTTGCCTTCCACCCGGATTGCGGAAGAACTTCCGGTTGCCTCTTGCTGCGTTGGTGGTCGTGTTGATTTGGTCGACAATCGCGACGTTCTCGCTGAGAGTCTGTCGGACTTTTCTCTGTCGACTCGGGTAAGGCTTACGCTCCCCAGCGGTCTTCCCCGACGTAGACCTCGGCCTCGGGCATCGGTCCTGCTCTGAAGATGGCCCGAAGCCCTCCCGCCGGACTGGTCGGATGGAAGGGTGCGGCGTCGATGCCGAGGACGGACCGGAGCTGCTTCGCCAGGCCCGAGACCTGCACCTTGAAGGCGGCGTAGGACCGGTTGTCGCTCGATCTCCAGTCGCAGGTGCCGTGGCCCTCGCAGAGCGCGACCAGCAGCTTCCAACCCTTGGTGTGACGGCGGTCGCGGGCCCTGGCATGGACGAGTCCGAGCTCGGCAGCGGTCCAGCTGCGGGGCTTGTGTTCCGGCCGCTCGATGCGGACCGTGTCGCCATCCACGAGCCACATCGTGACGTCAGTCCATCTGGCGTCGGACGTTGGGCGCCGGGGTCGGGGTGGACGGCCGTGGGACGGCGCCGGACCCATGCGGAGGGGCGACATCAACGTGGACAGCTCCGCGGCCTTCGTTGCGGCTTCGAGCAGTGCCGCCTCCCCGACGTCAAGCCAGTCAGCGAGCGACAGCACCACCGCACCTGGGGGTCTGGGGCCGTTCTCCCCACCGAACCAGGCCCCGGTCGTCACGTAGACGGTCGGTTGCCCTGCGGCGAACGCAGCGCTGAGTGTCCTGGCGCCCTGGCTCTCCTCCACCCAGACCACGGACACCTCGTCGCCGCTTAGCCAGGCCCTCCAGCCCATGCCCCATCGCAACGGTTGTAGGTCGGGGTCGATGGTCCACAGTCGGGAAGCCATCCAGTCCTTGATTCCGTCCTTGCGGAGGGTCACGGAGGCGTGGTCGACAAGGAGTCTGGGCGCCGCACCGAAGCGGTGGGCCTCGCCACACCACGTACATCGTGCCTCCCCGTGAACGGCCCGTGCGGTGGACCCGTCGTCCGCGATGATGGCGTCGTCTGGCACCAGCACCCAGGCGTCACACGACGTCCAGAGGACGGTGTCCTCGGGGTCGGTCGTCTCCGCCTCGGTACATCGGAATGCTCGTCTCCACGTCACTTCCACAAGTCCTTCGGCTGCCAGGTCCGCCAGAGCCGCGCGTTCAGGGTCTGGCGGGTCCGACCAGGAGGAGTGGCTGCCGAGCATCGCGAACAGGCGCGCCTTGTCCTGGGCCATCAGCCAGCAATCCGATCGACTGCTCGGCTGCCAGGCCCGAACCGGTCGTTGACGAATTCCCTCATCGCCTGCACCTCTTCGACGTCGAGGTGCTGGTCGACGAGCTTGAAGCGGGCTTCGGAGACGTTGTCGGGAAAGTGGACGGTCAGGTGGTGTCCACCGAGCGACAGGCGCACACGAGACATCAGGGTCGGGTAGCGGGTGAGTGGACCGACTGCGGTCTCGAAGTGCCGGACGGTATCCCCGAGGTCTGACAGGTTGGGGTGGGCCTTGAAGACGAGCGTGGGGCCTCCCGCGAGCGGCGCCTGACCGACCTCGACCTGCAGCAGGTGCAGACCAGGGACATCACCGTCGATGGCGGCATCCACGAGACGCAGCGCTGTGCCGGGGCAGGTCGTCCAGCGGTCCGGTTCGTAGCGGCAGACCCACACGCTGTGTTCCGACGCGATGCGCTCGGCGAGTGGATGCACGAACTCAGCCCGCTCCTTGGCGAGCCGGAGGTGCTGGCCGTCAGCTTCCAGGTGGATGTACTCGAGGTCGCCGAGTGTGGGGGAGGGGTGTGCGCTCACTGCGATCAAGAGTGCGCCACTGGGGCGGGCGACCATGGTGTGGACTCGGACTCGGCGGTCGCCTTCGAGAGGGTTCAGGGCATCGACGAGGGCCTGGATGCGTCGCTGCCCACGCGGAGTTCCGAGTCGCCGAAGTGGACGCCGCGGACCCACCAGTGTGAACTGGCGAAGGGAGAGGCGTAGCCACTGGTCGAGGACACCGACCTGCTGGAGGCACTCGGGGGCGGTCTCGAAGAGGCGGAGGGCGAGGAGGAGTCGGTCGAGCTTGCCGTGGTCGTTGTGGCACGGGGTGAGCTCGTCTGGGGTGAGTGTGCGGCAGGCTACTTCCTCGATGGCCGCTTGCCGCCAGTGACTGGCGAGCTCGGCGACGAGGAGGAACGGATGGAGCCGATCCCACACGGGGAGGAGGCGGGCCTTGAGCGCGGGGACCTCGCCATCGGTGGGGAGGTGGAGCTGGCGCAGGACGAACTCGAGGCTCTTGAGAGAGGGGAGCAGCCGGGAGATGTGGGCAGCGCGTTCCTTGCCGGCGGGGCAGTCGGGGACAACTGTCGTACCGCTCTCCGGAAGCAGCGGGACGAGCGCTGAGACGATGGTGGGAAGGGAATCTGATGGCAGGGTCGGGTGCATGGTCGACCTCCGGGGGTGATGAAGGGCGAGCCTGAACGCGCTGTGTATAGGTTCAGTCCACCGGAGCAGTGGGACAGAAAATGTCCGGAACTGGCAACCGTGTCGTCGCGGGCGGTTCTCCTTCCTCGCGGCTCGCGGAGGCGGGGCCTCCACGCCGGGTCGTGACAGCGGGTCTGGTGTTGCCCTGCCCGTTCCAGCTTCTTGATGGCGGCCTTGCGCCAGCCGGAACTGTCCGGGGCTTGGCCCGTCCCTCACTCCGATGACTACCCACTTGATTCGGAGGTCCGATTGTCAGTGGGTTTTCGTGGTTGGCTCGGGATCGGTCCTTGCGAGTCGCAACGTTGTTGCCGGGCGGACGCGCTACCCTTCCATGCCTCGGGCACCCGCGTGCCTTGGAATCTTGTTCGGGGGGGACATGACCAGAAAACGAGGCTCTGCCGTCCTCATCACCTGGCTCGCCACGCGCAACGATCCCTACGAGCGCGTGAAGAGCGGTGGCCTGTTTCGGGAGACCGCCAACGGCGTGGTCCCCGGCCCTACGCTGACGCTTCTGACCGACCCGGCTTCGCCCTACGCCGACCGCATCACGGACGTCGTCGTTCTACGTCAAGGTGGCGCCCAGGCCGCGATGCACGACCGGATCTACTCCGACCTGGTCGAAGCCCTGGCGGAGCGTGCGCCCACTGTGCAGCTCCACCCCCAGGAGTGGGTCCACGACGACCCCACCGACCACGCAGCCATCTACGACTGGCTCAGGACCAAGCTGCCCCGCATCCGCCGTCGATTCCGAGGACGGGAGCTGGTGGTGCATCTGTCGCCGGGCACTGCGGCCATGCACACGGTCTGGGTGCTCATGGCGGAGACAGGCTTCATCGAGGCGCCCTACACCGCTGTGCAGTCCATCCGAGCGTCGGAGCGCAAGGGCCGGCCAGCGGTGGTGCCCCTCTCCCTCGGCGTGGACACCTTCTTCAAGCGCTGGCAGGACACGCGGCCGTCCACCGCGACGGAGCACGACCGTCGCGTCCGGTGGGATCCCAGGCAGTTCAAGTCCGACCGTCTGAAGCGGCTCTACGACGATGCACGCCGGGTGGCCCGCCTCAAGGTCCCGGTGCTCATCCTCGGGGAGCGCGGCACGGGCAAGACCACGCTGGCTTCATGGATCCGCTTCGCCAGTCCGTTTCGGAAGGCCGATCTCGACAGCGCCTGGCCCGCGGTCCCATGCGGGCAGTACACGCCCGAGACCATGCGGGCGGAGCTGTTCGGCTACGTCGCGGGGGCCTTCACCGACGCCAAGAAGGACCGCGAGGGCCTGCTCGCTCGCGCGGATGGCGACACCCTGTTCCTCGACGAGATCGGTGATGTCTCCAAGGATCTCCAGCGCTTGCTCATCAAGGTGCTCGAGGAGGGGGTCTACCAGCCGCTGGGCAGCTCGGAGGTGAAGCGCACTGATCTCCGTCTCCTCACGGCGACCAACCTGACCCCCGCCGTGCTTCGAGAAGCCCTCGACGCCGACTTCCTCGACCGGATCCGAGCGTTCACCCTGACCGTGCCCCCTCTGCGCGAGGTCCCCGAGGAGCTCGACTGGCTCTGGCCCACCGTGCTGGAGGAGGCCGCGGCTCGCGCTGCCGCTCCGCTGCGCTACGCCCGCCTGGCGCAGAAGCACCATGCCCGCTTCCTACGAGCGCTTCGCGCGCATCCCCTGCCGGGCAACGTGCGCGACCTGTTCCGCGTCGCCTGGCGATTCCTTGCCGCACGGGCGGATGACGACGCTCCACTCACGGTGATGGAGGCCACGGAGTACGCCCTGCAGGCACTCGACGGGGGCGCGCCAGAGGCCGGCGCTGTGGGACGAACGCTCGCGCGGGCCTTCGCCGATCGGCGCGCCATCGACCCCGCGCTTCTCGAGGATGGTCCGCTGGACCCCGAAGGACTGATCGCGGACTTCAAGGGCTGGTTCGGCCACGAGGTCGCGGCGCTGGCCTCGAAGGCGGGGAAGCCGGAAGGAGAGTTGGTTCGAATCAGCGACAGGACGCTGCGGAAGTGGCGCCGGAACGATCATGCCAACGATGCGGAATGAACGTGCCGAAGCTCGGTCGGAATCGTGGCCCGCCGAAAGGGGCGGAGCTTCTGAATCGACGTTCCTGAGCTGCCTCTCGGCCTTTCCGGCCACCTTGGCACGGGACTTGGAATGGAGGGCTGTGAGCCACGCCACAACGGCGGGCCGCCCAGGAGACCCTCATGAACACCAAGCTGACCCGACACGCCATCGACCGCTCCCGCAGCCGTGGGATTCCGACCGAAGCCATCGACCTCGTCATCGCCTACGGCAAGCATCGCGCCATCCGCGGCGCGGACGTCTACATCCTCGGCTGGCGCGAAGTGCGATTCCACGCCCAGCGTGGCCTCGACCTGTCCCGTTGGGAGGGAATCGAGGTCGTCTGCGCTCACGACGGCCAGGTCCTCACGGTCTACCGCAACAAGAACCCCCATGCGCTCCGCGACCGCGCTGCCCGCCGGGCGGCGTGAGGAGGGCCAGATGGGATTCGCCGAGTACCACGAAGACATCGTCAGCCGCTTCAACAACGACAACTACCGCTCTCTCGGCAGCAACCGCCGCCAAGAGCCCACTCACACCACTGCAAAGGAAGTGCGCCCCATGAGTCGTCTCAAGGAGTTCACCACCCAGACCGCCCGCCCCCTCCCTGTCATCCTGCTCGCCGACGTCTCCGGCAGCATGGGCGTCGACGGGAAGATCCAGGCCCTCAACCACGCCGTCCGCGAGATGATCGAGGCCTTCCAGGACGAGGCCGACCTTCGGGCGGAGATCCACGTCTCCGTCGTCACCTTCGGCGGCCAGGCCAACACCCATCTGCCGCTCGGACCCGCCCGCGATGCGGCCTGGACGGACCTGGGTGCTCGCGGAGGCACGCCCATGGGAGCTGCCTTCGACATCGCCCGCGAGATGGTCGAGGACCGCTCCGTGGTGTCGGGCCGCGCATACCGGCCGACCATCGTGCTCGTGTCGGACGGCCAGCCGACGGACACCTGGCAGCAGCCCCTCGAGGCGCTGCTGGGCAGCGAGCGCGGCGGAAAGGCCGTCCGCATGGCCCTCGCCATCGGTGCCGATGCCGACCACAACGTGCTGCAGGCCTTCCTCGCCGATCCCGAGGCGAGGGTCTACAGCGCCGACGAGGCGCGGCAGATCCGCCAGTTCTTCCAGCTCGTGACAATGAGCGTCTCCGCGCGGTCGCGCAGCGCCAACCCCAACAGCGCCCCGGTCAGCGTCGCCGACGACGGCTGGGACCTGTAGTGGTCCGCGTGGTCGCCAGCAGCGTGCGCGGGCCAGCGCACGCGCTCGACGGGGTGCCGTGCCAGGATGCCTGGCTGGCGGTGCCCGACTCGCGCGCGTCCCTGGCCGTGGTGTGCGACGGCATGGGAAGCCGCTCCCGCTCGCGGGAGGGGGCCCGCGCCGCGACGCTCGCTGCGCGTGACGCCTGGCGGCTCTGGAAGCGCTCGCCTGCGGGCAGCGCCGAGGATCTCGTGCGCCTGCTCGAGCCCGCGTGGCGCCTGCGCTTGCGCGACGTGCCACGCGACGAAGCGGCGACGACCTGCATCGTGTACGCCGAGGACGACCACGGTCGAGCTGTCTACGCCCAGCTCGGAGATGGCCTGCTCGCCCGCAGGAACGCTCACGGCGACGTGAAGACCCATCCGTCGAAGACCGACGGCTTCGACCTCACGCACGCGCTGGGCACCCCCCACACCCTCGCCGACTGGTCGCTCGCCATCGCAGCCCCCCTCGCGCAGGGCGAGATCCTGGTGCTGGCCACCGACGGCGTGTCCGAAGACCTCGAACCCCGGCGTCTCGGAGACCTGGCTCGGTGGGCCGTGGACGAGCTGGGTCCTCTCCGCCGCCCCGGCGTCGCGTTGGCCAGGGAGCTGCGCAACTGGCCCGTTCCTCACCATCGAGACGACAAGACCCTCCTCGTCATGTGGAAGCCATGAGTCCCATTCAACAAGTCATCGATGAATCCGGCGCTGTTCACACCCTGTCTCGACGCATCGGGAAGGGCGGACAGGGCGAGGTGTGGCTGGCCGAAGGCGGCCGACGCATCGTGAAGCTGCTCCATCCGCGTAGCGATGCGGAGGCCCTGCGGCGCCAGTTCGCGTTCGTGCGACGGCTCGACCTCGGCGGACTGCACGTCGCCCGCCCCATCGCGGTGCTCCGCCCGCCGCATGTCGGCTACGTGGCGGAGTTCCTCGGTGACATGGTCGCCATCAAGGACCTGATCGACGCACCGCCGTCGGGTCTGCTCCAGTGGCACATCGACACGGGCGGTCTGCGCCGCCGTCTGCGACTGCTCGCGCACGCCGGTGAGGCTCTGCTGGGACTGCACGCGCGCGGGGTCGTCTATGCCGATGTCTCCCACAACAACGTCTTCGTCTCGGAGCCCGTCGAGGCCGTGGAAGCCTGGCTCATCGATCTCGACAACCTCAGCCACGAGGCCGATCCACGACGGGCCATCTACACCCCCGGCTACGGGGCCCCCGAGGTCGTGGCCCGCAAGTCGGGTTGCACGTCGCTCTCGGATGCCTGGGCCTTCGCCGTGTTGGTGTGGCAGACCCTGACCCTGACGCATCCCTTCGTCGGAGACCTGGTCAACGACGGCGAGCCCGAGCTCGAGGAGGAAGCCTTCGCGGGCAAGCTGCCGTGGGTGGGCCATTCCGAGGATGACCGGAACGTCTGCACCACGGGGCTGCCTCCCGACCTGGTTCTGGCGAACCGCCTGATCGAGCTGGCGCGTCGCACCTTCGAGGATGGCCTGGGAGATGCCAAGCAGCGCCCGAGCGTGGCCGAGTGGGTGGACCGACTGCACGCCGCGGCAGACCAGACGGTTCAGTGCCCCGAGTGCAGCGGGACCTACTTCGTCGTCGAGAAGCTCTGCCCCTGGTGCGATGAGCCCCGCCCGTCGGTATCCCCCGTGCGTATCGCCCGCTGGGATCCCAAGAAGGGGGTGGTCCGTGGAGCAATGCGGCTGGGCCAGCTCCCCTTGGACAAGAGCGGGCTGGTGCTGCCCCGCAGGGTGACGGAGGGCCGGACCGGCCAGTCTGCTCGTGAGCCTCACGTCGAGATCTCGCAGGTTCCACGAGGTGTCTCGGTTCGAACCAAGCCTGGTTTCCAGGCCTGGGTTGCCCCCGTCGCCAATGCCCTCGAGGAGCACCACGCCGTCGACGAGCGCGGGCGGATCATCCCGCGGAATGGCTGGCTGGTGCTGTTCGAGGACCCAGCGCAGCCCCAGCGTGTGGCGCTGATCGGGAGGTCCGCATGAAGGTCGCCGAGGTCAGCGGTGGAGTTGCCACCACGGTGCGCATTCGGGCGGTGTCCGGCGACTTCGACCCCATTCCCGTCACCGAGTCCGAGGTCGCTCTGGTCCGCTCGGGCGACCAGACGCTCCTCACCGCAGGGGAGCAGGTCTGGGCTGTCGAAGGGGTCACCCCCGCAGACACGACCGGGCTCACGGACGTGGTGGTGAGCGGGCTGCCTGTGCTCGCCTACGTCGCCCAGGCTACCCCGAAGGCACTTGTCGTGGAGACCCGACGGCTCACCCAGGAGCTCCGGGTGATCGAGGAGATGCAGGTCGGTCTCGACGACAAGGTCATGGACGACGTGCGGCGAGGTCACCGGGTCGGCGGCACCGCTGCCGATGTGGCGGCCTGGCTCGAGGACCGGTTGTTCATTCCCCCGGCGCCGGGTGGTCCCGAGCTGCGTCGAATGGTGATCTCCGGGGACGCCCGAGGGCGGCTCGACGCGTTCCGCATCTACGGCCTCAAGGTCGCTGCCGACGTCCGCCGGGTGGACGACAAGCTGCGGATCGAGCGCGTCGTGCGCGGCGGCCGGCGCAACAACCAGCGCATGATGCTGCTCTACGCACCGATCTCCTTTGTGGACGCAACGGCGGCGTCCGAGCTGCACGGCGCCGTCCGCACCACCTTGTCCGAGGCGGTCGCCGGAAGCGGCAGCTACCTCCGCGTCTGGCAGGACTACCACAAGCTCGAGCGGGAGAGCGTGCTGCGCCGTGCCCGGAGCTTCGGCTGGCTGGACTACCGGCGCTGCGAGCGGCGCCGGGACGGTGGCTGGCGCTTCCACCTCGCTCCTGTCGAGGACCTCACCGAGCGTCTCGCGCTGCTCGGTGAGTGGAGTCGCTTCGAGCTCGAGGCCGGAGACCGCCCTCCTGCCCTCGGCCAGGAGGAGGCCGAGGCCGCCCCTCGTCCGCGGGGACCGCGTGTCCAGCGTCTGAGCGCCTCGATCGTGGACCTGAACGATCACAAGGGCTTCGTCGATCTCGCGGGCCCCGATGAAGACGACGAACAGCCCCGGCCGCCGAAGTCGGGGGTGCTGTATCTGTCGACAGGCGGTGACGAGGCACGCCTCCGGCGCCGAGAGCGCGCCGAAGAGGCACTACGCACAGGAAACTGCCCGCTCCCGCAGCTGGGCCTGCTCATGGAGGGCCGACCCGCACCAGCGGCCCGACGGACGCGCATCAGTGTGGATGGACCGAAGCTGAAGCCGGTCATCCGCGAGGTGTTCGGCGAGGCCGGACCGACGCGTCGGCAGATCGAGGCCATCGAAATGGCCCTCAACACCCCGGACGTCTGCCTCATCCAGGGACCGCCCGGCACGGGCAAGACCAAGGCCATCACTGCAATCGAGCGCTGCCTGGCCGTTCTCGCAGACGAAGGCGTCGAGCCCTCGCACCGCATCCTGGTCTCGGCCGCCCAGCACGATGCCGTCGAGAACGTGGTGCAACGAACCGAGGTCTTCGGTCTGCCTGCCGTGAAGGTCGGCCGGCGACGACGAGGCTCGGACACCGCGGTCGACCCAGGCCAGGTGTTCGCGGACGAGCGCGTGGAACAGCTGCGCGCCAAGGTTCGCGTGCCGCCGGAGGCGGAGCGGCTCAGTCAGGCGCGTAATCTGGTCCTGGCCTGCGTTCGCATGCGCTCGCTTCCGAGCGAGCAGGCGACGCGGATTCGAGAGCTGGTGGCCGTCCTCGGTGACCTGCTGCCCCCGGCGCAACGGGACCGGGCCTTCGAGCGGGCGAGCTCCATCGAGCGCCCGGCCACGCAGGGCGACCCCGAGGAGACCGAGCTGCGCATCAAAGCCGCGAGAGGCATTCGCGTGGATGAAGGTCCATTCTCTGACGACGGGCCCATCAAGGCTCGCATTGCCTTGCGCCGCCTGGACGGCCTGCTCACCCATGAGGAGCGCCACTTCCTCGAGCGCTGCGCCGACGTGGAACCGGAGGACGTGCCGTCGTGGCTCGACGAAGGCCGACCGTTGCGGGACGCGTTGATCGACCGCCTCACGGAGCCGGCACCCAAGGCGGAGCCGCGCCTGGACGACGACACCCAACGGCTCCTGCTCGAGATCCTCGACACCGTCGATCGACGCCTCGCCGCCAGGCGCTCTGGAGACGAGGCGGTGTTGAGCGCCTACCTCCATGACCTCGAGACGGACCCCCAGGGCGTCCGCAAGGCGCTGGAGCACTACACGGTCGTCCTCGCGGCAACGCTTCAGCAGGCGGCGGGCAACGAGATGCGGCGGGTGCGTGGGATCGACACGGGCCAGACCACCTTCGAGTCCGTAATCGTCGACGAGGCTGCCCGTGCGAACCCGCTGGACCTCTTCATCCCGCTGAGCATGGCCAGGCGTCGGGTGGTCCTGGTCGGTGACCATCGCCAGCTGCCACACCTGCTCGAGCCCGACGTCGAGCGGCAGCTCGCGGAAGGGGTCGACCAGGGCACGGTCGAAGAGCAGACGCTCCGCGCCGTCCAGGCAAGCCTGTTCGAGCGCATGTGGGTTCTGCTCCGCGCTCTCGAGCAGAAGGACGGCACTCGCCGCACCGTGACCCTCGACGCCCAGTTCCGCATGCACCCGGTGCTCGGAGCCTACGTCAGCCGCGAGTTCTACGAGGTTCACGAAGACGGGCCCATCCAGAGTCCGCGGAAGGCCGAGGCCTTCGTCCACGACCTCCCCGGCTACGTCCGTGGTGACCAGCCCTGCGCCGCCGGCTGGCTCGATGTGCCGGGTGACCGGGGCCGCGAGGTCCGAGGGGTCAGCAAGAGTCGACCCACGGAGGCCCGAGCCATCGCCAAGGAGGTCCGTCGCCTCGTCGCCCACGACTCCCGGCTGACCTTCGGCGTCATCTCCTTCTACAGCGCCCAGGTCGACGAGATCGGTCGAGCCATGATCGACGTGGGCCTGACCGAGCCCGCGAACAACGCACGGGGCTGGCGCGTCGCCGACGAGTGGGCGACCACCTACAACCACGAAGGCAAGCTCGTCGAACGCCTGCGCATCGGCACCGTTGATGCGTTCCAGGGCAAGGAGTTCGACGTCGTCTTCCTGGCGGTGACTCGGTCCAGCGACCTGCCGGACGCGACCGACGAACAGCGACGACGGAAGTTCGGCCACCTCATGCTGGAGAACCGACTCTGCGTCGCGATGAGCCGACAGCAGCGCCTCCTGGTGGTTGTTGGCGACCGCGACTTCGTGCGCGGCGAAGGTGCTCGCAAGCCGCTTCGTGCCCTCCGGGCCTACACCGATCTCTGTGGAGGCGAGCATGGCACCGTTCGATAGCTTCGTCTCCTTCGAGCGAGACACGCCCGTCCTCCGGCTGAACCACGGGAAGATCCCTGGGGTGAAGTGGGTGCTCTGGCCCGTGCTGACCTGGCGCGTGGTGGCGCCGGTGCCGAAGGAGCGCAAGCTCAACCTCTTCCAGCGCGCGGTCCTGGGGCTCGCTCGCGCCGGGGTGACCCGGTTTGTGGAGATCGCCGACCGCCTGCTCATCGCTCCCGACCTCGCCGGGCTGGTGGTCCTGGAACTGCAGAACATGGCTCTGGTGGAGCACGACGGCAGGCCGACCGCCCGAGGCCTCAAGATGCTCGACGACATCGAAGAGGACCCGCCTGACGAGGCGCGCGTTGGCCATGTCCTGTCCGACCCCTTCTCCGGCAAGCTCTGGCCGCGGTTCCTCACCGGAGATCTGCCCGTCGCCGACGTGGAGCTGAACGAAGACGGCTGGCCGGTCCTGCTCAGCGGCACTGCGGGCGACCCCTGGACCGACCGGACCTTCAGCATCCTGCCGACGAACCGAGACACCATCAGTCTGGCCCGTCCCAGCGCCAGAGACGTCCTGCGAGCGGCTCGTCGCCACCGGCGGCAGCGCGACTTCGACGAACTTGATGACGAACGAGACGTGCCACGCCTTCGTCGGGTGTCCTTCGTGGATGACCGCCCGGAGCCCTACCTGCTCGCGCTCCGGGTCCGACGGCACGAGTCCGGCGACTGGATGGTGGACGACCCATTCGGGCACGGAGAGTCGGTGGACCTGCGGGCGCGCCTCGAGGAGCGCCTCGACACTCACAACGGATTGCGCCCTTGGCTGTCGCCACTGGTCGGTTCCGAGGGCTCGGAGCCGACCCTCGGGCATCTCCAGTCCGAAGCCATCTGGAAGGTCGAAGAGCGTCTGACCCTGGCGATTCGGCAGCACGGCGACGTTCGCGAGCGGCTCGTGGCCATGCAGCGCGCGCTTCTGGAGGCCGAACTGCACGACGCGCCGCTTGACAAGTGGGACGACGTTCTCGTGAAGGCACAGCGTGCCGTTGAGCGCTTCCTTCGGCTCCTGCTTGCCCCGTACCGAGACGCGGAGCCGCCTGCCTTCACCCGCCTGGCACGGTCCGACAAACGCTTCAACCAGAGCTTCTTGGACTCGATCGCGGTCGACCTGGGCTTTCATTCTCCGTTGCCGAAGACACTGTCTTCCGTTCGACGCGGAAAGGTGCAGTACGCCGAAAACAGCGGCAGCGGAAGCCTCCGTCCGCTTCTTGTTCTGAGTCTGTTGTGCGCCGACCGAGACGAGTCCCATCCGTTTCGCACGACGGCCAGCGCGCATCCCGATCTGCTCCATCGCCTCGATGGGCTCGCCACCGCTCGCGACCGAGCCGCCCACGACGGGGCCCAGACCTGGCCCAAGAAGGTGCAGGAGCACGTCGACACCGCCTTTGCGACCGTGGGGTCGCTCCTCCTCCCTCGCTGATCAAGGCTTGCGCCCATGGCCAAGAAGAACCGACGCAAACAGAACCAAAACCGCACCACGAACACGACTCCGACGCCCCCCCCGGTAGATGAGCCCACGTCCGAGCAGCTCGAACGCCTCGACGCCGTGGATCACGCAACCGCCGAGCTGGCCGCGGAGCATGGTCCGCCGGTCACCGAAGGCGTCTCGGAGGAGGCAGGCCCCACGCTCGAGGCAGCCTTGGCTCGTGCTGAGGGCTTCCTGAACAGCGCGCGAGGGATGTTCGAGAAGGCGCGGGAGCGGGAGGCGGCGGTCAAGGTTGAGGAGGGCCGCCTTTCGACCCAGAAGCGCGATCAGGAGCAGTCCCTTCGGCAGCGGAAGAGGGACGCCGATGCCGAGATCGCGTCGGCCAAGACGGCTGTGGAGCAAGAACTCGAGAAGAAGAAGGCGGACCTCGACCAGCTCGAGATGGATCTGATGCAGCGCTCGGAGACGCTGGACGAGCGTGAGGAACAGCTCAGCGGCCGCGAGCAGGCCTGCAAGGAGAAGGAGGCTGAATACGCCGAGGCGGGCGCGCGGCTGACCGAGCGCGAGCTGAATGCCGAGCAGGGCTTCCTCGCCGAGAAGGCTCGCATCCTCAAGCCCGTCCAGGACGAGGTTTCCGCCCTGAAGGAAGAGCGGGGGCGTCTGACCATTGAGCTGGCCGAGGCGCGCGAGGCTGCCGAGGCCGAGGCGCGCGTCGTGGCAAAGGCCCGTGCGGACAAATGGGCCGAGGAGGACGCTACTCGCACCACTGCCGCGGCCGCGGCCCGCCGTGAGCTCGACGACGAGATCAACCAGGAGCGGCAGGACCGGCTCGCGGAGCTGCGGGACGCGCTGAAGAAGGAACGGGAGGCCGCCGAGGCGTCGTGGCAGGAGGACCTGGACAAGCGCCGGTCCGCCCTCGACGAGCGTGAAGCGGAACTTGAGGAGTGGGAAAGGGCGCTGCTCGAGAAGCGCAAGGCACACCGTGCTGCCGAACGTGATCTTCGGGCGGACCAGGAGATGCTCGAAGAGGACCGTGCGGCGCAGGACCGAAAGGTCGAGCGCGTGGTGGCGGAGCGGACCGAGGATCTGCGGCACGAGGTCGAGTCGCTCAGGAGCCAGCGCAACGATGCACGTGCCCAGCGCGACGCCTACTTCCAGGACCTCGAGTCCCGGCGTGAGCTCGACCGCCGGTTCGGCGGCCGAAAGCCGGAGGAGATCCTGGCAGCGCTCACCGCAGCCGAAGGTGAGCGCGACACCTTCGCCCAACAGCTCCGTGACCGTCCCGATGCGCGCGCTGCCGAGCGGCTGGCCGAACTGGAGCGCGAGCGTTCGGCGTGGCTGGAGGAGCGCGCTGTGTTGATGGGGGACCTCGCAAAGGCGAAGGGTGAGCTGTCCACCCGCCGCCTCGCGGCAATCGAGCTTGAGGCGCTGAAGAAGCAGAAGGAAGCGCTCGAGGTCCACAAGCAGCTCCTCGACGGGGCCGTGGACGAGCTCCGGGCGCGCGTGGACGAGCTCACGCGGCAGGAAGACCACCGGAACCCGATGACCGCGCTGACGAGCCTGGACGAGAGCGAGGCGCTGCAGAATGAAGCGCGCACCACGACACCCCTCGGCCGCGCCACGCCGACGCTCCGGGACTTCGCGGAAGACCTGCGCCACCGCATCGCGACGGGGGTCGAGGGCCGCACGCTGTACTACGCCGAGCGAGACGTGCGGGCCTTCCTGGGCGGCCTTGCGATGACCCGGTTGATGCTCCTGCAGGGCATTTCTGGCACGGGCAAGACGAGTCTGCCGCTGGCCTTCGCCAGCGCCGTGGACGGTGACATCGAGGTCGTTGAGGTCCAGGCTGGTTGGCGCGATCGTCAGGATCTCGTCGGGTACTACAACGCCTTCCACCGGCACTACTACGCGACGAACTTCCTCCAGGCGCTGTACCGCGCTGGAACGCCCGCCAACCGCGACCGGCTGTTCATGATGGTGTTGGACGAGGTCAACCTCTCCCGGCCCGAGCAGTTCTTCGCCGACTTCTTGTCCGCGCTGGAGCAGCCCATGGACGCACGACGGCTCACCCTGGTCAACGACCCGGTCTCGAGCGCTCCCAGGCTGATGGTCGAAGGGCGCCACCTTCCCATTCCGCCCAATGTCTGGTTCGTGGGCACGGCGAACCACGACGAGAGCACCGCCGAGTTCGCCGACAAGACCTACGACCGCGCCCATGTGATGGAGATGCCTCGCAAGACCGAGGCCGCGCACTTCCAGGTCGAGGAGCGGCGTCACCGCAACCCGATCTCCTACCAGAAGCTCGAAGCGGTCTTCGCGGATGCTGCTGACAAGCAAGCCCGCAGCGTCCAGTCCGCCACCCGCTGGCTCCGCACCGCGCCGTTTGCCGACAGTCTGGGGAAGCGCTTCCGGGTCGGGTGGGGCAACCGACTCGAGCATCAGCTCGCTCGATACCTTCCGGTGATCGTGGAGGCCGGTGGCAGCGTCGGCGAGGCGATGGACCACCTGCTCGTGACCAAGGTGCTGCGCAAGCTCAAGGACCGTCATGACGTCCGTGCGACCGCCCTCGAAGAGCTGAGCGAACAGCTCCTCACGACCTGGGACAAGCTCGACAAGAAGAACCCGCCCGAGCGCTGCATCGCGCTGATCGAGAACGAGATCGCCGCGAAGAAGGGCGAGGAGCTGGTGTGACCGGCTTCCGACCGCGAATCGGCGGGAGGGCGCGGGCCCACCTACCAACGACGTTTCTCTGCGATGCGTGGACCCGAGAATGCGGGCGCTTCGGGGACGAGACGGCGGGCTTGCCGGAAGGCACCACCGCGCTCGGGCGGTGGCCAGCGGAGCTCGACACGGACGCGGTGGTCCGCCTCGCCGAGGCGGTCGGAGAGTCCGCATCGTGGGAAGCGATGGCGGCCACGCCTCCGGTGGCCCAGAAGCTGGCCGAGCGTGCTCGACCACAGCCGCTTGACCTGGAGATCGCTCGGCACCTCAGGCATCTCCAGCACGTCTGCCATCGGCCGCGTCTCCATTTGCGCGTGGAAGAGGAGCGTCTTCCGGTGTCTCGTGCTCGGCGGATCCCGGTGCGCGCGGTGGCCGATCTGGTCTCCCACCCCGGCGACTGGGAGCACCGAACGCTGCGCAGCATCCAGCCCTCGCGAGTGCTCGCGCGCCAGATCGAAGACGAGTGGAACCTGTACGAGAACCGCGTCGCAGTGCGGCTCGTCGACCACCTGCTCGCCTACCTCGCCAAGCGCCTCGAGGAGCTGCGGAAGATCAAGGAGATCCTCGATGCGAGCCGGGACTACAGCGAGCAGATGCAGCGGACCTCGTACCGGCGTGCTGCGCGGATCTCAGAGCTTTGGACAGACACCCTGGAATCGGAGACCGAAACCGAGCTGACTCGCACGATGGACCGTCTGGAACTCGCGCAGCGTGACCTTCAGGCGTTGCTCGGGGCTCCGCTCTACAAGGAGGTCCCGAGACGCCAGGCGGTTGCTCTTTCTCTCAAGCCGACCAACATCCTGGTCAACGACCCTCACTACCGAAAGGTTGCCGCGCTGTGGCGTATGTGGGTCAAGTACGGGCACAAGCGCCAGGAGACACAGAAACAGCGTGCAAAGCGCCGGAACGCGGAAGCGTCGTGCTGGGACCGATTTGCCCTGCACCTCGTGGTACGCGGTCTTGTGGGGCTTGGGTGGTCGCTCCAGAAACTGGGGGTAGGGCGGTGGCGTGCGAGCCGCACTGGGCGCCTGGCCGTGAGCGTCACGCAGGACGACGGAGGTGTCGTCCGCCTCTCGACCGACCGTTCGTTGTCTCTCGTGCCCCTTTGTGCTGACCTCTCCGGCGCGGAGCCTGACGCGCTCCACGGCCTCGTCGAGATCCTCGACGGCAACAACGCCGAGGTGGTGCTGGTCCACGTCGGTGCCCCCACCGCCGTGGCCGACGTGGACCGCGCCGGTGGGTGGACCTTCCGCGGGAAGGCCGTCCTGTTCGGCTGCTCGCCTTGGGGCATCGACTCCGAAGAGCGCATGGCAAGGCTCCTTCGTGGTTGGCTCGTTCGCGCAGCGAGTCCTGCCTACCCGGTGGCGACCGAGGTGCGCGCTCTCGAGCAGTTGCCCAGGGCCTGGGCGTGGATTCGCTACCAGGAGCCACACCTGATTGCCTTGAGGCCGCCGACACCAGCAGATCATGCCGCGTCGGCGGCGTGGGGGTCAGCAAGGGCGATGGAGCTCGACGCTGTCGCGCGCCGGGCCAAGGCGGCCAAACAAGCGTTCGCAGTCGCCCCTCGCGAGGCTGTGCGTGCCTTCCAGCGATTCATCGACGAGGCCCCCGCCAAGCTGGCCGGCATGGACGTCTGCCCGGTGTGCGGAGGCGAAGGCATGGTAGAGCCTCGCCCAGGGCGTCGCGCGGACGGCGCAGACGCGACCTGGTGGGCCATGTGTACCGCCTGCGGCAGCGAGTGGGGCACTCGCCCCTGCACGGGCTGCGGCAGTCGTTACCACGCCCTGGCAGCACAGGCTGGGCTCGACCTGTCTGACGCCGCGGAGAACACGCCGTACCGAGAGTGGCCCGATCGGGTGCTTGGTCGAGACGTGTGGGCCCAGCCATGCCGGTCTGGGGCCCAGGGTGAATACCGGTGTCCGGAGTGCGGAGAGTGCTCAATGCAGGGGTGTCAGCGGTGCCCGACCTCTTGAGAGCAGAACTCGCATCCTCGTCTCGGATGCTCCGAGAGGGAGGATGCGGACCATGTCACCAGGGATGCGCCTCGTTGAAATCGTCGAACTCGCAGTGGCCAATCTGCGTGAACCGTGAGTGTCAATCTTCGACTCGGGGCATCCCCCCCGATTCCGAGGCCTTGCGGAGGACCTTGACTGCCTGCCTGGCTTGTTTGTGGGAAGGCACCTTTCTCCAGCCTATGGAAGCATATGTCGCGAGGGTCGTCACGACGCCGATCTGCCAATCCGCCAAGTTGCGGGTCTTGTTGCCCCAGCTCGAGATGTGAATCCAGGTTTCGGCTGGGACCTGCATCACTCGCGCTATGTTCTCCCTGTCGACGGGCGTGAGGGTGTACCCACTCTTGCTTGAGCTGCCGACTGTTGGAAGCGACTGGCCCTCCGCCAGCTCCTCTTCGAGCTCCTTGGGTACGTTGAGGTCGAGGGTCTGGACGTGCCGCCAGCAGTCCTCCTTCTTGCACCACTCCGTCACGTTGCGTCCGCCCGCAGACTCGACGAGCTGCTCGTAGATGACGCGCATCCAGTTGAAGAGCGTGTCCGCGAGGGCCTCAGATACAGCCTGGTGGTTCCAGATCGACTCCAAGTCAATGCGGCCGGCCGTCCGGTAGGACACCAGCGCCACCGTGTAGGCGATGGCATTCGCCCTGTACCCGGGGAACTTGTGCTTCCTCGCAGCGGACTCGGCGTGCTTGAAGATGATGGCTTGAGCGACGACCGCCTTGAAGTAGTCGGCATCGGGCAGCCAGTCCTGACCCCTCTGTGCCTGGACGTTCTTCATGAACGCCAGGAAGTTCTTCTGCCCTCCACGACTGACGATGTGCGGAAGCTGGCCCCAGGCGTTGACGTACTTGGCGACCTTGACCTTGTCGAAGCGCTGGCGGGGCGGATGGGCCTGCTTGAAGCGCTTGAGACGGGCCGGCGTGGTTCCATCCCGCTGCTGAGCGACCTGGTATTGCCCCCGAGCTCGCTCGTAGAACCAGCGGCTCTGCTCCCCGGGTGCCCACACTGCCTGCGACAGCTGCTGGAGTTTGACGTGGAACGGGTGGTTCGCCGAGAAGTCTGCCTCGTTGACCCGGTTCTGTGTGTTGGCGTACCGGCTGATCAGCGGCACCAGTGTCTCTACCTGCTCGGGTTGGACGATGGTGAGCTTGGATTGGACGAACACACTGGAGAGATCGAGACGGTCCCTGTCCTTCGCCCGGTGGATTGACGCCACCGTCTGGCCGCCGTTGACGACCTGCAATCCGCGCAGCTTCGCAATGGCGAGCCCCTGCTCCGTGACCGCCGTCTCTACCCACTCGGCGGTGGCGGAGATCCCATTGTTGTAGGCCATGAAGTGGTGCGGTTCGTTCTTGAGCGTGTCCCGGATGCCCCGGTTGACCTTTCCTCGTGCTTGAAGGAAGGATCGGACATTCAGCTCGAGCAGGCGTGGCCCGTACTCGTGGTAGAGGTCGTGCAGGAGTTCGCCGGGCAGGATGGCAAGGTACACGTCGAATCCCGCCTCAGCGTCCGGTGACGCGATGCAGGGGAGCGGGCGCCCCATCCGCTCCACCAGGTCGATCTCCACGGGCTCATAGGGGAGTCCTGACGAGTCCACTCGGAACAGTCGTCGGAGGTCCCAGACGTCAAGCTGGACCTCTATGCCTTCGGCCTCGACCGCCACCTTCCCCGGGTCCGCCGCAAAGCCGTCGCCGATGAGCACAACGCGAACTCGGTCGACGGAGCCCGATACTTCGTGCAGACGCTCCATCATGTCGAAGGCGTCGGAGGCCGGCTCCATCTCCTTGTGGTAGCCCTTGCGGGCAGCGAGGAACACGCGGACCGCTCGCCCCGTCGCCTGGGTCAGCTCGGTTCGAGTGATACTCCCCGGATCGCCCAGGCCTCGAAAGATGGTCGTCACGAGGGTGACGAGGCCGTTGTCCGGGTCGCAGTGCCAGGCATTCACTCGCCCGAATCCGCGCCCCAGCCGTCGTTCGAGGAAGCAGACGTTCACGTCGGAGACCTGCCCGTGGTCCTCAAGGCTCCCGAGGATCACCTCGGTGAAAGCGTCCTCGCGGAAGCTCACCACTCCAACGTCATCTGTGCCTTCTTCAGCTTCGATGGCGGCATCAGCAACCTCGCCACGCAGACGGAGCAGGTACTCGTCGAGCCGCGGGTCATCCGACATCACCATTCCCCTTCCATGCTTCCGAAAATCGTGTCCCAGACATCAGATTCGAACGCCAAACAGGGCTGACAGGCCGCCAAGGCTACCTGGTAGCGCACCTCTTCCACCCCTGAAGGAAGCTGGGCCTCTCTCAGGCGCGGGAAGCTCTCATCGACCTTGTAGAACCTCTCTCTCCGAAGGGAGTACCGCGGGCTGGCGTAGAGCTCCCGCTGGGACTCAATGTATCCAGCCTCGATGAGGCAGTCCTCGAAGGCGTCCCGTGCGGTTCCGTCCAGCTCATCACGCAGCAGCTCGATGAGCTCGGGGAGGGAGATGTCGCCCGCCTCGGTCTCGTCGATGAGCACGAAGTACACGAAGAGCTGGCCCTGTCCCGGCGAGTCCAACTGGCGAATGTTGGCGACGTGGAAGGCGTGCGGCGTGTTCGAGCTCGTCGTCTTGACCTCGATGCTCCCACTTGAGAACTGGAAGTCATGGTTGGCACCTCGGCATCCCTTCCACGATGCGATGGTCGTGTCGGGGCCCGTGCGCGCCAACAGATGCTGCTGCATGAGGACCAGCTCACCGAACAGGCCCCGACGGTGCTCGAGGGACATCCCGCGATGCCCATGGCGGCGGAGGAAGGACTGCCACCGTGCAAGCCGGGTGATGAACAGGCGCACGGCCTCGGGCTCGTCCGTGGCCTCCTCGAGCTTGACGACGATGTCGTCTGCGAGGGTGTGGAAGATGTCGCGGTAGCGCCCATCTGAGAGGGCGAGGACCAACCGGGTCACCCCCGACCGCCCTGGGGACACCATCTCTGCCCGGGCCGTCAGTCCCCGGGCCTCGGCGTACTCAGCGCGCGGCGGGATCGACTCGGTGGGCACTTCGATCAAGACGGCCTCTAGCTCGTCGGCGACCGACCTCGCCGCGTAGACCGCGCACGCACCGATCTCGGGCAGCCTCAGGCGGACGAAGCCCCCTCCGCTCTCTCCATGGCTTGAGAGTCGTTCCCAGGTCTTGAGAAGCGCGCTCATGCATCACCGTCGCGATCTTGCGAGCTTCCAAACTCTTGGTTCCAGTACACGTTATTCACTATGTACCTGACCTTCGACGCTTTCTCCGGATCCACGTAGGGGAAGCTGATTCCGAACGCCAAGACAGGCTGCTTCTGTGCGCCCGACTCCACCTTTTCATCGCCGGGATCAAGAGGGTAGAGCATCAAGAGGCCGCTTTCGGCAGAGCGGACTCGCCGAATGGCCTCTCCGCTGGGCCTCGTCGGTCGCTTGCCCTTCTTCTCCTCGGGGTCTGGGTTCTTCTCCCACAGCTCGATGGCCAACGACATCGCGTCTTCCCACTCCGGGAGCGTCAGGTCCGCGGCCTCGTCGGTCGGGCTGAGGAGCCGGCGGATTCGGTAGCGATTTGAGCGCTTCAGGTCTTCCTTCTCGTCAGGCGTGCGCGCGTGCCATGCTCGCTCGACCAGCCTGAAGGTGGAACTCCCCAGTGATCCCGGAGTCTTGGACTTGCCAGATGCCACGAAGATGGTCCAAGTACGAAGCCGACTGGCTGCGTACTCCATTTGCACGTAGTCAGATAGCAACTTGGTCTTGACGCGCTTCGACGCCTCGTGCTCAGAATAGTCATCCAAGAATCCGACTACTGCCGAGGTGGGAACTCCCGTCCAAACCCAGGGACCGCTGCCGGTCTCTGATGGTGAGCGTACAGTGCCGAGTTTGGGCACTACGCCGTGGACCTCGGCGGTCTCGACCAGGGTCCTACCCGCGTCCCAGTTCCTGCGGAGTCGCGACTTGTCCCTCCAGAAGTTGATCGTCTCGCTCACATCCCCTTGATACGACAGGTCGATAGCGGTTCCGTTTCGCATCTTCACCGACGAGGTGACCAGCATCAACGGATGAGACTGAACGCGGTGCCCGAAGTCACGCGGCGTTCCACCGCTGGCGACCATGCGGTCGAAGTCATCGCGGAGTTCCTCACTCGCCTCCGCGATGTGGCCAAACCACTCAATCATCTCTGGGGTAGTGTAGAGGCGGCACAGGTCCAGGAACTTTGGTCGATACCCAAACCAGCGTCCCATCTGCATCAGTGTGTCGTACATGCGCGACGCTCGGAGGAAGTAGCTCACTGACAGGCCCTCGAGGGTAAGGCCTCGAGACAGCTTGTCCCCTCCGATAGCGATGACGTTGAGACCGGAATCGTGCCGGAGGTAGTCGAGAACGTCGCCCGCAGCGCCATTAATTTCGCGCACCTCTATCGACAGAGCAGCGCTCACAAGCTCCGCATCCACTTCGTCCCAACTGGCCGATGCACAGTCAGTGGCCCGGCCGCGTGCTCGGATTCCTTGGTGGGTCGCTTCGAAGTCCTCCTCCCAGAGTCGGAGAAACTCGTCGCGGACCGGAACCGGCGAACCTCCATCACCATGCCGCAGTCGGCGCTGAATATCAGCCAACTCGGAGCGAACCTGGTCGGCCACAAGCCCTTGGACCGCGGTGAACCGAGTCACATGAACCAGCATGGTGTTGTGCGCAGTGTCGTCACCTCGGATTGAACGGACAGCACAGACTACTACGAAGGCACGAATCGCCTCTTTGAGGGAAGGCGGAATGTCGTTCAGCCCTTCGTATCGGGGCACCCAGTTCTTTTTGTGTTTCGGCGGTATCCAGCCGTCTCGTTCCTTTAGGTCAAGGCTGTCGGCATGGTCCGTCACGTCCCGGAGAATCGGAAGCGCTTCGTACTGATCATCCTCGGCGTTGGCGAGCCCGAAGATCAGCGAAGGCCCGACGTAGTTTGACGCTGTTGGAAGAGATACGATGAAGCTACGGGGGAACAGCCCTTCTCCCAGCAGCTTCGTCTTTTCCTGCTCGTGGATCAGAATGTTCGCGAACGGCGTCGCAGTGTAGCCAACATAGGCGCTTTGGGCGAAAGTGTGCAGCAGTTGCCGAATACGTCGATTTAGCGTTGTGGGGTTGTGGTCGGGGTCCGGATCTCCATTCTCATCGAATGCCCCCTTTCGTGTGTCGATGGACCCTTGGTCGGCCTCGTCGTCAATTACCAACAGCGGGACACCCTTGATGTAGGGTTCCCCTTCGTCATCCTTGTCCTGTGCCACCCACCGAACCCAGTCCAACAGGTTCTTGAGCACGGACGCATTCTTCTTCACGACGAACAAGAGCGGGTTCGACCCCGGGTTGATCGCGAAGTTGCGTGCGAGAGTACGCTTGAAGTCTCCGTCGTCTGCCCGTGTAGTGATCGAGTCCGCATTCTTGCGGCTGGTGCCATAGAGACGGGCGTTGCCAACACCCACTGAAACGCGTCTTCCGTCGGGGTCGTTGAGCGTGGCACCGCGATCGTAGCCGAGGAACCCTTCCTCCAATCGGATCTGGGTCTGGCTTCGAAGGCTCTTGTGAAAACCCGCCAAGACCACGATCACCTTGTAGCCCGCATCGGCAGCCTTGCAGATCAGCCCCACATAGTTGCTCGTCTTGCCGGACTGAACGTGCCCAACAACCATTCCACGCCGGTCCCATTCCCCTGGGGACTCTGGGTTGGTGAGATACCCCAAGACCTTGTCAGTGGCTTGATCCAGTCTCTCGACGGTGAGCTTCGGCCAAGACTTCTCAGTTCTGAGATAGTCTCGGTATCGCTCCCAGAAGAACCAGTCGATCTCTGCGCGCCTCTTCGGGAGCCATGGAGCCCAGCCGTCATCGTCGGAATAGAGGGCGCGCTCAACGCCGATCAGGGTCTGGTATGAACCCTCCAGCTCCGCCACCAAGGCAGAGCGATCGATATCTGTCACCCCCAGAAGGCTACACACCTGAGCGACCGCCTGTCCGACTCTTCCCTCGGGCAGTGAGGAGAGGTCGTCGCCGAGCTCGCGGTCCAGCATGGTTCGGACCATTGAGCGTACTGCTTGGTAGTTCTTCTTGTTCATTGGACCGGATGGGTGGCGAGAGTGGAGAGGATCGCAAGGACCTCGTCGTCAGCGAATTCCTCGCAGGAGGTCAGCCGAGCGACGGCCTCGTCGTGGGAGAGGTCGAGATTTCGTCTCACTGCGTCGTAGGCGGTCACCACGACGCGGCGTCTGGCGCTGGATGAGGCGCCATGGAACGGAGGAGCTGCGCCTTCGGGGTGTTCGGCGGCGTCCAGCCAGATCTGCTGAACTGGAACGGTCTCCTCGAGGACACGAAGCATCGCTTCGACAAGGGGGCGTCGCTCTTTGGAGTCCTTGAGAACAGCAGCAACCACCGGGTGCTTCCGGTCGATCCTGTAGACCACACATCCGCTGCGCTTTCCGGGTTGCCACGGACGCTGCAGCTCCTTCCTCTTGGTGCGAGCCCCATACCGCCCCCGGTGGGCGAAGACCCCGCGGGCGTCCTGACGGACCTTCTGGGCGAGCCCCCGCAGACGCTCCCGAATCTGGGGAGGCGGGGTGGCATGGGACTTCTTCACGTCCAGGTGCCAGAGGTGGTCCATCGAGTTGGGAATGTCGAGCTGGATGCGTGCGAGCTTGTAGTGCTCTTCCTTCGTCCACGGCCGCCGGCCACCCAGGCCAAGCCAGCTACCTGCCACGATCAACCGCTCGTTTCGGTAGAGGTAGAAGCCCTGCTGTGCGTTCCAGCCCCCTGGTCCAGAAGCCTCCTTGTGGCCTTCTGGCCCGAGCTTGTCCTTGTGCGGGAGCACGTAGCCCTTCACAGCGATGGGTTGCGCGTGATCGGGGAGACGGACCATCTCGCTCGGGGTGGTCGTGGTGGCTGGATGACGCGTTGCGAAGGGGTCCCATGCAGCAACCTCATGGCCGTTCACATTGATGCGGAGTCGGTTCCGGGGGCGGTCCAGGTAGCGGTGGAAGACCATCGCAAGGTGCTGCTCGACGTCGTCGATGCTCTTCAGGAAATGGGACCGAAGCCGCTCGTCGTCCACACTGGCGTCATGCACGATGCGGTCGAGCTCCTCCCAGAGCACGGTGGTTCCGTTGTCGAGTGACTCGAAGCGCTCGAGGCTCGCGATGGACTCGGGGTGACGGGTCTTGAGAAGCTGCCACCCGCGTACGTCCGACCGAGCGAGATGATCGAGGTCCCATCGACGAACGTGGGCATCGCCGTCCTCGGCCCGAGTGAAGACCGTCAGCCGTCGGCACTGGGAGAGGCTGGCTGTCTTCAGACCAAGGCCGAAGCGTCCGAGGTCGGAGGGTTCCCGCTCGTCTCGTGGATTCCGGCTCCCGAGGCGCATCGCGTTGCGAAGCTCTTCCTCGCTCATCCCCTGGCCATCGTCCGTGATGGAGATCCACGACTTGTCACCTGACCACCACGAATCCAGCCAGACTGTGGTGCATCCCGCGGCGATGCTGTTGTCAATCAGGTCGGCAATGGCGGTGGCCAGGGTGTAGCCGTAGGCCCGCATGGACTCGATCATCGCCGACGCGTCGGGAGCGACGTCGTCGTAGGTGAGCTGCTCGTCCGAGGACACGGATGGACTCCTCAATGTCAAGTGGCCAGGCCTGCCGGCCGAATTCCACCTGGGACGTCGCTGTCCGACTGCCAGCGGGGCGGACTGTTGGTCTCAGCGAGGTGGAAATCGGGAGAGATGACTCGCTCACGCCCACAGAGCCCACGATAGGTGAAGCAGTTGGCTGCACGCCAGCCTGTCCGTGGAGCGTTCATTCCTCTGGTCCCTCCCTCCGCTCGGTATGCCCACCACGAATAGCCCCTAACAGGGCAAGTCCCAGGCGCCACGCGAACAAGGGCGGGACCGCGTTCCCGATCTGCCTGAACGCAGGGTTCATGCTTCCTTCGAACCGAAAGCTGTCGGGGAAGGACTGGAGACGTGCAGCTTCCCTCACCGAGATGGTTCGAGCCTGCGCGCTATCGAAGTGGATGTGGGAATAGGAATCCTTGCCGAGGTGCGCCATGAGAGTACGGGCGGGAGCGTCCGCTTCCATCTTCCTCCATTTGTTCGGGAACTTGTTGGGAACGTAGGGAGGCACAAAACGAGCCTTCAATGCCTGGAACGACATGGAGTGCCATCCCACTTCCAGAACCGACCAGGTCGCAAGTTCGACGAGTGCTCGGAACGGAGCGTTCTGGGGCCAACCGAGCAGCGTGGGCGTACTCGTGGATTGCAGCGCGAATGCACACTCTCGCAGAGAGTGAACTGTTGTATTCGGGTCGGTGAGTGCGTCTGGAATCTGGAACGGACACTCTCGCCCCCTTCGATGCTGGCCAACAGGGTCGAGGCTGTCGAGTCCGTCGAGCCAGGCCTGTTGACGCCGTGCGGCACGCTGCACCCGCTTCGAGGTGGTGCCGAGATTGCTGGCCACTCGGTTGATCGCCTTCGCGGACCAGGGGCCACGACCGATCTCCAGGTAGCCAATGGCGCAATCCCATGTATCGACCAGCGGGTGGTTCAGGGCCTCCGCGCCGGTTTCAAGCTCAAGGCCGACGACGTCAACCGAGTGGCATAGCCGGCCCAGCCCTGAGTCAAGTAGGAGCAGTGAGCTTCGCGCCTCCCTCAGCGAGTCGCGCAGGGTGGCTACATGCTGCGCGCCGACCTCTCTGTCGGAGAGGACACTCGCTGCCTTGTCCAGACAGCCCTGGATTGCTCTCGCCCCAACTACCCAGGAGTCGGTTTCTTCGACCAGCTGTCCCTCGTTGCGTTCCACCTCTTCCAATAGATAGTCGAACTCGTGCAATGCAAGCCGGTAGGCCTCAAAGTACTGGTCGCCTGGGTCCATTGACCGAAATAGCCGGAAATCGCGCCAGGAGAGCCGTCGGGTGATGTGGCCAAGGAGCGGTTGGCGCATTGGGTCGGTCTCCCGTCCCGGCCAGGCCAGCATGTGGGTGGCAACCCAAGGGGAAGAGTTGTTGTGCAGGCCATAGGGCATCGCCGAGCGCTCATCAGGCCGTTGGGACGATTTCTTGAGCTTCCTGGACAGGTGTTCCTTGAGCACAGGGAGCCCGGACATGGCGGTCGCGACCGAAACAGCCGCAGGGGCGTCTGGCGGAGATGCTGGAGCGGGCTGATACCGAATCTTCATCTGGTCGTCCCGCTCGCGAAGGGGTCTCAGAGCCGCCTTCTGCGCCTGGTCGTACCCGATTGGTAGGTTGACCTGTCGGGTCGGAGTCGGGAACACGAAGCATCCTTCCACAACCTCGTGGACGGCAGCGAGGATGAATCGCTGGCGGGTCTGTGGGACACCGTATCCTGCGGCGTTCAGGATGCTGTAGGTGCAGCGATATCCCAGGTCCTCGAGGACTTCGCAGATCTCCTCTGCGAGATTGTGTCCACCAAAGTTCAGGATCTCCGGCACATTCTCCATCAGCAGTGCGATGGGCTTGAGCTGTCGAACCCAATGTAGATACGGGAGATACAGCGTAGCCCTGGAGTCGTGCTTGAATGCTTCCGGGTGGTCTGCGATTTCCCGGAGCTTGGCTCTGCCTACCCGAGTGTAGGCGGGGCACGGCGGACCGCCGATGATGATGTCGACGGCATCCACGGGGTCGCTGTGTCCAAGGTCACGAAGCCACTCCATCGGGTCCGTCTCTCGGATGTTGCGGCTGCTGGCGTGCTCCTCGTAGAGGGCCGGCTCGGTCGTCTGGAGGTGACCGTGGAAGTTGCGCGCGTGGCTGGCAGCAGCGTGGGGATCCAGCTCGACTCCTCCGATGATCTCGAAACCGGCGCGCTCGATCCCGAGCGAGAAGCCGCCGGCTCCGCAGAAGAGGTCGACGGCGCGAGGCCGGTACGCGGTGTCTGCGAGGCGGGCGGCCTTGCGAGCGAGTAGGTCCATCCGACGAGTGTCCGGTGAGGTGGGGTGAGGAAGGATGGACGCCATGGCATCGTGGGGCTGGGGGTGCCCCCTGGTAATCGCTGAGGTCTGCAGCCACACCCGGGGTCAGGAGCCTTTCGGCCGCCGTGCCTTCCTGGTGCTTCTCACACGCTCGACGATGCGGGTGACCTCGCCGTCGAGCAGCGACTCCTGGTGGCGGCGCTCCAGGTCGGTCTGAGGGTCGATGACCTCGACGCGAGCGACCCGCCACTGCTCGCCAGTTCTGGGCTCTGCCCGTCGAACCGCTCCGATGACAAGCGTGACCACAGCGTCGAGCTCCTGCCAGACCTCGTGCTCCCAGACTCGGATGACGGTCCAGCCGAGCTCCATCAGCTTGAGCGTCTGGCGGCGGTCCCGGTCGAGGTTTCCTCTTCGCTTCTCCGTCCAGAACTCGTCGCGAGAACGGGGTCGCACATAGTGCTCCGGGCATCCGTGCCAGAAGCACCCATCGACGAAGACTGCGACTTTCGGGCCAGGAAACACGATGTCAGGTCGACCTGCCGGGGTCTTATGGTGGAGTCGGTAGCGAAGGCCGGCAGCATACAAAGCCCTGCGCAAGAAGAGCTCAGGGCGAGTGTTCTTCCCTTTGTTGCGGGCCATGGTCTGGGAGCGTGTGAGCGGCATCGGCCTGATGTAACAGCGCGAGGCGCCATGACTGTGCCCGGCGATGTGGAGTGGAGTGACTGTACCGGCCCCCACGCGATGTTGGTGGTGCCCGCCGACTCGGCGCAGGACCAGGTAGCTATCGCCCCACATTCGGAATGGCGTCAGGGTGTCGCTGGAGCGTGGCCTGTAGTCTGACCAGATCCAGTCCCTTTCGCTGGACCTCCTGGAGGACCTGCGCACCCTTCATCACTGCGTCGCCTGCTGCCCGAGCAAGCTGCGGGGGCACAGCGTTGCCGACCTGGCGGTACTGCTGCTCACGGTTTCCCTGGAGCGGCCAGTCTGGTGGAAAGCCCTGAAGTGCGAGTCCTTCCAGCGGCTCGATGCGCCGAACGCCGGCGATGAGGAAGGCGGTGTCGGAGGCGCGGTCTGGTCCGCCGTTGAACGACCAGTGAGGAGCGTGGGCGCGGGTGCCCTTGACCTCGGTGGTGGTGACAGTCGGGGCCGGCCGGTCGGCTCGCTGCGGCTCGGTGCAGGCGCGGCCGTGGGTGCCGTCGCAGGGGTAGCAGCGGCGGTGTTCGCAGGTGTCGTTGGCGAGCAAGGTGGCACCGATGGTGTCGCGCACGCTCACCCAGGGTGCGAGGCCGCGGAGCGCGGTGTCCTCGTCGTCCGGGTCGCCATGCGTGGCCGGTAGCGGTGCGGCGTCGAGGGGCAGCGGACCGCCCCAGAGCAGCACCCGGCGGCGATGCTGGGGCGTTCCGTAGTCGGCGGCGTCGAGGCGCCAGGAGCCCGCAAAGGCGAAGCGGTCGCGCAGCGCGGGAAGGACGGACTGCTCCCAGGAGCAGCCCACGCAGCCGTGGTGCCCACCATCGAGGCGGCAGGCCCGGCTGTGGTAGGTCCAGCCCAGGACGTTCTCGGCGAGGAACCAGGTCGGCCGGACGGCGTCGATGATGTCCCATGTCCAGGGCCAGCCGTCGCGGTCGTCGCTGCTGCCCCGGCGCTTCCCGGCGGTGCTACCGGGCTGGCAGGGCGGGGAGGCCCAGAGCAGGTCCACTCGCTGGGCGAAGGGCGAGAAGTCCAGCTCGCGCACGTCGGCGCGGAGCACGGGGAAGCCTGCCGCAGCGAGGGTGGCGGCGGCGGCCTCGTCTCGCTCGACGCAGGCGAGGTGCTTCCAGCCGGCCCGGTGGAGTCCGAGGGCGGCGCCACCGCAGCCGGCGAAGAGCTCGAGGACTGTGTTCATTTGCACAGCCTCGTAGCCGCCGAATGCGGTAGATGGCCCTCGCACGACGCCCAAGGCGGGGAGGCTCGATGGACGATTCCGAAGCGGTACGCCGTGACCAGGTGCTGCGCGCCTACTTCGAAGGGAGAGACTGGGACGAAGGGGCCGAGGCTCGGCTCACGCGCGAACTCGTCCTGCACAGCGCCGAAGTCCTGCCTGACTACCCCTACCTGGTCGACCACGAGTGGGAGGAGGTTCCCGGGCGGTCTCAGGATGGGCGCGGAGACCTTCTCTTTTCGGACGGACAAGGGGCATTCGCCGTCGTCGAGCTCAAGAGCATCCTCGGCTCTGGAAAGAACACAAATCGAAGGACCGCAGTGGAGAAGCAAGCTCGGCGCTATCACGCAGCCGCTGTGGAGCGGTTCGGGGCCAGGGTCGCGGTGTTCGTCTACACAGACGACCCGATGTGCCCTGGGTTGCGTTCGCCCGAAGACCGCTCGCCTGGACTTCTTCCGAGAAACACGATGATCGAGCCCCCCACAGTCGGACGGACCATCCGAGTCGATGTCGATGACCTGCTCGCGGACTTCGGGAAGTCGCTTCTCGACGACTGACCTTTCCCGCAGACCTACGCCGTCGGCACCACCCGCCGCCGCCGCGCCTTCCGCCCCACCAGCTTCCGCCCGGACCCCGGCTCCGGCAGCGTCCACGCGAAGTGCTCCGTCACCACCTGCACCTCGCCCACCGCCAGCGTCACCGCGACCTGCACCTGCCCGTCCTCGAGGTCCACATCGACATCCACGTCGATGCGGTCCCGCAGCCAGCGCACCACCGTCTTCCACCACATGCTCGC
>ENA-OWNT01000876-OWNT01000876.1-seawater-metagenome-genome-assembly--contig:-NODE-876-length-50409-cov-6.315108_pt1 | contig 50409 bp, 36 predicted proteins | sample MGYA00238136_ERZ651165 | MGnify/ENA primary metagenome ERZ651165 (study PRJEB26861, sample SAMN08777766) | seawater metagenome | isolation source: coastal seawater | place: USA: Florida | collected... | reverse complement strand
ACCGGTCTGGGCGCGTTGTGCAACGTCTCGCTGGAACGCGAGCAACTGAGTCGCCTGTCACGCAACACGCTGCTCAGTCATGCCTGTGGCGTGGGGCCTGCACTGCCCGACGAGCAGACCCGTGCCATCACCTGCGCCGCGATCATCAATTACAGCCAGGGCAACTCCGGGATCCATCGTCAGGTGGTGCAAGCGCTGCTCGCGCTGCTCAATCATCGCATCACGCCCCAGGTGCCTTCGCAGGGCTCGGTGGGCTATCTGACGCACATGGCGCACATCGGCGTCGCGCTGCTTGGCGTGGGCCAGGTGAGCTATCGCGGCCAAACGGTTTCAGCGCTGCAGGCACTCAGTGAAGAAGGTCTTTCGCCGGTCGAGCTCGGCGCCAAGGAGCCCTACGAGGCCGGCATCGTGGCCAGCGTGGCCCACAACCAGGCCCGGCACTTCGCCGCGGTGGTGCGCGACCGTCTCCACGACTGGCGCAACCGCACCGGGCGCGACGGCTGTGTCACTGCCACCTTCGACGCCGAGCTGTTCGGGCACTGGTGGCACGAAGGTCCGCTGTTCCTGCGCGAGGCCCTGCTCGCCCTGCACCACGATCCTGCAGTGCGCCTGCAGACCGCCGCTGCCCGCCTGCAGTCCCATGCCCCGAGAGAGGTCGTGTGGATCCCCGAAGGCAGCTGGGGCGAAGGCAACGACCACCGCGTGTGGCTCAACGACCAGACCCGGTGGACCTGGGAGGCCGCTCACCGTGCCGAGGACCGCTTCCTGGGCCTCGTCTGGAAGGTGCAGAGCAAAGCGAAGCGCAAGCGGGCCGAGAAGCTGCTGAAGCTGGCGGCCCGTGAGCTGCTGTTGCTCCAGGCGAGTGACTGGCAGTTTGTCATCCACACCGGTCAGGCGGTGGACTATGGCTTCCGTCGCTTCGCGGGCCACCTGTCGCGATTCGACACTTTGTGCTCGATGGTCGACGACGCCCTGTCCGGACGCCGCAGCTTCGACGATGCCCAGAAGGCCTGCCGCGACCTGGCCAGCAGTGCCGATAGCTGTTTCGAGGACATCGACCTGGCTGTGTTCACGCTGCCGGGAGACTGAGCGGGGCGTCCTTGTCTTGTCTTCCGCAGGCTTGGACCACCGTCAGAACCGACCGGTCCCCTGGATGTAGGGACCGTGGTAGAGCGTGAAGCGGGAGCGGGGGCCGTCATCGCTTCCAATGTTGTCGAAGCCAGTGGTGGCGTCGGCTCCCCAGCGGAACACATCGATGTCGCCGGTGTAGCCGACGTCGACTCCGACCGTCCCCCAGGCCCGTTGACGAAAGGCCATGATGCCCAGGTGAGCCTCCGTGCCCCAGCCCAGGCCCCACACGGCCTCGGGTGCCTCGCTGAAGATCTTCTCATAGCGGCCCTCGGCCTCGCTGGACGCCCGAACCCGCGCCGGTCCGAGCTTGATGCTCTGACCGCCCGAAAAGCCGAGGCACACCGTCCGGGGACACTTGCGGCGCAACACATAGGGTGTGGTGTCGAAGCCTCCGGTGATGCCCGCCATCGCGAACTCCGAGTGGGTGTCGTAGACGGCCAGGCGGTCCTCTGGCTCGACGTTGTCTTGGGTGACCGCATGCACCATGTGCCCCTGGGTGGTCCGAATCCAGAGCCCGCCGAGGAACAGGTCGATGCCGTGGCCCTGCACAAGGTAGGCGAGGGCGTCCACCCTCCGGTAGATCCTCGGTTCGTCGGTGTCGTCGGGGAGGACGTCGGGGTCGAGGTAGTAGCCGGCCTGCGTCTGGTAGACCGTCTGCACCTCATAGGACTGGGGAAAGGCGCCATAGTGAAAGGCGAGCACCCACTTGTCACCGAGCAGCGAGGCCGCGATGCTGCGGAAACGAGAGAAATCTGCGTCCGTGCCGATGGTCAGGCCAACCCAACGCTTGTCTGCAATCCGGGCGCTCACCTCGGTGCGTTGGGTCCATGCTGCGCCCTGGTCGAGTGTGAAGCACTGTCCCTGCACGCAGTCGCCCGAGACTCCCCCGACCGCGCTGCCCGTTCGGTTGGTGTCGGTGTAGCGAAAGCGCACGGCCGCCGTGGCCTTGGAGGGGACCCGCCTGGTGACGGGGGGCAGTCCCGTTGCGTGGGCCAGGCCGATGAACAGCAACAGCGCACTCACCTGGCCTCCATGAACCAGGCCCACTCGACGGCCGCGATGCCGTCTGGGGGGACATAGGCGAGAAAGGGCTGCTCCAGGCCAGTCTCGGTCTCCAACACATACTCCACGAAGCCGCTGTCCACCCCGTTCGCCGAGCTGGACACCACGCCCACTGCGCCGGTCTCCCCGTCTGCATGGCTCGCCTGACCGGTCTGCGTGCAGATCTCAGCGTTGGGTTGGTCGACCAGCTCGCGAATCCAGGTGGACTCGCGATGAGTGCGGTCCTCCAGATCGGTGGGAAAGGTGATGGGCGTGTGGACCAGGCCGTCGAAGACATGAACCGATGGGCGCTGCACTGGACAGTCCGTGAGCCGGCTGCCGAACTCCGATGCGAAGGCGGACTCGTCGCGAATCCAGTAGGTCTCCTCCAGGTGGGACCCCGCCAGTCCGTAGACGACAAAGCCCGTAGGCAAGCTGCTCTCAACGATGATGGCGGTGTAGTCGTTGGTCCACACGTCGAGGGCGAAGGCCGCGCCCGCGTCGGTGCGGGTCTCGTCGATCACCGTGCCCTGTCGGTCGAGGGCAGTCACGCGCACCCCGGCCAATGACTCGCTGCCCCGACCTTCCAAGACACCTTCGAGCACGGTGAGTCCTGGCGAGCCGTCTCCACAGCCAATGCAGAGCAGCACGGCACTCCAGGCGTGTTGGGGGACACGCATTCGCAAGCTCCGATGTGGCACTGCTCAGCAGGCCGCTGGGTGCGTTCGGGGTAGCGTTTCGAGGGCAACGGGTCCAATGACGCGAATCAACGTCTCGTGAGTTGGGCGTCTGTGGCCTGGTCGCGCTGCGCCTACAGTGCCCCCGACACCTCGGGCTCCCAGCTCACGAAGTCCCAGATTTGAATCACGCCCGGGAGTCCGCCCGCCATCAATGGCTCGAACTGACCGCCTCCCACCCGTGTGACGAAGACGCCGTACACGTCCTCGGCATCCGGCGCGACGTAGATCCCGCCCGCCGCTTCGTCGGTGTGGTCGTAGAGCGTGTATTCGCCGTCGCTCTGGGGATACCAGAGCTGGGTGGCGTTGGGTCCGCGCACCCAGGACTCGTGGTTGGGCGCACCCGAAGCGGCCAGAGAACGACCGACCAGTCCGCCACCATCGCCCAGGATGCTGCCGGAACCGCTGGCGACCAGGCCCTCATCGATGCGGTCGCGCTCGGCCGTGGAGAACAGCCAGGCGGTGAGTCCCGTGACCGGTTCGCCCGTGCCGCGACCGCCCACCCGCTCGCCTGGCAGGATGGTGCCCGTGGGGAACCAGGTCGTCGTGTCGCCGCAGTCGTCGGCCACGAGGATCCAGCCCACGGTGGGAGGTACCGGCAGACCGGTGAACGAGAAGCTGCCGCCAGAGGTGGTGGTGGCCGTGGCGACCGTGGTGGCTTCGCCGTCGAGGGCCCGGTCCGAAGGGTCCATGAGTGCGAGACAGAGCCCGGCGTCGGTGGTGGCCTCGTCGGGCCAGGTGCGCACCTGACCGGACAGGGACAGGTCCCCCGGTGTGCCCGTGGGCGGTGGGGTCGCGCGCGTGCTGTCCACCAAGATAGCGTCTGCTGCGCCATTCTCGTTGTTCGCCCCCCCGCCACACCCGGGCCCGGACAGCATCAAGAACGCGGCGAGGACGGGGCTTCGGGCAGGCATCACAGGGCGCTCCAGGTCCCGGAAACTACCACGACTTTTCTGTGATCGGTTTACACGGCCGAGGTCATGGGGGATGCACCGAGCCTCCCGGAGACCGCATGACCCCCCTCCTCCTTGCCGCCGCCCTCGCCCCCTCCCTGGCGTTCGCCGACGACGCCATCATCGGCGGCGACGTGTCCCGCGACCACCTCGCGGTGGGTCAGATTGCCGGCTACCACGAGCGGTACGGCCTGGCGCCCTTCTGCTCGGGCACCCTCGTCCGCGACACCTGGGTCGTCACCGCCGCACACTGCATCGACGGCGCCGATGAGTACATCCGCTATGGGATGGACATCATCTTCATCGTCGGCTACACGGTCACCACCTCGTCGGGAATCGAGGACTATGCCGTCGTCACCGACCTCATCCCCCATCCCGACTACCGCATGCCCTACAACGACGTGGGCCTGCTGGAGCTCGAAGGCGAGGGTCTCCCCGATGTCGAGAAGATTGCGCTGAACCAGGACGGCGTGCGCTCCGACTGGGTCGGCACCGACATCACCTACGTGGGCTGGGGCATCCAGAACGACCGCGGCTCGGGCTCCGGCACCAAGCGCGAGGTCGACGTCCCCATCTACACCTACGACGGTGGCCTCATCATCACCCACGACCCCGCCGGCGAGCGCAACATCTGCTCGGGCGACTCGGGTGGCGCTGCGCTTCGTCCCGACCCCTCCACCGGTGAGCTGGAGCTCGTGGGCGTCAACTCCTTCGGCTACATGCTCGATGGCTCCCGCGAGGTGCTCTGCGAAGACCCCGATGCAGCCGCTGGCGTGTCCCGTGTCGACGACGCCTACGACTGGTTCCTCAGCTACATCGGCGAAGAGGAGCCCGAGGTCGATCCCGACGACGGCGAAGGCGCCGAAGACGGTGGGGATGATGGCGGCGACGACACCGGCTTCGATGGCGAAGACGACGGCGAAGACCAGGACTTTGGCGAGTCCCAGCCGAACTCCGGCGACGGTGAGATCAAGGGCGGCTGCTCGGTGAGCGGAATGTCCGGTGGCCTGGCTCTCGGGCTGTTCGGCCTTGTGGGTGTGGCGGCGCGTCGCCGGGACTGAGGGGCTCAGGTGCCGGCTTCCGACACGATGTGGTGGGCGGCTGGCATCGGCTCGATGAGGCTCAGCCGGTCATGGTGGACCGCGACCCCGCCGTCGCTGCGGGTCTCGATCATGTCGACGAAGCGGGCGTCCCAGCGAAGGTGCTCGGGGCCGTAGTAGTACTGGGCATGGACCGTCTGGTTGAAGGTCTCGTCCAGTCCCTGGATGGTGAGCATCATCGTGGTGAAGCTGCCGTTCACCGTCTGGGGGACCACGCCATGGAGCGGGCTGGTCTCGTCGATGCGATGCAGAAGGGTCATCGACAGGGCGAAGGTGGGGGTGGACTCGCGCACCAGCGGCAGCTCCACGAGCCGACGCATCTGATGCCCTTCGGGGCTGCTGTGGTCGACGAAGACAGCGAGCTTCATCTGGGCGCCCACCAGGCGGTTGCCTCGGCGGTTGGCCACGCGGACCACGAGATGTGGCTGGCCGTCGCGCAGGTGGATGAGCGCCAGCTTGCTGAAGTCGATGCGTGCGGTGGGGCGGCTGAACTTGGCGAACATCAGGCCGGTGCCCATGGCCACCATCAGCATGCCCAGGAAGGCTTCGATGTCGGCCAGCACCCAGGCCCACGGTGTGGTGGGATGCATCGCGCCGTAGCCGATGGAGCTGATGGTCTGCACGCTGAAGCTGAAGGCCTGCAGGAAGCTGTTGGGGTCGGCCGCGGAGATGCAGTCGCCGCCAATCATGTAGAGCGCCGCGAAGGTGGCATTGATGAACAGCCAGCCGCCAAAGAGCGCGCCGATGGTCACCCACCACGGGCGCCGCAACAGCTCGTGGTAGAGGTCGAGCCAGCGAAGGAGGCTGCTGTTGCCGAGGGCGATGAAGGTCACCTCGCCACGGTCGACCTTGGGGCGGGGCTGCTTCGACAGGGGTGTGGACATGGACGCTCCGGCTACTCGATGTAGCCCATCGCTCGGAGCGCCTCGATGAGGCGGGGGTCACCTGCCTCTGCCAGCAGGCCGGCTTCGGTGTCCTGGGGGATGATGAGGGTGCCTGCAGCGATTCGGGCGGGACCGCTGCCCAACATCGCCTGTCCCACGCTCACCGTGTAGGTTGGTGCCTCGCTCCTCACGCTTGCCCTGTCGGCTGCGGTGGCGCCCAGAATATACAAGGTGCCCTGTCCTCTGGAACCCGGCCTCACATGCACGGTGGTCTGGTCGGTGGACAGGCGCACCTCGGCGACGTCAGCGGGCAGCACCGGCGGCACCTCCCCCCACTCCAGGTTTGCCCGGCGGCTGCGGGAGGCCTCGGGGTCGATGACGCCCGCCATGGAGACCGGGTGGCTGAAGACCAACGAAAATGGCGTGGTGGCCTGCTTGAGCTGCACCCGCCAGCCCTGGCCCACGGGCCAGCCGGTGGCGTCGGACAGGGCCGAGCGGAGGCTGTCGAGGGGGGCATCGGACAGCCGGGAGGTGAGGGCCTTGGGGTCGGTGGACTGCTCGTAGGCGGCCTCGACACCGGAAGCGGTCTCCAATGTGTAGGTCCAGCCCGCGTGGAGCACGCCCCACTGCTCGCGGGCGAACATCATGTGTCCCAGCTGCAGGGGGCGGTCGGTGAAGGCGCTTGAGTTGGCCTGGCCCCCTGGATCGAGCCAGGCGGCGAGGCTGAGTCCTTGCACCGCACCGGGCTCCGTGCGCACCCCGGCGACATCGAGAATGGTCGGTACCACGTCGATCAGGGAGACTGGCTCCGCCACGCGTTGCGGTCCTCCCGACCAACCCTTCGGCGGACGCATCCACAGCATCGTGCGCATCAGCTCGGGATGGAGGCTGTGGTTGTGCTCGAAGCCGCCGTGGTCCCACAGCTCCTCGCCGTGGTCCGACAGCATCACCACCAAGGTGTCGCCGGGCAGCGCGTCCACCGCTGCGAGCAGGCGGGACAGCTCCTGGTCGAGGTAGCGCACCTCGCCGGCGTAGCGCGCGGCCACCCACTCCTGGTGGTGGGGCTTCACGCGGTCCTTCCTCATCTGCTCCTGCATGGTCCACCGGTTGTAGCGGTCGGGCATGCGGCCGCGCTGAAGTCCGGCGGTGAAGGCGTCGGTGAAGGGCTCCGGGGCCAGGTAGAAGATGTGGGGGTCCATGAGGTGGAGGAACAGAAAGCTGTCCTCGTGGGCGTGCGCGCGCAGCCACGACAGGGCTCGGTCGACCTGGGGACCGGCGTCGTCGGAGTCGTGGTAGTCCCACCAGCCTGCGCCGTCTGCGAAGCCGAGGTGGGGCTGCAGGTGGACGTTCGCGACGATGCCTGCGGTGGAGAAGCCGGCGTCGGCCAGCCAGCGGGACAGCGGGGGCGCGCCGATGGCGTCGAGGGGCCAGCGACCGGTGAGGGCACTGCGGAAGCTCGGGCGGGTGCGGGGTGCAGGGGCCCAGGCGTTGTCGAAGACCACCGCGCCGGCGCCCCACTGGTCGAGGCCAGGGGTGAAGTCGCCCTCGGCGCCGTGCAAGCCGAGGTGGTCGAGACGCAGCGTGTCGATGCCGACGACGACAATGCGGCGTGGGACACTGTTCTCGGAGGACGTGGGTGCAATCGCGGGCTCGGCGAAGGCCACCGCGGTGCCGGGCTCGTCAGCTGTACTTCGCATCGCGAGGGACACGGTCTGGCCGGCCCAGGGGCTCAGGTCGATGGTGTGTTCGGTCCAGGGAGTGCCGGTGGTCGCCGTTGTGGACCACACCGGCTGGTCGTCGATCGTGACCTGTCCGCCGACCTTCACGGGGCCTGCGTGGGCCCGGGGCGGGGGGGCGCCGAAGCCGAAGCGAAGCACGACCCCTGGCTCCACCGGCACAGTCCAGCGCATCTCGCTCGGGGCGGGAAGCAGCAGGGCTTCGCGGGTGAGGTGGTCGATGGTGGCGGACCATCGCACGAAGTCGAGGTCAGACAGGCCACTTGCGGCGGGGGACCGGCGCTGTGCATCGCGGTCGGCGTCGTCGTGGACCAGCTCCAGTCGGAAGGGAACGGTGGCTCCCTCGGCGAGTCCGAAGTGGATGGCGCCGTCGTGAACCTCCCAGCACGGGGCACTCTCGCCGCATTGGCCGCGCTCCAACAGGCTGCTTCTGTAGGGGAGGACCGCGCCGGTGGACGCGTCGACGAGCCGGGTGCCCGGCGGGCGGGCCCGGTAGGACTTGTGGTCGAAGCGAACGGGACTCGGTTGGCTGCGCACCTGAGCGTGCTCGGCGTGGGGCTCCCAGGTTGCGCTCAAGGGCAGAGGGCCGCCTGTATCTGGCACCTCGCCGAGCGCGATGGACTGGATGCGCACCCCGGAGGTGGCGGGGGGGTGGGCCAGCTTCACCGCTTGGAGACCGGGCTGGTCGAGCTGAACCGCGCGGGGAGGAGGGGCGGCCGGCGGGGCGAGCGGTTCGGGCAGCACCACGGGCGCCTTGGCTGGGGGCACCTCCGGCGACTCCACCGGCCCCGGGCCAGGCTCGGATGCGCACGCGAGCGCCAGCGCGGCGCCCCAGGACATGGGGAGTCGGGTCATCGGCGCGGTCTATCCCTCGGCGGTGACGGGGGTCACTCCTGGCCGCGGGTGGGGTCTCCGCAGGGGCCTTCGCAGAAGTTCAGGATCTCGCCGGTCTCGAAGAAGTGGGCGATCTGCTCCTGGCCGCTGAGCTCGCGGCGCACCCACTCGTGGGGGTCGGGGTCGGTGGGGGGCGTGTTGGTGAAGGGCTCCGGCACGCCGTATTCGTACTCGACCAGCACGCTGCCGGTGGTGGAGTCTCCCACCACCTCGATGCCGAAGGCCTCGCGGGCCGGGTCGCTGAGCATCACCGCCTCGTGGCCGCGGGCGAGGAACTCGGCGCCCAGGGTGGTGACCTGGTTGTCGCCGATGCCCACCTGCTGGAGCACGACCTTGGCGTTGGTGCCGGGCAGGGGGTCGGTGGTCATGGCGCCGGCGTAGCCAGCCCCTTCGCCTTCGTCCCACAGCGTCTGGATGAGGCCGAGCCACAGGCCCACCTCGGCGGGGTCGGGGTACATCGTCTCGAACAGCGTGAAGAAGGGGTCGAAGTCCTTCGAGCGGGTGAGCAGCAGGTGGTAGGGACCGCCGCCCACGCCAAGCACGACGCGGTCGATGTCGGCGCTGATGGCACCGTAGGCACCGCCGAGGATGCCGCCCTGGGAGTTGCCGTAGTAGAAGGTGCGGCTGGGGTCGAGCAGGGTGCCGAGCTCACCGGTGTCGGGGTGGGGGGCCTGGAAGGCGGGGTCGGACATCAGCGAGGTCTTGAAGGCCTGCAGGCCCACATGGAACTCGGCGAAGCCCTGCTGGGTGCGCTCGGGGATGATGGCGAAGCCGCCGAGGTCTTCGACGAGCATGAGCGAGATGGCGCCGGTGTCGGTGGCCTTCATGCCGGTCCAGTCCATCGCGAAGATGACCCAGCCGTAGCGGTCGGCCATCTCGGCGAGGTAGCCCGCGTGGACCTCATCCTGTCCACCCAACAGGCCATGGCCGTACTGCACGATGGGCGCGGGCACCCCGGCCGCCACCACCGAGTTGGGCACGATGGCCGTGAAGCGCGCGGTGGTCTCGCCGTTGATGAACGGCATGCCGTCGGCGTCGCGCGTGAGCAGCGTGCCTGGCATGTTGTCGACAGTGAAGAGTGGGACGGTGATCTCGCCCTTCACCCGCCAGGCCGTGCTCTCATTGGGGTCTTCCTCGAGCTCGTGGATGACGTACTCGGGACCGCCCTCGGGAATCCAGGCCAGCGCCTGGTCGCGGATGGACACCGCCCGGCCGGTGATGCCTTCCTTGCTCGCCACCACGAAGTCCCAGGCGAGCACGAGGTCGCTGCGGTCGACCCCTTCGGCCTCCAGCGCGGGGAAGACGACGTCTTCGTAGACGCCGCGGCGCAGCTCCAGCTGTCCGTCGACGGTGGCGTCGCCGCTGTCTCCGCCTTCGATGAGGGCCGCCATGCCGGGGGAGGGCTCGAAGGGGGCGCCCGTGATGTCGACGATGTTGCGCAGGCCCACGACGTAGCGGTGGCCGTACTCGAAGGGGGCGGCGGCGTGGATGAGCAGCACGGAGCGGTCGCTGTCTTCGAGGCTGATGTCCTTTTCGGCCCACACGGCCACGCGCTCGCCGGTGTCGACGTCGATGACGACCAGCGGAGAGTCGGCGCCCAGGGAGTCGGCGATGGCGTCGTGGGCGGGCAGGCCGTCGACCGACACATCGGGCAGGTGGGCAATCATCGGCGTGGACACCGCCCAGCCGTCCTTCTCATTCCAGTAGGTGGGCAGCGGCTGCCGCCCGTCGATGTCCATGGGCAGGGTCTCGTCGCCCATGTCGATGCGCCAGCCGGTGGGGCTGGTGGTGTCTTCCTTCATGTAGAAGGTGGACGGGAAGGGCGTTCCGCACAGGGTGGGCGCGGTGGGGTCGCAGTCCGCCCGCTCGACGGGCCCGTCTTCCGCGGTGCCGGAGTCGGTGCCCTTGTTGTCGCCGCCCGAGCAGGCAGCCGACAGCAGCAGGACAGAGGAGATGCGGAAGATGGGGGAGATGCGGTTCATCTGGACGTCTCACCGAGTCGGAGTTCGCGCGAGTGTAGCGCGTCTGAGGCATGTTCGGCGCGCTGGTTTGTCCACCGTTGTGTCGCGGCTCCGCGCGTGCCGCCGTGGTCAGCCCCCCGAGATGCTCACACCGCGCTGCTCGGCCTTCTCCCACATCCGAATGTAGGCTTCCGCCCCCCGGAACAAGGGCTCCACCGCCGCGTCGCCACCGTCGCCCCGCAGGCTCTCCACATACTCGGGCAGCAGGCCGATGTGGATCATGCCTTCGGTGTTGTAGTCGACGGTGCGGGTGCCCAGCGTGGGTTGGGTGAGAGTGGTGTCGCCTGCGTAGCTGTCGAAAGGCCAGGTGACTGGGTCGGTCTGTTCTGTGCTGCAGCCGTCGTCGCCAAAGCGCGGGCCCGGACCATGGGCGAAGCCGTTGTAGTCGAAGACGAAGGGGATGCCGGGGTGTTGGCCGGCAGCTTCGAGGCGCGCGAGGCGTTCGTTGAGGTGGTCCAGGGTGGCACCGGCTCGGTCAGGGTCGCGGCACACCCCCGGTCGAATCGTCGACACCCCACCCAAGGCGTACAGACGACCGCCCCACTCCCGGCCGTGGGTGCCGGCCGCCGGGTAGTCGTTGGCTTCGAGGATCTCGTGCACGCGCTGGTAGGACCACTGGGGGAAGTGGTCGATCTCCAGGATCATGCCCCGTCGCATCATGCCTTCGATGAGGGTCTCGCCGATGGGCGTGATGGTGGCGTTCTGGCAGTAGTCGCCGTCTGCGGAACCCTCGAGGATGCTGGCGGTGAAGGCGAAGATGGTCTCCAGTGGGGCATCTTCGAAGTTGGTGAAGTCGTTGGGTGCCTCGGAGTCGTAGACTTCGCGGGGCTCCAGCAGGCCGCCGAAGGTGACCTTGCCGTCGTCGAAGCCGGTGGGCATGTCGCCGCCGGGACAGTCCTCGGTCTTGTTTGTCCAGTGGCCGCTGTGGATGAAGTTGCCAAGCTCGATGAAGGCGTCGCTGCCGTCGCCTGGGGAGAACTGGTTGTCGTACTTGTGCACCGGGAACAGCGCCCGCACGCCGCGCTGATGGTAGGCGTCGAGCTCGGCCTCCACCCAGGCCTCGTCGCACACGGGGTCGCCCGGCTTTGGGGTGAGCGCGCAGGAGAAGAGGTCGGAGGTCTCGATTCCCAACACGATGGCGAGCTTGCCTTCTTCCACGACGGACCTTGCCTCGGCAGGCGTCTCGACGATGCGGAACCAACCCAGGCCCTCGCCGCCGTGTTGGGCGTCGATGTAGCGTTCCATGGCGCGTGTCTCGTCGATGATGCGGTCGACGGCGGCCATGTCGGAGCAGTCGTAGCGGGAGCTCTGGATGCCTTCGCCCACCGACAGCTCGCAGATCACCGAGTTGCTGGTGGCGTGTTGCACCAACAGCCGCAGTCCACCCAGCCAGGCCCGCTCCAGCCACTTGTAGTATTGGGTCTGGTGGGTGGCCCGCTTGCGTGCGTTGGGCCAATCCGGGAATTCCGGCCAGCCGGCCGTCATGTGGTTGGGCTCGCTCAGCTCACCGGCCGACAGCTCCAGCACCATCGAGGTGAGCCCGGCGCTGTCGTTGCCGGCCTCATCGAAGGCGTAGCCGAAGAAGTCGTGGCGCCCCTCCGGACCGTGGACGACCGAGCAGTCCCCCAACGCGTGCTCCACTCCGAGGCGGTGGAAGGCGCCGCCATGGAAGAGAAAGCCGCCGAAGGAGTAGTTGGTGAGCAGGTGGGCGTGGGCTTCGGCGAGTCCGTACAGGGTGCCGTCGTCGAAGGTGGTCTTGGTGGGGACCCCGGTTGCATCCACCGCCAGCTCCGGCGGAGCCATGCAGCCCTCGGCGGGGTCGAGCCTCAGCTGGGCGCCCAGGCTGTCGTCGGTGGCGAGGCCGGTGCTGGCCAGCAGGGTGCCGTGCCGGCGGCTGCGGAGCTGGTGACGGTCGGGCCGTCGCGCGCCGGGCTCGAGGATCCACTCTCCGCCCGAGATGTAGGCGTCGTCGAGGCGGGTGACGTCGGAGTCGAGGACCGCCTCGCGGGTGAGGGGGCCGTCCTCTGCGCTGAGCCACAAGCCGTCGTGGTCGTAGAGCAGGTATTCGCCGAGGTCGGCGGCCTGGAAGGTGAAGCGGGCGGCCTGCGCCGGGTCGTCGACGAGGGTGGTGGACGTGCCGGTCACGCCCAGCCAGCCGAGGGGGTCGCCGTCTTCGAGGAGGTGGAGGCTGAAGCAGCCGTTGGCCTGGCTGGTGACGTCGTCAACCAGGTCTCCAAGGGGCTCGCCGGTGTCCTGGGGGACGTCGGAAGTGGCGTCAGGAGCGGCCTTTTCGCCTCCGCATCCTGCAAGGAGGCCAACAAGGAGGACGGTGCGGGGCGACATGCTGACTCCAGCGAGGGCGCAGCATAGCCGGCTCGCATGGAGTGTTGGACTCAGCCGATGTAGACCGACTCGACGGTCTCGAAGTCGATGGCCTGCAGGGACCTCAGGAGGAGCTGTGCCCGGTCGGCCACATGCTGCAGCTCGGAGTCGGCGCGCGCGGCCCGTTCGAGGCGGACCAGCTCGTCGAGGATGCTGGTGAGGTCGATGGCCTCGATGGGAAGGCCCGACTGGAACAAGGGAACCCAGACCAGCCCGAGCCGGGCGCTCAGCGGCTGCCAGTGACGGCTGAAGGCGGCCTCGGTGGCGACGGGGACGTGGTCGGTGGTGTCGTTGTCGTGCTCGGTGAGGAGGGCGACACTCATGGCAGCTTCTCGATGTTGGAGACGTCGAACCTGGCTTCGAAGGAGTAGGCGGGGAAGTCCTTGCGGAGGCGCTCGAGCTGGGCCTGGACCGCCTTGACGACGTCGTCGTCGGCCGCTTCGATGCGGAACAGGAAGCTGACTTGGTGGCGGACCTCGTCGAGCGAGGGGACTGTAGCGGAACCGCCGGGACCCGGACGCGTGCCCACGGCCTCCTGGATGGCTTCGATGCGCCGCCTGGTCTTCTTGTAGATCTGCTTGTCGGCCCACTGCTCGGCGGTCTGGACCGGGCGGCCGCTGCGTGGTGGAGGGTCTTGAGGCCCGCAGCGCTCTTGTCCTCCACGATGAAGCCACGGGAGCCGATGGTGATGTCCATCTCCCCGTGCGGCTTGCCTGTGCCGTCGACCAGGGTGGTGCCGGAGGCGACGGTGGGGTCCTTCTTCGCCATGTCGTCGACGGACATGCGCAGAGAGTCGTCGTTGGCCTGCGCGAGGTCGAGGTGGGCCTGGACCGCCTTTCGGGCTGCGCGCACCTCGCCCGGGGCCTCCAGGGTGCCGATGCCGTCCATCACCACCAGGGCACCTTCGATGGCGGCCCAGAACATGGCCTCGCGCGCGGTGCTGTCGCTGGCCAGAGCCTGGCTCTCGTCGAGGTGGGTGTTGGCCATGGTGAGCCTGTCGAGGGCTTCTTCGATGTTCATCGCCGCGCCGCCGGCACCGACAGCCGCGCTGCCGGCCATCAGGGCCAGGCTCCAGCCCCCGGAGACGAACAGGCCCGCCACGAACAGGCCGATGTCGACCACCCCGATGAGCAGGTTGCGGTTGCGTCTGGCGGCCTTGTGGTCGTCGACCCGCTGTCGGGCCGCGGTGGACAGGGCCTCGTTGCCGCCAAGGGACGCCAGCATCGGGGTGACGAGACGGTCGAGAGCGAGCGGGGAGATGTCGCCCGTGACCAGTTTGTTGCGGTCTTCGGAGATGTCGTTGAGCACGCCGTCGATCTCGCCGCGGAGCAGCTCGGCTGCACCCAGGTCGTCGAGGCCCTCCAGCCGGCTCTGGTAGCTGTCGCTGTCGGCCTGTTCCTGGCGGAAGACGTCGACCGTGGGGGCGTTCGACTTGTCGATCACTCGGTCGAGCTCAGGGTGGGTGAGCATGAGGCGACCGATGACGGCCATGTTGGCCATGAGGCCACTGACGAGCTGTTCCTGACGGTCCCAGAGCGCGTCGAGCTGGCGTGTGGCCGCCATCTCCTCGTCGATGGTGCGGGGTGCGCGCATGGCGTGGATGCGCAGGCCGACCCGGGCCAGCTCGGCGTACATGCCCGCGCCCATGGTGAGCAGGCCGTCGTACTCCACGAGCTTTTCGCGGAGCAGGTCCAGGTTTGCGGCTTGCTCCGGGCCGCCCTCCTAGCGGGTGCGCACCTCTTCGCGGATGAAGGCGGCATTGGCGTCGAGGGTCTCCACAGCCTTGGCCTGCACCTTCTTTTCGAACAGCAGGCCGAGTTCTCCGGAGGGCATCTGCAGGTCGCCTGTCTGCTGCAGTCCGGCGACGGTGTCGAGTCCGTTGGAAGCGGTGGTGGTGGGGCCATTCTCGGGACCGGTCCTCCCCTGGCCGGGGTGGACCTTGAGGCCTTCTTCGGTGATGAAGGCCACCACGTCGCTGCTGGATGCAGACACGGTGTCGCCGTCGGCGAGGTTGGTGGCCTGGAAGTCGTAGACCCAGGAGCCCACGTTGGCGCCGACGAGCTTGAAGCCCCCGTCGACCGCCACGATGGCAGCACCATCGGCGCCCGCGCGGCTCACCCACACCGCTGCCTAGGCCTCGGCGGCGGACTGGGTCTGGAAGACCTCCGGGTAGGCGCCGCCGTCGTGCTCGGGGCCCGCCTCTCCCGAGGAGGTGATCGACGGGGAGGTGGTGTCGGACCAGGTGCCGAGCGACTCGCCCGGTGCGATGGGGCTGCAGTGGATGTCGCCGGCGGGCTGGGCGGCCACCGAGAAGGAATCCCCGCGTCGGATGGCGGAAGCGGCCTGGTCGGCTTCGGACTCGGCCCCGCTCATTGCTGACGCCACCCCGGGCGCCACGCCGGACGACCCTGCCTGCCACTGCGCCAGATGGGCGGCCTCGTGGGCGATGCGGTCGGGGGACGGGCGGTCCTCGGTGAAGACCACGCGCTCGCCGTCGGTGGCGGCTCCCCAGGTGGTGGGCTGGTCGCCTGCGCCGAAGATGGCAGGCGTGCTGGACAGGTCGGTGCCGAGGGTGCTGGCGCCCGGCTGGGAGCCGGTCTTTCCGTCGATGCCGGCCAGGCTGGACGGCGCCTGCAACCGCTGCTGTCTGTCTGCATTGCTGGAGTCTGCGCCAGGTGGGCCGACCTCGACCGCGGGGGGCAGCCGCACCATCGGCGTGCAGCGGGGTGGGCTGTTGCGGTTGTGGCGCCCGCGATGGCAGGAGCGGCTGTTTGTTGCTGCTCACGGCGCTTTTCGACTCCTGTTGTCACCGTCCTGTCGGTCGCCGCTGGCGCGTCCACCGGCTACCGGTCTGCCGCTCGGACACCTCCCCCAATTGGGTCAGATGGTCCGTCCTTCCTGCGTTGAGAGGTTCCCATGTCCATTCGTCTGCTTCCCGCCCTGCTGTTGTTCGGCGCGGGCGCACTGTCCTTCGGCTGCGACCCCGATGCTGCGGGCAAGGCGGGTGATGGACCCACTGCGGGCGAGGGCGAGGGCGAGGGCGAGGGCGAGGGCGAGGGCGAGGGTACGGTCGATGCGGACGGAGACGGCTTCGACAGCTCGGTGGACTGCGATGACTCCGACGACACCGTGCATCCCGACGCCACGGAGGTCTGTGATGGGGTGGACAACAACTGCGATGGCGTCATGGACGACGAGTCGAGCGCCGACGCCCTGACGTTCTACGCGGACGGCGATGGGGACGGCTATGGCGACGACGCAGCCTCCATCCTTGCTTGCACGCTGCCCCCGGATGCCGCGGATGTGGGCGGGGACTGCAACGACGCCGACGACAGCATCCACCCGGGCGCCACCGAGGTGTGTGACGACGCCGATGTCGACGAGGACTGCAACGGCAGCGCCGACGATGGGGATGCGGGCGTGGACCTCACCGGGGCATCGACCTGGTACGTCGACCAGGATGGCGACGGCTACGGTGATGCGGCGGATGGCGGCATGGCGGCCTGCGACGACCCCTCCGCGGGGGGGACCGCCTACGCTGCGGTGGCGATGGACTGCGACGACACCGACGCGGCAGTGAACCCCGATGCCACCGAGGTGTGCGACGAGCTCGACGTCGACGAGGACTGCTCGGGGCTCTCCGACGACGCCGACCCCGCGGTCGACACCGCCTCACAGGTGCGGTTCTACGTCGACGCGGACGGCGATGGCTATGGCGACGACACCGACACCGGCCTGCTGGCTTGCGACGACCCCTCGGCGGGGTCCACCACCTACGTGTCCGACGCCACGGACTGTGACGACTCCGAGGCTGGGGTGAACCCGGGGGCCACCGAGGTCTGCGACGACGCCGACGTCGACGAGGACTGCGACGGTGCCGCCGACGACGCCGATGCGACGGTCGACACCAGCACCCAGGTCCGCTTCTACGCTGACGACGACCAGGACGGCTACGGTGACAGCGCCGACGCGGGCACGTTGTACTGCGACGACCCCTCCACCGCGTCCACCTGGATGACCACCGACGCCACTGACTGCGACGACAGCGCCGCCTCCGTCCACCCGGCCGCCACCGAGATCTGCGACTCGGCCGACACCGACGAGGACTGCAATGGCCTCGCCGACGACGATGACTCCGGCGTCGACTCCAGCACCCAGTCGCGCTTCTATGTCGACGATGATGGCGATGGCTACGGTGATGACAGCGACAGCGGCACGCTGTACTGCGACGACCCCTCCACCTCGTCGAGCCCCTGGTCCACCGTCGACACCGACTGCGATGATGCCGACGATGCGGTGAACCCCGCTGCCGACGAGGTCTGCAACGGCCTCGACGACGACTGCGACGGCGTGGTCTCCGACGACGGGCTCGCCACCTTCACCGATTCCTCGGGCACGGTCTCCGACTTCACCAGCGCGCTCACCGGCTCGTCGACCAGCCCCATCAGCGGCACCATCTCGTCGGCGGGCGAGCTCGCCTTGTGCGATGGCACCTGGTACGTCAACCTCGTCGCCACCTACGACCTCACCATCACCAACCCCTCGGGTGACCCCGCCGATGTCATCCTCGATGGGGCGGGCAGCGAGGCGGTGCTGTCGATGTACACCGACTCCATCGCGCTGAGCGTGTCCGACGTCACCCTCGAAAATGGCGTGGGCACGACCACTCTGCTTGCAGATGGCGACTCCATCGGGGGCGGGGTGCTCTGCTACTCCTCGCTTGGGGATGCGGTGGTGAGTCTCGACAATGTGGTCATCGACGCCAATGACGCCGACTTTGGGGGTGGCATCGGCTTCTACGACTGCGAGGTGGAGCTCACCGATACCACCGTGAGCAACAACACGGGCGAGGTTGGCGCGGGTGTGGTCGGCCTCGGTGGCACCTTCACGGCGACCGACTCGGAGCTGGTGGACAACATCGCGGCCGACGATGTGGGCGGGATGTGGCTCTACGACCTGTCCACCAATGGCATGACGGCCACACTCACCGACACCGACTTCCGGGACAACCTCGCGCTCGACGTGGGGGGGGCGCTCGCGCTCACCGACGCCACGATGACCGTCTCGGGCACCTCCGGCACCACGGTGGGCTTCAGCGGCAATGCCGACGTGGCGGGCTGGGGGGCCATCATCGTGCAGGACGAGGCCTCGTCCAGCAGCATCACCTTCACCGACGTCGACTTCGGCACGGTGGCTGGTGGCGATGACAACGACCCCTACGACATCTACACCGAGACCAACGGCTTCACCTGGTGGTACGACGACGACGAGAGCTTCTCGTGCACCGCGGAGCTGTGTGGCACGGAGTCGACGGAGACGCTGGGGGCCTCGAGCTTCACCTCGGGGGGAGAGACCAGCGCGCGCGGGAATGTGTGGCTTGCCGACGACCAGGGCACCATCACGTCGTTCTCCATGTTCGGTGCGACCTCCGGTGGCCTGGGCTGCGACGTCATGCTCCACCTGTTGAGTGCGGCCGACACCGCCGACGACCCCTGGACCGTGGAGTGGAGCAGCTCGACCACCACCATCACAAGCACCAGTGGCGCCTACATCGACAGCGGTGACGTGGGCTTCCCGGTGGAGGTGGGCGTGTACTACGCCACCCTCATCGAGTACGACTGCTCGGCGACGGGGGACACCTTCGCGTATGACTGGTCGGGCGTCGGGGCGTCGACGGGCGATGCGGGGGTGGGCACCACCGTGGGGCGCTGGAGTCACTTCTCGGGCACCTACAGCGGTCCCTCTGGGGCGACGGCCGATAGCTACTTCAACACCTCGTCGACCCGGTACCTTGGCACTGTGAGCTGGGCACACTGAGTCGGTGGCTCCAGGCTGACAGGCGACGTTGATGCCGGGATGAGGAGCGCTTGGGTGGGTGCGTCTGACCCTCCCCTGAATTGCCGGACCACCTGATAAGCAAGTTCAGGAGTCCGAATGGCATCGAAGACAACCAAGCGCGGCGGCAAGCGGCGGCGCTTCACGGCAGAGTTCAAGGCTGAGGCAGTCAAGCTGGTGCTGGAGGAGAACCTCACCCAGGCACAGGTCAGTCGTGACCTTGGTGTTGCTGGGAGCGTGCTCGGCCGGTGGGTGAATGCGGCTCGAGCACGGTCCGAGCCGAGTGCCCTCTCGGATTCCGAGCGTGCGGAGCTCGCCGAGCTGAGGCGAGAAGTCCGCGTGCTGCGGAGGGAGAGGGACATCCTAAAAAAAGCGGCCGCCTTCTTCGCCAAGGAGACCCTGTGACCGTCTACAGGCTCATCCAGGCGGAGAAGGCCACCTGGTCGGTGCGCTCGATGTGCGACGTGCTCGGCGTCTCCAGGTCAGCCTACTACGAGTGGGCGAGAGGCGTGTCTCACCAGAAGGACGTTGCTGACGCGGTCCTGGCTGTTCACATCAAGGCCATTCACCGGAGGAGCCGACGTACCTATGGCAGTCCCAGAGTCCACGCCGAGCTGGTGGCAGAGGGACATCGTGTCGGGGTGAACCGCGTCGCGAGGCTCATGCGAGACCTGGGCATCGCCGGGGTCCCCAAGCGGCGGTTCAAGGGCACCACGACCCTGTCGGACCACGATGAGCCGGTGGCCGACAATCTGCTCGGTCGCGACTTCAGCGCAGCCCGCCCCAACGAGGCCTGGGTCGGCGATATTACCTACCTCAGCACGGCTGCCGGCTGGGTGTACCTGGCCGTCTTGATTGACCTGTTCAGCCGCAAGGTCGTCGGCTGGGCGCTCGCGTCACACATGCGGACCGAGCTGTGTCTCGCCGCTCTTCATCAGGCTGTGGCCACGCGGCAGCCGGCCCCAGGACTGGTCCACCACACCGACCGAGGCAGCCAGTACACGAGCAGGGACTACCAGGCGGCCCTCGCCAGGCGCGGCATCACACCCTCGATGAGCCGGAAGGGCAACTGCTGGGACAACGCCGTCTCCGAGTCATTGTTCGGCACCCTCGAGCAGGAGCTCGTTCGCGAAAACGGAGGAGAGTGGGCTGACCTCGACCAGGCTCGTGCAGCCATCTCCGACTACATCCACGGCTTCTACAACACCTCCCGGCGCCACTCCACCCTGGGCTACGCGAGTCCCGTCGACTTCGAGGTTCACCACCGGGCCGCAAGGGCCGTCGCATGAAGATGGACGCCGAGCTCCGACGTGGGGGCTGGGGCCCCACCACGAGCCGTCTCGGGTGGGCGCGGACCAACGACCACCAGGCTCCCGAGCGATGGATTGCGGCCGGAACCGCCGCCGAGCCCTATGTCCCGGGGGCCATCCATGTGAGCGGGAGGCCGAAGCAGCCCACACATGAGCATCCAGGGAGCGCCCCTGAGTGGCTCGACGTGGACGCTACTCCACGTCGAGCCGGGGCCATCCACGTTCGCGGTCAGCGTTCGCAGATGACCGTTGATACATCAGACGCAAGCCGCCTGCCGGGCAGTCCGGTCACGAACCTCGTCGTCTACCTTCCGAAGTGGTCCGTCAAATCGGGGCAAGGTCAGTCGTCCAGTGGTCGGGACCGGGGCTGGGGGACCTGCGAGGAGGGCCCCACGAACCGACCTTGGTCCCTCTGGAGCGTTCACCAACACCTCCGACCTCCCCCTCCCCGACCACGAGAGGGCCTGACCTGTCGAAGACGGCCGTCTCCACGGTGCCGAGGACTCCGGCACCAACGCGCACCGCAGACAGGCAGAGGTGGTGTCTGTATGAGGTGGGCACTGGCTGGCGAATCGTCTCGTGGCCGGGACCGGGGCCGGGGAGGTCGGTCGGGGAGGGGAGAGGTGGGCCCCACGAACCGACCTTGGTCCCTCTGGAGCGTTCACCAACACCTCCGACCTCCCCGACCCCTTCCCCCTCACCGACCACGGACGGTTCTGGCTGTCGAAGACGGCCGTCTCCATGGTGCCGAGGACACCTGGGCCACAGCCAACGCGGCCACCGCCGCCCTTGCACCACTGTGTCGACTCGCCCCCTTCCGCGCAAGGACGGGCCAGTGGTCAGGCGAGACAGTGAGGGAGTGCGGCGCCAGCTCAGCACGGCGAAGGTGGCTCCGGCCCCGTCCTTGCGCTCCAGGGACCGCGCCGACTTGGGCCCATCGAGCGACGGCGGCCACGACGGCTGCGGCTCGTGGAGTCCACATGCCAACCGAAACAGCGTTCATCTTTCCCCACCGCAAGCTCCTCGCCTGGCGGCTCGCCAAAGAAGCCCGCCTGTCCACCCTCGACCTGCTCGCCACCCTGCCCCGCGGCTACGGCGATGATGCCCGCCAGGCCCGCCGTTCCAGCGGGGGCGTCGTCCGCCTCATCGCCGAGGGCGGAGACCGGTGGGCCCGCGGAGACAAGCGCCGACGCTTCGAGGAGGCCCTCGGCGAGATCGGGGAGACCGCCTCCACCCTCGATGACCTCGCCGACCTGGGAGCCCTCGACCGAGCCAAGGCCGACGAGGTGATTGCAGCCTGGGGGCGCGTGGGTGCCGTCACCTACGGACTGGTCCGCCGACATCGGTAGCCTTCGCCAACGGTCGCCCCCTTCAGCCAAGCGGCTCGAGGGGGGGGGGGGCCCCTGTGGCGGTGAGAGGCGGGCCACACGAACCGACCTTCGCCCAGCTGGAGCGGTCACCAACACCTCCGACCTCCCCGACCCCTTCCTCCTCACCGACCACGGACGGTCCTGACCTGTCGAAGACGTCTGCCTCCATGGCGCCGACGTCGCATGCGCCCCCGCCAATGTGGCGACGACCGCCCATGCACCACCGTGTCGACCTGAGGCTTGCCGGGCGACCCACCGCAGACACGCGAAGGTGGTGCCGGAATGAGGTGCGCTCGGGCTGGCGAATCGTCTCGTGGTCGGGACTGGGGCCGGGGAGGTGGTCGGGGAGGTGAGAGGTGGGCCCCACGAACCGACCTTGGCCCAGCTGGAGCGTTCACCAACACCTCCGACCTCCCCGACCTCTTCCCCCTCACCGACCACGAGACGCCCCGACCCGACGAAGACGGCCGTCTCCACGGTGCCGCGGGCTGTTGGACACGTTGCGCCCGCCCAGATGGTGCTGCCATCAGAACGGAAAGGCCCGCCGCGCTTCGGGTGGACCCGGCGGTGGGTCGAGCACCAGCCAACGTTCCGACGAGCTGCCCCGACCGCCCCGCAACAGCTGCACATGGCCCGGGCCCCGCCGACCGGTCTGCAGGTGCAGGGCGGCGGGCAGGCGGCGCTGGGCGATCTCGGAGACCACGATGACCGCGCTGGTGCCGGCCTCGGCTGCCCGCTGCAGGCGCACCGACTGTCGGCCCAGGCTCGGGGGGTCGAGAACCACCACGAGGGGGATGGCATCGCAGCGGGCGAGCTGCTCGGCGGCCCAGAGCACCCGGGTGGGACCTGGACGGACGAGCAGCAGGTTGTCGAGGCAGACACCGGGCAGGCCGGGGGGATGCAGGATGCCGCCCGAGTCGACCACCGCCACGGTGCGGCCAGCGGTGGTGAGGCGCGCGAGGGCCGGGAGGACTGGAGCAAGACGGCCTGTGCCGACGGGACCCTGGATGAGGGCCACCCCCGGGTTGGGCCAGCCGCCTGTGACCGCCTCCAGCGCCGACATGCCGGTGGGCAGGCCGACCGGGAGGGGCCGCATGGGCGCGACCTGGGCGATGTGACGCCGCAACTCGGCGAGAACATGGGCCTTGTCGCGCGCGGTGGAGCCCCCTTGTCCCGGGTGGAGGGGAGCCGGGCTGACGGGCGTCGGGGCGATGGCGAGGGCGGCGCTCATGAGGTGAACGTACGCCCAGTTGCGTGGGGTGTGCAACTTTGATGCGGACAGAAAATGCCCGAATGTCGGGCTTGACAATCCAAGAGAATGAGATTCGGACCAGATTTCATCTCGCTATACGAATAGGGAGATATTAGGGTCTGGCGCGGAGGGCCCATGGCGGCGACCCACGACCTCGACAGCACCATCCAGACCTGCCGATTGCTGTCCGACCCCACTCGGGTGCGGCTGCTGGCGGTGCTCGGCGTGAGTGCGCTGTCGGTCGCCGAGCTCACCGAGGCCACCCGCCTACCCCAGCCCCGCGTGTCCACCCACCTCCGCAAGCTGCGGGAAGCCGGCCTGGTCGAGGCCTCGCGCATTGCGGGTCAGAGCCGCTACAGGCTCCCAGCGGCAGGCTGGCCGGCAAACCAGAAGGCTGTGGTAGAGGCTGTTCTCGCGTCCACCGAAGATCCGCTCATCGAGGAGGACGCCCGCCGCGCCCGCGCCGCCATCGCCGCGCGCCACAAAGGCGCCTGGCTCGACGGGGTCGCCGGTCGCATGGCCCGCCACTACTCTCCCGGCCGCACCTGGGAAGCACTCGCCCGCACCCTTCCCGGCATCGCCAAGGTGGGGCGCGTGGCCGACATCGGGTCCGGAGATGGCGCGGTAGCGGAGATTCTCGCCCCTTTCGCCGACGACATCGTGTGTGTGGACAACAACCCCAGGGTGGTGTCCGCTGGCCGAGAGCGGCTCGCCCACCTCGACCACCTGCGCTTTCTCGAAGCCGACATGCACGCCCTGCCGTTCGCCGACGACACGCTCGACCTCGTGCTTGTGTTGGGTGCTCTGCAATACACGGCCGCGCCGGATGCCGTGCTCGGCGAGGTGGCCCGCATCCTGCGTCCCGGGGGGCGGGCGGTGGTGAGCAGTCTGCGCCGACACGTCCACCACACCGAGGTGCAGCCGTTCGGCCACGTCAACGAGGGCTTCGAGCCCGACGAGCTGGCGGCCTTGCTGAGTGAGGCGGGACTGTGCGTCGAGCATTGTGCCGTGGTCGCCCGTGAGCACCGCGCCCCCCACTTCGAGGTGGTGTCCGCCACCGCCACTCTGGAGTCACCATGACCTCCGAGCCCGCGTCCTTCGACCGCGCCTCGCGCACCCGCCTGCTTCACGTTGCCCTCGCGGAGCGCATCGTTGTGTTGGATGGTGCGATGGGCACGATGATCCAACGCGAGGGACTGTCCGACGCCGACTTCCGGGGCGCGCGCTTCGCCGACCATCCCATCGAGCTGCAGGGCAACAACGACCTGCTCAACCTCACGCGTCCCGACATCATCCGCGACATCCACGCCCGCTATCTTGCGGCTGGCGCAGACATCGTCGAGACCAACACCTTCAACGCCAACGCCGTGTCCCAGTCGCTGCATGGGCTCGCCCACCTCGGCTACGAGCTCAACCGGGAGGCTGCGCGCCTGGCCCGAGAGGCCGCCGACGCCAGTGAGGCCGAGACCGGGCGCGTGCGTTGGGTCGCGGGTGCCTTCGGTCCCACCAACAAGACCGCCAGCATCTCCCCCAAGGTCGACAACCCCGGCTACCGAGACATCACCTTCGATGCCCTGGTCGACTCCTACTACGATGCCTGCCGGGGGCTTGTGGACGGTGGCTCCGACATCCTCATCGTCGAGACCATCTTCGACGTGCTCAACGCCAAGGCGGCTCTCGTGGCCATCGACCGCTACTGGTCCGACCAGGGCGTGCACCGCGACGACCGCCTGCCCCTCATGATCAGCGGCACCATCACCGATGCCAGCGGTCGCACGCTGTCGGGACAGACCGCCGAGGCCTTCTGGACCTCCATGTCCCACGCCCGGCCACTTTCCATCGGCCTCAACTGCGCGCTGGGGGCCGACCAGCTGCGCCAGTATGTCGACGCCCTGAACCGCCACAGCGACGTCTTCGTCAGCGCCTATCCCAACGCGGGCCTGCCCAATGAGCTGGGGGAATACGACGACTCGCCCGGCTTGATGGCCCAGCATCTGCGCGAGTGGGCCGAGAGCGGGCTGGCCAACTTCCTGGGGGGCTGCTGTGGGTCGGGTCCCGAGCACATCGCGGCGATTGCGAAGGCGGTCGAGGGCATCTCGCCGCGCGGCCGCACTCGTGTGCCCCACCACCTGTTCCTGTCCGGCCTGGAGCCCGCGGTCGTAGGTCCCACCGAGGTCAACTTCGTCAACATCGGCGAGCGCACCAATGTCACCGGCTCGCGCAGGTTTCGTCGACTCATCCAGAACGACGACTACGAGACCGCTCTGGAAGTCGCGCGGCAGCAGGTGGAGGCCGGCGCACAGCTCATCGACGTCAACATGGACGACGGCATGCTCGATGCCGAAGCCTGCATGACCCGCTTTCTCAACCTCGTCGCCAGCGAGCCCGACATCGCCCGGGTGCCCGTGGTCATCGACTCGTCGCGATGGAGCGTGATCGAAGCGGGGCTCAAGTGCCTGCAGGGCAAGGGCGTGGTGAACTCCATCTCGCTCAAAGAAGGCGAGGAGCCCTTCCTCGAGCAGGCCCGCAAGGTGCTCCAGTACGGCGCGGCCGTCATCGTGATGGCCTTCGACGAGCAGGGACAGGCCGAGACCGTCGCGCGAAAGCTGGAGATCTGCACGCGCGCCTACCGTTTGTTGGTCGACGAGGTGGGCTTTGCCCCCCAGGACATCATCTTCGACCCCAACATCTTCGCCATCGGCACCGGCATCGAGGAGCATGCCGACTACGGAGTCGCCTTCATCGAGGCCGTCCGCCGAATCAAGGCCGAGCTGCCTGGCGCCAAGGTGAGCGGAGGTGTGTCCAACATCTCGTTCGCATTCCGCGGCAACAACCCGCTCCGGGAGGCCATCCACTCGGTCTTCCTGTTCCACGCGGTGCGGGCCGGCATGGACATGGGCATCGTGAACGCCGGTCAGCTCGCGGTCTACGGTGAGCTCGACCCCGACCTGCGCGAGCGGGTGGAAGACGTCGTGCTCAACCGGCGCCCCGATGCCACCGAGCGTCTGCTGGAGGTGGCTTCGAGCGCGAAGGGGCAGGCCAGGGCCCGTGAGGCCGACCTGAGCTGGCGAGAGGGCACCGTCGGGGAGCGCATCGCCCACGCGATGGTCCACGGCATCACGAAGTTCATCGAGGCCGACGCCGAAGAGGCCCGCGTCGACCTCGACAGCCCGCTGGCCGTCATCGAAGGCCCATTGATGGACGGCATGAACCTCGTGGGCGACCGCTTTGGCCGCGGAGAGATGTTCCTGCCGCAGGTCGTCAAGAGCGCGCGGGTGATGAAGAAGGCGGTGGGCTGGCTGCTTCCCTTCCTCGAAGAGGAGAAGGCCGGCAACCCCGATGCTCAGGCTGGAAAGGGCACGGTGCTGCTCGCCACGGTCAAGGGCGACGTGCACGACATCGGCAAGAACATCGTGGGCGTGGTGCTGCAGTGCAACGGCTACGAAGTGGTGGACCTTGGCGTGATGGTGCCAGCACAGCGCATCCTCGACGAGGCCAGGGCGTGTGGGGCCGACCTCGTGGGTCTGTCTGGACTCATCACCCCATCTCTCGACGAGATGGTGCATCTCGCCAAGGAGATGAGCCGGCAAGGCTTCACGGTGCCGCTGCTCGTCGGGGGGGCCACCACCTCCAAGCTGCACACCGCGGTGAAGATTGCGCCGCACTATGACCACGGCGTCGTCCATGTCACCGATGCCAGCCGCGCGGTGGGGGTGGCGGGTGCGCTGCTGTCGAAGGAGAAGAAGGCCGGCTACCTCCGCGAGCTGGCGCAGTCCCAGGAGCAGGTGCGGGCCCGTCGGGCCGGTCGCAAGGGGCCGCGTCTCTCCTCGCTGGACGATGCCCGAAACAATGCAGCACGGCTGTCTTTCAGCAATGTGCCGCCTGCATGCCCCGGCCTGCACAGCCTCGCCCCCACCGTGGCGGAGCTGCGTGCCTGGATCGACTGGACACCCTTCTTTCGCACCTGGCAGCTTGCCGGTCGCTTTCCCGCCCTGCTCGACGACGCCGTGGTGGGGGAGCAGGCGCGCAAGCTCCTGGTGGATGCCCAGGCGATGCTGGATGGCATCGAGGCCGAAGGTTGGCTCCAGCCGAAGGGGGTCGTGGGCTTGTTCCCGGCCGCGCGCGATGGCGACGACCTGCTGGTGAACGACGGCGAGAGTGGTGCAGCACGCCGCATTCCCATGCTTCGGCAGCAGGCGCGCAAGAGCCGCGACCAGCCCAACCGCAGCCTGGTCGATCTGCTGGACGCAGTGGGCCCGGGGGGCAAGCTCACCGACCATGTGGGCGCCTTTGCGGTGCAGGCCGGGGAGGGGGTGGCCGAGCGTGTGGCAGCCTTCAAGGCTGCAGACGACGACTACCAGGCCATCTTGCTGGAGTCCCTGGCCGACCGCCTCGCCGAGGCCTTCGCCGAGTGGGCCCACGCGAAGGTGCGCCGAGAGCTGTGGGGCTACGAAGCCACCGAAGACCTCTCTGCAGACGACATCATCGGCGAGCGATACCGCGGCATCCGGCCGGCTCCCGGCTACCCGGCCTGCCCCGACCACACCGACAAGCGCGACCTCTTCGAGCTGCTCGACGCCGAGGCGCGTGCGGGCATGGGACTCACCGACAGCATGGCCATGACCCCTGCGGCGGCGGTCTCCGGCTTCTACTTCGCTCATCCCGAGGCCAGCTACTTCGGCATCGGCAAGCTTGGCCGCGACCAGGTGGAGGACTACGCTGCACGCAAGGGCTGGACCGTCGCTGAGGCGGAGCGCTGGCTGGCGCCTGTCCTGGGCTACAGTCCCGCGTGAAGAGGTCGCAGCACGCGTGATCTTCGGAGGACGGATGTGGACACTGCTCTGGGCTGTCGCCATCACTCCGCCTTCCGATGGCACCCCCCGCACTCCCGCCACCCTCGGTCCCATCGACCTCGACGGCGACCGGCAGCGGGAGACCGTGCTGCAGACCGATGCCGGCGTGGTCGTCGGCCGCACCACTGTGCCGTGTGGCACGACGGCGGCTCCTTGCCAGGTGGAGGTCCACGACATCCTGATGGTGGACCGCACCCGGGAGCTGCTGCTCTGCGAGCGCGACGGCGACACGCGGAGCTGCCGGCTGTTCCGGATGCGGGACAAGTCCCTGCGGGAGATCAAGCTCACGGTCGCGCCGCCCGCCCGGTCTGCCTACCCTTCGGGAAGGCTGCGTGCTCCAGCCATCTCGACAAAGGGTGACGGCACTTTGGTGGCCCACATGCCCGGCGGCTGGTGTCCGCGCACAGAGGCCTTCACCTGGGATGGGGAGCGGTTGGTCCACGCCGCGTCGCCCACCTGGACCTGCTCTGAGGTGGAGTCGACCGCCACCGCCAGCCGGGCGCTGAGCAACGCTCCGGAAGGGGCGCCCATCGGGGTCTCCCTGGCCGCGGGACAGACCGTGCGGGTGCTGGCCGAGTCGGTCGCCCTGCCGGGCTGGCTGCTGGTCCGCCTCGACGGCGGCGAACACGGCTGGATCGACGCTGAGGGCGTGCTGCCCGCGCCCGAGTGGACGCCACCCACACCCGCACTGGCCCCGCCGCCCCTCCGCTGAAGTCGGATATCGGAGATCCTGACCCCCGTGCATGCGGTTACGCGCCGCCGCTCACGAGGTGTACCCATGGCAGGTCGAATCACGCTCGCCGACATCGAGCGTCCCCCCGGAGATGTGCGCGGCTGGCTGGCCGAGCGGGCGCGGTCGGCACCTGGCAGCGAGGAGCCCATCGCGGCGGTGGTCGTGGGCCACGGCGCACTCACGCGGGCCGTCCGGGAGGGCGTCGCACTCGACGATCTCGCTGGTGTGGAGTCGGCCATCGTCGCCCGCCTCCAGCCCGACTGGGTGGGTGTCGTGGGCAGCGGCGTGCTGCTGCGAGATGGTCGTCCACTCCCCATTCGCTTCGCGCGCCTCCGACGCGACACCGGCGTGGTGTGGACCGCCGTGTGGTTCCGCATGGCGGGGGTGCCCATGGGGGTGGCTCCCGACGAGACCTGGGAGGGGGAGCTGGCCCGGCTGCCGGGCTGGCTCTCCCCCCTGGTTCCTGCCTGGCCAGACGTCGAAAATGCCCCAGCACGCGACGACTCCGAAGTTCACGACGGCCCCGCCACCCTGTCTTGGCGGCGCGACCCCAGCATCGCAGCCCCGGCCTTCCGGGTGCCGGTTCCAGATGGCGCCGCCTTTCGCGATGTGGTGGAGATTGCCGCGGGCCTGCTCACCGGCCGCTTCGTCGACACGGGCAAGGCCGACCCCACGGTGGTCGTGTGGAGTGCCGGCGAGATCTGTGGTTGGTGGGCGGAAGGCGCCCAGGGTGCTCGACAGGCACATGCGCTCGGCCGCCGCATCGCCCGCGACCAGGAGGTCCAGGCCGTGGGACTGTTCGGGCTTGGCCAGGATCCCATCGACGGCACCCCCACCCCGATGGTGGCCCTCGCCATGGAGGACCGCGAGCTCGGTCCCGTGGTGTGGGTGCGGCACTTCAACAAGCAGGGTGGGGTGACCGAGTGGCTGGAGGACACCGGCCATGTGCGTGCGCCGGGGCCCCGAATGGGGTGGTTCGAGTCCTGAGTCGCGCTGGGTGCAACGTCACCGCGCTGTCAGTCCGCCGGGCGCCGGAGCGTGCGAAGATGGGGGCTTCCAGGAGCTCCCCGTGCAGCCGCGCCTCGTCCTCCTCCTCGCCCTGTCCGCCTGCACCGATGCCAGCCTCGGCAAGATCGGCGACCCGCCCCAGGTGAGCATCATTCGCCCCGGGGATGGCACCGCCTTCGACCCCCTCGCGCCGGTGGAGCTCTGCCTGCAGGTGAAGGACGAAGCCTCGCCCGAGGAGCTGGAGATCCTCGTGGAGAGTGATGTCGACGGTGTTCTGGTGGACAGTCCGGCTGCCTTCGGCGCCTGCACGGGCGGCAACATGGGCACCGGACTCGCTCTGTCCGACGCCGAGCACGTTCTGACGGTCACCGTCATCGACCCCACCGGCGCGCCCGACACCGCGTCGGTGAAGCTGTCCCCCACCCCGGACTCCAGCCCGGCCTGCAGCGTGCTGTCCCCCAACGACGGTGCTGTGGCCATCATCGACGACCCCGTGTCCTTCTCTGCAGAGGTCTCCGACCCCGAGACCACGGCCGGCGACCTGCAGGTGGTGTGGTCCAGCGACCTCGACGGCGTCTTGTTCGATGGGGCACCCGACTCCACCGGGGCCCTGTCCTTCACAGAGACCTCCCTCAGCGCAGGCGAGCATCTGCTCACCCTCGAAGTCACCGATGCACGCAGCAATGTGGAACGCTGCACCACCGGCCTCACCATCGATGCCTGCACGGATGACGACGGCGACGGCATCACCACCTGCGACGGGGACTGCGACGACGGCGATGCCACCGTGAACCCCGAAGCACTCGAAGTTCTCGATGGAAAGGACAACGACTGCGACGGCGAGGTCGATGAGGAGACCGACCTCGTGGACGATGATGGCGATGGCTTCTCCGAGGTGGACGGGGATTGCGACGACACCGACCCTGCGGTGAATCCCGACGCCATCGAGGTGTGGTACGACGGTGTGGACGGTGACTGCGACGAAAACAGCGACTACGACGCCGATCGCGACACCTACGACGCCGAGGCCTTCGGAGGCACGGACTGCGACGATGGCGAGCCTGCGGTGAATCCGGGCGCAGGAGAGACCTGGTACGACGGCGTGGACAGCGACTGCTCGGGCACCTCCGACTTCGACGCCGATGCCGACGGCCAGGACAGCGATGCCTACGGTGGGGTCGACTGCGATGACTTCGACGCCGCCGTGTTCGTGGGAGCCACCGAGGTCTGGTACGACGGGGTGGACAGCGACTGCGACGGGGCAAATGACTACGATGCGGATGGGGACGGTGCTCTGAGTGATGCCCATGGAGGCGCCGACTGCGACGACACCAGCGCCCTCGTCGGCCCGGGCCGAGCGGAGACCTGGTACGATGGCGTGGACACCGACTGCGACGGTGCCTCGGACTACGACGCAGACGGTGATGGCTACGACAGCGACGCCCACTCCGGCGCCGACTGCGACGACACCGACGCCAGCGTGTCCCCCGCAGCCACCGAGACCTGGTACGACGGCACCGACTCCGACTGTGATGGCCTGTCCGACTATGACGCCGACGGCGACCTCTACGACAGCGAGAGCCACGGTGGCACCGACTGTGATGACGCCGATGCGACCGTCAGCCCGGGCGCGACCGACAGCTGGTACGACGGCGTGGACACAGACTGCGCCGGCGACGACGACTACGATGCCGACGCCGACGGCTACCGCAGTGACGCCCACGGAGGCACGGACTGCGACGACAGCAGTGCCGCCGCCTACCCGGGGGCCACGGAGGTCTGGTACGACGGCACCGATGCAGACTGCGATGGCGCCTCGGACTACGACGCCGATGCCGACGGCCATGACGCCGATGCCTACGGCGGCACCGACTGCGACGATGCCGATGCCGCCACCAATCCGGGCGAGAGCGAGGTCTGGTACGACGGCCACGATGCCGACTGTGACGGCGCCTCGGACTACGACGCGGATGGCGACGGCGACGACAGCGAGGACTACGCAGGCACCGACTGCGACGACTCCGATGCCACGGTGTGGACCGGCGCCACCGAGCTGCGCGATGGCCTCGACAACGACTGCGACGACTACTGTGACGAGGGGCTGTTGTCGGCCGGCGACCTCGTCATCACCGAGTTCTTGAAGGATCCCAGCGCGGTGTCCGACACCACTGGCGAGTGGTTCGAGGTGGTCAACGTCACCACCACGGACATCACCTTGTGCGAGGGCTGGGAGGTGTACGACGACGACAGCGACACCTTCAGCATCGTGTCCAACGTCGAGGTACCGGCGGCCACGGCTGTCGTCTTCGGCCGCAGCACCGCCACCTCCGCGACGGGCGGCGTCACCGTCGACTACAACTTCGGCAGCGGCATGCAGCTCGCCAATGGTGCCGATGAGATCGTGCTCTACTTCGACGATCCCGACGGCACGCCCTTCGAGATGAGCCGCGTGGAATACCTCGACCGGCCCACCTGGCCCGACACCGCGGGCAAGAGCATCAGCCTCGACCCCGACTTCCTGGACGAGACCAGCAACGATGATGTCGCCAACTGGTGCCATGGCACGACCACCTTCGGGTCGGGAGACGTGGGCACACCGGGCGACGTGAATGACGAGTGCTGACCGGCCGGGGGGTTAGCCGGGCCGGGAGGTCGTGCCGTGTCGAGACAACCGCCATCCCTCCGTGCGCTCTGTGCAACCTTCTGGCTGGTGGGCTGCGGCGGCGACGCAGGTGACTCTGCAGACAAGGCGCCGACAGAGGATGCGGCAGCGTGCGGAGAGCCCGTGCAGGAGGCGGTGGCGGGGCTGCAGGTGGGTTGCGAGAGTGGCGCGTGCTCGGTGATTCTCGACGAACTCTCTCCCGAGCCTCCCGACCGGGGTGACAACACCTGGACGCTGCGTGTCGTCGACGGCGCAGGCGCACAGGTCGTCGTCGAGTCGGTCACGCTGTCCCCTTTCATGCCCGCTCACAACCACGGCACGGCCCCGGCCGACTTTCCTGCGACGGCGACTGGCAGCGGCGCCTGGACGGCCGGTCCATTCGACTTGTTCATGCCGGGCCGCTGGGAGGTGAGGGTGGCCGTTGGTGTTGGTGAAGATAACGTTGAGCACGCTGTCTTCGCGTTTTGTGTGGAGGGCTGAGTGCGGCCGGTGCTGCTCTTTGTGGCGGCCTGTGGCTCCACCCCCGAAAAGGGCGTTCCGCTGACTGCGGCCGAACGCCTCGACCCCGCCGCCTGTGCCGGCTGCCACCCCGACCACCATGCGCGCTGGTCGCTGAGCATGCATGCCCACGCCGCCGAAGACCCGGTCTTCCTCGCGATGAACGCCTATGGGCAGCGGCAGACGGGCGGCGAGCTGGGCGACTTCTGTGTGCAGTGCCATGCGCCGGTGGCCCTGGCCCAGGGGCTCACGACCGACGGCACCAACCTCCCCGACCTCGACCCCGCGCTCGGGGGCATCACCTGTGCCGCCTGCCACCAGATCGACGCTGTCCTCGACGATCACAACAATGCGACCGCCTGGTCCCCCAGCGCCTTCTTCCGGGGCGGACTCGACGCCCCCCAGGACACATCGGCCCACGGCCACCGCTACAGCCGCCTGCACGACCGGCGTGAAGCCTCCAGCGCCGACCTCTGCGGAAGCTGCCACGACGTGGTCACGCCAGCGGGCGTCCACCTGGAGCGCACCTACGCCGAGTGGCAGGACAGCATCTACAGCCAGGCCGGGGAGGGCCTTCAACAGACCTGTGGCGCCTGCCACATGCCCGGCAGCGACGGGCGGGCGGCATCCATCGAAGGAGCGCCAGCACGGCGCATTCACGACCACGCCATGCCGGGTGTCGACATCGATCTCACCGGCGATCCCGTCGCAGACCTCCAGCGACAGCTCGTGCAGGACAGCCTCGACTCCACCGTCTTTCTCCAGCTCGAGGTCTTCGACTACGGCACCGGAGTGGGGGTGAACGTGGCCCTCGACAACATCGCCGCGGGCCATGGCTTTCCGAGCGGCGCCGCCCACGACCGCCGGGCCTGGGTGGAGGTGGTCGCCAGAGATGCTGCCGGCGCAGTGCTCTGGTCGACGGGCAGTGTCGGAGCCGACCAGTCTCTGCGCAGCGCGATGGCCGAGGATGCGGAGCTGTGGTGGCTCGGCGACCGCGCCCTTCAGGCCGATGGCACCGATGCCCACATGTTCTGGGAGGTCGCCCAGGTGCAGGCCCGGGCCCTGCCCGCTCCGAGTCGACATGCCGTTGACGACCCCCGCTACGAAGAAGCCCACCAGGTGCGCACCTTCGACATGGGACCCATCGTCCCTGCGACCGTGGAGGCCGCCATCCACATCCGTCCCATCGGTCTCGATGTGCTCGACGTGCTGGTGGACTCCGGCGATCTCGACCCCGCCGTGCGAGACCGCATGCCCACCTTCACCCTCGGGGGCTCAGTCGTGTCGTGGTCGGCGGGCGAAAGCCCCGAGCGGTAGGAGCAGCACCCAGGCACCCTTGTTGCACCCACAGGTGGAGTCGGACTTGTCTGTCGCGTCGGAGTCGATGCTCGCGGTGTCTGGGGACGGGACGTCGCCGTCGCCACCATCGCCGCTGCCTTCGGAGCCGCCCGTGTCGACGGGCTCCACCAATCCGAGGCTCTGCTCCAGCAGCGGGTAGAGGGGACCGCAGATGTCGGCCCCGTGGGTGCCCTCGGCGCATTCGAGTGGACCATCGACGGCCACGAAGGAGAAGCGCGGGGTGAAGCCGTCGGCACGGGTGCCTTCGGCGAGTGCGTCGTTGACGAGCTCGAAGCGGGTGGCCAGCATGGTGTTGTCTGCTTGCAGGCCGAGTCCGATGCCCGGAGGAGCGTTGGTGACAAGGCCGAACTCCACGCCGTCTTCAGCGTAGAGGTAGGCGCTCCCAGAAAACGAGACCCAGGTGCCCCCCGAGGCCTCCACCTCCACGTCGGTGATGGCGCCGTCGGGGTCGAGCACCACCTCCACCGAGGCGCCGGCATCTTCGGTGCGCAGCAGCGTCTCGACGCCCACACCATCAATGACCGCGAAGCCGACGTTGGCGTTGGTGGGGTGGACCGCCATGGCCACCACCTCACCAACCGCGACGAGGTGGCTGTCCCAGGTCTCGCCGTGGTCGGTGGACCAGTGCAGCCAGCCGTTGCCGTCTGTGTCGAGGCCACCCACCATGGCGGTGCCAAGTGCATTGGGTCCGAGGACGACGCTGGTGAGCTGTTGGTCGGGCACTTCCAACACAGCGGCGAAGGTCTGTCCGCCATCGGTCGACCGGAAGATGTGGTTGGCGGCCGTGCCTTCGTCGTCGGTGACGGCGAGGGCGATGGTCCCCACATCGTCGATGGCCACCTCGGGAACCTCCCGTCCGGTCAGGCCGTCGGACACGGTCCAGGTGCAGCCGTCATCGGTCCAGTACACGGCATCCTGGAGGGTGCGGGTCTCCTCGAGCCTGGAGACGCTGACCAGCCACCGGCGCCCGGCGATGGCGTAGCGGGGCGTGATGATGGCGGTGTCGGTGGTCACCGCCTCGTGGCACACCCAGCGCCAGTCCTCGCCGTCTTCGGTCCAGAACAGCCCGATGCTGGCTTCGAGTGCCCGTCCGTCGTGGTCGACCGCGTGTACGTCGACGGCATCCACGGGCGCTCCAACATGGGCGTGGGCCGCCAAGATGGTGAACAGCAGGCTCAAAACGTCCATCCGGCCAGCATGGTGCCATAGGGGTAGGGACCGGTGGACTGCACGTTCACGATCTGGTCGGCGGCCACGCCACTGGAGGCGGTGCGGGTCACGCCCTTGCCTTTCGCGAAGGTGTAGCCGGGACCCACGAGCGCGCTCAAGGTGACCCCCGGCCCGAGCGTGAGCTTGTAGCCGATGTGGGGGCCAGCCATGATGGTCTGCAGGTTGAAGGTGGTGTTCTGGTCGACGTCGGCAGACGCCCCGGAGTTGCTTTCGGTGACCTTCTGAGTTTGCTTCTTCGACGCACTGAGGTGCATCCACCGCGCGGACCCACCCACGAAGATGCCCTGCTCGAAGCTGCCGAAGGGCATCCAGTGGTAGCGCACACCCGCGGCCTTGTAGTCGAGGGGGGGCACCTTCACGGGAATCTTCTTCTTCATCTCCTGCTCGGCCAGCTCGAGGAGCAATGGGGTGTACCGGCCCAGCCCGGCGAAGCCCACGAGCGACATGTTGTCGTTGAGCCTGTGTTCGTACTCCACGTCGAAGCCCGGGTAGCGCAGCTTGTTGGCGCTGATGGCCACGGTGTGGTCGGCGCCGAGGGCGCTGGAGAGCAGCAGGGCGACGAGCATGGGCGCTCCGAAGGCAGGCGCGGGGAATCTACAGCACTCCGGCATCACCCGGGACCCGGCTTCGTGCGAGGCCACTTGACTCAAGACGCCGTTTTCCGGTGTCGGGTCTCTACTTTGCTCCAAGCGGGCCGAATGGCGACTGGAGCCACCCATGCCTCGACGACGCCCCTTCACCCATCCAGAGCCCATCCCACTCCGCAAGATGCTCAACGCACTCGGCGCCCTGGTGGTGGTGGTGCTGGGCGGCACCGTGGGCTTCGTGTTCATCGAGGACTTGCCGGCCTGGCGGGCCTTCTACTTCACGATGATCACCATCACCACGGTCGGCTACGGCGACCTCGGCATCTCGGAGGCCGGTCAGCAATTCACCAGCGTGCTGCTGGTGGGTGGCATCGGCGTGGCCTCGTATGGGGTGGCCACCATCGTCGAAGGCGTGATGAGCATTCAGCTCAGCTACAACCGGGAGCGTTGGATGCGACAGAAGATCGAGTCCCTGTCCGAGCACACCATCGTCTGCGGCTACGGCGCGATGGGACGGTCGGTGGTGCGCGAGCTGCACCAGGACAAGGTGGTCGTGGTGACCGACGTGGAGGCCGATCTCACGGCCGCACGCGATGCCGGACTGCTGGTGGTCGAGGGTCCTCCCACCGAAGACGACAGTCTCAAGGCCGCGGGTGTGGCGCGGGCGACCAACCTCGTAGCCACCGAAGAAGACGCCCGAGACAACATGGTCGTCACCTTGACGGCGCGTCAGCTCGGACCGGGCTTGTCCATCGTGGCGCGCGCGGGACGCGACGAAGACATCCCCAAGCTGCGGCGGGCCGGCGCCGACCGGGTGGTCTGTCCCCACCAAAGCTTCGGAAGCGACGTCGCACAGGCCATCTTGCACCCCCGCATCGCCGAGTACCTCGCCAGCAGCACCCGCGAAGGTGCCCTGGCCCTTGCCGAGATTGCCGTTGCTGTGGACAGCCAGCTCGAAGGTGTGCAGCTCGCGGACTACGGCCGAGGAGCCGGTGACCGGCTGTCCTTCGTGGGCTTGCAGCGCGTGGGCAAGCCACTCAAGATGCCGCCTTCCGGACAAGATGTGTTGCAAGGCGGCGACGTGCTCATCGTGGCCGGAGACCCCGAGCAGATCGTGCAGATGAGCCAGCTCGCCGCACTTGCTCGCTCGGGTCGGCACCTCTGGGCAGGCTGACTCGACGCGCCGGGTTCAGGTGGCGGCGGGCTCGGGTGTGGCCTTCTTGCGCCGACCCAACACCTCGCTCCACTGCACGCGTCCGGTGAGCTGCATCACCAGGAACAGCGTGAGGATGCTGAGAATGGTGACTGTGAGTCCGGTGTAGCCGTCCCAGAAGTGGGCGAGCGAAAAGCACACCAGGTACACGAGCTGGGCGATGCCGGCCTCCACCAATGCGAATCGGGTGGACACCACGAGCCGCAGGTAGCTCACGACCAACACAACACTGGTCACGCTGGCCAGCGCAAAGGCCTGCTCCACGGGCAGCCGGTCGGCGCTGTAGGCGAACAGCAGGTGGAAGGCGAAGAAGGCACCCGCCACGAGCAGGTAGTTGAGCGGGTGGATGTCGATGCCCTTGAGCACGCTGAGCACGTAGATGACCACAAAGAAGAACAGCAGGCTGACCGGCGCCGACATGCTCATCTGGGTGGCCAGCTCACCGGGCTGCACGGGGTGGGGGACGACCATGCCCATGCCGTGGCCAGTCACCACCCGGTCGAAGGTCCAGTCGAGCAGCCAGCCGTCACCCTGCTGCGTCTTGGTCGATGGGGACAGGGTTCCCGAGGGGAAGTCGATGTCGGCGAAGTCGGTGGTGAGCTGCAGGGAGAAGTCCTCCAGGCTCGCCACGCCCGAGGCCGGCCGGTACGACCAGGCATCCATGCCGCGGCTCTTGTAGCTGGCCGCGAGGCTGACCTGCTGGTCGGGCTTCACGGGCATCCGGAAGGTCACGGTGCCGTTCTTCGGGGTGAGCTCTCGGGCCCGGTCCACGCCGTCGACCACCAGGGTGAAGCCGTCGTAGAAGCCCTGTTGGTCGGGGAAGTCGAAGTGGATGGCCAGCCAGCCGCTCTCGGGGCGCTCGTGGGTGTAGGTCCAGGCGCCATCGAAGTCGACGTCGTAGAGCGGATACCAGACGAGGCCCTTGCGGCGGAGGTCCTCGGACAGGGCTGCGGTGACCTTGGTGGAGGCGGGGCTGCGCCAGTCGTCGTGGGCGACCTTGACCTTCTTGGTGACGGTGTGCTGCTTGCCGTCCTTTTCGACGGTCTCGGTGCGGGTCTCCATCGTCTTCCATTGGAACTGCAGTCGGGGCGCACCCTGGGACTGGGGCCGTCCCCACAGCGAGCCGACCTCTCCCCGCAAGGCGGCGGAGCTGTCATTGGTGCGAGAGTGCGTGATGCCGGACAGGCCGAGCCAGGCGGCGGCGGCGATGAGGAAGACGAAGACGATGCCGACGATGCGGAGGGGTGAGTGCATGGACGCTCCTTGGATGGAGGCGTCGTAGGCATCGGGTGTGGGGGCCGGGATGTGGCGGAGTGTGCGCTCGATTGCGGGTTGGTGGCGAAGTTGTGCAGGGGACAGGGGGGCGCGGCGAGAGCGGCGAGCAGGTCTTTCGCTCAGTCGGCGCACACCGACAGCGCGCGGGGGAGGCGCCGGTCGTCGGCGGCGTAGGTCGCGTCCTCGCCATCGGCGTCGATGCCCACCACCACACTCGCGCGGGACGTCGTGGCGGTGATCCAGGCGGTGCCGTCGTCGTCGACCACCAGGCAGGGCGCATCATCGGTGCTGGTGTCGGACCAGGACCACAGGGTGCGGCCGCGGGCGTCGAGGCGGGACACGGTGAGGGTGTCGCGGTCGAGCTCGAGTGCGACGACGTCCCCGTCGGGAGCGAAGGCGAGCTGCGCCACCTCGGTGTAGTCGGCGGTCCACAGCACGTCGCCGTCGACATCGCACAGCTCGACCCCGGTCCGGGTCGCTACGGCCACCTCGCCATCCGGACCGGCCGCCAGGGTCATGCGGGAGTCGGACTCGATCCAGTGGGAGCCACCGGACTCGATCCAGTGGGAGCCGCCGGACTCGATCCAGTGGGAGCCGCCGGACTCGATCCAGTGGGAGCCGCCGGACTCGATGCAAGCCCCTTCGGAACAGTCCAGCAGGCTGTAGGCGTCGACGCTGCAGGCATCATCGGCGTGGGCCGGACCGCTTGTGAGGGCCAGGGCGGCGACGAGGGGCAGCGAAACGAGGGCGAGGCGGGTCATCTGGGCTCCTGTGCGCCCGGCGTGGGGGCGCATGGCATGTGGGGAAGGCCACACACCTGGGTCCAACGGGCGGACCGGGTCGACTCCCTCGTGCGAGGCACGAAAAGGTGCGACGAGGCGAGGTCCCTCGAAAGAAATACACGGAGCCGCCGACCTTGATGGAATCGTTGACCGTCGACCGGCCGGCTCGCAGCTGGATGGCCCCGCCGGGCACTACCGGCGCCAGGCGGTGACCTCGCCGTCGACATTGGTGATGAGCTGGCCGTCGCGGGTCATGGCCATGCGCTCCATGCCCCTCTGCTCGACCAGCACCTCCGCGTGTTCGCGGGCACCATCGACATGGAAGCGGTGCAGGCGCGTGCCATTGTAGGCGCTCTCGAGCACGTACAGCGTGTCTTGGCCGTCCCAGGCGATGTCTTCGAATTCGGGGCCGCTGTCGAGCTCGCGCTCCCAGAGCACCGTGCCGTCGGCGTCCACCCGCTGGAGCAGGTTGTTCGGGCGGCCCTCCGCGACGCCGAAGAAGGTGCCGCACGGACCCGGCGTGGCGCCTTGCAGGCCGGACTGGAAGCGGAAGGCCTGGTTGCCGTCGCTGTCGAGGCCGAGCGTGGTGTAGGTGGGCCCGGTCGCTCGGCTGCCTGTCCCCGAGGAACGGCCGGCAGTCCGCTGGCTGTTCGGGTTGCCTGCCGCGCCCGTGATGACGAGGTGCATGTCATCGGGGGCGAGGGCGAGGCCTTCGATGACCCCGAAGGGCTTTCCGGAGCGGGTCTCCGGCCTCAAGATGGTGTGCTCGACGCCATTTTCGTCGATGCCGATGACGGCTGCATCCCGGCCGAGCGGGGCGGTGAACCAAGCGATGTTGTCGTGGTCGACGAGAAGGTGGGGGCTGTGTTCCAGGTTTTCGTAGGTGTAGGTCCACTCGAGCTCGCCGGTGGGGCCCAGCCGGCTCAGGTGCATCTCGTCGCGCTCGAAGTCGGCGGTGAGGGCGAGCACGTCGCCGTCCATGGCGATGGCCAGGGCGAGCACGGCGGTGAGCTCGGTGGTCCACAGCGGCTTGCCGTCCGGGTCGAGGAGCTGGACGCCGTCCTGGGCGCGGACGGCGACTTCACCACCTGGACCTGCGGCGAGCGGGTTGGCGAAGCCGGAGTCGGTCCAGTCGCTGCCGCCCCAGGACAGACAGTCGGCCTTGGTGCAGTCCTCGGGGGCGAGGTCGTCGATGTGGCACTTGCTGTCTTTGCAGCCGGTGGTCAGGGCGGCCAGGGACAGCAGGGCGAAGGCGCGGCGGATCATCGGGTCTCCTTGGCGCCGGGACGGGGCGCTCTGGGGCGTGGTGAAGTCCACGCGGGCACCCAACGGGGAGTGGGGGAGGATTCCCTCGGGTTTTTTCGCGGGCAGGGGCAGGGGGGGAGGGGAGGCGGGCGCCCGGCTTGTCCGGGGGGCCGGTCGCCGCAGGCGACGGAGCGGCCCTGGGGTGCCCGGAGCTTGCGAGGGCACGCCAGGTTCTCGGCCGCGACCCGGACCGAGCACCCGGTCGACCGAAGGGAGAGCCCCCCAGAACGGCAGGCTCCCCTGGAACACCATGCGCCAGATCCATGCGCCGCCTGCCTGACTCCGATAGGCCTCCGGGTACTGAATGAGGATTCATTCAGGATGGGCCGCGTCCTCGCTGGACGGCCGGGTCCACCCGACTTTCATCTGGAGTCCGTCCACATGACCATCGAGATCCGCAAGGTCGCCGTGCTTGGCGCAGGCGTGATGGGGCAGGGCATCGCCGCCCACCTCGCAAATGCCGGCGTGGAGTCTGTGCTCTACGACATCGTGCCCAAGGGCCTTTCCGACGGAGAGCCGCGCAGCAAGCTCGCCATCGCCGGCCTGAAGAACGCTACAAAGCTTCGGCCGGCCGCCTTCTTCGACAAGAGCCTGGCCAGCATGGTCACGCCCGCCAACTACGAAGACGATGCGGGCCTTCTCGCGGACTGCGACCTCATCATCGAGGTGGTCGTCGAGCGGCTCGACATCAAGAACATCGTGTACGACTGGGTCGAGAAGAACCGGCGTCCCGGCAGCATCGTGGCCTCGAACACCTCGGGCCTGCCCCTGGCCGACATGGCCGAGGCGATGGGCGAGGAGATGCGCCAGCACTTCGTCATCATGCACTTCTTCAACCCCGTGCGGTACATGCGGCTGCTCGAACTGGTGGCGGGTCCCGAGACGAAGCCCGAGGTGCTGAAGACCATCGCCGATTTCGCCGAGGACAAGCTCGGCAAGGGCACCGTCTACGCCAAGGACACCCCCAACTTCGTCGCCAACCGCATCGGCACCTACGGCATCGTGAGCGTGTTCCGCCACATGGAACGCCTCGACATGACCATCGAAGAGGTGGACACGGCGCTCGGCAAGCCCGCGGGCCGTCCGAAGCTCGGTGTGTTCGGCCTCGGCGACCTCGTGGGCCTCGACACCATCGACCATGTGCTCGGCAACGTCTTCCGCGGCTGCCCCGACGACGAGGAGCGCGAAGCCCACGTCTCCCCCGCCTGGTACAAGGCGCTGCTCGAAGAGGGTGCGCTCGGCAACAAGACGAAGAAGGGCTTCTACCAGCGCACGAAGCAGCGCGACGAGAAGGGCCGCCGCATCACCCTTGCGCGCAACTGGAAGACCGGCGAGTACGCGCCCAAGCAGCGTCCGCGCTTCGACTCCGTGAAGCAGGCCATGGCCTTCAAGGATGACCCCGCTGCCGCACTTCGCGCGCTGCTCCGGGGCGACGACAAGGCATCGCAGCTCGCGTGGGCCGTGTCAGCCGACGCCTGGATCTACACCGCCAACCGCATCCCCGAGATTGCCGACGACATCGTCAACATCGACCGGGGCATGCGCTGGGGCTTCAACTGGGACCTGGGTCCCTTCGAGTCGTGGGACGCCGCCGGCGTGGCCTCGACCGTGGAGCGCATGGAAGGCGAAGGCCGCACCGTGCCGACGTGGGTGAAGGCCATGCTCGCAGCGGGCCGCGACAGCTTCTACAAGCTCGAAGACGGCGTGCAGACCTACTGGGACGGCGTCGCGGGCGAGGCGAAGCCCGTTCCGATGAGCGAGCAGTGGCTCAACCTCCACACCGTGAAGGCCAGCAACGGCGTGCTCAAGAGCAACGACGCTGCCCAGCTCGTCGACATCGGCGATGGTGCGCTCCTGCTCGAGTTCACCAAGCCCGACAGCTTCAACGCCCTCGAGCAGGGCATGTTCGAGCTCTACAGCGAAGCCCTCGACCTGCTCGACGCCGACCAGTTCGACGCCCTCGTCGTGGGCTCCCAGCAGTCGCCCTACGGCACCTTCCGTCCGAGCGCGGGTCCCAACGGCCAGGCCTTCTGCGCCGGTGCCAACCTGATGATGGTCGGCATGATGGCCATGCAGGGTGACTGGGACGGCCTCGACGCCATGATCAAGGGCATGCAGGACATCCTGCGGCGCGCCCAGTACAGCTCCAAGCCCGTCGTCACCGCGCCCTACGCCCTTGTGTTGGGTGGGGGACTCGAGGTGTCGATGCAGTCGGCGGCCACGGTCGCCACCGGTGAGGTCTTCATGGGCCTGGTCGAAGCCGGCATGGGCCTGCTGCCCGCGGGTGGTGGCTGCAAGGAGATGCTGCGCCGCTACCTCGGGCCCATCCCCAAGGCGGTCAACGTCGACCCCAACCCCTTCATCCAGGCGGCCTTCCTCAACATGGGCCTCGCCAAGGTGTCCACCTCGTCGGCCGAAGCGAAGAACATGCTCTACCTTCGTCCCGAGGACAAGGTGGTGATGGACCCCGACCGTATCCTCGCGGTGGCCAAGCAGACCGCGCTTGGGTTGGCCAACAGTGCCTACGAAGCCCCGACTCCGCTCACCTTCAAGGTGCCCGGTCGCGACGGCGTGGGTCCCATCCAGATGCAGCTCAACGACTTCGTGTCGGGTGGCATGGCCTCGGAGCACGACGCCCACGTCGCTCTGAAGATTGCCCATGTGTTGTGCGGCGGTGACGTGCCCTACGGCACCGAGGTGTCGGAGCAGCACATCCTCGACCTCGAGCGTGAAGGCTTCCTGTCGCTGCTCGGCACCGAGAAGACCCAGGCTCGCCTGATGTACTTCATCCAGAACGGCAAGCCCCTCCGGAACTGACCGCCACAACCTCTACGAATCTCAAGGGAAACAACCATGACTCAAAGTCCCCGTGATCCCGTGGTCGTCGCCGCGGTCCGCACCCCGGTGACCAAGGCCAAGAAGGGTGGCTTCAAAGACACCCGCCCCGACGACCTGATGATGGCCGCCATCCGCGGCCTGCTCGAGAAGGTGCCCGACTTCGACCGCGCGCTCGTCGACGACGTCGTCATCGGCACCGCCTTCCCCGAGGCCGAGCAGGGCCTCAACATCGCCCGCACCGTCGCGCTCGGCGCCGGCCTGCCCGACACCGTGCCCGGCCTCACCATCAACCGGTACTGCTCCAGTGGCCTGCAGTCGCTCGCTCAGGCGGCGGCCCAGGTGCAGGCGGGTTGGATCGATGTGGCCGTCACCGGCGGTGTGGAGTCGATGACCCGCATCCCGATGGGCGGTCAGAAGCCCGCGCCCAACCCGGTTCTCATCGAGGAGCACCCCGAGATCTTCATCACGATGGGCACGACGTCGGAAAACGTCGCCAATCGCTACGAAGTGTCTCGCGAGGACCAGGATGCCTTCGCGGTGTCGTCTCACAAGAAGGCGGCGGCTGCGATTGCAGAAGGCAAGTTCGACGACGAGATCATTCCCGTCGACACGCGCATCTGGAAGAACGGCAAGTGGGCCGACGTCACCATCTCGATGGACGACGGAGTGCGCGGCGACTCCAACATGGAGGGCCTCGCTCGCCTTCGTGCGGTGTTCGCGAAGAAGGGCACGACCACCGCTGGCAACGCCTCGCAGATGTCCGATGGCGCGGCTGCCACGCTGGTGATGGCCCGGGAGAAGGCCGATGAGCTGGGCCTCGAGCAGCTCGGCGTGCTTCGCAGCTTCGTGGTGGTGGGCGTCGACCCCTCGGTGATGGGCATCGGTCCTGCTGTCGCCATCCCGAAGGCGGTGGAGAAGGCCGGCATCTCGCTCGACGACGTGGAGGTCTTCGAAATCAACGAAGCCTTCGCGAGCCAGGCCGTGTACTGCGTGCGCGAGCTCGGCATCGACCCGGAGCGCGTGAACCCGAACGGTGGTGCGATTGCCCTGGGCCACCCCCTTGGCTGCACGGGCGCCAAACTCACCGCGACTCTGCTGCACGAGATGAAGCGCCGGGGCTCCCGCTATGGCGTGGTCTCGATGTGCATCGGTGGCGGCATGGGTGCTGCAGCGGTCTTCGAACGCGAAGGCTGAGCAGCTCTCTGGAGTGAAAGACCCCCACGGCCATCGGGCGGTGGGGGTCTCGTCGTTCTTGGGGTGGCCTGTTCGGGTCAGGTCTCCACAACCTTGGCGGTGGACTCCACCTTTGTGGGAATGCGCCACATGATGAGCGAGACCATCAGCACCACGCACGCCAGGATGACGTGCACGAAGGTCTTGTCGACCATCAACGCGCTGGCCCCGCAGGTGAGGGCGGTCACCCCCACGGCGGCGAACTTGGCCCGGAGCGGGATGCTGCGGTCGTCCTCCCACGACCGGATCATGGGTCCGAAGAGGCGATGAGCCCGCAGCCATCGGTGCAGTCGCGGCGACGACTTCGCGTAGCAGGCGCCGGCCAGCAGCACGAAGCAGGTGGTGGGGAGCAGGGGCACGAAGATGCCCACAACGCCCGTGGCCAGCGACACAGAGCCGAGTGCGACCAGCAACATCTGCTTCGGCGTGCGCGTCTGGGACATCAGGCCTCCTCGCCGCAGGGTGTCCTCTACTCTGACATCGGGTGCGGGGGGCCAGGGGTGTAGCCCGACTGATCCAGGTCGTGTTGTGGCGACTTGCCCAAGACCCCTGCCACTGGCCCCATCCAGCGAATTCTGTTGAGCGCGGCGTCAGGTTGCTCGGGTTGCACGGAGCCCCGGTCCCATTGATTTGTTGAGCACGGCGTCAGGTAACCGCAGTTGCACAAACGATTGGGTGGGTGTTTTTGAAAGCGGCGTGCTGGACGCTGTTCTTGCGTAGCAGTGGTGCGCGAAGGGGTGGACAGGGTGCCCAGGCCCGTCGTTTGAGGGGAGGGGGCGATCATCGCGTGCTGGTGTCTGTTCTCGGCATCGGATGGGAGAAGCCGCAGGAGGAGGAGCAACCGGGGACTCCTGGCACCGTGCGCAACAGCTGCTGGGTGGAAGCGGCTTGTGCACCGAATTTGTCCTGACGCCGTGCTCAACAAATGGGTGCGTCCCCCCCCTTCGTCGATCGGGAAAGCCCGATGGCCGATGTTCGCTAAAGCGGGGGGATGGCTGCCCGAACCTCAGGGTGATTCACCCATGGACCCGGGCGTGTCGGATGGACAACGAGACCCAGGAAATCATCGACTACTTCCTCACCGAGAGTCGGGAGTCGGTTGCGGAGGTCGAGCCTCTGCTCATCGAGCTCGAAGCGGAAGGGGGGCAGCCCGACAAGGCCACCATCGACACCATCTTCCGGCTGTTCCACAGCATGAAGGGCAGCGCGGGCTTCCTTGAGTTCGGACACGTCGAAGGCGTCACCCACCACGCGGAGACGCTCCTCGACCTGGTGCGAACCGGTCAGCTTGCGTTCTGCGCCAGTGTGGTCGACGTGCTCTGCCGGGCCCTCGACTTCACCAATGAAGCACTCGACAGCATCGAAGCCACGCAGTCCGACCAGGAGATGGCCGACAACGCCGGCCAGATGATCGAGCGGATGAAGGCTGTCGCTGCGGGTGACTCGGCGCCGACCGCTTCCGCCCCGGCCGCCGCCCCTGCCCCCAGCCCCTTCACCTTCGAAGCACCCCCGCCCGAGCCTGAGGTGGCCGAGCCCGAGGTCGCGGAGGAGCCTGCCGGTGAGTCTGGCATGGTGGCCGTGTTCGCCGACATTCCCAAGGAAGCGCCGGAGAGCCAGGCGGACTTCGCGAGCCGACTCGGTCAGATCCTGCTGGACGGCGGCTATGTCGACCAGAGCCAGCTCGACAGTGCCCTGCAGGACAAGCGCCTGCCAGTGGGCCAGAAGCTGGTGCAGTCTGGCGCCATCGACTCCGCGACCGTGCGCACCGCACTCGACGTGCAAGAGCAGCGTCGCCAGGGCAAGACGGTGAACATGCCCGCCCCGAAGAAGGCGGCTGCAGATGTGCCCCCGAAGCGCCGTCGGGCTGAGTACCTGCGCGTCGACGTGCGCAAGCTCGACACCCTGATGGACCTCATCGGCGAGCTCATCATCGCGGAGACCGCCGTCACCCACGGTCCGGGCACCACCGACGAGCTCGAGGGGCAGAGCAAGGCCGCCGTGCAGCTCAACCGCGTCACCCGCGGGCTGCAGGACGTCGCCATGTCTCTGCGCATGGTGCCCATCTCGCCGACCTTCAAGAAGATGAAGCGCCTGGTGCGTGACCTCTCGAAGCGTCAGGGCAAGTCGGTCTCGCTCGACATCAGCGGCGAGGAGACTGAAGTGGACAAGAGCGTCGTGGAGGCCATCTCCGACCCCCTCGTCCACCTCATCCGCAACTCCATCGACCACGGCATCGAGTCCGAGGACGACCGGGTCGCCAAGGGCAAGCCCCGTGAAGGCCACGTCACGCTCACCGCGCGCCAGCAGGCCGGCGAGATCCGCATCATCGTGCAGGACGACGGCAAGGGCCTGTGTCGGGACAAGATCCTCCAGAAGGCCCAGGAGCGCGGCATCGTGCGCGGTGATGGTGCCGACCTGACCGACACCGAGGTGTTTCGGCTCATCTTCGAGGCGGGCTTTTCGACCGCGGCCTCGGTCACGGACATCTCGGGGCGCGGCGTCGGCATGGACGTCGTGAAGCAGAACATCGAGAGCGTGAAGGGCCGCGTCGACATCGCCAGCACCTTGGGTGTGGGCACCACCATCACGCTTCGGATTCCGCTCACCCTCGCCATCATCGAGGGCATGCTGGTGCGCGTCGGCGACACCCGCTTCACCATCCCGATGCTGTCCATCCTCGAGACCGTCGTGGTCCGCGACAAGGACGTCACCCGGCTCACCAACGGCCAGGAGGTCGCGCGGATTCGCGGGCAGCTGCTGCCGGTCTTCCGAGTTCACCAGTTCTACGAGATCGAGCCGGACTCCAGCAGCATCGACGAGGGCCTGCTCGTGGTGGTCGAAGACGGCAAGGACCGGCTGTGTCTGCTCGTCGACGAGCTCATCGGGCAGCGCCAGACCGTCATCAAGGCCCTCAGTGGCTATCTCGGCAACGTGCGCGGCCTCGCCGGCTGCACGGTGCTGGGCGACGGCTCCATCAGCCTCATCATCGATGTGGCGAAGCTCATCCAGGACACGCGGGTGGCCGCGGCCTGACCGTTTTCTCTCCACCTGGTCGTTGGGGTCGGCGACCAGACAGGTGGACCTGCTTGCCGACCCGTCCCCCCGATTGTTGTTCGTTCGCACAACTCATCCGCGAACGGGCATGAAAGTCAACCGGAGAAGCCATGGCTGACCATCTCGCCAGCGACCGCAAGACGGACGACATGGAGCAGACCGAGCTCCACAAGTACCTCACCTTTGTGTTGGGCAACGTCTACTACGGTCTCGACATCCAGTTCGTCCGGGAGATCATCGGGATGCAGGACATCACGGTCGTTCCCGACGTTCCTCCCTTCATCAAGGGCGTGATCAACCTGCGCGGCAAGGTGATCCCGGTCATGGATGTTCGCAAGCGGTTCAACATGCCGAGTCGTCCGTACGATGACCGGACATGCATCATCGTCATCCATGTGGGCGACTGGCTGGTCGGACTCGTGGTCGACACGGTCAGCGAGGTCCTCGACATTCCCGAGGCCGACATCGAACCCCCGCCCGAGGCCTTCGGGCATCGACAGGACCACTTCATCGCAGGCATGGGCAAGGTGGGCGACGACGTCCGGATGCTCATCGACGCCCAGAAGCTCCTTGGCCGCGGCTCCACCACCGCGCCCTCCTTCGAAATCTGAGTTCGGACCCAACCGTCTGAACCCAACACATCAGGCATGTGCTCTCCAAGGCGGGAGCTGCCTGCAACCTGGCTGAAGTCACTCGTGTGGGGACTCCAGTCCCACCGACGCGAGCACACAGGGAGATCCAATGTCCAGCCACTACGGTGATTCGGGAGCCGGGACCAACCATGCAGCGGTGTCTGAGATCCAGTCTCTGACGCGGTCGCTCCAAACAGGCGACGTCCAGGCCCGACTGGCTCTGACCGGTTCGGCCAATGACACGCTGTTCAGCGCCATCAACGATGCGCTCGACGCCAACAGGCCCGACCTGAGCAACATCTCTGAAGCGGTCCGACGGCTGCAGCAAGGCGACCTGACCTCTCCGCTCGATGGCAACAAGCCGGGCGATGTGGGCCAGATCGAGTCTCAGCTCGACTCTGCGCTGTCCACCCTGAGCGGCACCCTGTCCCGCGTGCAGGCTGCGACCGACGAGATTGCGAGCGGCAGCGGCCAGGTTGCATCCGCCTCCCAGTCGCTTGCCGAAGGCGCCACCCGACAGGCCGCTGCCATCGAGCAGATCACCGCTTCGATGGGCGAGATGACCACGCAGACCACGCAGAATGCCGAAAACGCCACCAAGGCCAATCGACTCGCGGTGCAGGCCGGCACGCTCGCCACCAGCGGCGACCAGCAGATGCAGGCGATGCTCGGTGCGATGCGGGAGATCGAAGAGGCCAGCCAGAGCATCTCCAAGATCATCAAGGTCATCGACGAGATCGCCTTCCAGACCAACCTTCTCGCGCTCAATGCGGCCGTGGAGGCCGCCCGCGCAGGCGTGCACGGCAAGGGCTTCGCGGTCGTGGCTGAAGAGGTGCGAAACCTTGCGGCCCGCTCGGCGAACGCGGCCAAGGAGACGACCTCCCTCATCGAAGGCACTGTGAAGAAGGTCTCCCAGGGCATGCAGATCGCGAACGAGACGGCGGGCGCGCTCGGTCAGATTGTCGGAAGCGTCAACGAAGTCAGCGACCTCGTGGCCCAGATCGCCACCGCCTCGAGCGAGCAGGCCGAAGGCATCAGCCAGGTCAACCAGGGCCTCCGCCAGGTCGACCAGGTCACGCAGCAGACCACCGCCGGCGCCGAAGAAGGTGCGGCGGCCAGCGAGGAGCTGTCGGGTCAGGCCGGCGAGCTGCGGGGCATCGTCTCCGAGTTCCAGCTCCGACAGGTGGCCGCTCCGGCAGGCTTGGGCGACTTCCCGATGGAGATCACGCCCGAGCTCATGGCGGCGCTGCAGGCCTACATGGCGGGTGGCGGTGCGATGGGCGCTCCGATGCCGGCGGCTCCGAGCCCGAGTCGGTCGAGTGGGCGCACGGCGGACCCCTCGTCTGTCATCAGCCTCGATGACGCCGAGTTCGGTCGCTACTGAGCCGACTCCCCATCTTCTGTGTCGGACTTGCCCCCAACCCGGGGGCTGTCTTGCGTTGGATACTGCGCCTCGCTTCCGAATTGGAAGCGGGGCGCTGTCGTTCTTGGTTGCGTCGCGGACCTGATGTGCGTCATGTGACGCAAATTGGTGCGTTGTGTGGGGTTTCTATCCGTGCGATCGCGGATGTTTCTGGCAGTTGAGACTTGTGGTGACCTGCCCGAATTCCGATCCAATGGGTGAGAGCCACGGGTGCATGGGCCCCGCGGTCGAGCCCCCCCCCTTTCGATTCGATCCAGTCACGAAATCAGGCTGGAGGAAAGGGCACTTCGGGGCGATTCCCAGGGTGTAGGGAGAGTCGATGATGCCGGCTGTCGAACAAAGGGTCCCCACGACGCGTGCGGACGGACTGGACATGGAAGTGACCGTGGCCGAGTTTCGCTCCGTCGCCGCCCTGGTGCAGAAGACCTTTGGAATCCATCTCCCAGAGAGCAAGCGGGCGATGATGAGCTGCCGGATGTACAAGGTCGTTCGCGCGGCCGGCTGCGGCAGCTTCGCGGAGTTCTACCAGAAGCATCTCACCAACCCGACGCCCGAGGCGCTGTCCAACCTGGCCAACGCCTTGTCCACCAACCACACCTACTTCAACCGTGAAGCCAGCCACTTCTGGTTCTTCCGCGATGAAGTCCTCCCCGAGCTCATCGGCTACCAGCAGCGGGCCGGCCGGCGGGACATTCGCGTGTGGTGTGCGGCCTCTTCGTCTGGCGAGGAACCCTACACGCTCGCGATGGTGATTCGCGACGCGCTCGGCTCTCGCGCCAAGGACTGGCAAGGCGGCCTGCTGGCCACCGACATCTCGATGAACGCGCTCGGCAAGGCGCGCAAGGGCACCTACCAGACCGATGGAGCGATGGAGCTGCCCGACGACATGTACCGCAAGTACTTCCGCAGTGTGGGCGGAGGCATGTCGGAGGTGGTGCCTGACATCAAGCGCGAGGTCACCTTTCGGCGCTTCAACCTCATGAACGCCCGCTACCCCTTCAAGCAGCCCTTCCACGCTGTGTTCTGCAGAAACGTGATGATCTACTTCGAAGAGGACACCAAGAAGAAGGTGGTGGAG
>ENA-OWNT01000871-OWNT01000871.1-seawater-metagenome-genome-assembly--contig:-NODE-871-length-50719-cov-8.354587_pt1 | contig 50719 bp, 43 predicted proteins | sample MGYA00238136_ERZ651165 | MGnify/ENA primary metagenome ERZ651165 (study PRJEB26861, sample SAMN08777766) | seawater metagenome | isolation source: coastal seawater | place: USA: Florida | collected... | reverse complement strand
AGTACCAGCGCCACAATGTTCGATTTACCTTTTCGTAAAATCTGTGCCGCTTTGTTAGGCCCGCTATAGCCAATTTTCTTACACTGCGACAATATTTCTTCGCGCTTTGAAGCAGATAGCTGATCAGGACGGTTGAAAGCGTTAGATATGGTGGCTGTTGAAACGCCCAATTGCAGAGCGACATCTTTTAGGGTTAGTTTTGTTTTTTTCATTATTATGAGCTCTTTTCGTGAAGCAGGCTTTTTGTTCACTAAACAGTAGTTACCTAAAGCACGTAAATTCAGCGTTTACTGGGTTTACGCGCTAGATAAAACAAGCTCGATTATAATAACATTAACTTAAACGTTTAACTCATGCTTTTTAGTGTACATAAGTATAAGAATTAAAATTTAAGTATTTTATTTTTTTGGACAAGTCGGGTTAGTTATCGCGTGCCGAAGATTTTATCACCCGCATCGCCTAGCCCAGGCAAGATATAACCTTTATCATTTAAACGCTCGTCAATGGCAGCCGTGAATATATCCACATCGGGATGCGCTTCCACAACGGCGTCAATTCCCTCTGGCGCAGCTACAAGAAAAAGCCCCATAATTTTGGTACAGCCTTTCTTTTTAAGAAGGTCGATTGTGGCAATTAACGTGCCCCCGGTGGCTAACATCGGATCGACGATAAGGGCTGTACGCTCGTCTATGTTCTTAACCACCTTATCGAAATAGGCAACCGGTTGAAGTGTTTCTTCGTCACGATACAACCCTACTACGCTTATCTTTGCATTGGGAATCAAGTTCAACACACCGTCGAGCATACCTAAGCCAGCCCGAAGAATTGGCACTATGGTTATTTTCTTACCTTTAATTTGTTTAACTTCAACGTTTTCACCAGACCAACTTTTTATCGTAGCGCGTTCAGTTGGGAGCGTACGCGTGGCCTCGTAAGTTAGCAAATTACCCACTTCAGAGGCCAATTCGCGAAAGTCTTTGCTGCTAATTTTCGCGTATCGCATCAAACCAATTTTGTGTGCAATTAACGGATGAGTAATTTCGTGAACGGCCATGTTAAGCTCCTAAACAGTGGTTCAGGCACAGTGTCTGTGCAAAGTATTGGCAAAGAGTCAGCATAGTCTAGCGCACAAACGCCTTTCAAAAAACGCTAACCGCTACTGATTTGACAACTTATAGCTAAGCCCCGCGCTTTGTTACCCAACCTGCAGAGTAGCCCCGTCTGGCATGGTTACTTCAATTTTCATGTTACCACCTACTGCACTTAAGTATGCGGCAGCACGCTGCAGAGATACATCTTGAATACGTTTCGACTCTAACTTACTCACGCCCGACGCTGTTACTGAAAGCGCCATCGCTACCACTTCCTGCTTAACTCTGTGTTGTTTCCTGATATCGCCTAACGTTAATTCTTTCATTGCTGTTTTCCGAAGAATTCGGGCATAAAAAAGCCCAGATGGTGTAAACCTTCTGGGCTTTTGCAAAACGTTATTACCGTGATGCCCAGAAGCGACTATTTGCTCCTGAACACTCGTGGTCAGGCGCAATCAGTAATTAAATTTATTAAAGTACCAATAAGTTGAAACGTTTCGCATGATAATTCTCTTTTTTACAATGATGTATTAAACAGTTGTTTTGCCAAATGTAATGGATAGGAGAAAACACTTGGCGTCGAATTCTTATCCTTTACCATACCACCACAATTGGCAATAGCAATCACTTTCCAAAACGGAAAGTAGCATTTTTATAGTTTTTTAAATCTAATCGCTGCGCCGCCGGACGGTGCCAAGTCTAGCTTTAAAACATCTTTTGAGCTCACTGTTTTCTTCGTGATCTCAATGGCGTAAGGGTTGTTTTCCCAATGAGCGTCTTTCGCATCGACATAAACCTGTGCCTCGTACTCTCCATCACTATCAAGGAAGTCGAGAGACACGTTCAGCGTTCGAGCGTCTTCATCTGTTACTGCACCAAGGAACCAATCGTCACCGCTATAGTTCTTGTGTTTTCGCGCTTTTCTCGCTATCGCAATAAAATCGCCAACTTCGCCCTGAAGTGCTTTCGTTTCTGACCAATCTGTAGGCACGTCCTTGATAAACTGAAATGCATCGGGCTTCGCAAGGTAGTTTTCGGGAAGATCAGCAGCCATTTGTATTGGGCTATACAGCACAACGTACTGGGCGAGCTGTTTAGCCAACGTGGTTCTTGGCCTCATGTTGTCTCCCTTTCCCCACTCTTTTCCACCATCATTAATGCGAACATAGTCGAAATTAAAAATACCAGGGGTGAAGTCCATTGGACCTGCCAACATGCGTGTAAAAGCTAGCATTGGAATATGCTCAGGAGGATTAGGCGCTGCCCAGCCTGAATTATATTCTTGCCCTCTGGCACTTTCTCTTGAAATCCAGTTTGGATAGGTTCTGCGTAAACCAGTGTCTTTAACCGACTCATGCGTGTTAATAGATAATTTATACTTAGCAGCGGTGGCTACGTTATGGATGAAGTGATTTACAACACGTTGGCTGTCGGTAAACTCATAGCGCATATTACCATTAGTATCTTTTACTTTAAGATTTTGCCCATGGGCAACATAGCCTGTTTTAATTTGCGATACACCTAGACTTTCATATAGCGCAAATCCATCTTCCATTTGCGCTTCATAATTAGTGATACCACCCGAGGTCTCGTGATGACCTATAAGCTTAACGCCTTTTTCTTTGCCATAATCAGTCACCTTTTTTAGGTCAAAGTCTGGGTAACTTTGCGTGAAAGAAAAAAGTTCCGAATTGGCAATCCAATCACCATCCCATCCTTCATTCCACCCCTCAACCAACACACCATCAAACCCATGCTCAGCAGCAAAATCCATATACGCCTTTGTGCGCTCTGTAGTGGCACCGTGCTTTTCTCCAGAACCCCAGGTAAATTTATCAATATGCATGCCCCACCAAATACCAATGTATTTACCAGGCTCTACCCAACTCACATCTCCCAGCTTATTCGGCTCGTTTAGGTTCAACGCAATGTAAGAGTTCACTAAATCTACCGCTTCTTCACCGATGGTTATGGTTCGCCATGGCGTTTTGAATTGACCAACCTTCCTTACTAAAGCACCGTCGTGACTTGGCGCAAGAGAAGCACTGAATCGTCCGAGTTCTTGTTTATCTAAACTCATACCAGCAAAATCCACTAATGCGGCTTCGTGAATGGCAACGTGCAGCCCACCATCATATTTTACAGTAAATGGCGTATGCGCTTTGTATACTTCTTGTAGCGGTGTTGTGCGATAAAGGTATTCGTAACGTTCTCTGCCGTGGGCGGGTATCCAGTAAGCTGTCGCTTTGTGCGAGTCGACAAAATTGAACTCCGTAAGTTCTCTTGTAATTGTGCGTTCATTATTACCGTGGACGATATAGCGAAAGCCGATGCCATCATCGAATACGCGTGCCTGAACAGAAAACATGTTTTCTTTGTTGTGCAGGTGTGAAAAAGCAACTATCAGCTCATTATGGTGATCTCTGATGTTGGTTTGTTCACCCCATGGTTGAGTCCACACAACATCGACAGAATTACGGCTTTTTTCAGTTAACGTAAAATCTCGATACATTGGTGCTGCGGTAGCAAATGTAAAGCCTAACTTGCTGTTCCCCAAAACCACTTTTTCATTGTACTCAACGCGATATTGAGCAATGTTTCCACTGTCGCTAAATACCAGTTTTAGTTTTTTATTAGGTGAAAGTACACTCACTTCAGCGGCTGAAACGGTTACAGAAAACCACAAAATAACAAACACAAAAAAGCGCATAGTAAACCTTACAAATGTAAACAAAATGTAAGTATCAATGAATATCGTTTAATTGCAAGCACTTTCTAAATCGATTAAGAAGGAGAGTAAAAAAACGCAGAGGGAATACAATGTTGCATTCAACCTCTGCGGGAATGGGACAGGAGAAACAGGAATTGTTTCCTCAGGCATGTCCAGCACCTAAGCCTTTTCTACAAAGAAGCGACGTTTTGCCAACCACCTTGTATAAATTTGACCTTCTTATCTTGATGGCAGAACACGGGGATTTTCCACGTTGCGTCATTTCCTTGTTGAAGACGATTGTCTGGACACGTATATGAAGGCTGTGGAGATAGCTTCACCCACTTACGGTCTGAGGTATAAGGGTTCCTTGCTAATTCCTTCCAGCCTTTACTTTCGATATTTACCTCTACGCCATTAGGACTAAATCGGAACATCGGCGTGTCTTCATCGTCTAAAACAACCATGTGATGATCGCCCGCATACTTCACGTGCATACACATGTTCGACATTTCACCGGTAACCTTAATGGTTTTTGATACAGACGGTACCAAGTTTCCTTCAGCGTCACGTGAGTTCACAAACCGCATGTAAACCTAACGATCATTAGATGTAATTGGATGCAACTTTTTTGAATTTTTTTATGCTTTCTAAATCATAGATTTATCAATATTTCGAAAATCATCTACGATTTTTTTTCATTCGACGACTCTGCTCTTGCCGCTTTTCTTCTCGTTTTTCTTTACGATCTTTTTTGTCAGGAGTTAATGAGCCAGTTTTAAATTTTGCTTTACGCTTTGCCTTTGCTTCTGCTTTTTTGGCAGCCGCTAACACCATTTCTTCTTTTTCTTTTTCCAGCATTTCAGGCGTTTCAAGCGAAATTCGCCCTAACTTACCCGACTGCAGTTCTTTTAATAAAATCTCGCAAATTTTATGTAAATTTACTCGACCACCGGCTTGAATGGCACCGCGCTGTTTAGCAGCTGCTTCTAAGAACTCAATTTCAGTATCAGGAAGGTGTTCAAGCTTATAACGCTCTTGCATCACCTCTGGGTAGGCCTTTATTAGGTAATCTGCAGCGAAAAAGCCTACATCATCGTATTCCATTGCCGTGTTTTTCACCGCGCCTGATGATGCTAAACGGTAAATGGAGTTAGGGTTTTCCAACTTGGGCCACAGCACTCCGGGCGTATCGAACAATATAATGCCGCTACCTAGATTTATACGCTGCTGGCTTTTTGTCACCGCAGGCTCATTACCGGTTTTGGCAATAGTACGCTCAGCCAAAATATTAATAAGCGTTGACTTACCCACATTAGGAATACCCGTAATCATGGCCTTAATAGCCTTGGGCTGTGCATCTTTCGTTGAGCAAATCGAGCGAATGAGCTGCATAATTTGCTTGCTGTTACCCGGATTGTCGCTAGATGTCGTTATGGTTTTTACGCCACGCTCTTTTTCTAAGCTCTCTTGCCATCTTGCCGTTATCTCCGGATCAGCAAGGTCGTATTTATTCAGAATTTTAATACAGGGCTTATCGCCACGAATTTTCGCAATTTCTGGGTTTTCACTCGAATAAGGAATACGCGCATCCAGCACTTCAATAAGAATATCTACCTGACTAAGCGACTCTTTAATCTCTTTCAGGGCTTTGTGCATGTGCCCTGGAAACCATTGTAATGCCATGGTTGCTTCCTGTTATTGCGTAATTAATGGGTAGATTGAGTGAAAGTGAAAGCGTTAAAGGTTACTAGCGAGATAACTCATAAGCGCAAATATTCACTGCACTAGCTAGATTCAACGAGTCTATTTTACCGCTTCCGTTTATGGTGAATGCGTCTGCGTTTAGTGTGCTGATGGTATTTGATGGCACACCCCGAGCTTCGTTGCCAAATAAATAACATTCATAATCAGCAAACTTACTGTCACCAATTCGATTACCTTGCATGTCTAAATAAGCAAATTTGCTAAATCGCGTATTAAGCGTTTCAAGCGGTACATTTAATTCCATGTCTACATGAAAAATAGCGCCCATACTGGCGCGAACCACCTTCGAATTAAACGGGTCTACGCTGTTAGGGCTTAGCAGAAGAGTGAAGTTACCAAACCACGCAAGCGTTCTTAAGATAGTACCTAAATTGCCCGGGTCTTGTACTTCATATAAGTACACGTATCTTGTGCTTTTTTTTGCCTCTTTCGCCAGTGTATTTCCTGCAAAAACTAAAGGTACTCTAGCAATAATTCCCTGCGGAGATGGCGTATCGCTAAGCTGCTGCATTTGCTGTTCAGTCACTATTTCTAGTTTATAGTGTTTATCAACAGCACTAAAATGCGAGGTAACCCAGTCACGATAATTTTCAGTGGCGTAAAGCGTAATACCGCTGGCATTTGGTGCCTCAGCAGATGCTTGTTTTAGCACGTTTAATAACTCTAAAACTAAGTGCTCGCCTTCCACCAAATAGAACCCAAACTGCGCTCTATATTTTTTTTGATGGAGTTTTTTCACATCACTTAGTTTCATTTATGCCAACCTTTCAAGAAATTCGCCGCAAGTTTAAGCCAACTGGCGTAAAACTCAAGCATACCCAGTAAATTGAGGGCGTTAAAACAAGACTATTTGGGGGCAAAAAAACAAACAGCTAAAACACGCGTCCGTGTTTTAGCTTAATGGCTACTGAGCGCAGAAAAACTAGCGCTTCCTATACTGACATGAAGATGAATTACGCATCTACCAACATACCTAGCTTATTCCAGCGGCGTCGGCTCTCGGAAAGAGGCATACATACGCTTGCCTCCTCACACACACTTGAGCATAGCTTGGCTTTCCCACCGGCTTCCTCAAGCTCGTTAATAAAAGCGGTGGCGTATGCTTCGCTTACACCTTGTAACAGGGTAAATACTTGTGCCGTTTCAATATCATTGGCAATTGCCGTTACTTGCTTTAAATCAACCGGTAATACTGTGCGCAAAACACGTAGTACCTTTACTGAGGTAATGTTGTCTCCATACACCTTCACATCAACCATAATTTACTCACCAATAGTAGTTACAACTTGTAAAGCAACGTTACTAGAATTGCCTTGAGAAAAAGAGCTTCCAGAAATATAGCCACCAGCGCCAGCTAAGCTAAGACCGGTTAGCCTCAACACGAGGCAACCTCATCTTAATGAAAGAGGTATTTCCGTAAACTGTCCCCAAGGCGGTTTTGTAACAAATATCACCGCCTTGTAATTTTGAATGACTACCTTAGTTTTTAACTGCGTCGCTAATCTTCGCAAACCACATAAATATCACCGTCGTAAATTCCTTGTACGGTGAGTTTCTGACTTGCTAGCGCGTGCAAATAATCTAAGTGTTTTTGCTCTACTTTTTGTCCGGGCACAATAAGTGGAATGCCCGGAGGGTATGGCGTAATTAAGCCTGCCGCAATTCGGCCAACACTGTTTTGCCAAGCAATGGGCTCGCGCTTACTAAAAAACGCTTTAGAAGGTAAGTCGTCCAATTTAATGGCCGGTATATCAGCAGGAAGCGGGCTTTTGTTTTTCCGTTTGCTTAAATTCACCGCGCCGTCATCTAAACGCTTAAGGGCATTATATAAGCGCACAATTTTAGAGCGCATGCCGCCTAACGTTAGCAATACTAAAATTGTACTATGCGTGAATTTCTCTATCTCAAGTCCAACCTCATCCATTAAAAAGCGATGAATTTCCTGATTCGAATACTCCAAGGCCGACACATCAATAAGAATTTTAAGCGGGTCGTGACCTATGTTGTCGCTTTCAAAATGCTCGAACATTTGCGTAAAGTCGTCTTTTGACAATATCTTAAGGCGCTTAAACTTCGCCATTTGAGACTTTAGCTCAGCCACATTACTTAGCAGCTCGTTCAGAATTTTGTAGCCTTCCATCTCAAGCTGTTGACGGCACACATCTAACGAAGCAATAAGCTGATATTTAGGCGACGTGCTGGTATGAATAGCAAAGACTTCTTTAAAAAAGTCTTTATCAAAGTCAGGGTCGTTAACATGTATAAAAGATGCCTGAGAGAAAGCAGAAACCACTTTGTGCGCTGAATGCGTAATGTAGTCTGCGCCAGCGGCGATGGCCGAATAGTCACGTAATGCAGGGTGAAACAGTGAGTACGCAAACCACGCTTCATCAATAAATACTTTAATGCCGTATTTGTGCGCTAAGGTTACCACTTGTTTTAAATCGGTAAGCAAACCATCGTACGTACACCCAGTTAAAACAACGAGCTTGGCGTCTTTATTCTCTTCAATCAGTGTTTTAATTTGGCTTAATCTAGGCGGAGAAAATATACCGTACTGCGGATTAAATACGCTGTCTAAATACACCGGCATAGCGCGAGCTTGAATAATGCCGTAGTGCACAGACTTATGACAGTTGCGATCGGCAATAACCTTATCCCCTTCTCGCAGTAACGTTTGCAGAATTATTTTATTCGATGTTGAAGAGCCGTTAGTCACAAAATACGAGTGTCGTACTTCAAACGTATTGGCCACAGCAGACTGCGCTCTACCAATAGCATAAGTGCCATCCGACAAACTGCCTAAAGAGTCTACGCTTACCGATAAATCACTGACAAACACGTTGCGGCCAAAGAAGCGATAAAAATCACTGATGTAAGGTGAATTCCTGAAGCTAGCCCCACCACTGTGGCCTGGCGTGTGCCACGAGTCGTTTGCTTCTACCACATAGTCTTTATATTCAGTCCAAAACGGCGTCTCGTTTCTATCGTCGAAATCGTTGATGATGTAACCAAGAATTGACTCAGGATCGCTAATAATATCGTTGCGATAGAAAAACGACTCTATGCCTTTTGCCTGATTAACAATGTCTAACCCTTTCACTGCATCGCCTAGCACGTAGACCGGAAGCTCTGGACGAATGCTTTTTATCGCATCAATAACCCTAGCATTGTTTTCAACAGGAGCACTTTCAGATGCAAGCTTGCCGTTTAACGAGGTGTCGCTTAACGTGCTGCTATCTGCCGAAGCGCTGACCAGCTCGCTTTCTTTTGCGGCTACATCCCAGCTGAAAACTACCGCTTGAATATCACCATCATCTCTAATGTACTGCAAGGCAGTAGATACCGAACTTGCTTCAATCAAGCTTATCTCTACATCACTGCGGTCAAAGTAGCTTATCGTATTGCCAATACTTGAAGTTATTTGTTCAAGTAAATCGGCGGCGTCTTCAATAACAAGTATTTTTAAATGAGGGCGCATTAGACATCCGTGAAATAAAAGCGCATAGCGCAACTAAATATGAATTTAGTGTAACGCCGAATTCATGCGTTGTCGTGTAAACTCTTACCAGTAATAAAGCAGTGTTATGAATAGTTGGAAAGTGTGTATTAAGTTAATGACCAAAGTTTCGAAAACTGACAAAGACACGGCAATAGCAACCTACTTACATTACAGCAAAATAGTTCTTCCAAAACTTGCGGCACAACATCCCTCAAGGTGGCCTATTCAGCACGACCACTGCTTCCAACGCGTAATTTTAGACAACGTATGTGGACGCGCGTGGTACGAGGCAATTCCAACGCCAGCCTATAAGAATATGACATTAGAGCAAGCAAGGTCTGCAGCGAAGCTCAGCGTTGAAATAGCGACGCAGCAGGTTTGTATACACACATTAAATAACGCATCGCTTAAATGGCGAGACAAGCAGCAAGCATTTTCTTTCTAGTCTCGGGAGAGTTTCATGACCAAACGAACGTCTTTAACCGACATAGTACACATCAATGACGCTGATGATTTGGAAACTGTTGTAAAAGACAAGCGACAGCAGTGGCGGGCAAACAATGCCAAAGCAAGACGCCGCCAGAGACGGTACAAAAATAAATTAACCCAAGCGCTTACGCAGCAATACATACAAGAAATTGAGTAATGACAGCGCTGGTGTATCATTATCGCTATCGAATTACCCTAAACATAATTTAAGCAGGACGATACATGGCTTTCGATTACAAAATAGAAAATGATATTGCTGTTATTACCTTCGACGACGGCAAAGTGAATGCTGTGGGCTTTACGCTTATTGAGCAAATTAATAACGCACTTGATGATGCACAAGAAAATGCGAAAGCTGTTGTACTACACGGCGGCGAAGGCAAGTTTTGTGGCGGTTTTGACTTAAGCGTAATGAAGTCGGGTGATGCCGATAAGCAACACGCGCTAGTGCAAGCGGGCGCTGAACTTATTGTTCGCTTATATAGTTACCCGCTTCCAGTCATTGCGGCTGCCGAGGGACATAGCATCGCAATGGGTGCCATTTTACTAATGGCGTCAGACCTACGCATAGGTAAAGATGCCGACACCAAGTACGGCCTAAACGAAACAGCCATTGGAATGGTGCTTCCACCTTTTGGTATGGAATTAGCAAAAGCGCGACTTGCCAATACAAGCCAAACAGAAGCATTGCTGTTTTCACGGATATTTGAAGGTAAAGAAGCAGTTAAAGCTGGCTTTATTGATGCTGCGGTTGCACAAGAAGCGGTATTACCTACTGCAATGTCTTATGCCGAGAAATTGAAAATGCTTCCTCGAGATGCATTTGCCACGTCGAAGCTTAAGCTCCGAGGCGATACTATCGAAAAGATGCAGGCATAAAAAAGTAAAAAAAGATGACAAAAAAAGCAGGTTGTTAGTTACAGCCTGCTTTTCTCATAATTGAATGACGTACTTCGCCGAACATTAAGCGAATTAAGAGCGAACAGGCCCGCTTCTTTTTTCTATCTCTTGTTTAAGATCATTTCGCAAGCCTAGCTCAAAGCTTAGTTCAGCGAGTACGAAAAGTGGCCCAATTGCCAACCCCATAATATCGTCAACAAACGCAGGCTTTTTGCCCTCAAAATGGTGACCGACAAATTGTAATGCCCAACCACCTACAAAAATACCTACCGATATTGCTAGCCAAACCGAAACGCTATTAGCTGCAATAGGCATGGCGAAGTACACCATAGCAGCAGTAACCGCCGCCATGACCACACCAAGTTTTACATCTAGCTTTAAGTAAAACAGGTTACCGATTAACCATACCACTACAGCAGGGCTAATAATCGTGCTTCCCAAAAGTGGTAAGGTTACCGCAAAAGCAGGTTTACTCAGTAAGCAAAACACAGAGAAAACAATAAGAGGAATGCCTATGTAATGTGTGTAAATGTTGCGTTGGTCGCGATGATAATCGGCGTATTCGCTAAGATATTGCTCTACATTTTTCATTGGTCGCTTTCCACTTTATGGCTTTTTTTGCAGTGTATTGCTACCGCGGGCCTCAAACTGTCGCAAAGCCGACAATTACAACAAATTCACAACCGTAGTTTTTTCTAGGTTATTGGAACGACCATGCAATAAAGCGACTTATTTTATTACCTTGCCCCATTTCAACCACTTTAAACTTGGTGGCGTTGTAATAACGAATACTTGTTTCAAGGGGCTTTAAGTGGGCGCTTTTAGACACTAAACAAGTAAACCAACCCACATTACTTTTAAACAACGTGCTTTCTTTTATCATTTTTTGGATAAACGCCAGCTCGCCACCTTCACACCACAACTCGTTACTATTGCCAGCGAAATTAAGGTTCGCACTGTCTTTAGGTAAACGCGCAGGCTTACTTCCTCGCTTTTGTTTATTCCTCGCCAGATTACTGGTTTTCCTTTGCGTTCCCGCTAATGCTTCTTTGGCTGACTTGTGAAAAGGAGGGTTACACATAGTGAACGTAAAAAAGTCGTCAGGCTTGATAACACCACTAAAAATTGCCTGCGCATTACTTTGTTTACGCAACGAAAAATGTGAAGCTAAATGGGCATTATTCTTGGCAATATCCCGTGCATTCTGCAAAGCACCATCATCAATATCGCTGCCAACAAAATACCACCCGTAAATACTGTTACCAATAATGGGGTAAATGGCATTTGCACCAACACCAATATCTAAACCCGTCACGCCTTCTTGCTGGTTATTTTCATATGTAGCAGAAGTCAATAAATCAGCAATACCATGAATGTAGTCTGCACGGCCAGGCACTGGCGGGCACAAATAACCTCTTGGCAGTTGCCAATAGTCCACATTGTAATAGTGCTTCAACAGTGCTCTGTTTAACGCTACAACAGCCTGAGGGTTAGAAAAGTCGATACTTTTTTTACCGCTTTTGGCATTGATAACGAATGATTTCAAAGGTGGATAAGACCGACACAATAACTCAATGGGATAGCCGTCTTTATGAATATTTTTTGGGTGCATTCAGATTTATTGACCTTCTATCAAAGGCCTTTTTTACTGGCCTTTGCGTTTTGGTTTTTAACCTACGATAACAATGTAGGGTATTGTAACTGTTAGGTCACACTAAAGACAGGCGCGCAATAGAATACAAGCTACGTCATACGAGCTTTGGCATACACACTCGTTCCTTCATTGTATACACTTCAACACAGCCACATCACTGTACACAAAACACCCAACAGCACTTCCCATTCAGTAATAACAAATGTTACAAAAGAGAAAATAAACGCAAAAGTATTAGGGCAATGATTGTCGAAGCAAAGCTATCAAAGGTAATCGCATCGATAACCAACCTTACAATACAAGCGTCTTAGGCGAGTCATTGCAATAAAAAAGGAACTACTATGCTACGCACACTGATTTTCGCACTTTCACTGCTAAGCATTACTGCTCATGCCAATACAATAATGAACATGAAAGCGCGCAGTGAATTAATTGACGCCATATTAGTCGAGCGATTCGAAACCGTACTGCCAGATATTATGAACCGTACAGGTATTGATATGTGGGTCATTATGTCGCGTGAATACAATGAAGACCCCGTATTAAAAACCATGCTGCCCTCGACATGGATTTCGGCTAGACGTCATACCATGCTTGTTATCTACAACCCAGGTGACGGCAAACCACTAGAGCGACTTGCCGTTGCTCGCTATGCTGTTGGCGAACTGTTCGAGAAAGCCTGGGACAAAGAGGCACAGCCCGACCAATGGCAAGCATTGCGCGATATTATTGAACAACGCGACCCAAAGAAGATTGCTATCAACAAGTCTTATGCCTTTGCGCTGGCTGATGGCATGACCTCGTCGGAGCACAACGATTTTATGTCTATTTTAACGCCAAGGCTAAAAAAACGTGTTGTTTCAGGTGAAAAGCTAGCTATTGGATGGTTAGAAACCCGCAGTGCACTGGAGATGGAGCACTACCCTACCCTTACTCAAATTGGCCATAATTTAATTGCCAAAGCGTTTTCCAATGACGTTATTACCCCCAACAAAACCACAACCGATGACGTGGTATGGTGGCTTCGCGATCAAACCCGTGCACTAGGTTTAACCAATTGGTTTCATCCTACAGTATCTATTCAACGCGCAGACAATGAAGCCTTCGATCAAATTAAAGCATTCAGTAAACGCCCTGGTGAAAATGTAATAAGACCGGGGGACCTTATTCATGTTGATTTTGGCATTACCTACTTGCGACTCAACACCGACCAACAACAACATGCTTACATTTTGAAGCCAGGTGAAACCGACGCTCCTGAAGGATTAAAAGCGGCATTAGCTGCTGGTAATAGACTGCAAGACATTCTGATGAGTAATTTCAAGCGAGGTCGTACCGGTAACACCATATTGAAAATGTCGCGAGAGCAAGCCATTGAAGAAGGTATTACACCTGCCATTTACACACATCCATTGGGTTTACATGGTCATGCTGCCGGCCCAACTATTGGTATGTGGGATGCCCAAGAAGGCGTGCCAACCAAAGGAGATTACCCAATGTACCCAGACACGGCGTATTCTATTGAATTAAACGCAGCAAGTAACGTTCCCGAGTGGGGTAAAGAAATTAGAATTATGCTTGAAGAAGACGCGTTTTTTGATGGTAAAAACGTAACGTTTTTAGATGGCAGGCAAACAGCGTTCCATCTTATTCGCTCTGAATAGAATTTTATAACTTTGTAAGTGTCAGACCTTTTCCCTTCGCTTAGCTAAAAGCTGGGGAAAAGGCCATGAAACTGTTCTTCTAATCGCCGTTAGGCGTTAGTGTATTATTCCGCTTCTACGTTAGCGCGAACAACCACATTTTCCACACTGTATTGACGAACGAAGTCGTTAATATTTTTGTGGTTGCAGATGATATTTTCACCTTCAAGGCCATACTTTGCTAGTGCAGCATCTTTACCAATGGTTAGTGCTTCAAGGCAAGCTTGAGACGCAACATCTTTGTTTCGTGCAACTAATGCAATTGTTTTTGCTGCATTAGTCTCTTTGTTGTTTTTGTACATGTAAGCGAAAGTACGAAGTGACTCACCGTTACAACGTAATGACGCGTTAAATTCTTCTACATTGTAGCCGCTGTTACGAATGAAGCGTAACGCAGGGCCAAAACCTTCTTTTGCCGCCGTTAGGCAAGCTTGAGTTTCAACGTTGTTGTTTACAGGTTGCAAGCGTACGTCTTTAGCAAAAGACTGTGCAGCTGCAACAGATAAAGTAAAAGCAATAGCGAAAGTAGACAGTTTCATAATGTGTTCCTATTTTGTAACTAAATTAGATATCACCTAAGCGATGAGTACATTATGAACAAAACTTTCAATAAATAAAGCATTTTCTGTAATTTAATTACGAAAATAACAATAAAAACAAACAGATCACCACAAAAATGAAAGTTATTTACAAAATAATGGTAATTTTATACAAAAATTAACAAATAAGACGGATTTGTTACGCTAAAAATGAGGGAGTTTGTGAAAAGGTGGTTAAGCTAACCACCTTAAAATTCGAAAAAAGCTAAGCAGTAAGATCGTGCAGCCAGTTGAGTGAGGGAAGCTTTTGTTCAGGTTGGTAGAACAGACGATTAAGGCGGCCTAACAAATTTACCGAACGGCTAGGATCGTGAGCTTTAACTCTGTGCTCGCTATGGCTTGATAGGAACTCCCAGGGCTGAAGGTTCAATGCGTCTATTTCTTGCTGCTGTACACCAAGCGAAGCTAGCGTAGATAAAATGCGCTCTGTTTTACTTTCTGCAATGGGTAAAATATGGTTAGCATACATATCGTCAAGCGGCGCGCTTAAGCTTGCAAGCGTGTGATTTATTGCGTGCCATGCCATGTCGTGCTCGAATTTCCAGTTCCTTGGCGCATAATACCCTTCTATTTCCCATTCAAACTCGGCATTACTTAGGGCAATTGAGCTTTCGGCTTCTGGCGAATACGACAAGTCGGGCTTTGCGCCTATATTGTATGCATCCACACTCATTGATATGCACATTATCAAATTGCCACATTCTTGTGTGTTCGTGTACAAGGCTTCAAATGCCGCACGCTTCACTCCCATCCAACCGTGAACCTTTGACGGCTGCTCAACAAAGTGTCGAACATCTGCAGGCAAGTCTTCGCCATATCTGTCGATAAGCAGCGGCAATGGGTTTTGATCGGGTGCCTCGTCAGGCATCCATACTTCATATTCCAATCGGTTATCTGCCTTTCCCCTACTCTTGATACCGTAAGAAAGGTTTACCGGACGACAGATGCTTCTATCTTCATCTACACGGTGAAAATACTCAGAGCGCATACGTTTAATAAATGGCGCATCTTTACCCGCCAATGCTGCTGTGGGATATCGGTAACCAATCTCACTTTTTGGCACCATGGTAAGAGTAGGAATAGCGGAAGAAAGTTTTGTCTTTAAACCTGAAAAAGTAGTAACTGATGGCACAACAATGCTTCGTTCAGGTTCAATGGTTAACCTAGCCCCCTCAGGCGTAACAAACATAGGGGTTTTGTGAAACTCATAGTCAGCGTACCCTAGGTTTTTAACTGCTGCATCGCGATACCGAGAGAGTTCATCAAATAACGTGGCGTGATTTCGGATATGTTTAAATAGCGGGCGTCGTTGGGTCATTGTTTTTCAAGCTCTTTTCTACACTTCGGCTAGTAACGGAATACCCATTACGTACTGCTTTGTATCTATTCATTAAACAACATTACACGGTTTGATCAAAATACACTATCAGCGTAATGTTCTAAGAAACACTTTTTTACTTGAGCATCAGCATGTCCGATTTGCCACGTTTTGAAACACACACAGTTGAAAACCAGCCGTTTCCTATGCCTAGTTATAACTTGTGGCAGGACGACGAACTGTTAAAGCAATATGTATTACAGCATGTTGATGACCAAGCTTATGTTCCAGAATCGCTTTTATCTGAGTTTGGTGCGATAGCTGGCGATTCACTTATGCACCATGGTGATATCGCAAACAAGAACAAGCCTGTTTTACATGCGTTTGATCGTTACGGAAGACGCATCGACCACGTAGAGTTTCATCCCAGCTATCATGTGCTTATGGACAGTGCCATGGCGCACAATGTGCACAATTATTCCTGGCGACATGCTTCACAACGACATGCTCCACAAACTGGCGCCCATGTTATTCGTGCAGCATTAATGTATATGCACTACCAGGCAGAGTCTGGAACATCATGCCCCTTAACAATGACCCACGCAGCAGTTCCGGCGCTTCGTTATGGAACAAACATTCCATCTTATTGGTTAGACAAACTTGTAAACGGCACATACGACAACAGAGATATTCCAGCGAAAGAAAAGAATGGACTCACCATTGGAATGGGCATGACCGAGAAGTCTGGTGGTTCCGATGTTCGGCGAAATACGACTACCGCAACAAAACAGACCGATGGCAGCTACGTAATTGTTGGTCACAAATTTTTCTTCTCTGCGCCTATGTGTGACGGGCACTTAATATTGGCTCAAGCAGAAGGTGGCTTAAGCTGTTTTTTATTACCTAGGCGGCTTGAAAACGGTGAGTTAAATAAAGTTCGTATTCAGCGGTTGAAAGACAAATTAGGCGATTGGAGTAACGCGTCGTCTGAAGTTGAATTTCAAGAAGCGACAGCATACCTGTTAGGTGAAGAAGGTCGCGGCGTACGCGTAATTATCGACATGGTGTCGTTAACAAGGCTCGATTGTATGATTGGGTCTTCTGCGTTAATGCGACAAGCACTAGCGGAAGCGCTACACCACGTTAAACATCGCGATGCGTTTGGTAATGCACTTATCAACCAACCGCTAATGCAAAATGTACTTACCGACCTTACGCTAGAAAGTGCAGCTGCAACAGCCTTCACCATGCGTGTGGCCAAAGCAGTAGACAAAGCGTCAACGTGTGAACATGAAGCTGCGCTTGCACGCATAGCTACAGCAATTGGAAAATATTGGGTGTGTAAACGTACGGTGCCTTTTGTTAATGAAGCGCAAGAGTGTATGGGTGGCATTGGCTACGTTGAAGAAAACCCAATGCCGCGCTATTACCGACAGGCTCCGCTTAACTCAATTTGGGAAGGCAGTGGTAACGTGCAGTGCCTAGACGTATTGCGAGCTTTAGCTAAAGAGCCAGATATACAGCAAGCATTATTTAAAGAGCTTATACAGCATATTGACAAGAACTCGCATTACAAGCTTCACATCGAAAAGCTTAAAACAGAATTTGAAGACACCAGCAATTTGGAAATTCGTAGCCGATATATTACCGAGCAAACAGCGCTGGCATTACAAGCCTCTGTGTTGCTTCAAAGCGACAATGTTGCACTTGCCACGCTGTTTTGCCGCACAAGGCTTGGTGGTGAACATGGGTATTGCTTTGGTAGCTTACCTGCAGATACGCCCTTTAACGACATTCTTTCTTTGGTGTAAGGTAAAGCAAGGTGTAATTACAACAATGCAAAAGTAAACCGCAGGGTTAACGACATGATGTTATAAAGATGGAAGAAGCGTGCCGTACCAAAAGGCCTGCTGCTTTTTATACATGGGGTTAGTGATAATGTGAGGAATAACTTTGTTCATCCTTTCTACCGCATTTCTCCCCCACTCATTATTTGTACAGCCTACCGCTCCCGCCACTGTTTGTGTAGCTAGTTCCGCAGTTTCATAGTACACAAGCTCCTCGCTGCCGCTTGTTGCTGCGTAGTATTTCAAAATTGAGGGGTACTCCAACGTAAAATCAATACGCCCAAACTCTATCTGCTCAAGCACGCGGGTTGTTGCATTCTCACCACTTAACTCGGCGAGCAATGGCGTTTTTTGTACACTGTCTACATAGAGCTGCAGCATCTCTGGATATCGCCGAGCGATAGGCTTACCCATGCGTAGTAATTTGGCCTCTGTTAGGCGCCGTAGCGAAATGCGGCCTTGGCTGTCAACGTATGGCTCTAGTACCTCTGGTTTACCAATAATGCCCAGCGGCGCATGATAAACGGTGATATCTGAATACAACCACACGTCGTTGTCGGAGCGTTTAATGAGGCAAGGAAAACACAAATTCCGCTTTTGCTCGGTCAGCATGTTAATTCGGTTTTGGGGCATAACCAATGTGTCGAAACGTGTTTCCTTCATCTGCGTGCTAAATGCATCAATAAGTACGTCACACATACCGTCGCCTTGAAACTCACCGTCCATGATATGAAATGGTGGAGCGTCATTAATGGCCCACGTTATCGTAAACGGTGGTGTAGTGTTTCCTCTCGCGTTGCCGTTAATACTGAGTAACAACAATACAACGAGAATTTGCATACTCAATGACTTCATTTATTCACTAAATTTCTAAAAGGTGTAATCTAAACCTAGCTAAAAAAAGGTAACAAACAAGGTAATGGTGTGAAATATGCAGAATAAATATAAAAATAGCTTAGTCTAATTTTGCAACATTCGTACGCCAAAGATACCACATGAAAATATTACTAAGTACCAAGGAGCCTAAAAGTCTTATGTATATGTTACACACCGTCGATACTATATTCGCAAAAGCAAAGACCCCTTGGCTTGTAATAATGACCACACTGTTTTTGTCAGCCTGCGCATCGAACAAACCTCAGATTAATGTTGATGAAGAGCAGAATTTCACCCAGATAAATACGTTTTATGTGCAAGCGCCAGCCACGCAAATAAACGACACATTAAAAGCACACCTTGAAACAACGATAAGTGATGTGCTTCGCGCAAAAGGATTAACGAGTGAATCTGAAGAAAACGCCGATGTTATTGTGGGCTACTTACCCTCAACGTCATCAAAAGAAGACGGCACTACGCTTAGCCTTGGCTTAGGTACCGGCAGCTATGGTCGTTCTGGTGGTATTTCACTAGGCAGTATTTTTAATATTCCAGTGGGCGAGCAAGTGTCGCTTCATCAAACCCTACAGATAGATGTTGTTAGAAATGGACAGTTTATTTATAGCGCCTCTGGCAGTGTTGAACTAGAGAAAAAAGATAGCATTAGCGTGCAGCAGAAATTAGATGAGCTAGTAACTACGTTATTAGCACAATATCCCAGTAAATAACGCCAAATATGATGCTATCTTCACGTTAATTTCACTAATTTGACGTAAACTTAAAGCACTGAACAGGAAATAAAGCTATGCTTGGCAGCATGAAATTGCACAGAAGTACGAGATGAGCGCGCACCAACCGCTTTCAATTCATCAAAACCTTACTATCCGTTTATTGCGTGTTTTACGATACAACAAAGCAAGGATTGAGCGTGCTCTAACACTTATGCCTGCCAAGCACAAACCGCTGTTTCATGTTTTACCGTTTTTAGTGCATGTTAATCATGAATCTTTACCTGGCTTTGTAGAAAGAACAGGCGAAGAAGACGTGCCCTTTGGGATAAACAACTACTCGTTTCGACCCGATGTTGAACAGGCACTTAATCATTGCTTTCCCGAGCAACAAGCATTATTTGAAGACATAAAAACCATATGGCCGCGGCAGCGCGCCGTAGATGCACTGGTACTAATGGGTAGTGTTGGCACTATTGCCCAAACTGACGACTCAGACTTCGACTACTGGGTTTGTGTTGATGGTAACCGCTTTTCAGAAGCCGCGTTAGCATTGCTTCAGCAAAAGCTAACCGCCATTGAAAAGTGGGCTGAAGAACATCACGGTATCGAGATACACTTCTTTCTTTCGGAAATAGACAAAGTAAAACAAAACGATTTTGGCGTAGCTGAGGGTGAAAGTGCAGGCTCAGCACAGGCGCTCTTTCTAAAGGCAGAGTTTTACAACACCAACATTGTGGTAGCAGGTAAAGCCCCTTTTTGGTGGTTAACGCCTGAAAAAACAAACAACAGACAATACACAGCGCTTCACAACAGTTTGGAAAAAGGCGGCTCACCAGACGTTGATTGGTTTATGGATTTGGGCAACTTGGAACGTCTTGATGCCAGTGAGTTGTTTGGTGCCGCCATTTGGCAGTTGGGTAAAGCCATGGATTCGCCCTTTAAGTCGCTGCTGAAAATGGCCAAATTAGAGGTTTACCTTGCCAATATCGAGCACGGGCAACCTTTGTGTAACGTACTTAAAAAGCAAGTACATCGTGGCGCCGAGGCTCCGGGGCATGTATCAGATATAGATCCCTACGCGTTGATGTTCGACGAGCTAATAGCGCATTACAAAACAAACGGACAACCGGAAGACATATTAATTCTGCAGCAGTGTTTGTATTTGAAATGTGCCTGCAAGTTAAGCGAGCCCCTTGATGAAGGCCAAGAAGCTAATTTCAAACGCAAGATACTTGCTAGTTATGCTAAGCGATGGGGCTGGAGCAGAAAAACACTGTATCACCTTGATAACCAGCAAGAGTGGAGTTTTAACCAACGAGTGCAATTAAGCACACGTATCCATCGCTTTCTTATTAAATGTTACCGCAGAATTTCAAAAGAGCTTAGTAATCAGCAGCAATCGCTAGATCAGAAAGATATGACCGTACTCGGCAGACGACTAAGTACGTTTTACGGAAAGAAGACCGACAAAATCGAGTTTTTGCGCAGCGCGTTCGACGTGAGCCTTTACTGTGAAAAAGTCACCGTTGCGCTTAAGCAACTTAAAAACGGTGGAGAAGTATGGTCGGTTTATGCTGGAGACTTACTTAGCAAGTCTGGAATAATTGACGAATCACAAAAAATGGCGCAAGCATCAAGTGCTATTGGGTTAATGATGTGGTGTGTATCAAGTAAAGTTATTGATGCTAAAAGTACCGTTTACTTAGATTACAATTATGGCGAGATAAGTGAGCTCGACCTTAACGACCTTGTAAGACATCTATGTAAGTATTTACCTGCGGTGAAAGTTTCAACGTTGCCTCGTAGCGACTTACTTGCACCCGAACGTATAAAAACGTGCTTAGCTATTGTTAACTTCCCTACGCTTAGGCAAAAAGCGGTGGTAGAAGACGTCGCAGTGCTTTACACCACAACATGGGGTGAAACCTTCCTTAAGCATGGAGAAGAAGTACTAGACAACCTTTGGTACGAACTAAGAGAGGTAACGCCTCAGCCAGCATGCCATGTGATGGTACCTAGAGGTAATCAACAAGCACGGATTATTGGTCAGTTTATGGAATCGTCTGATATTTCGTTTAACGTCTTGTATTAACGCTTACCAACGCTCAGCGCCTTATTCCCGTTTGCCAACTCGCTCACGAATCTTCTTCGTTCATCTAAAGTAATGTGTATATGTCGTTGCGACATCCTATTGTTTTGGCGCCTCTGTTCTAACGCTTTCATTACTCCCACTTCACTGCATCGCTATCAACCAAATACAAACTTATAAGACTAACGCTGAAAATTTATTCAATTATTTTCTTGCTTTTAAAAATTACAAGTGTAATCTTTATTTAAAGACTACAAGTGTAATCACAAGAGAAAAAGCCAATACTATGACCGATGCTTCAGAAAAACCTGATATCTCAAATGCCGAGTTTGACGTGCTAGATGCGCTTTGGGAAGGCAGCCCCGCCACTTCAAGTGAAGTAATAGCAAGGTTGAACTCACGAAAAAGCTGGCACGATAAAACGGTGAAAACCTTATTGGGGCGACTCGTAAAAAAAGGGGTATTAGGTTTTGAAAAGCAGCAGCGTCAGTATTTGTACTACCCTTTAATTGCACGTGAAGACTATACAAAGAAAGAAACCACTAACTTTGTAAGCCGTTTATTTAAAGGCAAAATTGCGCCGATGGTGGCGGGCTTTGCAAACAACAATTCACTGTCGAAACAGGATGTAGACGAGTTAAAAGCGCTTATTCAGAAATGGGAAGAAGACAATGATTGATTGGATTATTGCGCAGCAAGGTATGTTGTGTGTAGCGCTGTTATTGTTGATTGGTGCAGAGCATTTTTACACGCGCAAAATGGGCGTACTTTTTACCTATAAGCTTTGGTTCTTTGTTCCGGTGCTACTGGTTTTAAATAACCTTCCCTTCAACATGATGGCTATTCCATCGAATAATTTCACGCGCTTCGTTGTGGGTGTAAAACCAAGTGTTGAGCACATGGAACTAAACGTACTGTTTTCACTGTGGGCTATAGGCGTAAGCGCTATTTCAGCCTACGTATTGGTACATCACTTCTCAACGTGGCGTTCTATTAGTAAACAAAAAGCAGTACAAACCAATGCGTATTATTCCAGTAAAGCCATTACGCCAATGCTGTTTGGTTTTATCGCGCCTAAAGTGCTGCTGCCTTACACCTTTAAATCCACATTCTCACTGTCGCAGCAAGCGTTAGTGTTAGAGCATGAACAAGTACATAGAACCCACAAAGATCACTGGTGGAACACCTTAGCGCTTTGCATTGCTATTGCGTTTTGGTTTAACCCGTTGGTGTGGCTTGCACTACGTTCGTTTCGCGTGAATCAAGAATTAGCGTGCGACTATGTTGTACTACAAAACAAAACGCAAGCCGACAAACTTAATTATGCAAAGGCACTTGTGCAGTGTGCCGAGCATTGCTCAAGCACCATTAACCTTTACCCTACGTTTGGAGAAAAAAGCACCATGATAAAACGCTTAAATTTAATTCAAAAACCTAAAACGGGAAGCAAAATGCTAGGGGCAGCTGCATTAACTATTGCCGCCCTTCTTACTGCTAACACAACGCTAGCTAATGTTCCGCCTCCGCCACTTAAAGGTGCTGACGCTAAAATTAACGAAGCCATGCCAGTAAAGCGCGTTGAACCCGCCTACCCTACAAAGGCTATAAAAGAAAACTTGGAAGGATACGTAGTATTCAAGTTTGATATTACGGAAACTGGCGCAACCGATAATATTGAAGTAGTTAAGTCATCGCCTGAAGGTGTGTTTGATAAAACCGCAATGATTGCATTTAAACAATGGCAATATAAACCAGCCATTAAAGGCGGCGCACCGGTAAGGCAGAAAGGTCTGCTTGTGCAGCTAGATTTTAAATTAGCACCTGAACCGCTTAATGCAGAAATGAAGGTAAAATCAAAAGAAAAGCTCAGTTCATCAAGCATGTAGCATAACAGCTGTGAACCAATAGAATACTAAAAGGAGCACTTGCTCCTTTTAGTGTTTTTTCTAAGCGCCCTTCTTAGCGCATTGAATCAGCGCTTTGGCTTTTCAATTTTTCCCCACACCGAATTAGTAGGTGTCGACTTTTTACTTTGAACTGGCTTTGTATTAGCGCGAGATTGGCCCGGCTTATTTTTAGCCGTATTAGGCGCCTGTCGCGTTGACTCGGGGCGGTACTTTTTCACCATGCCTTGTAGAAAGTTGCGTACAACCTGATCACCAGAAGGTTTATAGTTTCGATGATCGGGCTTTCTAAAAAATGCCGAAAGTTCGCCTTTACTCATTCTGAAGTCGGCAAGCTTTAACACTTCAATCATGTCGTCATCTTTAAAGCTCATGGCAATACGAATTTTGCGCAGCACTTCATTATTACTTAAACGCTCACCAGCGGCTAAAACTTGAGGTGTACTTCCTTCTTGCTTGCCTCTGTTTTTTATTATTAATCCATCAAGAAAAAGCGCAATCAACTTGTCGCGACAAGGTAAATATCCCTCTTCGTCTTCTTTTTTCATAATGGAGTGTAAGTAGCCAATTTCCATGTCGTAATCGACAAGTTTGAAAATACTAATAGCTGCGGTGTCGTTTATAGCAAGTGCGTAACGCAGGCGACGAAGAACGTCATTGTGGATCATGGTGAGCCTTAAAAGCGATAAAAAAGAGGGGTTAACATCAAGTATAGTTTATCGCAATTAAAGCTTCACTGATATGGTTTTGCAGAAGCCGCTATTGCTAACGGCCTTATCTCTAAGGCCTTATAACAGTATCTTTGTGCCTAATTTGTTTATCGCTACGTCACTCTGTTTATAACAACGTGGTTATGTCTACAACAACGTGGTTATGGCTGGGCGTTTATGCGCCAGTCGTAATCGATAAAACGAAGTTTATAGTCACTTGGAATGGGCGTATTTAGATACTGATTGATATATTCGGGTAAGTCTTTCACTTTGCCCGACACAACAAAATCTTCGGTATAGAAATCGAGTATTTCCGATACATACACACGCTTTTTATCGTGGTTAAAATATAAGTGCTTTTCCTTGGCGAAAAACTCGTTAGTAAGTTCGTCTAACGTAGCGTTTAAACTGTTAGCATCAAAAGGTTCCATTGGCAGGCGTGGACAGTCTTTCACCATACAGTTTAGTGCAAAGTGGGCACGAGGTTCGTTAAGCGGTCGTATTACGTCATTTTCGTAGTCGTACAAATTGGTAGTTTGCCCACCAATAGTAACGTCGCGAAATTTAAAGAAACTGGCGCGCGAGAAAAAATTGGTAAAGCCGTCAGGAATATCACGCTCAATCACACCGTACATGGCCAGCGCATTGTAGCTATTAATATGAAATGCTATTACTGCATCAGCATTAGGGAACAGCGAAGGCGTGTTTGCAGGGCTCACCTCACCAATAAAGGCCACTACATTTTCAAGCGGCTTAATGTCTTGTGCCACCCCCTTAAAGTTAGTTCTACCCTGCTCATCAACGTACGTTTTCAGTACATATGCCCAGTCTTTCATTGCATTATCATAAGCTTGCTGCAACGTTTCAGTATCATTTGCTTGGGCATGTACCTTACTGACAAAAGCAAAAGTGCAAAGAAACATTAAAGCGACGAATAACTTTACGTGTATTGCTTGAGTAAAAAGCAGCTTGCTTATAACACTCACTTTCTTTTGGCTCATATTGTTAACAGTGCTCCTATTTATTACTTCGCTACCGTAATTCATTAGCGAGTGCATTAGACGGTGCATTAGTCGATATCTCCGTAAATGGGATCATATTCTCTTGTTTGTAACGTTCGCCCAACGGCTCGTATTGCGCTACTCGACCGTGTTTATTGGTATACGTAATTGGTTTCAAAATATAGTCGTCGCGATGTGCATTATGCTGGCACATTGATACAGGCCCGTCGGCAGTCATTACCATAAACGAACAAGCATGCACACGGTCTTCCTGTAGCGCAGACGCATCCATAAAGTTTTGGATAAAAAAGGAAAGCTTATGCACCTTGCCTTTACCTTGCCAAAGGCTGTTGCGCATCTCATAAAGCTTTTTGGCACAGGCTTTTGTTAGCCGCCAAACCCATTTAGGTTTTGTGGCAAGCGCCTTTGTATAATCTAAAACAATACGCCCTTTGCCATGCTGCCGTGTGGTTTGAATATGCTTAAAGTCTTCAATAAATTGTGCAAACAACGTTTCATCATCTACCACTGCATGCACGTTTCCACCAGTAACCAGCGTAGGCATATAGCTATGGCAGTCGCTATGACCAATACGCACTTTTTCCCACGGCAAGGTTTTACTTACGGCTTTTTCTATCGACGATTTCACCGTTAACGGGTCAACAATATCATTGCGGGCGCCCCACTCTCCTCGGCCGGTTTCCGCCTGTAGCTGAAAAGAGGCAAAGCTCACAGTGTTTGCGTTTTCTACAAAAAAGCTTACTAACCAGGGCAGTTCGTGAAAATTACCGTTGTGTACTGTGGTATTGAAGATCACCATCAACCCCAAGCCTTGTGCACGTTTTATGTAATGTTCACGAATAACATTCAGCGATTGCTCAGACTCATACCCTTCGCGCTCTTGTGTAGTATCAACATGAAACGCAACATCGTTTAACCCTGCTTTCGCTAATTGCGTTAATAGCGGCCTAGTCGCCGCAATACCATTAGTAAACAACGCTGTGTGTAAGCCAAGCTTATTTGCGTAAGCCACAATATCAATAAGCTCGCTGTGTTTGCGAAGGGTTGGATCACCGCCAGTAATTTGTACGCTAGTACCCGGCCCATAGTGCGCCAATATGGCATCGAGCCGTTTGTATAACTCTTGAATGGGAATGTCGCGAACTGCTTGCGAATGCTCAGACAAATAGCATAAGGTACAGTCTAAATTACATTTTTGCGTAATTTCTAGCGCAACACATCCAATGGTGTGTGTGCGCCCTAAAAGCTGATTTGGCGTAAAATGTTCGCCCATCCGCTCTCGAGTATGTGCTAGCTGCTTTTGTCTAGTTGTTGCAGGTGAACACGCCATTGTGAAGCGCCTTTTTCTTGTTACCTCATATAACAAAGACCTTACGTTATGCGAAATACTTTCACGGCCAACACGTTATTTATACTTTTTTTGTTAGCCGCTGCCCCAAGCGCATTCGCTAATAGCGGTAGTTTTTATAAAACAAGTAATAGCGATGACCAAAATGGCAGCGATAGCAACAGCGCAGTGTACGTTTTAAGCGCTGAAGGCAACGAACAGAAAGATAAAAAGCACCTCTTTCCTGCTCATGCTTACTTTCATAAAGTGAAGCAACGTGTGTTTTCAGATCCTTACCCATTTTTGCCTCAATACACGGTATCAAAAAAGTTTTTCGACAATGGCGGCGAAAACGTACTGTTGAAACACGCCAAGCGAACACTGGTTGATAACAGTGATTTTGTAACGTTAGAAACGCCCCACAAACTGTTGCAGGCCAATGGTATTTGCTTCGCTGGCACTTGGCAGATAAATAGCGAAAGTCCGTACTCTGGCCTTTATCAAGAAAGCACCTACCTGCCGGTTATTGTTCGCGCATCGGTGAGTTTAAGCGGAACTAAACAAGACGATAAACGCGCCTTTGGCATTGCAGTTAAAGTGTTTCCACATTTACCTCAAATGAGTATTTCAAACAGCATAGAGCATTCAAACGCTAATGATGCTGACGCACTCTCTAAGAGAAAAACAGGGGCAAAAACACAAAACCTATTTTTAATGCACTCATTGGGTGGAACAACTACGCCTCATTTACTCCCATTGCCGCTTACTAATGAACCCGTTTTAGGTAGCCTTCCCCCTTTCAGCCAATTGTTAACGGCTTACCGTTTAGAAAGCGATTTAACCAAAGCAGACGAAATGGTAAGTGGTAAAAATGCGAATGCGCGATTTAGGCCGGTCGCACATTTGGCCCACATTCTCGCAAACCCAACCGACAGTTCAGCTACTGTATCTGAAAGTAAGGTAGTCGCTCCCCATTGGTTAAAAGTAGCTATAGCGAGTGACACCCCGTTGATTAACAAAGATGACTTTAGGGATGAACTTTCTTTGAAGCACTATCCACAGCGAGCTTTTCAATGGCATATCGATGCAGCACCATTCAATAAAAAAGGCATCGACCACGCTAATTGGCAGCGTATAGGGAAAATAACAGTGAATGAATCTGTTACATCGTTAACCTGCGATACTAAGCTGCATTTTGCGCACCCTGCAATTGCGATAGCTAACGCTAATAACTAACAATTTAGCGCTATTCATTTCTTTCAAAGAACAACATAACGTATAGTTTGTTGAGCTAAAATCGTGTCATCCCTATGAAGTATTAATATGTCGATAAACCTGCGCAAGCATAGCCGAAGTTTACATTTGTGGATTTCTCTTTCCATATTCATTCCAGTGGTCATCGTTATTGGAAGTGGCTTGCTTTTGCAGGTTAAGAAAGAATTCGACTGGCTACAGCCGCCTACACAAAAAATAGGGCAAAGCGCACCCTCTATTGAATTTGAAGCCATAATCCAGGCACTGCAAACCGTGCCAGAAGCTGGCTTAAAAAGCTGGGATGACATTGACCGCCTAGACGTTCGCCCTAGTAAAGGCATTATAAAAGTACGCGGCAAAAACCGCTGGGAAGTGCAGCTTAACGCGCAAACTGCAGAAGTATTGCAAGTTGCCTATCGCCGCACCGACACCATTGAAGCTATTCACGATGGCAGCTGGTTTTTTGAAGGCGCTAAGTTGTGGCTTTTCTTACCTGCAGCCGTGCTTCTTTTCGTTTTGTGGATAACCGGTATGGTTATGCTTATTACAACGTTAAAAAGTAAGTACCTTAAACGCCACTATCGAACGCAACGCGACCGCTTAAATAGCTAACTGGCCCTTAAAGCATGTATTGACGAGCATGCGTGAACAAGCTTGGCGTTAGAGCAGTAGCGTTAACGCCCCTTGTATACTTTTTCCTTGTGCAAAAGCAGCGCGATCATCGGCTGTTGTGTAATAGTGCTGGTTGGTTGCATTGCGCACGCTTAAGGCGACCGACAAATTATTACTAAGCGAAAAGTTGGCGCCCACATCAAGCGTATATACATCAGGTAATGTGCGTTCGCCATCGCCAATATCTGTCTTGCTGGCACGGTAGCGTAGTGTGCCAAACAGCGTAGCATCGTCATATGTGTATTGTGCAGAAATCTCAGCATGACGAGGCGGAATATCGGCAATACGCGTTCCACTTGCATCTTTACCACTTATGAATGCGCCTGCTGTGTTAAAGCGCCAAGATGTATTCAAAGGCTCCCACGATAACGCGTAAGTAATACCGCGAATAACCGCACTATTAAGGTTGCGATACGTTATCGTATTTTCATCAATGCTACGTCGTTCAATATAGTTGCTGATACGTTGATGAAACACTTCTACCGCAGCACTTACCGCGTTAGCTTTCGCTTTCTTTTTAAAGTACAAACCGCCTTGAATGTTTGTGGCCTGTTCGGTGCGCAAACCGCTATTTCCTAAAACAGAACCACGAGGCGTTTCACCGCTAAAAAATCGCTCAACAAGAGATGGGTTTCTGAAAGCAGTTGAAAGATGAAGGCTGGAATAAAAGTGACGATTTACCGCATGCTTAATGCCCACAAAACCGCTTAAATTGGTAGCGTAAGCGTTACTACTTTGCTCAATTCTCTGATCACCACTCTGCCCAAGACTCTGCCCAAGACTCTGAATAGAGCTTTGGCTATTAGGTTGATTGTGGTTTTGATTACGTTGATGCTGCCAGTCTACCCTAGCCCCAAAAGCGTATGTGGTTTTATCTAAAGTGCGCGAGGTATCTAGCAAGCCTGCTATGTTGTATTCACTTGCGTTTAAAGTTTGTCGCTCAAACACCAAAGTCTCGTGGTTGTCTCGTTGCTTTTGCGGATCCGGTTGCAATTCAGATTGGGAATACACTTCATCAATAGCGAATTCAGTTTCATTAATGGCAACATTTTCACGTCCGCGCACTTGTATTTGCCAATCAACATTCCATTCATTTAAAAACGATGGTGTATAACTTCCTAACGTATTTCCGCGTATGCTGCCCCCGAAGTCAGAAGCGTCACTGTTGCTTTCGTTAATACGCTGGGCAGGGCGAAGCGTTTCAGTATCTAAACTTGAGGTATGCCACCATATATCAGCATCAATATCAGTATTAGTGGTATTGAACTCGAACTGAATTTTACCTATCCAGTGCTTATTCGTAGGGTACTCGGTAACTCTACGCTCTGGGAAATCACTGCTCGATTTACCTATGTCACTGTTATTGCTAAAAAGCGTCCATGCCGATGTAACAGGGTTTTTACTCGCTTTTTTATTAGCACCTGTGCTGTGTTTGAAGTTTACAGAGGATGTAGGGTTATAACGCAAGAACAACGTAGATTGGGTAAATTGATCGAACAGCAAGTTACCTTTGGCGTCGCTGCCATTGTTGGCAGTGCGATGAGATACCATAAAGTCTGTAGTATCCCCGCCACCTGCATAGTGATATGCCTGCATCGACTGGTTTGTATCGTAGCCTATGCGAAGTGTGGGCCTAAGCCTATTAGCAAACATCAGGTTTATGGCACCGCCAATGGCACCAGAGCCTAAATAGGTTGAAGTGCCCCCTGTACTTACTTGCACGCTATCAATAAGCGATGGCGGAACAAAGCCAATACTACTGCCAGCTCGTCTGTCACTTATAACAGGTACGCCATCAATTAATGACTGAATTCGCCAGCGTGAAAAGCCGCGAATATTGATGTTTTGAATCTGTCCGCCTTGCCCATTTAGCGTCACTGAAGGAGATTGAACAAGAATATCGTTTACATGCAACGGCAATGCAATATTTGAGGCATCGTAGCGATATTGTGGCGCAATTGAAGCAAGGTTATCGTTAACAAGTGTTGGTGTGGCAACCACTGTAAAACGCTCAATATTATCAAGGTTTAATGTGGCAAAAGCGCCTGTACTGTGCGTTATCACGCACCATACAAATAGATAAACCAGATGCCTAAGAATAGTGCTTGTCCTTTGAATAATTTTCACAAAAACGAACTTAACTAAAAAAACAGATGATACGAGTAAAAACAACGGCAGCGCTAAGGCTGCCGTTTGTGCTTTGTAATTACACTATTGTTTTGGAGCGTTAACTGCTTTAAAGCGTTAACTACTTTGTAGCATTAACTACTTGGTAATTACTGTTAGGCCAGATGTCCAAGGGCCACCGTCTTTCACAATACGCTCTTGTAGCGCAGGTAACGATTTCTCTTGAAGTGTTTTAATGCGTTTAACCACATCATCTAAGCCATCGTTAGCATAGCCAAGCTGGTCTTTATGCTGCTGAGTAGGGCCATAAGACGACCAAAGCGCTGAAGTTGCATAGCCTAAACGGCTCATAACGTTAGCAGGTTTAATGCCTTTACGGTTTCTTGCTTCAAGCCCGTATAGCACGTTATTAATGCTGTTTAGTTCGCTTTGCAAACTCGCATAGGTCGACTCAAGCTTTTGAACGTTAGATGGCGTACGGTCAATCGCAACCCGCAGCAGCTCCATTGTTGCTTTAACATCTTTCAGCACAGCAGACGACGACATAGCGCGTTTTTGTGCAGCAGTTAGCGATGCTCTGTACGCTTTAATGTCGCGAGCAGAAGGCCCTTCAAGCGCACCTTTGTAAATAGAGGTCAACTCAAAGCTTACAGGCTCGGCAAGCTGCGACACTTTACCACCTTCACGCTTAAACAACGTTGCGCTGTAAGTACCAGGCAATGCCATTAGGCCATTGTTTTTCGCATCTTTACTAGTAAGAGGAATTGAAGACGCATACTTCATATCCCACGTTACACGGTGTAGACCTTTTTTCACGCTACCCGCTACACGATTAACCACATCACCACTGCTATCTTTTATTTCAAGATATACAGCAGGTGCAGCCTCTTCAAGCTCAGCTTCAACCGCGTCCCAGCTTGGATACTTAGGATATTGCTTGTCTTCAATCAGCTTTTTCTCGGCTTCCTGACGTTTTTCTTTCGCTGTTAAAATGCTGTCTTTCAGGTAGTAAGTAAGCGTTGCACCGTGCTCTGGGTTTTCAGCAACGTAGCGGTCATCACCGTCTGAGTCAGTGTGATTGTCGTCTAAATTAAACCACTTAACGGGGCGGCTAGGGGCAAATAGCAAGGCATCTTGCTCTAGCGCTTCTTCGTTTAGCTCACGCAGTGGCGCATAGTCATCAAGAATGTAAATACCGCGACCGAATGTGCCTGCAACTAGGTCATTCTCTCTGCGCTGAATTTTCACATCGCGCGTTGAAATGGTAGGCATACCACCTTCAAGTTCAACCCACGCTTTACCACCGTCAACGGTAAAGAAAATACCAAACTCAGTACCAACAAACATAAGGTCTTTGTTCACATGGTCTTGCACAATACGCCACACCAAGTGCTTCTCTGGAAGCTTGTCTGCTAGCGAAGTCCATGTTGCACCTAAGTCGGTAGACTTAATTAAATAAGGTTTGTAGTCGCCGTACTTGTGGTTATCTAGTGCTACGTAAACCGTATTTTCATCAAATAGGTCAGCACGAATATCGTTTACGTAAGACGTTGAAGGAATACCATCAATGGTGCTTAGCTCAATTTTCTTCCACGACTTACCGCCGTTGCTTGTTACCTGAATAATACCGTCATCAGTACCCGCCCACAGTACGTCTTCGTTCACTGGGCTTTCAGCGAAGTTAGCAATGGTGTGGAACTCTGACATGGCGTATAAATCCCAGCCAGCTTCTACCGACCAAGTGCGCCCCATCATAGGCATGTGCATACGGTTTTCGTTCTTAGTTAAATCGCCTGAAATAGCGGTCCAGCTGTCACCACGATTATCTGAGCGCCATACGCGCTGCGATGCAAAGTAAATACGCGCAGGATCGTGTGCCGATACATTAATTGGCGCATCCCAATTGAAACGCTCTGCAGGGTCGCCCGGTAACGGTTGAGGCTTAATGTAAACGCCTTCTTTGGTAGTGCGGTCAACACGCACCAAGTTACCTTGCTGCCACTGTGAATACATAATATCTGGGTTGCCAGGCTCTACTGCAGGCTGGTGTCCATCACCACCTAGCGTTAAGAACCAGTCTTTGTTCTTAATACCTTCTTTGCGATTAGTGCGTGAAGGGCCGCCTTGAGTAGAGTTATCCTGTGCACCGGCATACACGTTGTAGAACGGTGTAGCGTCATCAGGTGCCACTTTGTAGAACTGGGTTAGCGGCAGGTTTGCCATAAAGCGCCAGTTTGCCATACGGTCGTGCGACATATAAATACCGCCGTCGCTACCCATTAACACAAAGTCTGGGTCGGTTGGATGGAATGCCATTGCATGGTCGTCAACGTGCTTGCGCTTGGTATTAATTGGCGTCCATGTTTTACCGCCGTCATCACTTACCTTACTGTAGTTACTGGCAATATAAACACGGTCGAACTGGTGTTGGTCTGCAAAGATTTCTTGATAGTAGTGAGGGCCAGTTCCACCGCCCACTTCATCAGACATTTTAGTCCAGCTTGCGCCTTGGTTTTCCGAACGATAAAAACCGCCTTTGCGGTTGTCGGTTTCAATAGTGGCGTAAAGTACGTCCGGGTTCATTGGTGAAATAGCCATACCAATTTTACCCATATTGCCTGTTGGAAGGCCGGTCTTAAGTTCGGTCCAGGTTTCACCTCCGTCGTTCGACGTGTGAATACCAGCACCTTCGTTAGTACCTACATAGGCAGCAATAGTACGCTGACGTGCCCATGTTGCTGCGTACAGTTTATCTGGGTTTCTAGGGTCGATAAGCAGTGATGTAACACCGGTCCACTCATCAGCTGGCGTTAACACCTGCTTCCAAGTTTCACCACCATCCACAGTTTTATACAAACCTCGCTCGCCGCCGCCAGTCCAAAGCGGGCCTTGAGCCGATACCCAAACAATGTCTGGGTTTGTTGGGTGGATAATAATGTCAGAAACGTGCTCAGACTTTTCAAGCCCCATGTTTTTCCACGTTTTACCGCCATCTAGTGATTTGTAAACACCATCACCAAAACTGATGTGACGACCACCGTTATTTTCACCTGTACCTACCCAAATAATATTTGAGTTACTTGGCGCAATAGTTACGTCGCCAATAGAATAAACGGCCTGCTGGTCGAAAATAGGTTCCCATGTAGTACCTGCATTGGTGGTTTTCCAAACTCCACCTGAACCCACAGCGGTATACCATGTAGAAGGATTGTTTTGGTCAATGGCAATATCAGCAATTCGACCTGACATATAAGCCGGACCAATACTTCTTAATTCCATGGCTTTAAACGTTGCGCTACTAAAAATAGCCTCTTCTTCTTTTTTATCAGTTTCTTGTGCAAATGCTGGCACGCACGCAAGCGCAACCGACACAGCTACTGCCGCTTTAAGGAGCTTTTTCATTATTGTTGTCCAAGTGAGTTTGGTGTTTTTATATTTGTTACTTTATAGCAATACTGAAAATAGCGTAAATATTCAATTGTTCACACGACCAGTGAACGAAAATTGCGGTTTAATGTGAATGAAATGTGACAAACAATAAATGTGAGAAATGCTTACAAGCAGGAGTTCAGAAAACAGAAAAAAGTATGTGGTCGAAGTGAATGACGACCACATGCTCTTTTTTAGACGTTATTTAAAAAGTAACAATATCGTCGTTAATTAAATGCCCTACCGTCGGGCTTTGTTCTGCATCGACAAACGCTTTATCGATAGCTTTAAATCGACCAGCGGTGACTTTGCGATAATTGGGGTGCGTGTAAATATACATTTGCTTCGAAACAAGCGCCTCTATCACACGTTCAGCTAGCATTGATGCAGGAATGCCAGACTCTACAGCCATACTTGCAGCTTTCGCTCCCGCCTGCAGCTTTTCCTTATCAATACGCTTTTCGGCAGCCACAGCATACTTTTCTTGGCGATTTCGGTAAGACTCATGAATACGTGTTTTCACAAACGCCGGGCACAGCACCGACGCATGAATATTATGTGGCTGTAGCTCTGCAAACCAGCTTTCTGTCATCGACACTACTGCCGCTTTAGAAGCACAGTATGCACCCGCAAACGGCATTCCCATCATACCGGCCATAGACGCGACATTTAGCACCCAACCACCTTCGCCATGAGCCTTAATTGCCGGCACACATGCTTGTGCGCCGTAAAGTACACCCATAACGTTGACATCCATTACCCATTGCCACGTTTCATGCTCGGTATCTTCAATTTTGCCGGGGGTTCCGCCTACACCGGCGTTGTTAACCACCATGTGAACCTTGCCGAATTCAGAAGTAGCGCTGGATACCACATCTTCCCATTGTGCGTAGTTGGTAACATCTAGCGCACATGTAAGTACGTTGTATCCCTTTGCACGCAGCGCATCACCTGATTCAGCAAGTGCGGCCGCATCAATATCGCCCATCACAATGTTCATTCCTTGCTGCGCTAGTGCTTCGGCTAGCGCCAAACCTATTCCACCAGCTGCACCTGAAATGATGGCTGTTTTACCTGAAAATTCGTTAGACATTTTGTATTCCCACCCAATTATTGTGATTTTTTATGTGCTAGATTGATTTCGTCTTATTTGTTGTGCCGCATCAGTTGTGCTTACCTGCTTGTACTGTGATTACTGTGTTTCTCTTACAACGCTCAGGCTGCTATTAAAACGCTCAAGCTATTCTTAAAGTGCTCAGGCTGCTCTGGTGTTTACGCAATTCAATGTAATACCGAAGCATTAAAACGTGAGCATTATAGGTTCGCAGTTTCTTCTTGATAGACTAAAACGCATAAGCCAAGCGACATACTTTATTTGGCTAATTGCCCTCACTTCATAAAACTAATGGTAAGTTTGGAGCACATGCAATTTGCCAATCAGTAATATGAACATTCATAGTTTTAGTGTAGAACACCTATTAAATAGTTAACTCGCAGAAGATTTTATTAATGAAAAACATATTATTTTTCTTACTTTGTGTGGTTGCCGCAAAGCTTCACGCCGGTTCGGCGCCAGCAGCATCACAAAAATCAGTTTCAGCAAAAGGCCCTGCCCCCTTGGTTTCCATTCCTACTCACGATGCCTTTTTTAACGCTATTGCGGCGCACTGTGGGAAAGCCTTTGAAGGAAAAGTTTCAAAAGATAATTTAGCTGCACAAAACCAATCAGGCACTTTTGGTGGAGCAAAACTTGTCATGCATGTACGCGAATGCACGGATACACAGTTATTTATTCCGTTTCATGTAGGCGACGACGCCTCGCGTACGTGGATAATCACCAAAACAGGCGCAGGACTAATGCTAAAGCACGATCATCGACATGAAGATGGTAGCTATCACAAATCAACCATGTATGGCGGTCATACTATTGATGCGGGCTATGCTGAGCTCCAGTCGTTTCCCGCAGACGCTTATTCAAAGCAATTATTTATTTCCTCTGGCATAACCGCATCAATCGATAACGTATGGCAAATAATGATTTACCCAAACCGCTTTAGCTATCGCCTTATTCGCCCAGCTAGAGAGGTGCAGGTAGACTTTGATCTTTCAGCGCCTATTGCCGCGCCTGATGCACCTTGGGGCTATTAAACAGTAAGTGCATCCGATGACTTAACTAGCCGTTTCCTACTGACCACGCCTCTCTACAGCAGGAATATTGAAATAAGCGTCAGGATCGTTTTCTTTAAGCGCATTCAACGTAGCTTTACGCGCCTGTCTCTCAGCAACAGACTCGCCAAATACGTCTTGGTGAGTTTGTTCAATGATGTCGTTTACTTCCCTATCAGAAACTACACCACTTAACCTCAGTGCGTGTAAAAAGCCCTCTGCTCGATATTTCTTTTTATCGTCAGCACGCCCGGCTTTAACTAGCGCAAACACATCGTGAAGTTGTTGTTTCCATATATCGACTAGCTGATTTTTATCCATTTTAAATACCTCCTCTCTGCACTACACCTTTTATAAGCTTGGCGGCAAAAGCATGCTTCGCCATATATAAACATTAAAACGCTATTGGTAACCCTGTCGACAAATTAATCACAAACTAGTGATATTCTGACCTTTTTTAGTGCATGCTTATAAAAAAACAAAAAAGAGTGCGATATGAACAGTGAAGTCGACATATTGGTAATTGGCGCTGGTATCTCGGGCATTGGGCTTAGCTACTACATAAAACAGCTTTGCCCACAAAAATCTCTAATGATTTTAGAAGGTCGGGAACAATTAGGTGGTACTTGGAGTTTGTTCAAATATCCTGGCGTGCGCTCTGACAGCGATATGTACACCTACGGCTACCAGTTCAACCCATGGACAGAGCGAGATTCTCTTGCCACCGGCGATCGTATTTGTGATTACCTAAAAAGCACGGCTAATAAGTTTGATATAGACAAACACATTCATTACCAGCACAAGGTTACCCACTTAAATTGGAACAGCGACATAAAGCGCTGGGAAGTGCACGTTAGCACGCCACAAGGTAATAACGTGATTCACGCCAACTATGTGTTTTCATGTAGCGGCTATTACAACTACAAAGAGGGTCATGCCCCTGAATTTGAGGGAAGCGATAACTTTAAAGGCACCATAGTACACCCTCAATTTTGGCCTGAAAGTTTAGACTATAGCGACAAAAAAGTAGTTGTAATTGGTAGTGGCGCAACTGCCGTTACCCTAGTACCTAGCCTTGCCAAACAGGCAGCTCATGTCACCATGCTTCAACGTTCGCCTTCGTATATTCTGTCTCGCCCACAGCGCGACCTTTTCACGCGTGTCACACAGCGAATTTTTTCTGCGCCAACCGCATCAAAAATCATCAGAAAGCGTAATATTTGGTTAGGTAATTTCTACTTCAAATTTATGACCAAATACCCTGAGCTTGCTAAAAAAATCATTACAAAGGAAAGAGGTAAACTGCTAACAGAAAACATCGATGCAGCTCACTTTTCGCCTAGCTATAACCCGTGGGAGCAAAGGCTGTGTTTAGTACCAGATGCTGATTTATTCAATGCGCTTAACCGTAAACAGGCATCTATTGTAACCGATAGAATAAGCCACTTTACTGAAACCGGTATTTCTACCGTTAGCGGAAAGCTCATTGAGGCTGATATTGTGATTACTGCAACAGGGCTGAAGCTACAATTTCTGTCTGGAATAGATGTATGTGTAGACGGCGTGGTACAGAACACAGGCCAGAAAATGTTTTACCAAGGCGCACTGCTTCAAGATATACCTAATTTTGCAATGGTGTTTGGTTACACCAATGCATCGTGGACGTTAAAAGTTGAATTAGTATCGAAGTACATTTGCAGGTTGATAAACCATGTTGATGAGAAGCAGGCTAATTATTTTGTACCTGAAGCCCCAAGTAACATTATGCCCGAGCCATTCTTAAATTTATCGTCGGGATATATTCAACGAGCGCAAAGCATTATTCCCAAACAAGGACAAATAGCGCCGTGGCGTTTAGATCAAGACTACGACATTGATAAAAAAAGGCTAGCAACGGCTAGCCTTGATGATATTGGACTAAAAATTAATTAGCAGTCGTCAGACACAATAGTTAACGTGCAGTCAGGGAAGCCAAACGAATCGTACAGTATGTAACAACCTTGGTTTGTGGGTGTGCCAGATGAAGGAACATCGAAGCCCACAAGCGTGTACTGGTTGGTTGAACGAACGTCAAGGTCGTCTCCTAAATCTAGGAAGTCTTCCATATCAAGCGCATCACCCAATTCGCCTTGGCTTTCTGGGCAAAGATTGCGGAAGTCTACTTCGGCTGAACCAATTCCAAAATTAATAATAAAGTTGGCTTGCCCAGAATCACCTGGGTTTTCAGCGAGCGGCGTTAACCCAGCTATACGCCCTTTTACTTTCACCAAGTCGATACTGGTTTGCATGCTAGCTTTTACAGATTCAAGTGATGCAATACGCGCATCAGAAGATAGTGATAGAAACTTTGGTGCAGCGGTAACTGCTAAAATGCCGAGCAAAACAATAACAATGATAAGCTCGATTAGCGTAAATCCCTTATTTGACATCTTATTCATTTTTCTAGTTATTTGTGCCTATATCGTATCGGACCGGGGTGAAAAAATCCAACGACTATTGTACAAAAATAGTCAGGTATTCGATGTAAAAACAAACGCAAGTACAGTTTTAAAAATACCAACGATTAGATAGTGTTCTTAAGCCCAATAATGGGAATAAAACTTAATAAAAGGAATTTATTATGAAAGAACTTACATTCAATGAGTTAGATATGGTTTCTGCTGGTTGCGCTGAACATTGCTGGGGAGACTTCAGCGCAGAAGGTTTGTTTGCTTCAATGGCAGCAGGCGCAATAGGTGGCGCTGCTGGCGGCTGGTTTGGCGCAGCACTTGGAGCACTTTCGGGCGGTTTAGGCTACTCGGGAGGCAAAGTAGGCGATAAACTTGGTCAACGCACTACTAGCGAAACTGACGAATAACTTCTAGGGGCTAACGCCCCTTTTCCCGGGGAACAAACTATGTTTAACGATATAAAAAAAATAACAGGCTATATGCTTTTAATGCTTTGCGTAACCATTTCAGCCATCGTACTTATCAATACTACGCAGCATTTCTTCACACTAAATGAATGGCAAGACATCACCGCGTGCACATTAATCGTATTTTGTTCTACGCTAACTTTTACGCTATTAGCTAAGCGGATGGGCTTATTTCGCCGTTAGATTTTTGAAGATAAACAGGCCGATACAAAAAAATTAGCGTCGTGCACGCTCAAATAATAAATAGCTGTTATTATGCGCCTCATAAAATGAACCACCCGCAAGCCGCTTTAATTAGAAAAAAGCGCCTTGGTCGACATGGTTACCACGAGCGATGGCACTAAAAGCAACAATATTTAAAGCAGACATATCTATTACCGATATGGACCGCAACTATTACAACGACCACAATTTAACTATTGCACGTCACCCTTCTGAAAACGATGAACGCATGATGCTTCGCATCATTGCTTTTATTGTGAATGCGCATGAGCGCCTTCAATTTACCAAAGGGTTATCTGACGACGACGTACCCGATTTATGGCAAAAGAGCTTTGGCGATGAAATTGAGCTATGGATTGAACTTGGTCAACCGTCTGAACACCGCATTAAAAAAGGCTGTAATCAAAGCCAACAAATGATGATTTACACCTATGCCGACAACAGTTTTGACGTATGGTGGAAGAAGGAGCAAAGCAAGCTTCAGTTACGGAAGAATTTAAGTGTATTTTCGTTACCTGACTCGCTTGCACCTACACTGGCCAATGCTGTTCAGCGCTCTATGCAAATTCAGGTGACTATTCAAGATGGACAAATGTGGCTTACGATAGAAGGTGCCGAAGTAACCGAAAGTGTTGAAGTAGCTATACAGAAGCATATGTAATGAAAAAACTCTCAGCCGTACAACAAAAGCAACAAACGCTGGTATTTAGCGTTGCCGATACATTAGAAGCAGAAGCGCTTAAAGAACTAGGCGGTATGGTTCAGTGTTGGTTTGACGTGCAATATCACGACTTTCCAGGTTCGTTACTTTTGCGCTTTCAGTTTGAAAATGAGGAACGCCTTAGTGAGGCTACGCCGCAGTTAAAAGTGTGGCAACGAAAGCTGAGTGCGGCGCTTTTGAAAAAGGGCGTTATCTTAAAACAAGGCCGCCAGCATTTGATATTTACTGTTGAAAGCCCTGAGGACTAACGTTTGTAACGAAAGGCTAGCACCCTGCCAACAACACCGACGAAGAAGTAATCGTCATTGGGGCCACACGAAGTAGCGTATTAATTCCTAAAATATTATTACCTTTAGGTAACACGGCAACTTCTACCGGCCCTACTTCACAAGTATCACCAATACGCACCGAACTTAGCTGATACTGCGAGACTTTCAATATTTTCCCATTCGCCATACGTGCGGCCGACGTGCGCGTAGCGGCTAGCTTTTGGTTTTTTGTGAGCGCTTTAAATGTCGCTTCGTTTAGTGTTAGCAAGCTAGAGCCAGTATCAAGTAAAAATGAAGCTTTTACTGATGACTCTAGCGTAGCTTCTAAATAAAGCGTTCCGCCTTTACTTTGTAATAAAGGGATATTCTGCTCGACAGCAAGCGTCGATGTGCAAATAGAAAGTACACCACAGATTACTGCTAAGAATGACGCCAAAAGCTTAGATTTCATGTCGAAACCGCCGCGCTCTAAATGAAATAGTAATAATTACTCAGCAAGATAAAGACCAGTACGTTAATGCGTTGATAATCAATAACATTTCCAAGTTTGAAAAAGGCGCACGCACCACCTTAGAGCAAAAAGACAATAAATGGCGCACAACAAACGAGCAAGCAAGTGCAAAAAGGTGCAACTTTTACGTTACTGATTAAAAAATTGTCATCAAAAAAAAGCTATCTGATAGTAGTTAACTATCGCCAACAACCATTGTTTAAAAAGCAATCGTTCATACAATAGTATAAGTAAGCAAGGTATTTTGAGGACTCGATATGAAATTACGTTATGTTTTAGGCTCTTTAGTTGCGGGTGCATTACTTTCAACTTCGCTTCAAGCGGCGCCCTCTGCATCTGATGAAACCGTAAATGTGCAAGTGGTAGATTATTCAGGCAAACCACCTTTTAAGCGTCGCGTTGTTGAGCTTTCAGTTAACGATGTGGCACAGCTAGAAACAGCGGGGCAAGAAGCTGTTGAATACGTAGAGGTGAGAGAAGTGGTTATGCGTGGCAAACCACCTTATCGCAGAGTAACCAAAATGATGCCAGTGTATGATGTAGCACAGCTCGAAGTTATTGATGACACTTCAAGCCCTTCAAAGAAAGGCACACGCCCACCGTTTAAGCGTCACCATTAATCACTAATCATCACGCAATAACAATCTGCGTTTTGCTTTTCAGTACTGTGGCTTAGCTTCAAGCTAAGCCCGTTTCCTGGCTATTTTCTCACTTGCTGCGCTCTGGCTGACATTGCCTACACCAGTATAACCTTCGCCCATTATATGTCCGGCGCGTAATTGGCGTTGCACACACTCTGCACGGCATATCTTCACGATCAAACACCATAAATCGTGTCCGCTCAAAGTCATCATCTTGCTGCTGTAACACTTCTCTCAGTTCGGTATAAACGGTGTACCCGCCGGTTTCATAACTGCGCTTACAAATGTCTAGCGTATGATATGCCAAGCTTTTTAACTGCTCTTCATTCAACTCAGAAGGTTTAAGCGCGGGGTGCACGCCTGCTGCAAACAATATTTCACTTCGCAAGTAATTCCCAAGTCCAGCCATAAAGCGCTGATCAAGATATAACGCGCTTAATGCTCTGTTGCGAAACGCTTTTTTGGTTAACCGTACCTCAACAACATCACGGGTTACAGTGGGGTTCAAAACATCTGGACCAACCCGCTGTAAAAAGGGGTGTTCGTGAATTAACTCCGTAGGGTAAATGCTTATATCAGACGCGCTGTATAAAATGGCGCTGTGGGCCTCTGTATAAAGCCCTACCCGCAGCTGACGAGTAGTTTCTGGTTCATCACCTCTTTTACACGTATGCCATACACCATAAAGCTGGTTGTGCGAGTACATAGACAAACCATTACTAAAATGAGTTATCAGCGCTTTGCCACGTGTTTCTACGCGCAGAACATGCTCATTTTCCAACTGTTTTTCATAGTTTTTTAGCTGTGGCAAACCAAACTCTACACGTTCGAGGGGCTTATCTATAAGTACCTGCTGTACTTTATCTGCAGCGCGTCGTATTTCTGGGCCTTCAGGCATGTTATGTCTCTTACCGCTTATTGGGTTTTAATTATTTTTAGGGTGAATTGCTTTTAAGATTTTCTGCGTTACTTTCTAAGCTAACTGGCTTATGAACGTAATATCCCTGAAAATGATCAATTCCAATGTGGGTTAATTTGTCTAGCGTTGATTGGTCTTCTACAAACTCCGCTATGGTTTCTATACCGATAGCCTTGGCTACCTCATGAATCGACTTAACCATTGCTGCACTTACATTGTCATTGCAAATGTTATTAACAAACACACCATCTATTTTTAAATAATCTACGTTTAAGTCTTTTAGATAGGCGTATGAAGAAAAGCCTGTACCAAAATCATCAAGCGCAAACCTGCAGCCCAAATCTCGAAAACGCTTTATAAACGCCTGCGTATTGTCTAAATGCACGATGGCCATGCCTTCGGTAATTTCAAAACAAATCTTTTCTGCTGGGATCTGGTACTTGCTAAACGCATCTATAAGAAATTGAGCAAAAAACACATCGCCAATACTGTCGGTACTTAAATTAATGCTGGCACAGTCTAGGTATTCCATATGCTCAGGGTGGGCTTGTAACCATGCAAAGTAAGCATTAATTACCCATCGGTCTATGTTTGGCATTAAGTTGTAGCGCTCGGCGGCTGGAAGAAATTGTCCAGGAGAACACAAATTACCATTGCCATTCATAAGGCGTATGAGAATTTCGTAATGGTACTTTTCCTCAACAACCTCGGTCTTATTGTGGGTATTGTTACGTGCGGCTATATTTTGCTTAACAAGAAAAAACCTATCTTTCTCAAGTGCTTCTTTAATGGTGTTAACCCACTGCATTTCTAGCTGACGGAATTGCATATCCTGATCGCTTTCTATGAACACGTGAACGCGATTTCGCCCTAAATCTTTTGCCATATAGCAGGCTGTATCAGCCATTACCAGCACTTGCTCAACCGAGTGATGATAAGGTAACAGCTCTACTAACCCAACACTTACGCCTACGCTGTAACGCTTCCCTTCCCACAGAAACAAAAACTGCTCAACCGTTTCTCTAACCCGCTCTGCTACACTTAGTCCATTGGCTAAGTGAGTATTGCTTAGCAAAATACCAAACTCATCGCCGCCTAAACGTGCAAGAAAGAAATGCTCTCCTAACTTATCCACTTCTTCCTGAAGTCGCTTGCTCAAGTTTTGCAGTAAAAGGTCGCCCGCAGAATGACCACATAAATCATTCACAATTTTAAATTGATCAAGATCCAAATATAAAATGCAGCCTGTTTCTTCATTGCTTTGTACTTTTGAAAGTAGCGCGCTGGTGCGCTGTTCAAAGGCTCTTCGATTGAAGAATCCTGTCAAAGGATCATGTTCTGCCATATGTTGTAGCTTTTGCTCGATAGCTTTTCGCTCACTAATATCAACCAGCGTACCTTCTATTCTTTTGCCATTTTGTTCATGCACAGCCCTTGCAGATATGCTTACCCAAATAGACTCACCCGCAGAATTGGTCATTTGGTATTCCTGGTCTCTTATGTATTTATTAGACGCTATAGCTTGCAGTAAACAGCGAAGATCGGGCTGAGAAAAACGATACCCCTCAAACATCAACCAGTTACCATTAAACTGCTCAACGCTTTCAAGACCAATGATTTTCAATAACGAAGGATTTGCTTCAAGTAACTGCCCTTCATCAGAAAGACTAAAAATACCTTCTAACGCATTCTCATAAAGAGCTTCGAAGCGTTTAAGGTTGTTTATTGCCTCCTGTTTCGCTGCTTCTCTTTTTCGTCGCTCAGTGTTAATTTGTTCTGCAAGGGCTAGTGCTATAATTACCACACCTACCATCGCGCCAATATTACCACCGTACTCAGTAGCTAGGGTTGAAGGCAACACACCTACTTTTGTAAGCGATTTAACAATAATGCCTGCAAAATAAGCCCCCCAAGACCAACAAAATAGTTGCGCTATTCGAGGGCTGCGCTTAAGCATAGCCAAACAAGTTACAAAAACACTCGACATTACTACCACAGTCATTAATGCGTTTAACTGCGCTGCAAATTGATAAGGTAAGAAAAACGTAAGCGCTGCCGATGCAATGGCAATTAAGCCAACAATGCGCGTGAGATTATTAAGTGGCCCATTTGAAGGTAGCGGTAATAGTGCTCGGGTGAAGTAGATTGCAGAAACGATACCAATGGAAATAAAAGTGATTGCAGATATTTGATTCCACGACGTTGCATAGGGCCATAGCCACTTATAAGCATAACCATCTAGTGAAGAGTGCACTCCCACCATACAAATAATATATACGCTGTAAAGAAGGTAGGTCTTTTGCCGAACTATTATTGATAAGCACAAATAGTATGCGCTCATTATCAATAGTGCGCCTAGGAAAAAGCCGTATAGAAAAGAGGTATCTTGTGCCTTTTGTTGAAACGCTGCTTGTTGCCAAAGCGAAATTGGCACTTGCAGCGCACCTTGAGTTTTAATGCTTATAAAAATCTCTTTTTGTTCATACGCATTAAGACTAAAAGGAATAGCAAAGGTGGGAAAATCTATAGGACGGCTGTTATAAGGCTTTTTATCTCCAACCGAGTAATAGTCATGTATTGCAGTTTCATCATCAGTGCTGGTGTCAGTGCCCGTAGAGCTTGTGCCGTTACCTGCAGGTGAAACGCTGAAAAACTCAACGTTGTCTAAAAGCGCGTAGTCAATGTGAGCGACAAGTGGCAACGGCTGTTCGCCTTCGTTTGTTACGGAAAAATAAAGCCAGATAGTGCTGTCAGTAAATCCAAAGTTGGGATTACTGTCGGGAATGGCAGTCCACTTGTTGCCCGCTAAAGCGCGTATTTCATCAATACTTTTATTAGAGGTCGTATCTTCGTAGAAAAGCATAGCTGACGCTACATTAACTTGTTCGGTTTGCTTAGAGATAGAAACAGAAGATAAAGGAACTTCTGCGAAAGCATGAGCAGCCAGGCAAAAAACAAGTAGAAAGAAAAGATTAAAAGGCCTTTTCAGCATACGTTCTCCGATACTTAGACGTACGCTGCAATGCAGTATCAAGGCTGTCTTTCTAAAAGCAGGACCGACTGTTTGAAGAAGAATCGGCTTTTTATAAACTATGCTTGACGTTGCAACGTGTACTTGGGCGTATCTTTATTTTTATTGTAGATATTAGGTTTATCGTACATAAAGCAGTAAAACACAACTTCCCCTGTTATGAAATTGTCCATTAGTGAAAGAATACGCGCCTATCGTTTTATTCTCAACGAAAGGCGCGTTTTTATAATATGGTAATTCGAAATGTTGGTCGAATTACTGTTGGCTTTATTTGAAGTGCCTTTTAAGAGTTAGGCACAATCAAATACTTTTCACCCGTACGCTTAGCATTGTACTGCGCCACGTTTTCAGGTTGCAGAGCCTCTTCAAGTGTAAGCTCTTTGGTGTACGATGATGCAAATGTGGTATTAATTTCAGTCGCCACTTTTTGATATAACTCACCCACACGCTTTCTGTCTAGTTTGCCTAAGAAGCGCATAAGCAACCAACCGCCAATACTCCATGTCATGCCGTAAGCGCGGTTTAGGATTGTTGGTGAGAAGTCTAGGCCACCGTAGATATATACTTGCTTGTTGGTATCCGAACCATACGTGTTAAAGCCCTTCGCATCTTTGCTGCCCGACGCTTCCATCATGGTTAGAATGTCGCTTACCAATTCACCACCACCAATTGCGTCAAAGGCCAATGTTGCGCCTGTGCTATCAATAGCTTGATACAATTCAGCCTTAAAATTCTCGCTTGAAGAATCAAGTACAATTTTGGCGCCTATACCTTTTAATAAGTCTACCTGCTTTTGGCTGCGAACAATGTTTACAAGCTCAATGCCTTGCTCTAAACAAATTTTGTTCAACATTTGCCCTAAATTCGATGCTGCGGCAGTGTGTACTAGCGCTTTGTGGCCTTCCATCTTCATGGTCTCGACCATACCTAATGCAGTAAGCGGGTTAACAAAAGACGACGCAGCTTGCTGTGGCGTAGTGCCATCAAGATGCGGCAAACAAGCTTGCACAGGCACACACGCAAATTCGGTGTAAGCAGCACCGGTAAGAATTGAAACTGTTTTACCCATTAACGCTTGGGCTTCAGGGCTATCGCCTGCCGCAACTACGGTGCCTGCACCTTCATTCCCGATAGGCAGCGTTTGATCTAATCGAGATTTAATTCTGCCAAGTAAAGGCTTGTGTACTGGTGCTACTAATGCGTTTTTATCAGCATCAAAAGTTGCCTTATCTAAACTCGCAGGGCCAAACATAGGCCACATATCAGACGGGTTTATCGGCGATGCTTCCATGCGCACAATAACCTCATGAGGTTTTGGCTGGGGTACATCTACCTCTTTTAACGAAACTTCTAACTCGCCTTCAGAAGTAATAAGCGTAAAGAGTTGTTTAGATTTGTTCATAAAATTTGTCTCGCCGTATTGGAGTGTTTCTTTGTGTGATACAAAACTAACATGCCCGCACTATCAGTGTTATTTATATTGCTAATAGATATGCTTTCCTACAACTTATAGAAAAAGCATAGTGCGTTTCCGTAAGCAAATACATTACATGGAAAAAGCGTTGTTCCTACCTTATAATTTTTAACGAAAAACATGACGCGTGAAAATGGAACAATGAACACTGCCAAAGGAAGACAAAATACTTTGAAATTCACTGAAAGTGGCATTGCATAAGGCTATGCTTCCAACCTTTTTTAAGCGCGTACTGCTTACTTCTGTCATTATCTTCGCTGTACCACTCCTCTCTCAAACGGTGCATGCGCTACAGATACCAGAAAACGTTGAAGCAGTAAGCCCTCCTAAGCTCGATGGCTTGAAAAAACGTGTTCAAAACAATAGCGACTCGGTAACACAAGAATTTGAAGAACTAGACCGTTTTTTTGCCGCAAACCCTAATCATGAACAGCACAGTCGTTACCTTAATATAAAAGCGTATGCGCTGATTCTTCAGCAAGAAAACCTGAAAAGTTATGAAGTGTTGCTAAAGGCGCGAGAATTAGCCAATAGCAGCAATAACACGTTGGCGTTGGCCGAGTCTTATCGTTTAGAAGGTATGATCCTCGACTTTGCTGGTGAGCATGCAAGCGCACTAGAGGCATTAAATAACGCACTGAATTTATATACGTCATCAAACAGTGACCTTGTTCTACTGGTGTATAGCGCCATGGGCAACGTTTACATGTCGCTAAAAGACTATGAGCAAATGTTGTTACTTTCAAAGCAGTACTTGTCTTCTGCTCAGCGTTTAAAAAGTAAAAAAGATGAAGGTATTGCTTACTTTTTCCAAGGGTTCGCACAGATCAAGCGCGCTACTTATCAAGATGCAACGGTAAGTCTTCTTTTATCGGAAAATATACTGAAATCACTTAACTACCCTTTTATCGGTATTGTTCATAACGCTTTCGCTGACTTGCATTTGGCGCAAGGTAATTTTAACGAAGCACTTAAGCGACTAAACATGGCTACCGAGGCCGACCGTAAAGTAGGCTTTAAATATAACCAAGGTGGACAACTGTTAAAGCTTGCCGAAATTTACAAGCAGAGAGGCAACACCGCGTTAGCCATTAGCGAACTGAAAGCTGGCTTATTGCTAGATGAAATTCAGCAAGACAAGCTACTACTATTACAGCTGTTACGTGAATTGGTTGCGCTGTCTGAACAAACGCAAAACTATGAAGATGCCCTTACCTACTCAAAGCAATATCAAAAAGCTTTTGAACAAAGTTTTAACGAACAACAGTCTAGGTTATTAGCGTTAAATCGGGTAAGACTGTCGGTTTCAGAAAAAGAAGAAACCATAAAGCTGTTAGAAAAAGACAATGAGTTGAAAGAACAGCGCAACCGTATTCAGAAAAAGCAAAATACCATGCAGCTGTACTTTATAAGTGTGGTTATCGCGTTTTTGTTTTTAGTAGTAGGGCTTTTAATTCGTACACACCGTCAGCATCAGGCGTTAAACGCACTAACTCAAGATTTACAAAAAGCCACTGCCGCTAAATCTGACTTTCTTGCTCGAATGAGCCATGAAATTCGCACTCCGTTAAATGCCGTTATAGGGCTAACAAAACTGTCGAAGCGCGACGCTGAAAATACAGAACAACGCACCAACCTTGAGCAAATAGAAAGTGCGTCTCAAAGCCTGTTGAGCATCATAAATGACATACTAGACTTCTCTAAAATTGAGGCCAACAAACTTACTATTGAGTGCGCCCCTTTTAACCTTGAGGAACTAGTGAACAAAACCGTTCACCTTTTCGGGGCCAAAGCTAATGAAAAACACATTGAAACCGTAGTACACATTTCCAAAAACGTACCCGTTAATGTGAAAGGTGATTCCCTGCGCATTCAACAGGTATTAAGTAACCTAATTAGTAACGCCATTAAATTCACCGAAGATGGATTAATTTCGGTAAGCATAAAGAGTAAAGAAGGTAACGATAACGTTGTACTTCAGTTTGAAGTAAAAGACACCGGCATTGGTTTAAGTAGCAGCCAAATTGCTGAATTGTTTCAGCCGTTCAATCAGGGTGACGAATCTATATCCCGTAAATACGGTGGCACTGGGTTAGGATTAGCGATATGCCAACAGCTTGCTACTTTGATGGGCGGCCGTGTGTGGGCCGAGAGTGAATTAGGAAAAGGCGCTAGCTTTTTCTTTACGGTAGAGGTTAAGCGTGACAGCGCGCCGTATAATTCATCGTTTACTAACGCAACGCACATACCCAATTTCAGTCGCAAGAATATTTTATTAGCCGAAGATAATACGCTTAACCAGAAAGTTGCACTGGGGCTGCTAAACGATACTCATGCCACTATAAAGGTGGTTTCCAACGGGCGCGAGGCCCTTGAGGTGCTACGTAAAAATAGTGCCTTCGACATAGTATTAATGGATATTCAAATGCCTATTATGGACGGCCTTGCTGCAACTAAGGCCATTCGCAACGAACTAGCATTGAATATTCCCATTATTGCCATGACCGCACATGCAATGCAGCAAGACATCAAAAAGAGTCTTGCTGCGGGTATGAATGGGCACATTAGCAAGCCCATCGACCCCACTTATTTTTTCAACACCCTTTCAAGCATGTTAAATGATGACGCTGATAGCGATAAAGCTGCAGTTACAATTAACAGCACATCACAGCACGCTGGTAACCATTCAACAAACTTCCTAGCTGTTGACGAGAACGCGCTTAGCATTATTGATAAAGTACAGGCGATGAAACCATTGCTAGACGATGAAGCACTGTATCGCTCTTTATTGCATGACTTTGTGGCGCTTGAACATGAGCTCAATGAACTGAAAAATGCTATTGATGCAAACGACATTGCAACCATATTGCGTATACTTCATATATACACCACGTCGCTGCGTTACATTGGCGCGTTTGCATTAGCTAACTACGTAACGCGTTTAGAAAAAACAATAAAACATCAAGATTACAGCTCTCTTCATAACCAAGATTCAATTGTAGAAGCTCTATTTTTACTGCATGCTAAGCTGGTATTAACGCATCAAAAAGTGGCAGACATTGTTGCGGGGGCATGAAGGGCAAGTGAAGGGCAAATAAAAGGCAAATGAAGAATAGACGACGAGTGACAGACAAGGTTATGACAAAAGTAACGTGTTTGTAATCTGAATAATCTTTACACCAAATACCCATATGATACGTTTTAGTTAGGTTTAGCAACGTAAGTAAGGAGGTGATCATATGTCGAGAGTTAAGGTATTTGGACAGGCAGCTATGAGTGAGGGTCGTTCTAGCTAACCCCTTTAACGCAATTGCTCTAGAAGGCTGTCTATTCAGCCCAGCTCGGAAAGCCGCGTCACGTTGCTGCACGCGGCTTTTTTTATGGGGACGGAAGCTACTGCCTGTAGTTGGAGCTGCCATTTCAATTTAGGCGTTAATTAACCTACTGAACCAGGGGTTGGTTGAGCCCCTGCGCATGTTTTTTACGTTTAACAACTTCTCAACAAAGGTTACATAAAATTGTCTTAAAATTAGGCACATACCTCTAAAAATCGTTGTCTCAGTAACAGTATAATTTCGCTAGTAGTTTAAGAGGTACATGACATGAGCAAAAACAGAGAACAAGTAAGTAAAGAAACCGCTAAAGTGGTTGCCACTATGATGGTGCCAATGGTAGCGCTAGGCCTAGTGTGTTTATCAATTGGCGTTTACTTAATGAATAACGTGTTTACTGGAATTTAATGTTTAGAATTCTCAGTAAGAAATAGCAGTATTCGTGTGCCGTCGGCAAACATGAATACCGCTTTCCTCGTTTCAACTAGCACTTAATCAGCACTTAGCCAAAGAAGTTAAAACAAATCTTATTGCCGTCTAAATCGCGCACATAGGCACCGTAAAACAGTTTAGGCACACGCTGGCCCGGTTCGCCGTCGCACGTGGCGCCTAGCGATATGGCTTTCTTATACATAGCGTCTACTTTCTCTTTACTGCCTGGCGCAATAGCAAACATATTGCCGTTACCTGGGTGTGGGTCTTGCTCGTCGTATGGAACACACACTGCCACCATCGGCTCTTTCATGTTTTTGCCGATGTACTTAATTCTGTCCATATTTACCAAACGTTTAACGC